>Ga0308160_10000065_pt1 | contig 337471 bp, 300 predicted proteins | sample PhyFR1_FD_201036 | JGI IMG/M metagenome (GOLD analysis project Ga0308160, IMG submission 201036) | Phyllosphere microbial communities from UC Gill Tract Community Farm, Albany, California, United States - DLSLF.R1 | ecosystem: Host-associated > Plants > Phyllosphere > Unclassified | place... | reverse complement strand
ACAGCGCCCCCAGCACCCGCAATCCCGCCGCCCCGGTCACCGCCGGCAAATTCCCCGGCTGGCGCCGCATGAAGCGGTAACCCAGCCAGGCAAAGGCCAGCGCCTCCACCCGGTTCGGCGCCACGCCCAGCACCTCGGTCGATTCGACTGTCGTGGCGCCGCCCAATGCGGCGCGCAAGTCGCGCAGCAGCACGCCGTTGTAGGCGCCGCCGCCGCAGACGTAGACCGCCTGCGCCGGCTGGGTGCCCGTCGCCAGGCGGATCGCGTCGGCGATCGACACCGCCGTCAGCCGCGTCAGCGTGGCTTGCACGTCGGCCGGCATCAGGCCCGGATGGCGGGCCAGCCTGGCATCCAGCCAGGCTGCGTGGAACAGGTCACGCCCGGTCGACTTGGGCGGCGGCTGGCGGAAGAAGGGCTCGTCCAGCAGGGTTTCCAGCAAGGCCGCATCGACCCGGCCGCTGGCGGCCCAGGCGCCGTCGGCATCATAGTCGCGGCCCTGGTGACGAGCGATCCACAAATCCATCAGCACATTGCCCGGCCCGGTGTCGCAGCCGCTGACCCGGCCGTCGCCGTGCAGCACGCTGATGTTGCCGATGCCGCCGATGTTCACCACCACCCGCAGCTGTTTCGGCTTGCCGAAGCGCGCCTCGTGGAAGGCCGGGACCAGGGGCGCGCCCTGGCCGCCGGCGGCGATGTCGCGGCTGCGGAAATCGGCGATGACGTCGATGCCGGTCAGTTCGGCCAGCAGGGCCGGGTTGTTGGTCTGGCGCGTGAAACCGAGTTCCGGGCGGTGGCGGATGGTTTGTCCGTGGACCGCCACCGCGCGCACCGGGCCCGGCGCCAGGGCGACAAGCTGGCGAACGCAATCCGCGTAGCAGTGCGCCAGCGCGTTGGCGGCCAGGGCCTCGCGTTCGAGTTCGTTGGGGCCGGCGGCCTGCAGCGCCATCAGCTCGGCGCGCAGTGCAGGCGGGAAGGGCGTGAAGGCGGCCTGCAGGGTGCGGATGCCGCGGCCGTTGAAATCGGCCAGCACGCCGTCGACGCCATCCAGGCTGGTGCCGGACATCAATCCGATGTAGAGGGAGGAAGCGGCCATGGTGGGTTGTGTCTCCATAAAGAAAAAGCGCCTTGCACTGTTGCAGTGCAAGGCGCTTCGGTATCTTACTGAATGCCGACGATCAGCTGTCAGTCAGCTGCAGATCAGCGCGCAGCCATGGTGTTGCCGGCCGGGGTCAGCAGCGAGAAGCGGTGCGACATGTCGGCGGCCGCCATCTTGAAGCGCGACAGTTCGCCGGTCGAGAGTGGCTGCTGCTGCAGGTTCTTCAGGCCCATCGGATCGACGGCCTGGCCGCCGACGCGGAATTCATAGTGCAGGTGGGGGCCGGTGGCCCAGCCGGTGGCGCCGACGTAGCCGATGATGTCGCCCTGGGCGACTTTCTGGCCGCGGCGCAGGCCGCTGGCGAAACGGCTCATGTGGCCATAGGCGGTGCTGTAGTTCGACCAGTGCTTCAGGACCACCATGTTGCCATAGCCGTTCGAGGTGCCGGCGAAGTCGATGGTGCCATCACCAGCGGCGCGGATCGGGGTGCCCATCGGGGCAGCCATGTCGATGCCCTTGTGCGCCTTCCAGACGTTGAACACCGGGTGCACGCGCATCGAGAAGCCCGAGGAGATGCGGGTGAAGGCCACCGGCGACTTCAGGAAGGCCTTTTTCAGTGCCTTGCCGTCCAGGCTGTAGTACCCGCCCTGGTGGGAGACCGGGTCTTCATACCAGACCGACTGGTAAGCCACGCCGCGGTTGATGAATTCGCCGGCCAGGATGCGGCCGGTACGGACCATCTCGCCGTCTTGCCAGAAGGTTTCGTAGACGACGTTGAAACGGTCGCCCTTTTTCAGGTCGCCGCGGAAGTCGATGCTGGTCGAGAACATCTCGACGATCTGGTTGACGACCTGGTCGGGGATCTGGCCACCGTCGACGTTGGCGTCGGTGGCGGCGTACAGCGAACCGTTCTTGATTTCGCGCGAACGCATCTCGACGCGGCGCTCGAGCTCGGCGGGGGCCTTGCTGGCGACGAATTTATCGCCCTTGCGGCTGATGGTGACGGTGCTGAAATCGTTCTTGTCGACGGCGACGGTAGCGCGCAGGGTCAGCAGCAGGCCGTTTTCGTCGGTTTCGGCCTGGATGCGCTTGCCGGTTTTCAGGCTCAGGATGCCACGGGCCAGCTTGTCGCTGCGCACGAAGGCCTGGGCTTGCTGGTCTTCGATGCCGAGACGGGTGAACACGGAGCCGAGGGAGTCGCCTGCGCGGATGCGTTCTTCGCGGAGGAATTGTTGCTGGTCCTGTTGCAGGGCAGCGATCTGGTCGGAGAGGTTGGGCAGTTGCAGTTCCTGGGCCACCGACTTGGTCGGCAGGTCGGACGCATCCTGGGAGATCGGCGCGACTGCGGTTGCACCGAAAGCACACAGGGCGAGGGCGGCGGCGCCGCCGGCAACGATGCGGGTCTTGCGGCTGGTGTCTGCCAGGCCGATCCAGATCTTGCCAGTGATTTTCTGTATTGGGTTCATGCAATCAGTTAAAATTTGCCGCTTGAAGGTCCAAGCCCAACTCTCTTTTATTGTTTTTTTAGTCTAGTCGTCGTTGAAACTTTTCATGCGGCAAGATTGACGGGATCGCGAATTATATCAAAATACGGCGTCCTACAACTGTTTTAGCCAAATTCCTACACGAAATATATGACTTCCCAAGAGCTTTCTGGTAATGCAAGAACAGCAACAACCGTTGCTGGTCAACCAATTCTTCCTCTCAGCGACGCCGTGCAGGAAGCGCTTGCCATTACCAAACGCGGCATCGACGAACTGCTGATCGAAAGCGAATTCGCCCAGAAACTGGCGCGTTCCGAACAGAGCGGCACGCCGCTGCGCATCAAGCTCGGCCTGGATCCGACTGCGCCCGACCTGCACCTGGGCCACACCGTGGTGTTGAACAAGCTGCGCCAGTTGCAGGACCTGGGCCATCAGGTGATTTTCCTGATTGGCGACTTCACCTCGATGATTGGCGATCCTTCGGGCCGCAACGTCACGCGTCCGCCGTTGACCCGGGAGCAGGTGGAAGCCAATGCGATGACCTACTTCAAGCAGGCCTCGCTGGTGCTCGATGCGGCCCGCACGGAAATCCGCTACAACTCCGAGTGGTGCGACCCGCTGGGCGCGCGCGGCATGATCCAGCTGGCCTCGAAGTACACCGTGGCGCGCATGATGGAACGCGACGATTTCACCAAGCGCTACAAGAGTGGGACCCCGATCTCTGTGCATGAGTTCCTTTATCCGCTCATGCAAGGCTATGATTCAGTCGCTTTAAAATCAGACCTTGAGCTAGGTGGAACGGATCAGAAATTCAACCTGCTGGTTGGCCGCGAGTTGCAGAAAGACTACGGCCAGGAGCCGCAGTGCATCCTGACCATGCCATTGCTGGAAGGCCTGGACGGCGTCGACAAGATGTCCAAGTCCAAGAACAACTATATCGGCATCACCGAGCCGGCCAACACCATGTTCGGCAAGCTGATGAGCATCTCGGACGTGATGATGTGGAAGTACTACGAGCTGCTGTCCTTCCGCTCGATCGCCGACCTGGCCGCCTTGCGCGTCGAGGTCGAGGGCGGCCGCAATCCGCGCGATGCGAAAGTGGCGCTGGCACAGGAAATCGTGACGCGTTTCCACTCGGCGCAGGCGGCCGAGGATGCGCTGGCCGACTTCGTCAACCGTTCCAAAGGCGGCATCCCGGACGACGTGCCGGAAGTGGCGGTGGGCGGTGCACCGCTCGGCTTGCCGCAACTCTTGCGCCAGACCAATCTGTGCGCTTCGTCGTCGGAGGCGATGCGCATGATCGACCAGGGCGGCGTGCGGATCGATGGCGCCGTGGTGTCCGACAAGGCCTTGCAGGTCCAGGCCGGCACCTTCGTGTTGCAGGTCGGCAAGCGCAAGTTTGCACGCGTAACGCTGTCTGCATGATTGGTTTATTACAGAGGGTCAGCGCCGCCAGCGTGACCGTCGACGGCGAGCGCATCGGCGCCATCGGACGCGGCCTGCTGGTATTGCTATGCGCGGAAAAGGGCGACAGCGAGCGCGAAGCGGATGCCTTGCTGACGAAATTGCTCGGCTACCGCGTGTTCCCCGACGAGGCCGGCAAGATGAACCGCAGCCTGGCCGACGTCGAAGGCGGCCTGCTGCTGGTGCCGCAGTTCACGCTGGCGGCGGACACCCGTTCCGGCACCCGTCCCTCGTTCTCGCCTGCCGCGGCACCGGATGACGGCCGGCGCCTGTTCGATCACGCCGTGCGCCAGGCGCGCGCACGCCACCCGCTCGTCGAGACCGGCCGTTTCGGCGCCGACATGCAGGTGGCGCTGACGAACGACGGCCCGGTGACGTTCTGGCTTCGGGTTGATCCACCCAAGACATCGGGTTGAAAATGACGAAACCGGGGCTGCCTGGCGGAGTCAATACCAATATAAGCAGCAAGCCTGGAAGATAGCGGAGACCGGCGATGAACATCTGGAGTGATTCCTTTACCGAAGGCGGCGCCATCCCGGCACGCTGTGCGTTTGCCGCCATCGATCCCGGCAGCCATATCAAGCTGTCGAGCAACCGTACACCGCACCTCGCCTGGGACGACGTGCCGGCTGGTACCGAGTCGCTGGTGCTGCTGTGCCGCGACCTCGACGTGCCCACCGAAGGCCGCGACGTCAACCGCGAAGGGCATGTCGTGGCGGACGCGCTGGCGCGCACCGACTTTTACCACTGGGTGCTGGTCGACATTCCGGTCTGCCTGAAATCCTTCGCCGAAGGCCTGTTCTCGGACATGGTCACGCCCGGCGGCAAGAGCGGGCCGCCCGTCCCCTTCACCATCAAGAACGGCACCGAGCACCAGTTGCGCCACGGCCTCAACGACTACACCGGCTGGTTTGCGAACGACCCCGACATGGTCGGCGAGTACTATGGCTACGACGGCCCCTGTCCGCCCTGGAATGACGAACGCGCGCATACCTATGTCTTCACCCTGTATGCCCTCGACATCCCGCGCCTGCCGCTGGACGGCAGCTTCAGCGGCAAGGAGGCGCGCCTGGCGATCACTGGCCATATCCTCGACGAAGCGAGCATCTTCGGCTTGTATGCGCTGAACCCGGCCGTTGCCGCCACCCTGCCTAAAGAATAATGACGATCGCCCTGCATGCCGGGCGATGAACCCATGACGACACCTGAACCGACTTCCGCCACCCAGCCCACCCCAGCCACCACCATCCTCCTGATCCGGCACGGCGAAACCGCATGGAACGCCGAGCGCCGCCTGCAGGGCCATCTCGACATTCCACTCAACGCCGAGGGCGAACGCCAGGCCGGCCTGCTGGCCGCGGCCCTGGCCGCCGAGCCCCTCGACCTGCTCGTCTCCAGCGACCTGATGCGTGCCCGCCAGACCGCGCAAGCCATCGCCGACCTGCGCGGCATCCCGCTGCACATCGAAGCAGGCTTGCGCGAGCGCTGTTATGGCGGCTTCGAAGGCTTGCTGTACGCCGAGATCGAACAACGCTATCCGCGCGAATTCGCGGCCTGGCAGGCGCGCGACATCGATGGCATGCTGCCGCCCGGCAAAAACCACGGTGAAACCTTCCGCGCATTCTTCGACCGCGCCACCGCCGCCATCCTGGCCCTCGGCGCCGCCCACCCCGGCAAGACGCTGGCGCTGGTGGCCCACGGCGGCGTACTCGAATGCGCCTACCGCCTGGCCCAGGGCCTGCCTCTGGAAACGCCGCGCGACTTCAAGGTCTTCAACGCCAGTATCAACCGCTTCGTGCTCGAGGACGGCAAGTTGCGCCTGGGGAGCTGGGGCGAGGTGGAGCACTTGCGGCCGGCGGTGCTGGATGAGCTGAGCTGAGCTGAGCGTTTTATTTCCACCAGCTCATGCACGACGGTGGTATTGGCGGTTTCTGCGGTAATTCTTAAACGACCAATATTTGCAAGCCTTTTATATCGCGCGCGCAACAATCACGGAAAAAAATGTGCTGAGAAATTAGGCAGAGCTTCGGGTAAAATAGCGAGTTCCCGTCGACGTCCGTGAATTTCCTGCCGTGTATATTGGTCCCCATCTTCTTCGCAACAATGTCTTCGTCGCCCCCATGGCCGGGGTGACCGACCGTCCGTTCCGCCAGCTGTGCAAGCAACTCGGCGCCGGTTATGCGGTGTCGGAGATGGCCGCTTCCAACCCGCGCCTGTGGGCCAGCGAAAAGAGCGCGCGCCGTACCGATCATGAAGGCGAAATGGAACCGAAGGCGGTGCAGATCGCCGGCGCCGACCCGCAGGACCTGGCCGACTGCGCCCGGTTCAACGTCGAGCGCGGCGCCCAGATCATCGATATCAACATGGGCTGCCCGGTCAAGAAGGTGTGCAACAACTGGTGCGGTTCGGCCCTGCTGCAGCACGAAGACCTGGTGCAGCGCATCCTGGAAGCGGTGGTAAATGCCGTGGATGTGCCGGTCACGCTCAAGTTCCGCACCGGCTGGGACCGCGAAAACAAGAATGCGCTGACCATTGCGCGCATGGCCGAACAGGCCGGCATTGCGATGCTGACCCTGCACGGACGCACCCGCGCCGACGGCTACAAGGGCGAGGCCGAGTACGACACCATCGCCGCAGTGAAAGCCGCGGTCGGCATCCCGGTGGTGGCGAATGGCGACATCACGACCCCGGAAAAGGCGAAGTTCGTGCTCGACCATACCGGAGCCGATGCCGTCATGATCGGCCGCGCCGCCCAGGGCCGCCCCTGGATCTGCCGCGAGATCGACCATTATTTGCGCACCGGCACATTCCTGCCAGCGCCGCTGGTGGACGAAGTGCGCGAACTGATGCACGAACACCTGCCGGCCCACTACGCCTTTTATGGCGAATACCTGGGCGTGCGCACTGCGCGCAAGCACATCGGCTGGTATGTCGAAGACTTGCCGGGCGGTGAAGAATTCCGCCAGCGCATGAACCTGCTGGAATCGACCGCCGACCAGCTGGCCGCCGTCGACGAGTTCTTCAAATCCCAACAGCGCTACGGCGAGCGGTTACAATACCGGCCCGCGCATCTCCCCGATGATGCGATTGCCGCTTAACTAATAAGAAATAAGAGTCGGAGACGTTGCTGCCACCAGCAGCATATTAACGAGGAAGCAGCAAAAGATATGAGCAAAGAAAGTATCCAGGAAGTCGTACAGAAAAGTCTCGAAGATTATTTCAACGACCTGGGCGAGCAAAAACCGTCGAATATCTATGACATGATGCTCCTGACCGTCGAAAAACCGATCCTGCAAGTGGTGATGACGCGCGCCGACGGCAACCAGTCGCACGCCGCCCAGATGCTGGGCATCAACCGCAATACCTTGCGCAAGAAATTGCAGGAGCACGGGCTGCTGTAAGCCACCGGCGCATGGGCCGGGGCGCTGTTGATGAAGCGCGTCGGCCCCCGGCCCGACGCAGTCCGCACCATCTTTTATCAACAGGCCCTCCCCATGATCAAACAAGCCCTCATCTCCGTTTCCGACAAAACCGGCGTGCTCGATTTTGCGCGCGCGCTGTCCGCGCTCGGCGTGAACATCCTGTCCACCGGCGGCACTGCCAAGCTGCTGCAGGACAATGGCGTCGCCGTGACCGAAGTCGCCGACTACACCGGTTTCCCGGAAATGCTCGATGGCCGCGTGAAAACCCTGCACCCGAAGGTCCACGGCGGCATCCTGGCGCGGCGCGACTTCCCGGAACACGTCGCCAAGCTGGAAGAGCACGGCATTCCGCAGATCGACATGGTGGTGGTCAACCTGTATCCCTTCCAGCAGACCGTGGCCAAGCAGGAATGCGCGCTGGAAGACGCCATCGAGAACATCGACATCGGCGGCCCGACCATGCTGCGCTCGGCGGCCAAGAACCACCGCGATGTGGTGGTGGTGGTCGATCCGGCCGACTACGCGGTGGTGCTGGCCGGCATGCAGGGCGGCGCCGAGATCGACTACGACACCAAGTTCCGCCTGGCCAAGAAAGTCTTCGCCCACACCGCCCAGTACGACAGCGCGATCACCAACTATCTCACCAGCCTGGGCGAGGACAAGCAGCACGCCACCCGCGCCGCCTACCCGCAAACCCTGAACCTGCACTTCGAGAAAGTCCAGGACATGCGCTACGGCGAAAACCCGCACCAGAGCGCCGCCTTCTACCGCGACCTGCAGCCCGCAGCCGGCAGCCTGGCGAACTACCGCCAGCTGCAGGGCAAGGAACTGTCGTACAACAACATCGCCGATGCGGATGCGGCCTGGGAATGCGTCAAGTCGCTGGGCGGCTTCGAACAGCCGGCCGGCTGCGTGATCATCAAGCACGCCAATCCCTGCGGCGTGGCGATCGGCAGCGATGCGCTGGATGCCTACAGCCGCGCGCTGAAGACCGATCCGACCTCGGCCTTCGGCGGCATCATCGCCTTCAACGTGCCGCTCGACGGCCGCGCCGCGGAAGCGATCGCCAAGCTGTTCGTGGAAGTGGTGATCGCCCCGGCCTTCACGCCGGAAGCGCTGCAGATCCTGGCCGCCAAGCAGAACGTGCGCCTGCTGGAAATCGCCTTGGGTGAGGGCCAGAACACCTTCGACGTCAAGCGCGTCGGCGGCGGCCTGCTGGTGCAGTCGCCGGACGCGAAGAACGTGCTGCCCGGCGACCTGCGCGTGGTGAGCAAGAAGCAGCCGACGCCGCAACAAATGGCCGACCTGATGTTCGCCTGGCGCGTGGCCAAGTTCGTCAAGTCCAACGCCATCGTGTTCTGCGCGGGCGGCATGACCCTGGGCGTCGGCGCCGGCCAGATGAGCCGCATCGACTCGGCCCGCATTGCCTCGATCAAGGCCCAGAACGCCGGCCTGTCGCTGACCGGTTCGGCGGTGGCGTCGGACGCCTTCTTCCCGTTCCGCGACGGCCTCGACGTGGTGGTCGACGCCGGCGCGACCTGTGTGATCCACCCGGGCGGCTCGATGCGCGACCAGGAAGTGATCGACGCCGCCGACGAGCGTGGCGTGGTGATGCTGTACACTGGTACGCGTCACTTCCGTCACTGATCGCGTTTCCGGACGTGCACGTGGGCTCGGGGCACCCCGTGCCCACGCGGATGCCACGATATTGTAGGCGTCTGACCCTGTGGTAAGCTTGGTATTGCCTGTGTTTTTGCACAGTATTTTTCCCACGAAACACCCTGGCCGGTATAACATTCGCAGATGATTATTCTCGGCATCGACCCGGCCCTGCGCACCACAGGATTCGGGGTTATAGAAAAGCAGGGCAGCCGGCTGCGCTACATCGCGTCCGGCACCATCAAGACCGGCAGCGAAACCGCCTTGCCGCCGCGCCTGAAGGTGATCCTCGCCAGCATCAGCGAAGTCATCGCCACTTACCGGCCGGCCTGCGCCGCCATCGAAAAAGTCTTCGTCAACGTCAATCCGCAATCCACGCTGTTGCTGGGCCAGGCGCGCGGCGCCGCCATCACGGCGCTGGTCGGGGCCGACCTCGACGTCGCCGAATTCACGCCGACCCAGATCAAGCAAGCCGTGGTCGGCACTGGCAAGGCCAGCAAGGCGCAGGTGCAGGACATGGTCGCGCGCCTGCTCAAGCTGCCGGGCCTGCCGGGCAGCGATGCGGCCGATGCATTGGCGGTGGCGATCTGCCATGCCCACAGCCACGATGCGCTGGCCCTGATCGGTTCGCTGGCGCCGGGCGTCGCCGGGCTGCACATGAAGAACGGCCGCCTGGTCTAATCCCTAATTGAAAGGTCACCGATGATCGGTCGTCTGTCTGGAATTCTGCTGGAAAAAACGCCGCCGCAAGTATTGGTCGATTGCCAGGGTGTCGGCTATGAAGTCGATGTGCCGATGAGCACCTTCTACAACCTGCCGCACACTGGCGAGAAGGTCACGCTGTTCACGCATTACGTGGTGCGTGAAGATGCCCATTTGCTGTTCGGCTTCGGCTCGGTGAGCGACCGCGCCGTGTTCCGCCAGCTGATCAAGATCACCGGCGTGGGCGCGCGCATGGCGCTGTCGATCCTGTCCGGCATGACGGTGGCCGAACTGGCCCAGGCCGTCACGCTGCAGGAAGCCGGCCGCCTGGTCAAGGTGCCCGGCATCGGCAAGAAGACCGCCGAGCGCCTGCTGCTGGAACTGAAGGGCAAGCTGGGCGCCGACATCGGCGTGGTGGCGGGCGGCCCGCGCGACGACACCCAGGCCGACGTGCTGAATGCGCTGCTGGCTTTGGGGTATTCTGACAAGGAAGCGCTGTCGGCGACCAAGTCGATGCCGGCCGGGACCAGCGTGTCCGATGGCATCAAGCTGGCGCTGAAGGCCTTGTCCAAGGCATAAAGAATAACCCGTCGTCCCCGCGAAGGCGGGGACCCAAGTTCTGTTTAATCTGTCGAAACGTATGCAAACTTGGATCCCCGCCTGCGCGGGGATGACGTCCTCACCGAACAATCTATGAGCATCCAGACCGACAATTTCACCGAGCAGCGCGTCATCGATGCCGCGCCGGCCTCGCCCAACGAGGAGGCGATCGAGCGCGCCTTGCGTCCCAAGCACCTGGACGAATATGTCGGCCAAGCCAAGATCCGCGACCAGCTCGAGATCTTCATCTCGGCCGCGCGCAAGCGCCGCGAAGCGCTGGATCACACCCTGCTGTTCGGTCCGCCTGGCCTGGGCAAGACCACGCTGGCCCACATCATCGCGCGCGAAATGGGTGTGAACTTGCGCCAGACTTCGGGCCCGGTGCTGGAGCGCCCGGGCGACCTGGCGGCCCTGCTGACCAACCTGGAAGCCAACGACGTCCTCTTCATCGACGAGATCCACCGTCTGTCGCCGGTGGTCGAGGAGATCCTGTACCCGGCGCTGGAAGACTACCAGATCGACATCATGATCGGCGAAGGGCCGGCCGCCCGTTCCGTCAAGCTCGACCTGCAGCCCTTCACCCTGGTCGGCGCCACCACCCGCGCCGGCATGCTGACCAACCCGCTGCGCGACCGCTTCGGCATCGTCGCGCGCCTGGAGTTCTACAACGTCGAGGAACTCACCAAGATCGTCACCCGCAGTGCCGCATTGCTGGAAGCGCCGATCAACGAGGACGGCGCGCGCGAAGTCGCCAAGCGCGCGCGCGGCACCCCGCGTATCGCCAACCGCCTGCTGCGCCGCGTGCGCGACTATGCGGAAGTCAAGGGCAACGGCGAGATCACCATGGACATGGCCGACCGCGCGCTGAAGATGCTCGACGTCGACACGGTCGGCTTCGACATCATGGACAGGAAGCTCCTCGAGGCGGTGCTGTTCAAGTTTTCGGGTGGACCGGTCGGCATCGGCAACCTGGCGGCGGCGATCGGCGAGGCGGCCGACACCATCGAAGACGTGCTCGAACCCTATCTGATCCAGCAGGGCTATCTGCAGCGCACCCCGCGCGGCCGCATCGCCACGCCGCTGGCCTACCACCACTTCGGCATTGCCGCCCCGCGCATGAGCCCCACCGGCGACTTGTGGGACAACCTGCCTCCGGCATGACGGACGTCACCGAAAAGCCGCCGATGCAGATCTGGGTCGATGCCGACGCCTGCCCGGCCGTGATCAAGGAAATCCTGTTCCGCGTGGCCGAACGCCTGCAATTGCAGGTGACCTTGATTGCCAACCAGCTGATCCGCGTGCCCGGTTCGCGCTTCATCCGCGCGGTGCAGGTGCCGAGCGGCGCCGACGTTGCAGATACCGAGATCGTCGAGCGCCTGGCGCCGGGCGACCTGGTCGTCACCGGCGATATTCCGCTGGCGGCGCGGGTACTCGAAAAGGGTGGTTTCGCACTGAATCCGCGCGGCGACTTTTATACGAAGGACAACATCGCCCAGCAGCTGACGATGCGCGCCTTCATGGAAGAGTTGCGCAGCGGCGGTGTCGATACCGGTGGCCCGGCCGCCTTCAGCCAGGCCGACCGCCAGCAGTTTGCCAATGCGCTCGACCGCCATCTGGCGCGGTATCACCCGCGCCCACGTTAATACTTCGCGTTAAAGATGATTAGCGGCGGTGCAACTGCAGCACCGTCGCCTCGTGACGTTCGCGCTGGCGCATCGGGCGCTGGCGGTGGCTGGCCGTGGCCGGCAGCACGAAGCTGAGGAAAAGCAGGATGGTGAACACCAGCAGGGCGCCGCCGCCGCCCAGCATGGCCGGGTTCTTGCCGGTGGCGAGCGCGCCCAGGCTGGCGACGGCCGGAATCAGCAACAGGAAGCCGCCCAGCATGCGCGCACGGACGTCGCGCCGCATCTGCCGGCCGGCCATCGCGATGTAAAAGAAACTGAGGGCGATCAGGGCCATGCCGACCAGGCCGGCCGCGACCATCTTGCCGGACATGTTGCCGGCACCCGCATCGAACATCAGCATCGGCGGCACCACCAGCACCAGGCCGCCGGCCGCCAGGGAAAGCACGCGCAGAGCGATCAAGCTTGCCCCCGGTGGGTTGGATGGAGTGAAACGAGACGCTGGATCATGTTGTCGGCCGCATATGGATGAGTAGCGGCGGAGCTTATCATGAAGACAAGTCATGCAGCGCCCGTTTGCACGGCATCACTCCTGCCGCAACCACACCTGCGAACGCCCGAACATCGGCACCCCCACGAAGCCGCGCACTTCCACCTTCTTGCCGCCGTCGCGCACGGTCAGCTTGCTTTTGTAGATCTTGCCGTTCTTCGGGTCGAGGATCTCGCCGCCGGTGTATTCGTCACCCGTTTTCTTGAGGCCGGACACGATGGTCATGCCGACGATCGGCTGGTCCTTGCGCGCGTCCGTGCATTGCACGCAGACCGGGTTCTGGTCTTCCTCCGGCGCGCGGAACAGTTTTTCGATCTTGCCTTGCAGCTCGCCCTTTTGTTCGGTGATGCGGATCAGGGCGCTCGGCTTGCCAGAGGTATCGTCGATGGTCTTCCACAGGCCGACTGGGGAACTGTCCTGGGCCATGGCGAGCGGGGCGGCGAGGCCGGTGGCAAGGCCGATGGCAAAAACAGCGGCGATCAGGGACAGGTTGATGGCAGGGCGCATGGCGGTCTCCGGTTGCGTGATGGTTGTGTTGTGAGTTCAGTGTAGCAAACTGCACGACCGTTCGGGAATGCTTTGGCGGCAGATGGACATATCGGCTGCTTCCCGCATCCACAACCACGAAGCGATCCCATGAAACCAATCATCCCGAGCACCATGCGGCCGGCCTGGCCTGGCCTGGCCGGCGCCGCCATCGCACCTGCGCCTTCGCCTGTCGGATCGAGGATTACTGCCTGGCTGTCATCACCAGCGCGATCCCCAGTTCACCACGCCCGACGCCCGGTCGTTCCAGCCCAGCTCCACCAGGTTCGGGGTATTGCAGCCGGCCGGCAGGAAGAGCTGGGAACCGCCATAGTTGATGTGTTCGTAGAGGGTCACGTCCCAGCGGCACCATGACACCGAGGAAATGACATCGTTCCAGTCGGTGGTGTACCACCAGCCCACCTTGACCCGGCCCACCTGCAGCAGGTTGGGATAGGCACGCGCCGGCGCCAGGCATTTGACGTCGCCGCCTTCGCCGATGTGCTCGAAGAAGCAGACCTGTTCCGGCAGGCTGTCCGGATTGCTGGTGCAGAGGTGTTCGAAGCTGGCCAGCGACTGCGCCGGTGCCGGATTGGTGCGCAGGGCCCGGGCTTCGGCCAGCATGGCATCGCGCGCGCTGAAGGCGGCCAGCGCGATGCCGGTTTCCTTGCGCACCGGTGTGTAGTACAGCGGCTTGCCATGCCAGGCGTCCAGTTCTTCGGGCGCCTGCAGCAGCTTGCCGTCCACGGACAAGGGCACGGCGGGGTAGCGGTGCACGATCGGCGGTGCCAGCGGCAACTGGTCGGGCGAGGGCGCCGGTTCGGACTGGCCGTTGGAGACCAGGATGGCCTCGTCGGTGCCGAGGCGCTCGTTGCTGGCCGCGACGTGCACCAGTTCCTCGAGCGTGGAAATGCGGGAGGCTGCGAGCGCAGTCCAGAGCTTGTCGTAGTTCTTCACAAACCTTCTCCTTGTCCTTGGCCGATGTCATGGAGCGCTCCGGAGAGCGTGCGCTTGCCTGCCGGTCTCCACCGATGCAGTACCGAGATTAGGCAGACGAGGGCCGGATTAGTTCGTGGCGATGCGCGCATCTTGATTGCGCATCATGCGGCCTGCATCAACACGCTTGCGTGGCTCATCCTTATGCTGGATGCGTGGATATCTGGCATCCGCCTGCGATCCGCACTGTCATCTCCACCAAAGGATATCGAGGAATACCATGCGCCAAACAAGCTGGATGAAACGCAGCATCGCCGCGGCCTGCCTGGCCTGCGGCGCCTTTGCCGGCAGCGCTTGCGCCGACCCCGTGACCCTGAGCTTCACGGGCATCGACGACATCGGGCCTTACCCGCCTTCATGGACCGAGTCGGGCTTCATCATCACTTCGCTCGTCCCCGCGAGCGGACACCTGCATACGGCGCTCGACACGCTGGTGCTGCATGACGGCTTCGGTTCCTCGCCCTACCAGATCCGGCGCATCGACGGCGGCAGTTTCTATTTGATCGGCTTCGATTTTGCCGGCGCCGATTCCGCCTTCATCAGCAATACCGGCGCCAGTTTCCTCATCCCTGGCAACCAGCCCTGGACCACCTTTACCATGCCCTTGGCCTTCCAGAACGTCAGCTACGTCAACTGGTATATGAGCAGTGTCGAACCTTCGGGACTGGTCGACTACCATTGGGCTTACCTCGACAACGTGGTGACGAACGTGTCGCCAGTGCCGGAGCCGGCGCAGGCGGCACTGCTCGGGCTTGGGCTAGCCGGACTGCTGCTGCACCGGCGCCGCGCCCAGCGCGCGTAAAAAAGCCGCGCCAGCAAGAACCGGCGCGGCTTTGGTTCACGCTGTACGCGTGACGGGGAACAGCTAGCCTCAGGCCGGCGGCAACTTCGCCAGCTGTTCGCGCATCTTGTCCAGCGTAGCGCTGAAGTTGGCCACGCGTTCACGTTCCTGGGCCACCACCGCGGCCGGGGCGCGTGCTACGAAGCTTTCGCTGGACAGCTTGCCGTTGGCCTTGGCGATCTCGCCTTCGACGCGGGCGATCTCCTTCGACAGGCGCTCGCGCTCGGCGGCAACGTCGATCTCGACCTTCAGCATCAGCTTGGTGGTGCCGACGATGGAGACCGCGGCCGGCGATTCCGGCAGGGCATCGACGATCTGCACTTCCGACAGCTTGCCCAGCAGCTGCACGTAAGGCGCGAAGCCTTGCGCGGCGATGCGGTCGGCCTCGTTGCCCGGCTCCACGATCAGGGGCACGCGCACCGACGGCGACAGCTTCATTTCGCCGCGCAGGTTGCGGGTGGCGTCGGTCAGCTTCTTGAACTGGTCCATCCAGGCTTCGGCGCCTTCGTCGATCAGCGCTTCGTCGGCGATCGGGTAGCGCTGCAGCATGATGGTGTCCTTGTTGTCGCCGGCGCCCTTGCCGGCCAGCGGCGCAACCGCCTGCCACAGCGCTTCGGTGACGAAGGGGATGATCGGATGCGCCAGGCGCAGGATCACCTCCAGCACGCGCACCAGGGTGTGGCGGGTGGCGCGCTGCTGGGCTTCCGTTCCCTGCTGGACCTGGACCTTGGCCAGTTCCAGGTACCAGTCGCAGTACTCGTCCCAGACGAATTTGTAGATGCTGCTGGCAATGTTGTCGAAGCGGTAGTCGGCGAAGCCTTTCGCCACCTCCAGCTCGACGCGGTTCATCAGCGAGATGATCCAGCGGTCGGCCTGCGACAGGTCGGCGGGGTCCGGCTTGCCGCAATCCTTGCCTTCCGTGTTCATCAGCACGAAGCGGGTGGCGTTCCACAGCTTGTTGCAGAAGTTGCGGTAGCCTTCGGCGCGGCCGAGGTCGAAGTTGATGTTGCGGCCCAGCGAGGCATAGCTGGCCATGGTGAAGCGCACGGCGTCGGTGCCGAAGGCCGGGATCCCGTCCGGGAATTCCTTGCGGGTGGCTTTCGCGATCTTCTCGGCGGCGCGCGGGTCCATCAGGCCGGTGGTGCGCTTGGTCACCAGTGACTCGACGTCGATGCCGTCGATCAGGTCGATCGGGTCGAGGGTGTTGCCCTTCGACTTGGACATCTTCTGGCCGCTCGAATCGCGCACCAGGCCGTGCACGTAGACGGTTTCGAAGGGCACCTTGCCGGTGAAGTGGGCGGTCATCATGACCATGCGCGCGACCCAGAAGAAGATGATGTCGAAGCCGGTCACCAGCACCGACGACGGCAGGAACATCTTCATGTCGGGCGTTTCTTCCGGCCAGCCCATGGTCGAGAAGGGCACCAGGGCCGACGAGAACCAGGTGTCGAGCACGTCGTCGTCACGGCGCAGTGCGCCCGTGATGCCGGCGGCCTGGGCCTTGGCTTGCGCTTCTTCCTCGCTGCGCGCGACCACGATCCGGCCGTCTTCGGCGTACCAGGCCGGGATGCGGTGGCCCCACCACAGCTGGCGCGAGATGCACCAGTCCTGGATATTGCCCAGCCACTGGTTGTAGGTGGTGGACCAGTTTTCGGGCACGAACTTGATCTCGCCGTTCGCGACTTTTTCCAGCGCCACGTCGGTGATCGACTTGCCCGGATTGAAGCTGCCTTCCGGCGCTGGTTTACTCATGGCGACGAACCACTGGTCGGTCAGCATCGGCTCGATGATGACGCCGGTGCGGTCGCCGCGCGGCACCATCAGCTTGTGCGGTTTCACCTGTTCCAGCAGGCCCTGCGCTTCCAGGTCGGCCACGATCTGCTTGCGCGCGGCGAAGCGGTCCAGGCCGCGATAGGCTTCCGGCGCATCATCGACGATCTTCGCTTCCAGCGTCATGATGGTCAGCAGCGGCAGTTTGTGGCGCTGGCCGACGGCGTAGTCGTTGAGGTCGTGCGCCGGGGTGATCTTCACGCAGCCGGTGCCGAAGGCCTTGTCGACGTATTCGTCGGCGATGATCGGGATCTCGCGGCCCACGAGCGGCAGCTTCAGCATCTTGCCATGCAAATGGGTGTAGCGCTCGTCGGTCGGATCGACCGCGACGGCGACGTCGCCCAGCATGGTCTCGGGACGGGTGGTGGCCACCGTCAGGTGGCCGCTGCCATCGCTAAGGGGGTACTGGATGTACCACATGAAGCCGTCTTCTTCCTGCGAATCGACTTCCAGGTCCGAGACGGCGGTGCCCAGCACCGGGTCCCAGTTGACCAGGCGCTTGCCGCGGTAGATCAGGCCCTGTTCATACAGGCGCACGAAGACTTCCGTCACCGTTTTGGTGCGCGGCTCGTCCATCGTGAAGTATTCGCGATTCCAGTCGGCGGAGGCGCCCAGGCGGCGCATCTGGCCGGTGATGGTGCTGCCCGACTTTTCCTTCCACTCCCAGACTTTCTTGATGAACTCATCGCGGCCGAGGTCATGGCGCGAAACCTTCTGGGCATCCAGCTGGCGCTCGACCACGATCTGGGTCGCGATGCCGGCGTGGTCGGTGCCCGGGATCCAGGCGGTGTTGAAGCCACGCATGCGATAGTAGCGGGTCAGGCCATCCATGACGGTCTGGTTGAAGGCGTGGCCCATGTGCAGGGTGCCCGTCACGTTCGGCGGCGGCAGCTGGATGCTGAACGACGGCTTGCCGGCGTCCATGGTGGCGGCGAAATAACCGCGCTGTTCCCATTCGCTGCGCCAGAATTGTTCGATTTCGGCTGGCTCGAAAGACTTGGCTAGTTCCATGATGGCGTAGTGGCCCTAAATGATGGCGTTGAATTTGCGAAAAGAATCATTATAGAGGACTGGCGCGGCCCCGCAACGCGGGCCGCTGCAGAAGGCGGCCCCGCTCACCTGGACAGGCGCGTCCAGTCGCCGTACAGGAAGTTGTCGATGATGGCGAAGTTGGCCGGCTTGGTCAGGTGGTAATCGAAGCCGGCCGCATGCGTACGCGCCAGCGTCGCCTGGTCGCTCCAGCCGCTCAGCGCCACGATCCAGACCGTCTCCAGGCCCGCCAGGCGGCGTAGCGCGACGGCCGTCTCGTAGCCGTCCATCACCGGCATGCCGAGGTCGAGGAAGACGATGTCCGGCATGAAGTCCTGCGCGCGCACCAGGCCGGCAGCGCCGTCGGCCGCCATGGCCACCTTGTGGCCGTGCATTTCCAGCACGACGGCCATCAGCTCGCGCGCATCGTCGTTGTCGTCGACCAGCAGGATGCGGCGGCTGGGCAGCGGCACACCGGGCTGGGGGACCAGCTGGGGCAGGTCCATCATCGCACGCCCAGCGGCCGGCGCGGCAGGGTCATGCTGAAGGTGGTGCCGTCGGTGTCGTTCGACGCGACGTTGAGGGTGCCCGCGTGTGCCAGCACGATCTGGCGCGCGATGTACATGCCGATGCCCAGGCTGGTCTCGCGCTCGTCGCTCATCATGTCCTGGCCCGCCAGCCGCACCAGCGGATCGAACACGCTGCCGATTTTCTTCGGCGGAATGACCGGCCCCTTGTTGTTCACCGCAATGGTGACATCCTCGTCGGTCGAGCTCAGGCGCACGTTCACCGGCTCGCGATGGGTGCCGTACTGGAGGGCGTTGCCGATGATGTTGGACAGCACCTGCGCCAGCCGGTCGTCGTCGCCCACCACCTCGTCGCGGCTGCGCGGCTCGAAGTCGATGATGCGTTCCGGATGCGAGGTGCGCAATTCGTCGACCACGTTCAGGCAGACCTCGGCCAGGTTCATGCGCTTGGGCTTGATCGGGATGCCGGCGCCCAGGTGCGAGCGGGTGAAGTCGATCAGGTCGGCGATCAGCTTGTTCATGCGCTGGCCGCTGTTGAAGATGCGGGTCGCGGCCAGCACGTATTTGCTGGGCACGTCGGTGGCGCGCATGATGAAGGTGGCGCCGGTGATGACGGTGCCGAGCGGATTGCGCAAGTCGTGCCCGAGGATGGCCAGGAACATGTTTTCCGATTGCTTGACCAGCTGGGCATAGCGCGCCACCGATTCCGCCAGCGCCTGGTCGACCGCTTCGTTGAAGCGCGTCACGTCCTGCATGTCGGTGGCGGTGCCGGTGCTGGTCTGCGAGGTCCAGAGGTGCAGCACGCTGGAGCGCAGCGCGCGGTATTCCGACACCAGCTGCTCGACGCTGTAGCCGGAATGCAGACGCGCTTCGGCGTGGGTTTCGGCGGCGGTGTCGTCCTTGACCTGGGGCGCCCGGCCCTGCGATTTCTCCTGGCGCTCGAAGCAGGTCTGCGGCGTTTGCAGGTCGATCGCGATCGCGGTCAGCATCAGTTTGGCATGGTCGCGCAGTTCGACGTCGTCCATGGTCAGCGCCGGGGGCTCGATGGTGCGGGCAAAATCCTCCCATGCCTGCATGATCGGCTCCATGTGGCTGTGGATGAAATCGGAAAGCCGGACGGTGGTATTCGGGGACATGATGCGCCTTTATGGTGTGCTGGACGAAGCCGGGGCAGGGGCCCCGGCTGCAGCGCGATCAGGCGTACGACCGAAGGAGATTCAAACAGGGATGGCGTGCGGTGGCAGGCGAAGACTGGAGGAGAAACCGACAATGATACGGTTTGACAGAGTGCGATGGACCAATATACAGGGGAACGGGGGCACGCCCTAGCGTTATCTTCAGGTCCCGACATCCGGTGCAAGCCCGGCGTACCAGTCCGCATAGGGCGTATTTGCAACGAGCCGGCGGTTGAAATCCGGTGTGCCGTCAAGCCACCACACCGGGCCGCGCTCGCCGAGACCGCGTTTCGCCGCATCGACATCGGCGCGGGCGCTGCGCTCGGCAATGGCGTCGCCGGCGCGCTTGGCAATGCCGACCTGGCGGCGCGCCCGCATGAGCTGATCGACCAGCGCCTGGCGCGCGTCTGGCGCCAGTTGCGGATTGCTGGTGCGCCACAGGCGGTCCTTCACAATGAAGTAGCGTCCATCCGGCGTGTTCGGGTATTTATTGATGGTGGAGGCAGGGATGGAATCGGGGCTGGTATCGGCGCTGGACATGGTCTTACTATACCGAATGGCGCCGCGGCCCTTCGTACGGCTGGCGCTGGTACCGGGCAAGCGAATAGAGTGGCGTGTTTACTTGCCTGCATGCTATATTTTTGAAATCCAGGCCGGCTGCGCGTTACGTTTCTAAAAAACATTGCTGCAAAGCCCGGTTATCTTTTATCCGCGAGAACATACACAATGAGCGTGCCCGTTTCCCCCCGCCGCCTGGTCCTGCTGGTCGACGACGATGCCGTCCTGCTGGAATACCTGTCCACCGTCCTCAAGCACGCCGGCTACGACACGCTGGAAGCCGGTTCCGCGCCCGAGGCGCTGCAATGCATCGCGGAGCGCGAGGGGGACATCGCCCTGGCCCTGCTCGACATCAACATGCCCGGCATGTCCGGTCTCGACCTGGCGCGGCGCCTGAAGGACCACACGCAAGTTGCCTTCATGTTCCTGTCCTCGGTCGATGACGCCGAGACCGCGCGCCAGGCCGCCAGCCACGGCGCGGTCGGTTTCGTGGTCAAGCCGGTGGATGCCGGGCGCCTGCTGCCGGCCTTCGAATCCGCGCTGGCCCGCGCCGACGAGATCCGCCAGCTGCGCCGCACCGAAGCCAACCTGAACGCCGCCCTGGCCGCCGGCCGCGAGACCAGCCTGGCCGTCGGCCTGCTGATGGCGCGCTTCCAGACCGACCGCAACACCGCCTTCGAAGTCCTGCGCGACCACGCGCGCTCGAGCCGGCGCAAGGTCAACGAGGTGGCCGAGCAGTTGATCGGGGCGGAGGAGTTGCTGAATAGTTTGCATGGGGCGTTTGCTGGGCGCTTGCGGGGCAAATAATCACCGTCGCCCCTGCGTAGGCAGGGGCCCAAGTTGCCCGCATTGCGGCAACGTGCGCAGAACTTGGGTCCTGCCTGCGCAGGGACGACGTTTCTGGGTTCCGGGCCGACATCATTCCCGCACGAAATCCCCCTTCACCAACGCCAGCCTGCCCACCTTGGTATCATGCCAAGCCTGAACGGCGCGCCCCGGAGCGGCGCCGCAAGTTACCCTTTTATCAAGCATAGGAAAACAACATGAAAACCAAGGCAGCGATTGCATGGCAGGCGGGGAAGCCGCTGACGATCGAGGAAGTCGAGCTCGAGGGTCCGAAGGCGGGTGAGGTGCTGGTCGAGGTCAAGGCCACCGGCATCTGCCATACCGATTACTACACGCTGTCCGGCGCCGATCCGGAAGGCCTGTTCCCGGCCATCCTCGGCCACGAAGGCGCGGGCGTGGTGGTCGACGTCGGCCCGGGCGTCACCAGCCTGCGCAAGGATGACCACGTCATCCCGCTGTACACCCCGGAATGCCGCCAGTGCAAATTCTGCCTGTCGCAAAAGACCAACCTGTGCCAGGCGATCCGCTCGACCCAGGGCCGCGGCCTGATGCCGGACGCCACTTCCCGTTTCTCGCTGGACGGCAAGCCGATCTTCCACTACATGGGCACCTCGACCTTCTCGAACTACATCGTGGTCCCGGAAATCGCACTGGCCAAGGTGCGCAACGACGCGCCCTTCGACAAGATCTGCTACATCGGCTGCGGCGTCACCACCGGCATCGGCGCCGTGATCTTCACGGCCAAGGTGGAAGCGGGCGCCAACGTCGTGGTGTTCGGCCTGGGCGGCATCGGCCTGAACGTGATCCAGGCGGCGCGCATGGTCGGCGCCGACAAGATCATCGGCGTCGACATCAATCCGGCCCGTGAAGACATGGCGCGCAAGTTCGGCATGACCCACTTCGTCAATCCGAAGGAAGTCGGCAATGTGGTCGACGCCATCGTCCAGCTGACCGACGGCGGCGCCGACTATTCGTTCGAGTGCATCGGCAACACCACCACCATGCGCCAGGCACTGGAGTGCTGCCACAAGGGCTGGGGCCAGTCGATCATCATCGGCGTGGCGGAAGCCGGCGCGGAAATCTCGACCCGTCCCTTCCAGCTGGTCACCGGCCGCGAATGGAAGGGCTCGGCCTTCGGCGGCGCCCGCGGCCGCACCGACGTGCCCAAGATCGTCGACTGGTACATGGAAAACAAGATCAACATCGACGACCTGATCACCCACCACCTGCCGCTCGAGCGCATCAATGAAGGTTTTGATTTGATGAAGTCGGGTGAATCGATCCGCTCGGTGGTGGTGTACTGATCGCTTGATCGCTTGATCGCTTGATCGCGGCGCCTGTCCTGGCGCCGCTGCTTTCCGTCCGCAGCTTTCCGCCGGTTCTTTCCGTCTGTTCCGCAAATCCTGCAGCCTGTCGCACGCGGCTCGCCCGCGCCTGCGTCCACGGCTATCGTGCCTCCATACCCTGACATCAACCCGCCCTTGCGGCGCACGGAGGCACCCATGTTACGTCCCCAATCCACTTCGTCCTCGCGTGCCATGCGCTGGAAGCAGGCACTCCCGGCACTGATGCTGGCGCTGTCGGCCCCGTTCGGCATGGCGCAGGCCGCGCCCGAACCGGCAAAGCCGGCTTACGCCATCGTCCATGGTGACGAACAGCACATGAGCATCAGTGGCGACGACCGCGACTGGCCGGACTTGAAGCAGCTGCGCCGTAGCGTGGGCGGTGAATTCCTGTGGTTCCGCGAGGGCGGCAAGTCCTGGATCGTGCAGGACGCCGGCGTACTGGCCAAGGCGCGCGCCGCCTATGCGCCACTGGAGCGCCTGGGCAAGCAGATGGATGCCCAAGGCAAGGAGATGAACCGGCATGGCAAGGCGATGGACGCGCTCGGCAAGGACATGCAGCAAGCGGCCGCCGGCGTCCAGCCTGACGGCGCGCGGATGGCGGCCCTGCAAACCCGCATGAATGAGCTGGGCCGCCAGATGGGCAGTCTCGGCCGGCAGCTCGGCGAGGCGCGCGGCGATGCCGAGCGCGCCCGCCTGGAAGCCCAAATGAGCAGCCTGAATGCTCAGATGAGTACGCTGAGTGCGCAAATGGGCGAAGCCGCCGACAGCGCGGGCCAGCGCGCGGCGCGCCAGCACATGCACGAGGTCAGCCAGCGCATGGACGATGCCGGCAAGCCGATGGACAGCATCGGCCGGCAGATGAAGACCCTCGGCAGCCAGATGAAGCAGGAAAGCGAAACGGCCGACAAGACCGTGCGCGCACTGATCCGCGATGCCATGGCACGCGGCCTGGCGCGGCCGGCATCCCAGAGTTGATAGGGTAGGAGCGACGCATCAAAACTGACAGTCGGGCGGCAAAGAAAACTGCTGAGTAGTATTTTCGCAACAAAAGCGCGCACGATTGCACCACGGGTGTGCAACACGATGTCAAAACGTTATAATTGCTCTGTTGCAATTGATAAATAGTTTCAATTGTCGAATATACATATATAACTGAGGAAAACATGTTCAAGAAAATCGCTGCCGCCGCCGCACTGGCCATCGTCGCTTCGTCGTCCTTCGCTGCCGCCCCAACCGCCTTCTACGGCGGCCTGGATGTCGGCGCCACCAAGGCCGATGACTACGACAGCACCAAGACCAGCTTCGGCGGTTTCGTCGGCTACGGCTTCAACCAGTTCTTCGCAGTCGAGGCTGGTTATCGCCAGCTGGGCAAGTACGACTTCGACGTCTTCGTGAACAACCAGTTCGTCAACGCCAACGTCAAGGCCAAGCAAACCCACCTGTCGGTGATCGGTTCCTATCCGCTGAACGCACAACTCGACCTGTACGGCCGCCTGGGCTACAACAAGGTGCGCGCCAAGGTCAGCGCCCTCGGCCGTAGCGGCGATGCCGACGACGACGGCGGCCTGTACGGTATCGGCTTGAACTACAACTTCGCGCCGAACCTGTCGGGCCGTATCGAAGCGCAGAAGCCAACCAGCGACATCACCAACTACAGCGCCAGCATCGTCTGGCAGTTCCGTTAATCGGACCTGGCGTGCATCGGCCGCCGCGCCTACCCTGCGCGGCGGCATGGACACAATGCGGCACTCTCCCTGGCGGACAGTGCCGCATTTTTCATGTGTGAACGCGTGGCCTGTCGCTCTTGGCAGTCAATATTGCTCAGTCGATATTTGTATGGCAGCATAGCGCCGTCTTGCCCTGACGGCCTCTCATCCCACCGGAACCCTGCCATGCGCCCAGCCCGCCTCGCACTTTGTCTTTCCCTCGCCGGCGCCGCTGCGCTGGCATCCGCCCAGACCGGCACGCCGGCCTCGACACCCGCCGCGGCACCGCAGGCGGCCGTCGAACGCCCGGCCACCGAATTCCCCTACACCCCCGGCCTCGACGTGAATGCGATGGACCGCAGCGCCGACCCCTGCGTGGACTTCTACCAGTACGCCTGCGGCGGCTGGATGAAGAACAACCCGATCCCGGCCGACCAGGCGCGCTGGTCGGTGTATGGCAAGCTGGCCCAGGACAACCGCCGCTACCTGTGGGGCATCCTGGAGGAGCTCAGCAAACGCCAGGACGGGCGCAGCGCCAGCCAGCAGAAAATCGGCGATTACTTCGGCGCCTGCATGGACGAGCGCGCGATCGAGGCGCGTGGCGCGGCGCCGCTCAAACCGTATGTCGACCAGATCGCCGGCCTGCGCTCGCAGCGCGACCTGCCGCGCGTGCTGGCACGCCTGCACCGGTCGACGGCCGACGGCGGCCTGTTCTTCGGCTTCGGTTCGAGCCAGGACTACGGCGACTCCTCGCGCGTCATCGCGTTTGCCGCTGCCGGCGGGCTGGGCTTGCCCGACCGCGATTCCTACCTCAAGCAGGATGCGCGTTCAAAGGAGATCCGCGCCAAATACCTGGCCCACATCGCCAACACCTTCGTCCTGCTGGGCGACGCACCCGCGCTGGCACAGCGCAATGCCGCGCGCGTGATGGCGATGGAGACGACCCTGGCCAAGGCTTCGCTGTCGCGCGTCGACAAGCGCGATCCGTACAAACTCTTCCACAAGGTCGATGCGAAAGGCCTGCAGGCGCTGACACCGGGCTTCGACTGGCAGGCCTACCTGGACGAACTGGGGCAGGGCGGACAGCAGACCTTCAATGTCACCGAGCCGGCCTTCTTCAAGGCGCTGGCCAGGCTGTGGCAGGAGGGCGGCGTCGAAGCCACCCGCACTTATCTGCGCTGGCACGTCGCACGCAACATGTCGCCGGCGCTGGCGTCCAGCTTCGACCAGGAACACTTCGCATTCTTCAGCAAGACCCTGCGCGGCGTGCAGCAACAGCCGCCGCGCTGGAAGCGCTGCGTGGCACTGGTCGACCAGCAACTGGGCGAAGCCCTGGGCCAGGAATTCGTCGCCCGCGCCTTCTCGCCGGCACTCAAGGCCAAGTCGCTGCACATGACGCGCCAGATCGAGGACGCGATGAAGAAGGACATCGATTCGCTCGAGTGGATGAGCGCGGACACCAAGAAGAAGGCCCAGGACAAGCTGGCGGCGATCGTCAACAAGATCGGCTACCCGGACACCTGGCGCGACTACAGTGCCTATGCGGTGAAGCCCGATGATTTCGCCGGCAACGTCGAGCGCGGCAACGCCTTCGAACAGCGCCGCGACCTGGCCAAGATCGGCAAGCCGCTCGACCGCAGCGAATGGGGCATGACGCCGCCGACGGTGAACGCCTATTTCAATCCGCAGATGAACGACATCAACTTCCCGGCCGGCGTGCTGCAGCCGCCGCTGTTCGATCCGAAGATGGATGACGCGCCCAACTACGGCAACACCGGCGGCACCATCGGCCACGAACTGACCCACGCCTTCGACGACGAAGGCCGCCAGTTCGACGCCAAGGGCAACCTCAAGGATTGGTGGACCAAAAAGGACGCCAGGGAATACGAAGAGCGCGCCCAGTGCATCGTCGACCAGTACGCGCAGTACACGGTGGTGGACGACATCAAGATCAACAGCAAGCTGACCCTGGGCGAAGACATCGCCGACCTGGGCGGCCTGATCCTGGGCTGGATGGCGTGGAAGGAAGAGATGGCCAGCCTGCCGCAACAGGCCAAACCGCAGGGCTTGCGCGACGGCCTGACGCCGGAACAGCGCTTCTTCGTCGGCAACGCCCAATGGGCCTGCGAAAACGACCGCCCGGAAAACCAGCGCGTGACGGCCATGACCGACCCCCACTCGCCGGGCCGCTTCCGCGTGAACGGGCTGGTGGTGAACATGCCGCAGTTCCAGCAGGCCTTCCAGTGCAAGGCGGGGCAGCCGATGGTGAAGGAAAAGCGGTGCAGGGTGTGGTGATCGTTGCCCAGAGTTAGCGCTAGTACGCGCGCTAGCCGAAAAACCGTCGCCCCTGCCTTCGCAGGGGCGACGTGCTTATGTAACGTGTTTCGATCGGCGGAAGTTCTGCTCAAGCTTCACGCCGCAGCGCTCAATGCCGTATCCCACGCAGCCCGAACTGCGCCTGCATATGCACCAGGTTCGCCTCGAACACCTGCATTTCCAGTGCGACCGCGCTCAAGTCCAGCCGGGCCAGTTCCAGCATGGGGAACAGTTCCTCTTCTTCTTCGCGGATGTGCGCCAGGGTCGACTGGATCATGTCGCGCATCAGCATGTCGGCACGCTGTTCGTCCAGGTGCATGCCCTGCAGCGCCGCCAGCATGTCGTCGACGTTCAGGTGTTCTTCTTCGAAGTGGGCGATCAGGTTCGGTTCGATCTTGCGCACGCCGGGATAGAACACCGCTTCTTCCAGGCGCGAGTGGGTGTGGATGGCTTGCACCAGCTGGATCGCGGCCTGGCGCCGCACATCCAGGCTATGGCTGTTGAGATATTTGTCCGCCAGCTTGCGGATCAAGTCGTGGTCGCGGCGCAAGGTCTGGATCGGGCTGTCGGTGAACGCATCGCGCGGACGCCGGGCGTTGGGGTGCTGGATGCTGGCCATGGTTTCTCCTGTTGTCTTAAAACCATGGTAGTCCCGAAATGAACGCAGCACCGGAATGTTTGGTCACAAAATGTAAAACGCCGCGCGAGGCGGCGTTTTGACAGAGGATCCTCGCTTAATGCTGAGAGATGCTGCCGCGCCAGGCGCCGGTTTCACGTCCTCGCTTTTCCAGCATGTCCTTGAATTTCTGCAGGTTGCCGCGGGTTTCCATGCGCACGGCGCCGAAGGCATCGCCCAGTTTTTCCAGCGTGCCTTCCGGCTGGTAATCCATCTGCAGGGTGACCCGGGTCACGTCGTCGGCAATCTTGTGGAAGGTGGCCACGCCGCCGTTCGGCACGCCGCTGGTGCTGCGCCAGGCGATGCGCTTGTCCGGGATCTGCTCGGTGATCTCGACATCCCATTCCTTTTCTTCGCCGGCGACGTTGGCTTTCCAGTGCAGGTGCTTGTCGTCGATCTGGCGGATCTCATGGACGCTGGCCATGAACTGGGGGAAGTCTTCGAACTGGGTCCACTGGTTGTAGGCAGTGCTCACGGGGACATTGACCTCGATGGTTTCGACGATCGAGGAATCCATGCCGGAGCCCTTGTTCTTTTTCATTTGTTTCGACAGCATCATGCCGCCCACGGCCAGCGCGGCGACGGTTACGACTCGGTTCAGCATTTGTAGCCTCCTTGTGCCAATAGCTTCATTGCAACAAACAAATCCGGCCCGACGCCCGCTCCTGGATTAGTGCGGGTCGGGCCGCCTGGGGAACATATCTGCCTGCAAAATTACGGCATTCATTGTCAACATGGCGCTAGCGAGCCTTGCGGAAAGATTGCGGAACAAGGGGCAAGGACTTGGCAATGCGGCCGGGCGTGGTTCGCCTTGTGTGGTTATACTGTATATATGAACAGTAAAACCGCTGGCTGGCGCCGCTATCTGCGGGTCACGACGGTATAATGCCCGCATGAATCTCCTCGACAACCTGAATCCAGAACAGCTTGCGGCGGTCACGCTGCCGTCCCAAAGTGCCCTGATCCTGGCCGGCGCCGGTTCCGGCAAGACCCGCGTGCTGACCACCCGGATCGCCTGGCTGGTGACGACCGGGCAGGTGTCGCCGGCCGGCATCATGGCGGTGACCTTCACCAACAAGGCCGCCAAGGAGATGCTGACGCGTTTGTCGTCGATGCTGCCGATTAACACGCGCGGCATGTGGATCGGCACCTTCCATGGTTTGTGCAACCGGCTGCTGCGCACCCACCACCGCGATGCGGCGCTGCCCCAGACTTTCCAGATCCTGGACAGCCAGGACCAGCTGTCGATGATCAAACGCATGCTGAAGGCGCTGAACGTCGACGACGAGAAGTACCCGGCCAAGGACTTGATGTACTTCATCAATAACAACAAGGACCAGGGTTTGCGTCCGGGCCAGGTGGAAGCCTACGACCATGTGCAGCGCCGCATGGTCGAGCTGTACGAAGCCTATGACCAGCAATGCCAGCGCGAAGGCGTGGTCGATTTCGCCGAGTTGCTGCTGCGCGCCTACGAGCTGCTGCAGCGCAATCACCCGCTGCGCCAGCATTACCAGATGCGCTTCCGCCACATCCTGGTCGACGAGTTCCAGGATACCAACGACCTGCAATACAACCTGCTGAAACTGCTCGCCGGCTACAACGAGCCGGCCGGCGGTGCCATCTTCGCGGTGGGCGACGACGACCAGAGCATCTATGCCTTCCGCGGCGCCAACGTCGGCAACATGCAAGCCTTCGAGCGCGACTTCGAGGTCAAGAACCTGATCAAGCTGGAGCAGAACTACCGCTCGCACGGTCACATCCTGGACAGCGCCAACTTCCTGATCGCCAACAACGCCAAGCGCCTCGGCAAGAATTTGCGCACCGACGCCGGCCAGGGCGAGCAGGTGCGCGTCTACGAAGCCTCGTCCGACCTGGAAGAGGCGCAGTGGATCATCGAGGAAGCCAAGAGCCTGATGGGCGAGGGCATGTCGCGCAACGAGATCGCGATCCTGTACCGCTCCAACGCCCAGAGCCGGGTGATCGAGCACGCGCTGTTCGCGGCCGGCCTGCCGTACACCGTCTACGGCGGCCTGCGCTACTTCCAGCGCGCCGAAGTCAAGCACGCCATCGCCTACCTGCAGCTGATGGACAACCCGCACAACGATTCGGCCTTCATGCGCGTGGTGAACTTCCCCACGCGCGGCATCGGCGCCCGCTCCATCGAGCAGCTGCAGATGGCGGCCGACAGTTACCGGGTGTCGCTGTACGCGGCGGTGCCGCACATGACCGGCAAGGCGGGGGCTTCGCTGGGCAACTTCGTCAAGCTGATCGAAAGCGCGCGCTTCGAGACCCAGCAGCTGCCGCTGCCGGAAATGGTGAAGGTGGTGCTGGAGCGCAGCACGCTGCTGACCCACTACGAAAAGGAAAAGGAAGGCCAGGAGCGCATCGAGAACTTGCTGCAGATGGTGAATGCGGCCGGCCAGTTCGTGCAGGAAGAGGGCTTCGGCGCCCAGACGCCGGCCCACCTCGGCCCGCAAGCCCAGATCAGTAGCGGCGACGCCATCGTGAACGCCGACGGGGTCGAGATCATCGATGCCGACGCGCCCCTGTCCACCGTGATGTCGCCGCTGTCCGCCTTCCTGGCCCACGCTTCGCTGGAAGCGGGCGATGCCCAGGCCCAGGCCGGCCAGGAAGCGATGCAGCTGATGACGGTGCACTCGGCCAAGGGCCTGGAGTTCGATGCCGTCTTCATCACCGGCCTCGAGGAAGGCCTGTTCCCGCACGAGAGCAGCGCGCGCGAGATGGATGGCGTGGACGAGGAGCGGCGCCTGATGTACGTGGCGATCACGCGCGCGCGCAAGCGTTTATATATGAGCTTTACCCAGCAGCGCATGCTGCACGGCCAGACCCGCTTCAACATGAAGTCGCGCTTCTTCGACGAACTGCCGGAAGAATCGATCAAGTGGCTGTCGCCGCGCGTGCAGCACAACTGGTTCGCGGGCCGCAAGTCGACCACCGCCTGGGACGACGCCAACTTCCGCGAAGGCGGCACCGACAACCAGATCGCCAGGCAGATCACGCAAAAGTCGGGCAACGCGAACGGCAGCGGCTGGCGCATCGGCGAGAGCGTGTCGCATGCGCGCTTCGGCGAGGGCGTGATCGTGAATATCGAAGGCGGGGCGGGTGCCGCGCGGGCCCAGATCAATTTCGGGTCGGCGGGGATGAAGGTGCTGGATTTGTCGGTGGCCAAGCTGGAGCGGATCGGGCGCTGAACGCTGTTCCGGCGAGGTCTGTAGGGTGGGCACCCCGTGCCCACGCGGGAGCCGGCATGACGCAGACGTCACACGTGGGCTCGGGGAGCCTACGCCGGCCGCGCCCACCCTACGCTGGCTGTGCCTCTTTGTCGTAGGGCTTGCCGAAGATGGTCCGGTAGCCGGCATACATCGCGCATTGCAGGAACAGCACGAACAGGAACATCAGCCACATCACCACCACCCGGCCCAGCGCGGCGTTGCCGAAGATGAAGACGGTGACCATCATCACGCCCATGAAGATGGCGAACCAGGCCGCCAGCATCACCAGGAACACGCGCGCGGTGCGCACCACGGCGAAGAAGCTGTAGAAGGTCGCCTTGCCCGGGCCCATGTGCTTCCAGTAGGTGAGCGGGGCGGCGAAGCACAGGGTGACCATGATCGCCACATCCAAAATCAGCACGCCGAACAGGGCCAGCATGTCGGAGGGCGCCACCACCGGCGGGTTCTTGGGATCGGTCGCCTTGGCGATGCGCTCCATCAGTTCCGGGATGCCGACCAGGTTGGTCACGATCATCAAGAGGATGCCGACGCCGAAATAGATCAGGCCGACCTTGCACAGCGCGGCCAGCGCCGGCGAGCGAAAGCCCGTCAGCAGCACGGCCGGGGTGACGCGGTCGCCGTTCTCGATCATCAGGCAAGCCTGCATGAAGGCCATCGAGAACGATGGCACCAGCACCACCGCCAGCACCGGTCCCATGACCGGGATGGCGGACAGCGCGATGCTGAACAGGATGTTGGCGAACAGGAGCGTGGTGAGGGCGGCCGGCTGCTTGCGAAACAGGCCCATGCCTTGTTTCAGCCAGTCCCAGCCGGTACTTGCGGGGAGATTGTTCATGCTGTCAGGCGAGGTGGGGACGTCTGGATGCGTTGCCGCAGTACGCGCTCGAAGTGGGTCGGGTCGTGCGGCGTGAGCATTTCGGCCGCGCGTGGTTTGTGGAAATCATACAGGCGCGATACCCAGAAGCGCAACGCCGCGGCGCGCAGCATCGGCTGCCAGGCCGCCTGTTCGGCCGCGGTGAAGGGGCGTGCGGCGTGGTAAGCATCGGTCAGGGCGCTGGCGCGCGCGGTGTCCAGCATGCCGGTGTCGAGGTCGATGCACCAGTCGTTGACGGTGACGGCGATGTCGAACAGCCAGCTGTCCCAGCCGGCGAAATAAAAATCGAAGCAGCCGCTCAGTTTGTCGCCGACGAACATCACATTGTTGCGGAACAGATCGGCGTGGACCGGGCCGCGTGCCAGTGCGCGGTAAGTGTCGCTGGCGGCGAACTCTTGCTGGAAAGTCAGTTCCGCCGACAGCAGGGCGGCGGTATCGGCATCCAGGTGCGGCAGGACGGCGGGCACGGTCTCGGTCCACCAGTCCAGGCCGCGCAAATTCGGCTGTTGCAGGGGGAAGTCGCGTCCGGCCAGGTGCATCCTGGCCAGCATGCCGCCCACTTCGGCGCAATGCACCGCTTGCGGTTCCATTTGCGAGGCGCCGTCCAGCTTGCTGACGATGGCCGCCGGCTTGCCGTGCAGCGCCACCACCAGTTCGCCCCGGTCGTTGGCCACCGGGGCCGGCACCGGAATGCCGCGCTCGGCCAGGTGGCGCATCAACTGCACGTAGAAGGGCAGTTGCTCGAAGCTGAGGTTTTCGAAAATGGTGAGGACGAACTCGCCGCGTTCTGTCGTCAGGAAGAAATTGCTGTTTTCAATGCCGCTTGCGATGCCCCGCAATGCGAGGGCCTGTCCAAGGGGGAACTGCTTGATCCACTGGGAGAGATCGTCCAGTGTGACCGGGGTGAATACTGCCATCGTGTCAGTGGAAATGGTGGTCGCTGTGGCGGCCGCGGGAAGGCGGCCGGTCCGGGGTGACGGCGTGCGCTGATGCGCGCTTTGCTTAAAGGGTGCGCTTACTTCTTGTCGGCCGCAGTGGCTGCCGGCATCGGCGGCGGTGGCGGCGCGTCGGCGGTGGTCGGTGTGTTCTGGCCTGATTCGGCGGTGGCGCGGCGCTTGCCCGCCAGGTCGAATTCGCCGACTTTCCATTGCGGCGCGCGGATCGCATTGGTCTGCGCGTTGCCGGGCTGGTTGTTCGGCTGCATGGTGTAATGGCTGCCGCCGGCGGTGACTTCGACTTCGGTGACCTGGCCGCCATTGCGGTGTTCGACGATCTGGGTGCCGCGTTTGGGCGGAATCGTCGTGGCCGGCACGTCGCTGCCCGGCTCGATGCGCTGGGTGTTGGGCGGCGGCGTCTGGTTCTGGGACGACTGCTGGGCCACGGCCTGCCCGGCAACCGCCGTCAGGGCTGCCGCAAGGAGGGATGCGGACAGCGGCAATGAGAGTTTCAGGCTGGAAATTGAGCGTGGCATGGTGATCACCTTTGTCGTTTCGTCCATTGTAACAAACAGCGTCGCTCCCTGTGAAAACCATCAAACGTCCCCATCTGTAGTAAATGGCCGGGACAGGGCTCCCGTGCTTTTCCCCTGCACGATTCTGCGATAATGGCAGCGCTTCGCCGTGTCCGCCGCGGCCAACCTGATTTTCGTTTACATGGACAATACTCTCCTTCTCGTCGACGGTTCCAGCTACCTGTACCGCGCCTTCCACGCGCTGCCCGACCTGCGCAGTAGCGACGGCCATCCCACCGGCGCGATGCATGGCATGGTCAACATGCTGCGCCGCCTGCGCACCGACTTCCCGGCGGCCTACATCGCCTGCGTGTTCGACGCCAAGGGCAAGACCTTCCGCGACGACCTCTATCCCGAATACAAGGCCACGCGCGCCTCGATGCCGGAAGATTTGTCGAAGCAGATCGAGCCGATCCACGAAGTGGTGCGCCACATGGGCTGGCCGATCCTGATGGTCGAAGGCGTCGAGGCCGACGACGTGATCGGCACCCTGGCCGCGCAAGCCACCGCGCGCGGCATGAAGACCGTGGTCTCGACCGGCGACAAGGACCTGGCCCAGCTGGTCAACGACAAGGTCATGCTGATCAACACCATGAGCAACGAAAAGCTCGACGAAGCCGGCGTGCAGGCCAAGTTCGGCGTGGCGCCGAATCGCATCATCGATTACCTGACCCTGATCGGCGACACCGTCGACAACGTGCCCGGCGTGGCCAAGTGCGGCCCCAAGACCGCGGTCAAGTGGCTGACCCTGCACGGCTCGCTGGACGGCGTGATCGAGAATGCAGGGAGCATCGGCGGCGCCGTCGGCGCCAACCTGCAGGCGGCGCTGGCGTGGCTGCCGAAAGGGCGTGAGCTGATTACCGTCAAGACCGACTGCGACCTCACCAATCACATGGTGTCGATCGAGGAAACCCTGGTCGGCCGCCCGGAAGACAAGGACGCCTTGCGCGACTTCTTCCAGCGCTATGGCTTCAAGAGCATGCTGCGCGAGCTGGGCGCCGGCGGCGCCAATCCCGGCAAATACCTGTCGCCGGGCGCGGCGGTCGACGCCAATGGCGCCCTGAATTCGCCGGAAGGCGCGGCCGGCGCCGATGCAACCCAGCCCGGCATGCCGATCATCAAGGGCGAATACGAAACCGTCACCACGCTGGAAGCGCTGGACCGCTGGCTGGCGCTGATCGATGCCGCGCCACTCACCTCGGTCGATACCGAGACCACCTCGCTCGACCCGATGACGGCCGAGATGGTCGGCATCTCACTGTCGACCGAGGCGGGCAAGGGCGCCTACATCCCGCTGGCCCACCGCTACGCCGGCGTGCCCGAGCAGCTGGACCGCGAAATGGTGATCGAGCGCATGAAACCCTGGCTGGAAAACCCGGACAAGCCCAAGCTCGGCCAGAACCTCAAGTACGACAGCCATATCTTCGAAAACCATGGCGTCAAGCTGCGCGGCATCGTGCACGACACCCTGCTGCAATCCTATGTGTTCGAGTCGCACAAGCCGCACGACATGGACACCATGGCGCTGCGCCACCTCGGCTACACCACGATTCCCTTCGTCGCCGTGTGCGGCAAGGGCGCGAACATGATCTGCTTCGACCAGGTCGAGCTGGAGCGCGCCACCGAATACGCGGCCGAGGATTCCGACATCACCCTGCGCCTGCACCAGGCGATGATCGGTCACGTCGAAAGCGACAAGGGCCTGGACTACATCTACCGCAACATCGAGCTGCCGACCTCGGTGACGCTGCAGAAGATCGAGCGCAACGGCGTGCTGATCGACGCCGACCTGCTGGCGGTCCAGTCCAATGAACTGGCCACCCGCATCCTGGCGCTGGAACAGCAAGCCTACGAGCTGGCCGAAGGTCCGTTCAACCTCGGCTCCCCCAAGCAGATCGGCGAGATCTTCTTCGGCAAACTGGGCCTGCCGGTGATCAAGAAGACCGCCACCGGCGCCCCGTCCACCGACGAGGAAGTGCTGCAGAAGCTGGCCGAGGATTATCCGCTGCCGAAGGTCTTGCTGGAGCACCGCGGCCTTTCCAAGCTGAAGTCGACCTACACCGACAAGCTGCCGAAGATGGTCAACCCGCGCACCGGCCGCGTGCACACCAATTATGCGCAGGCGGTGGCGATCACGGGCCGCCTGGCGTCCAGCGATCCGAATTTGCAGAACATCCCGGTCAAGAACGCCGAGGGCCGGCGCATCCGCGAAGCCTTCGTGGCGCCTCCTGGCAGTGTGATCGTGTCGGCCGACTATTCGCAGATCGAGCTGCGCATCATGGCCCACATCTCGGGCGACGAGGCGATGCTGCGCGCCTTCGCCGCCGGCGAAGACATCCACCGCGCCACCGCCGCCGAAGTCTTCGGCGTGCCGCCGGAAGAGGTCAACAGCGAACAGCGCCGCTATGCCAAGGTCATCAACTTTGGCCTGATCTACGGCATGAGCGCGTTCGGCCTGGCGCAAAACCTGGGTATCGAGCGCGGCGCCGCCGGCAACTACATCGAGCGCTATTTCCAGCGCTTCTCGGGCGTCAAGCAATACATGGACGAGACGCGCCTGTCGGCCAAGGCCAAGGGCTATGTCGAAACCGTGTTCGGCCGCCGCCTGTGGCTCCCGGAAATCAACTCCCCCAACGGCCCGCGCCGCGCCGGCGCCGAACGCGCGGCGATCAACGCGCCGATGCAGGGCACGGCCGCCGACCTGATCAAGCTGGCCATGGTCGCGGTGCAGAACTGGATCGAGGGCGAGCAGCTGGCCACCCGCATGGTGATGCAGGTGCACGATGAACTGGTGCTGGAAGTGCCGGAAGCCGAACTGGAATTGGTGAAGGCGAAGCTGCCGGAACTGATGGCGGGCGTGGCCACCTTGAAGGTGCCGCTGGTGGCCGAGACCGGGGTGGGGCGGAATTGGGAGGAGGCGCACTAGTCTGCGCATCGTAGGGTGGGCACCCTGTGCCCACGCCGGCGTTTGCGTCACGCCACCGTTTGCGTGGGCTCGGGGAGCCCACCCTACGTTGAGGTTCCCTGTGCCGGTGAATTTGTCGCGGATCACATTCTGTTAAACGCGTGGACGGGTTTCCCGTCCACGCGTCCAACCGGTGTCTGATCCGCCTAAACGCTGCGACGCTGACGCCGCTGGCCAACAAAAGCAAGCAAGCCCAAACCCCCCAGCAGCATCACCGACGTCTCCGGCTCCGGCACCGGCAGCGCATGCGATTCCGCCACCGCATACGCATCGAAGGCCAGGTAGCCATTCACCCATTCACTTCCGGACGACGCCGTCACCGACAGCGTGCCATGGCGCTCGCCGTCCTCGAGCCGGAAGCTGTCGTGGAAGCCTTCATCGTCCTCGCTCACGTGCAAATTGCCATACAGTTCCGCGATGGCGGTCGGCCATGACACGCCGGGTGCTTCCGGCCGGGCCCACAGGTCGGCATCGACGCTGAACACGACTTGCGTGTGCGGCGACAGCAGTACCCGGAAGCTCCGGTTGGCCGCCGCATAGCCCCAGCCGCTGTGCAGCGTCAGGCGCACGCTGGCGGCGTCGGCCTGGGCGTCGGCGTGCAGGCTGGCGTAAGCATTGTCGAAGCCGGCCGCGCCAAGGCGGTCGATTTCGGCGCCGGCGATCTCATTGCCTTCCTGGTCATAAACCTGGGCATGGGCCAGGGTGGTGTAGCTGTTCACGCCGATCCACGGGGCGATGCCATCGTCCGGGTCCAGGTCGACCAGGCGATACGCCAGGTGGCCGACGGTGGTGCCGGCGGCCTGCTGCGCCAGGGCGGGCTGGGCGCTGGATGCCGTCAGGATGGCGACCGCAGCGGCGGCCAGCTTCTGCTTCACGTTCATAAAGTCTCCTCTGAATGGGCCAGGCCGCACTGTACGGCAACGCCCGCTCAGTGTTTTATGAAGCGTCAAGCGCCATCCTGCATGCATCGAGGAAAGCCGCGTCCGCTAAGCGGCGCGCTGCCGGCGGCCGCGCCGCATGGCGGCCAGCAAGCCCAGGCCGCCCAGCAGCATCGCCGGTGCCGCCGGCTCGGGTACCGGCACCATCGACCCGACATTGGTGTAGGTGCTGATGTCGACCCAGCCGCGTACCGGCCCATCGAGTGCGAAGGTGGAACTGGTCAGGCGGATGTCGAAGGATTCGTCCGGCCCGTCGGGATTGAGGATGTCGCCGACGCTGGTGAAGGCTTCACCGTAGGTGCCGAAGAAATCGCCGGCGGAGGAGTAGAGGTTGCCGGCCGCGCGCGCCGACCCGATGTCGCCGCCGTCGCTCACGGCCAGGTGGCCGCTCGCGATGAAGGTCACGCTGGTATTGGCGGAGAGCGTGAAGTAATGCCGGTTCATCGACGAGGAGCCGGCGTAATTCGAATAGGCTGTCGCCGACGATTGCGCCAGATCGAGGGCGGCGGTGGCGTTCGCGATGCCATAGGCGTCGACCACGCTGATGGTGCCGAAGGCGTTGCCTGTGGCGGACTGGTAGGGCAGGGAGCCCGGCAGGTTCGCCGACAGCTGGATGCTCCAGGCGTCGTCGAACACCAGCGAGGGCGTGACGCCGTCGGTGAGATCGTCGTCGACCAGCTGCCATGTGAGCTGGTTGAGCGAGGCGGACGCGGTCGCCTGCGCCAGCACGGGCGCCGCTGCCACGAAGGCGAGTGTGGCCAGCGCGCACTTGATGTATTTGCTTGTGATACCAATCGACTTCATGGGGGTTCTCCTGTCGGTGGGGGCAGTTGAACTCTACGGCAGCCGCCGTCCGCGGCTTTATGCAATGTCAATACTCGCCCTGCATGGCACGTTTGCCGGTCGGGTGCCGGCGGCATCCGCGACACACTGCTAAGATGGCCGTCCCTTGCACACCGCTCCGAGATTCCCATGACCGACAACGTCCAACAGAAGGGCGGCTTCGCCGCCGCCACGCCGCCCGTCACCGCCAGCATGATCACCACCGGCACCGACGGCCTCGACACCGTCACCATCGACCTGAACGTCGATGGCCAGGCCGTGCCGGTGTACGTGGCCCGGCCGGCCGGCAAGTCCGAGCTGCCGGCGAATTTGCCCGTTATCCTCGTCGTCTCCGAAATCTTCGGCGTGCATGAACACATCGCCGACGTCGCGCGCCGCTTCGCCAGGCAGGGCTACCTGGCGCTGGCGCCCCATTTGTTCGTGCGCCAGGGCGACCCCTCCGCCATCGCCGACATCCCGACACTGTTCCGCGACATCGTGTCGCAGGCACCGGACGCCCAGGTCAACGGCGACCTGGATGCCTGCGTGGCCTGGGCCGCCCAGAACGGCGGCGACGTCGCCAGGCTGGGTATCACCGGTTTCTGCTGGGGCGGCCGCGTCACCTGGCTGTACGCGGCCCACAACCCGGCCGTCAGGGCCGGCGTGGCCTGGTACGGCCGCCTGGCCGGCGACATCAACGACAAGCAGACCAGCCATGCGGTCGACGTCGCGCCAGCGCTGACCGTACCGGTCCTCGGCCTGTACGGCGCCAGGGACACCGGCATCCCGCTCGATACGGTCGACGCCATGAAGGCGGCACTCGCGCAGGGATCCAGCGGGTCCGAGATCGTGGTCTATCCGGACGCCGGCCACGCCTTCTATGCCGACTACCGTCCGAGCTACAGGGCACCCGAAGCGCAGGATGGCTGGACCCGCGCGCTGGCCTGGTTCGCGCGCCACGGCGTCGCCTGAGACGGCGGGCAGGCGCGCAAGCCTGCCGAGTTGCACGGAGGCGGGCCGGGAGCGGTACAATGCCCGGTTCGCATACGACCAATAAGAAGAGGCTTTTAAATCGACCCGATTCTCATCTCCATCCTGCTGGCCACCGGGCTGGCGGGCGTGGTCAGCATCACGGCTGCCGCGGTGTTTTCGTTTACCCTGCTCACCAAAGTGGTCGAACGCATGGTCAGCTTGTCGGTCGGCATCATGCTGTCGACGTCGCTGCTGCACGCGCTGCCGGAGGCGTTCGAGTCGAAGGCCGATCCGCGCTCCCTGTTCGCGACCCTGCTGGGCGGCCTGCTGGCCTTCTTCATCCTGGAAAAAGTGGCGCTGCTGCGCCATTCGCACCACCACGAAGGCGACGGCCACCATCACCATCACGGGCATGACGCCCAGCAGGCCGGCAAGGCCGGCTGGATGATCCTGATCGGTGACGGCATGCACAACTTCACGGACGGCATCCTGATCGCCGCCGCCTTCATGGCCAACCCGCAGTTGGGCATCGTCACCGGCGTGGCCATCATCGCCCACGAGATCCCGCAGGAGATCGGCGATTTCATCGTGCTGCTCAATGCCGGCTTCTCGCGCCTGCGCGCCTATGTGTTCAACCTGTTGTGCAGCCTGCTGGCAGTGGTCGGCGGCGTGCTCGGTTATTACACGCTGGACAAGGCAAGCGGCTTGATTCCCTACGTGCTGGTGTTCGCGTCCTCCGGCTTCATCTACATCGCCGTGAGCGATTTGATGCCGCAGATGCAGCGCCGCGCCACGGTGCGCGAGTCGATCCCGCAGGTGCTGCTGATCGGATTGGGCGTGGTGATCGTGCTGTTCCTCACGCACGGCCACTGAGCGCCGCCGGGACATATCGACATCGACGAAGGGACATTGATGCAACCCGCGTTGCATTTTGTCCCGTCATATTGACAGGCGAATTCCTTCCATCCTATGCTGGGCCATTAGCTCGACAGAAGCGATAGGGAGGCAAGCATGGCAAGGCTCGTGAACCAAATGGTGGTGGCTGTCCGTGAAAAACCGTCGCGTTGCGCGTACGTGTTCGGCGCCCTGGTGTTGGCGGTGATCCTGTTCACGATGGCGGACTTTTTGCCCGCCCCCTATGACTATCCGCGCTGAGCGCCTAAAAAACCTCCATGGCCGCGTTGCATCGTCTCGCCGTACAGTCGTACTGTCTTCGACGATGCGCCTTGCCCTGAAGGTTTTGTTAGGCGCTCTAAAGGCTGAGCGCTAGGCGCCGGTCGCCACCGGCCGCGCCGGATCGGCGCTCCATTCGCTCCACGACCCCGGATACAGCAGCGCACCCGGCATCCCGGCCACTTCCAGCGCCAGCAGATTGTGGCAGGCGGTGACGCCGGAGCCGCATTGCATGATCGCCTGCGCCGGATCGCCCACCGCCGCCGTCAGTTCCGCTTTCAGCTGGTCCGGCGCCTTGAAACGGCCGTCGGCCTGCAGGTTGTCCTTGAAGAAGCGGTTTTTCGCGCCCGGAATGTGGCCGCCGACCGGGTCGATGGTCTCGTTCTCGCCGCGGAAGCGGTCCGGCGCGCGCGCGTCCACCACCGTGCGGTTGCCGCCCTCCACATTCGCCAGCACCGTGTCCACGTCGACCGTCGCCACCAGCGCTTCACGCAGGGCGATGCTGCCGCGCGCACGCGGCGCCGGGACCGCGGTCGACAGCGCGTGGCCGGCCGCCTGCCAGGCCGGCAAGCCGCCGTCCAGCACCGCCACCGCGCCGTGGCCGACCCAGCGCAGCATCCACCACAGGCGCGCCGCGAACATGCCGCCGTGCGCATCGTAGGCGACTACCTGGGTGGCGTCATCGATGCCCCAGGCGCGCAGCTGCGCGATGAAGGCGGCGCGCTCGGGCAGCGGGTGGCGGCCGCGGAAGGCGCCGTCACTGCCGTCAGCTTGAGGAATGCGTTTGGCCCCCGACAGCGCGCTCTCCACATCGGCGAACTGTGCCTGCGGCAGGTGTCCCGCCGCATAGGCGTCGCGCCCGGCGGCCAGGTTCACCAGGTCGTGGCGGCAATCGAGGATGACCCAGGCCGGGTCGTCGATGTGGGGGGCCAGGGTGGCGGCGTCGATCAGGGTCGTGTGCATGAGGGTGGGCTCCTTATTCGCTGGCGATGGGATCGGTGTCCTTGACGACGGCGCCGCGCGCCGTCCGCATCGTATTGTAGAACGTGGCGGCGATGCCGGAGGCCAGGATCACGCCCATGCCCAGCCAGACCTGCCAGCCGAACACGTCGCCCCACAGCAGCATGCCCCACAGGCTGGAAAAGATGATGCCGGTGTACTGCAGGTTGGCCACCACCAGCACCTTGCCGAGGCGGTAGGCGCGCGTCATCGCCATCTGCGCCAGCAAGGCGGGAACGCCGACCGCCAGCAGCAGGACCACGCTGTGCACGCTGTGCGGATGCAGCGGCGTCCTGAAACCGTTCTCGAAGGGCGTGCCGAGCAGGCCGGCCAGCGCCATGGTCAGCGAAAAATAGAAGACCACGCGGTATTCGGGCTCGCCCATCTGGCCGAGTTTGCGCACCTGCATGTAGGCCATGGCGGCGATCACCGAGGACGCCACCGCGGCCACGCCGCCGATCCAGCCGGCGGCGCCGGTGTCCGGCCGCAGCACCAGCGTCACGCCGATGAAGCTCATGCCGACCGCGACGATGAGCGGCCATTCGCTCAAGCCCTTGCCCTGCCACCAGCCCTTGAGGAACATATAGGCGGACAGCCAGATCGGCGCCATGTAGTTGAGGGTGATGGCGGTGGCCAGCGGCAGCTTGGCGATGGCATAGAACCACAGCCACAGCGAGACCACGCCGACCACGCTGCGCCACAGGTGTTCCCTGGGGAAGGCGGTGCGCAGGGTGCCGCCCTGGTGGCGGATCATCGGCAGCAGCAACAGGCTGCCGATGATGCCCCGGTACATCACGATTTCGGAAGTGGAGTAAGACAGGGAGGCCAGCTTCACGGCGGCGCCCATGGCGGCGAACGCGAAGCTGGCAAAAAGCATCCAGAGTGCCGGCATTACATTCCCGGCGCCCCGGGCGGAATGTTGTCCAGCCTGCTGCGATACCATTCATGGAAGTGCTGCATGCCGTCTTCCATCGGCGACTGGTAGGGACCGGCCTCGCTGACGCCGCGCTCCATCAGGATCTTGCGGCCGGCATCCATGCGCAGGGCGATCTCGTCGTCCTCGACGCAGGTTTCCATGTAGGCGGCGCGTTCGGCCTCGACGAAGCCGCGTTCGAACAGCACGAATTCTTCCGGGTAGTAGAACTCGACCACGTTGCGCGTCTTTTGCGGGCCCATCGGCCACAGCGTCGATACCACCAGCACGTTCGGATACCACTCGACCATGATGTTCGGATACAGCGTCAGCCAGATGGCGCCGAACTTGGGCGGCTGGCCGTTGTTCAGCCTGAGGATCTGCTCCTGCCATTTCTGGTAGGCGGGCGAACCGGATTTCTGCAGGCCGCGATGCACGCCCACGGTCTGCACGCTGTAGTCCGGACCGAATTCCCAGCGCAGGTCGTCGCAGCTGACGAAGTTGCCCAGGCCCGGGTGGAAGGGCTCGACGTGGTAATCCTCCAGATAGACCTCGATGAAGGTCTTCCAGTTGTAGTCGCACTCGTGCACTTCGACGTGGTCGAACATGTAGTTCGAGAAGTCGAGGTCCTTGGTCACCGACAGCTTGCCCAGCTTTTCCATGACGTCGTAGCCGTTCTGCTCGAACAGCAGGCCGTTCCAGTTCTGCAGGGGCGTCTTCGACAAGTTCAGGCAGGGCGTGTCCGCGAAATGCGGTGCGCCGATCAGCTCGCCCTTGAGGTCGTAGGTCCAGCGGTGCAGCGGGCAGACGATGTTGCTGGCGTTGCCGCGGCCATTGAACATCAGGGCCTGGCGGTGGCGGCAGACGTTCGACATCAATTCGATGCCTTGGGCGTTGCGCACAAGCATGCGGCCTTCGTTTTCCGATTTCAGGGTCGCGAAATCGCCCTGCTCGGGCACCATCAATTCGTGGCCGACGTAGCGTGGCCCCTTGAGGAACAATTGCTGCATTTCGCGCTGCAGCAGCGCTTGGTCGAAGTAGACATTGACCGGCAGCTGAGCGCACGAACGCGCCAGCTTGGCGTGGGTAGCCAGATCGGACATCCCAACCCCCCTTTATATTGTTTCACCCAAAGAAGAGAAAGAATCCGAGAACCAGCATTACAAAGTGACGGAAAAACCTGTGGCGGCGTTTTCGTTCTTTAACGAGCAGAATGCGGTATTTCGGAGACAGAACAGGAGATTATAGCCTGTAAAGAGCCTGCTAGTCTCGGGCCCGCTCGCGCTTGTGGTCCCTGCATGCTCAAAAATTGCCTGGATGGCATCGTTTTCATGAATCCCGGGACGCTTTGCGATAAAATGTATCTTTGCTTGCAAGCTCGCGGCGGCTGCCTCAGTGTCGATGCCAGCGTCATGCAGGGGTAGGATTGTTTAAAATAAGCGATTAGACTGGCGTGTTGCGCCGAAGTTGCCCTTCTTGCCAGGCCCCGAAACAATCAAAGTCATTATGCCAAATAAAACAAGCGCGGAGCGTGCCGTTGCCGCCCCGCAAGCACCGGAGTCCTTCGAACAGGCGATGGCCGAGCTGGCCCAGCTGGTGAGCCAGATGGAAGGCGGCCAGTTGCCGCTGGAAGCATCGGTCGCCGCCTACGCGCGCGGATCGGAACTGGTGCGCTATTGCGCAGCCCAGCTGGAGAAGGTGGAAGCGCAGGTGAAGGTCCTCGAAGGCGAGATGCTGAAACCCTTCAGCGACGGTGGAGACCAGGAATGAGCGGCGCCGCGCCCTTCGGCGACTGGATGAAGGCGGTGCAGGCGCGCACCGAGGAAGCGCTCGACGCCTTCCTGCCGCCGGCCGACCTGGTGCCGGCCAAGCTGCATGAAGCGATGCGTTACACGGTGCTGGGTGGCGGCAAGCGCGTGCGGCCGCTGCTGGCCTTCGCCAGCGGCGAATTGTTCGGCGCGGATGCCGATGCGGTGGCGCGTGCCGCCTGCGCGGCCGAAATGATCCACGCCTATTCGCTGGTGCACGACGACATGCCCTGCATGGACGACGACGCCCTGCGCCGCGGCAAGCCGACGGTGCACGTGGCCTATGACGAAGCGACCGCGCTGCTGGTCGGCGACGCGCTGCAGGCCCAGGCCTTCGAAGTCCTCGCCGGCAGCACGGGCGTGGCGCCAGCGCGCCTGGTGACCATGCTGCGCCTGCTGGCCGAAGCCGCCGGCTCAGGCGGCATGTGCGGCGGCCAGGCGATCGATCTGGACAGCGTCGGCCTGAGCCTCAGCCTGGAACAGCTGGAGCGCATGCACCAGCTGAAAACCGGCGCCATGCTGCGCGTGTCGGTGCTGCTCGGCGCCCTGGCCGGACGCGAGCTGGACGCCGCCGAACTGCGGGCGCTGGCGGAGTACGCGCGCGCCATCGGCCTGGCCTTCCAGGTAGTGGACGACGTGCTGGACGCGACCGAGGATTCGGCCACGCTCGGCAAGACCGCGGGCAAGGATGCGGCGGCCAACAAGCCGACCTATGTATCGATACTGGGGCTGGCGCCATCCAAGGCGCTGGCCGAACAACTGCGGCGGCAGGCGCACGAGGCGCTGGCGCCGTTCGGAGAACAAGCACTGCGGCTGCGCGAACTCGCGGACCTGATCGTGCAGCGGAAGGCATAAATGAAACTGCTAACAACCATCAACGACCCGTCCGACCTGCGCCAGCTGCCGCGCACCCAGCTCACGCCGCTGGCCGGCGAACTGCGCCAGTTCCTGCTCGACTCGGTGTCCAAGACCGGCGGCCACCTGTCGTCCAACCTCGGCACCGTCGAGCTGACGATCGCGCTGCACTACGTGTTCAACACGCCGGAAGACCGCATTGTCTGGGACGTCGGCCACCAGACCTATTCGCACAAGATCCTGACCGGCCGCCGCGAGCGCATGCCGACGCTGCGCCAGCACCAGGGCCTGTCCGGCTTCCCCAAGCGCGACGAAAGCCCCTACGACACCTTCGGCACGGCGCACTCGTCGACCTCGATTTCGGCGGCGCTGGGCATGGCGCAGGCGGCCAAGATCAAGGGCGAACAGCGCCATGCGATCGCCGTCATCGGCGACGGCTCGATGACCGCCGGCATGGCCTTCGAGGCGCTCAACAACGCCGGCGTCGAGGATGACGTCAACCTGCTGGTGGTCTTGAACGACAACGACATGTCGATCTCGCCGCCGGTGGGCGCGCTGAATCGCTACCTGGCGCGCCTGATGTCCGGCCAGTTCTACGCCGCCGCCAAGAACGTGGGCAAGAGCGTGCTGCCGGCGCCGATGCTGGAGCTGGCCAAGAAGCTGGAAGAGCACGCCAAGGGCATGGTGGTCCCGGCCACCATGTTCGAGGAATTCGGCTTCAACTACATCGGCCCGATCGACGGCCACGACCTCGATTCGCTGATCCCGACGCTGGAAAACATCCGCAAGCTCAAGGGCCCGCAATTCCTGCACGTGGTGACCAAGAAGGGGCAGGGCTACAAGCTGGCCGAGGCCGAACCGATCCTGTACCACGGCACCGGCAAGTTCAACCCGACCGAAGGCATCAAGCCGGCCACGGCGCCGTCCAAGATCACCTACACCGAGGTGTTCGGCAACTGGCTGTGCGACATGGCGGCCCACGACAAGCGCCTGGTCGGCATCACACCGGCGATGCGCGAAGGCTCGGGCATGGTGCGCTTCCACCAGCAATACCCGGAACGCTATTTCGACGTCGGCATCGCCGAACAGCACGCGGTGACCTTCGGCGCCGGCCTCGCGGCCGAGGGCATGAAGCCGGTGGTGGCGATCTACTCGACCTTCCTGCAGCGCGGCTACGACCAGCTGATCCACGACGTCGCCCTGCAGAACCTGGACGTGACCTTCGCCCTCGACCGCGCCGGCCTGGTCGGCGCCGACGGTGCGACCCACGCCGGCAACTACGACATCGCCTTCCTGCGCTGCATTCCGAACATGGTCGTCATGGCGCCATCCGACGAGAACGAGTGCCGCACCATGCTAACCACGGCCTACCACTATCCCGGCCCGGCCGCGGTGCGCTACCCGCGCGGCGCCGGCGTCGGCGCGCCGCTCCAGCAGGAACTGGCGTCGATCGAGATCGGCAAGGGCCTGGTGAAACGCCAGGGCAAGAGCATCGCCATCCTGGCCTTCGGCTCGATGGTGTCGCACAGCCTGAAGGCGGCCGACGAGTTGAACGCCACCGTGGCCGACATGCGCTTCGTGAAGCCGCTCGACGTCGCACTGGTCAAGCGCCTGGCGCAGGAGCACGACTACCTGGTGACGGTGGAAGAGGGCTGCATCATGGGCGGCGCCGGTTCGGCCGTGGCCGAGGCGATGGCGCTTGAGGCCATCGTCAAGCCGCTGCTGATGCTGGGCCTGCCGGACAAGTTCATCGACCATGGCGATCCGGCGCTGCTGCTGGCCTCGGTCGGCCTGGATGCGCATGGCATCGGCAAGTCGATCCGCGAGCGCTTCGGCATCGGCGAGCCGCGCCTGGTGGTGAACAACACCTGATTCCACGGGGCGTAGAAATATCCACGTAAAATGCCATCCCGGCCGATGCCGGGGTGGCATTTTACATTTCCGCCCTCTGGAAATATCGATCGATGCGGCGTTGCCGTTAAAAATTCGCCACCATTCGGGTATTTTTCACGATATGGCTTTTATAATACTTGCCAACATAACCGCCGGCAGTCAGACCATGTTGCTGAGTTCTTCCTTGTTCGAAGCGGCGTTCAACAGCTCCCCGATCGGCAACTACCTGCTGTCGCCGACGCCAGAGGCGACCATCCTCGCCGTCAACGACGCTTTCCTGAAGGCCTCCGGACGGCGCCGCGATGACCTGGTCGGCGTCAGCCTGTTCGCTGCCTTTCCCGCCAATCCCGACGATCCCCAGGACACCGGCGAAGCCGCCCTGCGTGCCTCCCTCGCGCGCGCGCTCGCCAGCGGCCAGCCGGACACCCTGCCGGCCCAGCGCTATCCGATCCGTGTCATGCTGGACAATGGCGAGACCGTATTCGAGGAACGCTTCTGGAGCGCCGTCAGCACGCCGATCCTGGGCGCCGGCGGCGAGGTCCTGTGCATCTCGCACACCACCAACGACGTCACCGCACAGGTGCGCGCCGCCGCCGCGATGCGCGAAAGCGAGGCGCGCTACCGCGCGCTGACCAGCGCCACCGCCGACGTGGTGTACCGCATGAGTCCCGACTGGCGCGGCATGCGCCAGCTGGAAGGGCGCGGCTTCCTGAAAGACACCTTGCACCACAGCCAGCTGTGGCTGGACGAATACATTCCCGCCGCGGACCAGGCACCGGTGCACGAAGCGATCGAGGATGCGATCCGCAACAAGACCCCGTTCCAGCTGGAACACCGCGTGCGCCGCCTGGACGGCAGCGAGGGCTGGATCTTCTCCAGGGCGGTGCCGATGCTCGACACCGACGGCGAGATCCACGAGTGGATCGGCGCCGCCAGCGACATCAGCGAGCGCAAGGCGGCCGAGGAAAAGCTCAGGGACCTGGACCGGCGCAAGGACGAGTTCCTGGCCATGCTCGCGCACGAATTGCGCAATCCGCTGGCGCCGATCGGCGCCGCCGCCGAGCTGCTCCAGCGGGCCAGACTGGACGAGAGCATCGTGCGCAGGACCAGCCAGATCATCGGGCGCCAGGTCGCGCACATGACCGGCCTGGTCGACGATTTGCTGGACGTGTCGCGCGTCACCCGCGGCCTGGTCCAGCTGGACCACGCGGCATACGACATCCGCATCATCCTGGCCGACGCGGTGGAACAGCTGATGCCGCTGATCGTGGCGCGCCGCCAGCGCATCGACCTGCGCGCGCCGCCGCAGGCGGTGCTGGTCAGCGGCGACAAGAAGCGCCTGGTGCAGGTGCTCGCCAACCTCCTCAACAACGCCGCCAAGTACACCCAGGAAGGCGGCGTGCTGCAACTGGCGGCGGGGGTGGAAGGCGGGCAGGTGCGGATCGAGGTCATCGACAACGGCATCGGCATGGCGCCCGAGCTGGTGGCGCGCGCCTTCGAGCTGTTTGCGCAGGCGGAGCGCAGTTCGGACCGCTCTTCCGGCGGGCTCGGGCTCGGGCTGGCCCTGGTCAAGAGCCTGGTCGAGCTGCACGGCGGCACGGTGGCCTGCGAGAGCGCCGGTCCCGGCCGCGGCAGCCGCTTCACGGTCTGCCTGCCATGCGTCGCCGATGCCGCCCGGGGCGACAGCGGCCCCGGCGACGAACAAGCGGGATCATCCGGGCGCCAGCCGGCCGACGGCTTGCGCGTGATGGTGGTGGACGACAACGTGGAGGCCGCCGAGACCCTGGCCATGCTGCTCGAGGCCGACGGCCACGAAGTGCTGGTCGAGCACGAAGCGCTGCGCGCGCTCGACCGCGCGCGGCACGCGGCGCCCCAAGTGTGCCTGCTCGACATCGGCTTGCCCGAGATGGACGGCAACGAACTGGCGCAGCGCCTGCGCGCCCAGCCGGAAACCGCGGGCGCGCTGCTGATCGCGATTACCGGCTATGGCCAGGAAAGCGACCGCGTGCGGGCCCTGGCGGCGGGCTTCGACCACCACCTGGTCAAGCCGATCGACACCGACAGCCTGTACGGCTTGCTGGCCGGCGTCTGAGCGGGGCGCCCTCAGGCGCCGCGCCGCTGTCCCGGCAAGTGCAGCGAGCGCGCCAGCAAATGCCCGGCCAGCCAGCCGCCGGCCAGGCCGCCGAGGTGGGCGGCGTTGTCGGTGTGCGGATAGATGAAGCCGGCCGAGAGGTTGAACAGCAGGAAGGGGCCGATCGAGCCGCGCAGATCGCGCACCACGGTTTGCGGCACGCCGCTGTTTTCGCGGCCGATAAAGGCCAGCAGGCCGCCGATGATGCCGAAGATGGCGCCCGAGGCGCCCACGCTGTTCACGTGCGGGTTCCACAGCACGCTGGCCAGGCTGCCGGCCAGGCCCGCCAGCAGGTACAGCCCGGCGAAGCGCGCGCTGCCGAAGATGCGCTCGACCATGCGCCCGACCTGCCACAGCGCGAACATATTGAAGGCCAGGTGCAGCAGGCTGCCGTGCAGGAACATCGAGGTGAACAAACGCCACCACTGGCCGCCCAGGGTCAGGCGGCCGACGTTCGAGCCCCAATGCACCAGCTGGTAAGAGCGCCTCAGCGCATCCGCGCCCGACCCCCAGGCCAGCAGCGACTGCAGGTTGAGGGCGGCGTGCCCCTGGCGCACCAGCCACATCAAAAAAAAGATGCCGATATTGGCCGCCAGCAGGCACCAGATCACCGGCGTCGACGGGCTCCAGTAATCGATGCGGTCGTGGAACACTTCGCGCTCGGCGTAGGCGACTTCGAAGCCCGGTGTCTTGCGCACCGGGAGCAGGGCGGCGATGCGGCGGGCGGCGTCGCGGCTGCCGGCGCTGAAGCCCACTTCCTGGTCGCTCTGCACGCCCAGCACGTCGAAGAGCACATCCTGTCCCTCGACCCGCACGTTGACGATGTCGGCCATGCGCAGGCGATGCTGTTCGCGCTTGCTGAAGCGGAAGGAGCGGTGGCTGCTGCCGCGCACGGTGACGAAGTCCGGCTCGAGCGCGAGCTGGCCCGCGCCCTGGAACAGGAAGGGATTCATCGGCCAGTTCTGGCCGCCCCGGTAGAAGCGGACGTCGAAGACCGCCTGGTCCTGCTGCGCCACCGGGTCAGCCGCGCTTGCGCTCGTGCTGCCACAGCACGTCGCCGCCGCCGCCGTGGCGGTTGAGCACGCGCGCCAGCACGAACATCAGGTCCGACAGCCGGTTCACGTACTGGCGCGGCTGGGCGTTGATGGTCTCGCCGTGCGACAGCGCGACGATGCTGCGCTCGGCGCGGCGGCACACGGTGCGGCAGACGTGGGCGAGCGAGGCCGCGCGCGATCCGGCCGGCAGGATGAATTCCTTCAGCACCGGCAAATCCGCATTGTATTTTTCCAGCAGGGCATCGAGGCGCGCCACGTGCTCGTCCTGGATCATCTGGTAGCCCGGGATGCACAGCTCGCCGCCCAGGTCGAACAGGTCGTGCTGGATCGACACCAGTTCTTCGCGCAGCTCTGGCGGCATGTCTTCGCACAGCAGCAGGCCGACGAAGGAATTCAGTTCGTCGACGTCGCCCAGTGCCGCGATGCGCGCGCTGTCCTTGCCGGTGCGGCTGCCGTCGCCCAGGCCGGTGCTGCCGTCGTCGCCGGTGCGGGTGGCGATCTTGGATAATCGGTTGCCCATGCTGGTGCCCTGCCTGTAAAAAAAAGATAGCGGGAGCATACGCCAAAACGGTGCAATTGTGCTTAGAATCAGACCCATGCTCCCATCGATTGCCGTCGATCCAGAACGCCGCGCCGAGGTCGCCCGCGCCTTGCGCGCGGTGCTGCCCGAGCGCTGCGTGCTGGCAGACCCCGAGGATACGCGGCCCTACGAATGCGACGGCCTGGCCGCCTACCGCCAGCTGCCGATGGTGGTCACCCTGCCGGACGACGAAGCGCAGGTGCTGGCCATCCTGCGGGTGTGTCGCGAATTGCAGGTGCCGATCGTCCCGCGCGGCGCCGGCACTGGGCTGTCGGGCGGCGCCCAGCCGCTGGCCGACGGCGTGGTGATCTCCACCGCGCGCCTGAACCGCATCCTGAAACTCGAACCGTATGCGCGCACGGCCGTCGTGCAGCCTGGCGTGCGCAACCTGGCGATCTCGGAGGCGGCGGCACCCTTCGGTTTGTATTATGCGCCCGATCCGTCCTCGCAGATCGCCTGCACCATCGGCGGCAATGTGGCCGAGAATTCGGGTGGCGTGCACTGCCTGAAATACGGGCTGACGGTGCACAACGTGCTGGGCGCGCGCGTCTGCACCATGGAAGGGGAGGTTATCGAGCTGGGCGGCGAGGCGCTGGACGCCCCCGGCCTGGACTTGCTGGCCGTGTTCATCGGCTCCGAAGGCATGCTCGGCATCGTCACCGAAGTCACGGTCAGGCTAGTGCCGAAGCCGGCCATGGCCCAGGTGATCATGGCGTCCTTCGACGACGTCGCCACGGGCGGCAATGCGGTGGCCAGCGTGATCGCCGCCGGCATCATCCCGGCCGGGCTGGAAATGATGGACCGCACCTCCTCGCGCATGGTCGAGCCTTTCGTGAAGGCTGGCTACGACCTCGACGCCGCCGCCATCCTGCTGTGCGAAGCCGACGGCACCGCGCTCGAGGTGGCCGAGGAAATCGAACGCATGCGCGCCGTGCTGACCGAAGCGGGCGCCAGCGCGATCACGGTGTCCAGGGATGAAGCCGAGCGCCTGCGCTTCTGGTCCGGACGCAAGAACGCCTTTCCCGCTGCCGGGCGCATCTCGCCGGATTACTACTGCATGGACGGCACCATCCCGCGCAAGCACCTGGCCCATGTACTGGCGCGCATCGAGGGGATGGAAGGCGTGTACGGCCTGCGTTGCGCCAATGTGTTCCACGCCGGCGACGGCAACATGCACCCGCTGATCCTGTTCGACGCCAACCAGCCCGGCGAACTGCAGCGCGCCGAGGATTTCGGCGCCGCCATCCTGGCCCTGTGCGTGGAGGTGGGCGGCACCATCACCGGCGAGCACGGCGTCGGCGTCGAAAAGATCGATTCGATGTGCGTGCAATTCGGGCCGCGCCAGCTGGAAGCCTTCTTCGCGGTGAAGCGCGCCTTCGACCCCGCCATGCTGCTCAACCCGAACAAGGCAATTCCGACCCTGAACCGCTGCGCCGAACTGGGGCGGATGCGGGTGAGCGGCGGCGTGCTGCCGTTTGCCGGCTTGCCGCGCTTCTGACCAGCCAATGCGAGACATCGACGATATCGTCAAACAGTTCCAGGACCAGGTGCGCACGGCTGCGCGCGAGGGACAAACCCTGCGCATCCGCGGCGGCGGCAGCAAGGACTGGTACGGCGGGCCGCTCCAGGGCGAGATCCTCGATACGCGCGCCTTCAGCGGCATCGTCGACTACGAGCCGACCGAACTGGTGATCACGGCGCGCTGCGGTACGCCACTTGGCGAGATCGAGGCCGCGCTAACCGAGCGGCGCCAGATGCTGGCCTTCGAGCCGCCGCACTTCGGCGCCGCCACGCTGGGCGGCGCCATCGCCGGCGGCCTGTCCGGCCCGCGCCGCGCCAGCGCCGGCGCACTGCGCGATTTCGTGCTCGGCGCCAGGCTGCTCGACGGCAGGGGCGAGTTGCTGGCCTTCGGCGGCCAGGTAATGAAGAACGTGGCCGGCTACGACGTCGCGCGCCTGCTGGCTGGCTCGCTCGGCACCCTGGGCCTGCTGCTGGAGGTCTCGCTGAAGGTGTTGCCGCTGCCGGTGGCCGAGACCACGCTGCGCTTTGCGATGGGCGAGGCCGATGCGATCCGCAGCCTGAACGAATGGGCCGGCCGGCCGCTGCCGGTATCGGCCAGCTGCTGGGCCGATGGCGTGCTGGCGCTGCGCCTGTCCGGCGCGCGCGCGGCGGTGGACGATGCGGTGCGCTCGCTGCGAGGGCAGGGCGGCGAAGTGATGCCGGACTGCGCGCCGTTCTGGGCCGATGTGCGCGAACAGCGCCACGCTTTCTTTGTCGGCGACGCGCCCCTGTGGCGCCTGTCGCTGCCCTCGACCTGCGGCCCGGTCGCGCTGGGTCCCCAGCTGATCGAGTGGGGCGGCGCCCAGCGCTGGCTGCACGCCGCTGCCGATGCTGGTTCGGATCCGGATGCGGACAGCGCGCGCCACATCCGCGCCACGGCGGCGGCCTGCGGCGGCCATGCGACCCTGTTCCGCGGCGGCGACAAAAGCGTTGGCGTGTTCCAGCCGCTGGCGCCGGCCATCGCCAGGATCCACGAACGCCTGAAAGCCGGCTTCGATCCGGCGCAGGTTTTCAACCCGGGAAGGATGGTCTGAGCATGCAAACCAATCTCGCCGATTTCATCAAGGGCACGCGCGACGGCGACGAAGCGGAAGCGATCCTGCGCGCCTGCGTGCACTGCGGCTTTTGCACCGCCACCTGCCCCACCTACCAGCTGCTGGGCGACGAGCTGGATGGCCCGCGCGGGCGTATCTACCTGATCAAGCAGGTGCTGGAAGGGGTGGCGCCGACCCGCAAGACCCAGCTGCACCTGGACCGTTGCCTGACCTGCCGCAACTGCGAATCGACCTGTCCGTCCGGCGTGCAGTACGGGCGCCTGGCCGACATCGGACGCAAGGTGGTGGAAGCGCGGGTGGCGCGGCCGCTCCATGAGCGCGTCGGGCGCGCCACCCTGAAGGCCCTGCTGCCGCGCGCGGCCTGGGTCAAGCCGGCCGTCGCGGCCGGGCGGCTGGCGCGGCCGCTGCTGCCGCAGGCGCTGCGCGACAAGCTGCAGCCGGCGCCGGCGCCCCGCCAATGGCCACGGCGCGAACACGCGCGCAAGATGCTGGTGCTGGACGGCTGCGTGCAGCCGGCGCTGGCGCCCAACATCAATGCCGCCGCCGCGCGCGTGCTCGATGCGCTCGGCGTGCAGCTGGTCGCCGCGCCCAGGGCCGGCTGCTGCGGCGCGCTGCGCTTCCACCTGAACGACCAGGACGGGGGCCTGGACGACATGCGCCGCAACATCGACGCCTGGTGGCCGCACGTCGACGGCGTCGAGGCCATCGTCATGACGGCGTCCGGCTGCGGCGTGACGGTGAAGGAATATGGCCAGCTGCTGGCGCACGACCCGGACTATGCGGCAAAGGCGGCGCGCATCGCAGCGCTGACGCGCGACCTGTCCGAGATCCTGCCGCAGTTCGAAGGCGAGCTGGCGCGGCTGTATGCGACGCGCGTGGAGGCGCGCATTGAGGGACACGCGGCCGGGCAGCCGCCGCAGCGCCTTGCCTTCCACCCGCCCTGCACGCTGCAGCATGGGCAGCAGATTCGCGGCAAAGTCGAGGGCGTGCTGCGCGCTGCCGGCATCGACGTCGTGCTGTGTGCCGACAGCCATCTGTGCTGCGGCGCGGCCGGCACCTATTCGATCCTGCATCCGCAGATTGCCCACGCACTGCGCGACCGCAAGCTGGCCTGCCTGGCGGCCACTGGCGCGACCGGGATCATCTCGGCGAACGTCGGTTGTATCAGCCACTTGCAGTCGGGAACGGCGATGCCGGTGTCGCACTGGATCGAGCTGATTGACCGGATGTTGACGGGTTAATCGGCTGCCAAATAATGCAGGAATGCAAGATCTGTCATTAATTATTACACTTTGTCCGGAATGTGTGAAAAACTGTGTACTTCCATGACACATGAGGCTGATATACTTGACCAGATTAATTGCAAATAACTATTCTTTATTTGTCAATACGGGGTCCTGCTAGTCACCGCATAAGAACTGTCTCCCAAGGCAGGGTGCTGGACAAATATCGTTAGACAGCTTTGCATTGGCGGCTAACCATGTTTATCAAAAAAGAAATCAGCGACCGCATTGAAATGCTGCGCTTCCTCATGATCTTCGGGGTGGTCGTGCTCCATGTACCGAACTATGTGCCGCTCGCGGAAACGGGCACGGCATGGTTCGACCTCATGAAGGCGTTTTTCCAGCACGCCGTGTTCCGGGCAACGGTGCCTGTGTTGACCTTGATCTCCGGTTATCTATTGTTCAGCACATCGCTGTATAAAACGCCACTGACACTCTGGAAGAAAAAGCTGGGCTCGCTGGCGATTCCTTTCCTGGTCTTCAACCTCGGTTTCCTGTGCGTGGCCTATGTCGCCCAGGCTTACCTGGGTATCAAGATGTCCTACGACCTGGTCGGAGCCGAGCCTGCGACCTGGCTGAACGCCATGTTCGGGGCGACCAGCTCGCCAATCAATTACCCGCTGAATTTTTTGCGCGACATGATCGTGCTGGTGCTGCTGGCGCCATTGTTTGGTGTGTTGCTGCGCAATCTGCCCTTCCTCGGCGCCTTGCTGGTATTCATGTGCTTCTATGACGACAACGACGGCGCGCTGCTGTTGCGCGATACCATGGCGATCCAGTTCTACATCGGCGGCCTGATGGCAATGCGGAAGTGGGACGTGCTGGCGCTGGACAAATACGCGACCGGGATGCTGGCGCTGTTCCTGGCCGCATGCGTGATCGTGATCCAGATGCGGCTCATCAACCGCACGCCCTTCGTGCTGATCGCGCCCTTCCTGGTGTGGCCGGCGGCCTCGCTGCTGGTGAATACGCGCCTGGGTGCCTGGGCGATCGCGCATTCGAAGTACAGCTTCTTCATCTTCGTCACCCATGCCCCCTTGCTGATGGTCTTGTGGTTCGTGTATGGCAAGGTCGCCGCCTACCTCCCTTACCAGCTGTTCTGGGTGGCCGCGCCCTTCGCCGTGGCCGGCGCCTCGATCATGGTCTACAAGCTGGCAACGGCAGTGGCGCCGGGTGCGTTCGCCGCCATCGTCGGCAGGCGCGCCCGGAAGCCTGCGGCCTTCGTCGAGCGCCGCAAGACGCCGCGTCCAGCCGGCGCACCGGTGTATTCGCAGGAAGCCCGCGGGCGGCTGGCCGGCGCATAAGCTCAGCCAACTCAGTCGACAATGCCCAGGCGCGGCCATCGCGCCAGCCATTGCTTGGCATGGATGCGCGCCATGAAGGCCTCGGCGCTGACGCGGGCCGGATTCCAGCGCACCGCCAGGCCGAACAGATCGTCAAGGCCGAAGGGCGCCAGCACCTCGATGCTGTCATCCACTGCGAGCCGCACGGCGATCGCGGTCGCGGTATCGGGCCAGCTGGCGATGCCCTGGTCCAGGGTGGCGAAGGGCGCCACATTGTTACCGAAATAGTCGCCATACCAGAGATGCACGTGGGCCTGGTTGGTGACGTCCCACGCCAGGTCCGGGCAAGCCGCATGGAGCATCGCGGCGAAGCCGGCGTCTGCGTCCGGGGGCAGGGCGGCATCGTGGAACACCACGTCGATGTCGCCCAGCGGTCCGGGCGCGCGGCCATGCAGGTGATCCCAGACGGTATTCCGGATGGCGCCGGCGCCGATCCAGGCCGCCACCGGCAGGTCACGGCATAGCGCCAGCGCAGCCATCAGCCGTGCGTCCGCTGCCAATATCTCCCTCAGTTCCGCCAGCCTGTCCAATCGCATTGCCCTCTCCGCAGTCGTGTTCGGCGTTGCGCCATCGATGCTTTACCATCGCGCCATACCCATTGCAAACGCTACCACGAGGAGTGCCGAAAATGTTAACGTTAGGGAACATGGACCAGCGACTGGTCGACAAACTCGGCGTGCTCGCCGCCAAGGCCGTCGAAGACGCGCTTGCGTCGGGATTGACCTGGGACCAGGCCATCATGGCCTTCGGTGTCGCCAGCAAGGCCATCGCCGCCAAGGCCGCCAGCCAGGGCGGTGGGACGCCCGCCCAGTATGCGGCGCATGCCGAAAAACGCCTGAAATACGGCATGGACCACAGTGCCGAGGTGCTCAGGTCCTTCCTCGGCTGAGCCGCCGGCTTTTCCGGCTGCATCTGCGCGCATTTCGCGCAAGGCGGCTGCATCTGGCGCCGCCATCCTGCACTTCGTCGCAATCCTTCCAGCCAAGGTGCCGGGGCTGGCAAAGTCGCATCACTTTCAACGACTTTGCGGAGCCCGCCATGCTGACCCACTTCATTGTTCAACTGCTGAGCCAGACCCCCCTCTACGTCTGGGCGATCCTCGCCTTCCTGGTCTACCGCGGCACCGTCGCCATGCGCGACCGCGAAGTCGAGTTCAGGAAACTGTGCATCATCCCGCTGGTGATGTTGGGGCTGTCGCTGCAGGACATGTCGGCCAAGTTCGGCCTGGATGGCCTGGCGCTGGCGGCATGGACCGGCGGCGCGCTGGCGACCCTGCTGCTGGTCCTGCGCCAGGGTGGCGTGCGCATCGCCGCAGGCAGCGCGCCCGGCAGCGTGCGCGTTCGCGGCAGCCGGCTGCCGCTGGCGATGATGATGGCGGTGTTCTTTACCAAGTACCTGGCGTCGGTCATGCTGGCGATCCAGCCGCATGCGCGCCAGGACGCGTTGTTCGTGGCGCTCGTATGCGCCCTGTTCGGCGTCTTCAACGGCTGGTTCCTCGGCCGCCTGGCGGGTGATGTCCGCGCCTGGCTGGCCCTGCAAGGCAGTGGCGCGCGGGCGCGCCCCATCTGAGGACCGTATCGCCACATAGTCGTTGCGCCCGGCTTGCTAAATCGGCATCCTGTTGAAAACAACAGATAAGAGGATGCGATGAAACGACGGGAACTCTTGAAAGCGTCGATGTCCGCCGCTATGTTGCAAGCCACTGTATTGCAAGCCACTGTATTGCAAGCCACTGTATTGCAAGCCGCTGCGTTGCAAGCCGCCACACCGCTCACGGCAAGGGCAAAGGACATCAAGACCAGCTTTGTCCGGGCACGCCCCGGTACGCCTGGGTGGCCGGGCGCCCGCGAGTGGGACAGCCTGCGCAATCAGACCGGCGGCCGCCTGCAGGCGCTGGCCTCGCCGTTCGCGCGGGGGCAGGGCGACGCCGTCCGCGCCGCGGCCCTCGAAGGCATCAAGGACCCCTTTTTCATCGGCGACCATCCGGCGCTGACCCAGACCAGCGGCTGGCAGGATGCCTGGACCTCCCGCCCCAGCGCCTGGGGCGTGGCGGCGCGCGATGCGCAGGACGTGGCGGCGGCGGTCAAGTTTGCACGGCGCCACAAGCTGCGCCTGGTGGTGAAAGGCGGCGGCCACAGCTACCTGGGCGGCTCCAACGCGCCCGACTCGCTGCTGGTGTGGACGCGCGCCATGAACGCGGTGGTAATGCACGATGCCTTCGTCGCCCAAGGCTGCCCGGCCGACGGCGCCCAGCCCGCCGTGAGCATCGGCGCCGGCGCCATGTGGGCCGATGCCTATGCGGCGGTCACCACGCGCGGCGGCCGTTACGTGCAGGGCGGCGGCTGCACCACCGTCGGCGTGGCCGGGCTGGTGCAGGGCGGCGGCTTCGGCAATTTTTCGAAGCGCTATGGTACTGCGGCCGCCAGCCTGCTCGAGGCGGAAGTCGTCACCGCCGACGGCGCCATCCGTATCGTCAATGCCTGCACCAACCCCGACCTGTTCTGGGCGCTCAAGGGGGGCGGTGGCGGCAGCTTCGGCGTGGTCACCCGCCTGACCCTGCGCACCCATGCGCTGCCGGATTTCTTCGGCGCCGTGTTCGGCGAGATCACGGCGTCGTCGGATACGGCCTGGCGCGCGCTGGTCGCCCGCTTCGTCGATTTCTATGCGGCCAGCCTGTTCAACGCGCACTGGGGCGAAACGGTCTCGCTGCGCGATGGCCGCCGCCTCAAGCTGTCGATGGTGTTCCAGGACCTGACCCAGGCCCAGGCGGAAGCCGTGTGGGCACCTTTCTTCGCCTGGGTGCGCGAGCGCAAGGAATACAGCATCAGCGCCGCGCCCACCGTCATGGCGATTCCGGCGCGCCGCTTCTGGGATCCGCAGCTGCTCCAGAAGCACGCGCCCGGCATCGTGACCATGGATGGCCGTCCGCAAGCCTCGCCCGACCATTTCGTCTGGAGCGGCGACCGCGAGCAGGCCGGCTGGTTCATCCACGGCTACCAGTCGGCCTGGCTGCCGGCCGGCCTGCTCGGCAAGGAAGGGCAGGCGGCGCTGGTCGACGCCCTGTGCGCCGCGGCCGATCAGTGGTGGGTCGAGCTGCACTTCAACAAGGGCATCGCCGGCGCACCCCAGCCCGCGCTGGACGCCACGCGCGACACCGCGATGAACCCGGCCGTGCTGGACGCGTTTGCGCTGGCCATCATCGCCGGTGGCAGCGGCGCGGCCTTTCCCGGCACCCCCGGCGCACAGGCCGCGCAATCCGATGCCGCGCGTGCGCGCAAGCGCGCTGACGGTATCCGCAGTGCCATGGATGCCTTGCTGAAGGCGGCGCCAGGGGCCGGTGCCTATGTCTCGGAAAGCGATTATTTCCAGGCACGCTGGCAGGATGCCTACTGGGGCGGCAATTATGCGCGGCTGGCGCGCATCAAGCGGTCGGTCGATCCGGAAGGCTTGTTCTTCGTGCATCACGGTGTGGGCAGCGAGGGCTGGAGCGAGGACGGCTTTACGCGCACCGGCTAGGCCCGTCACGCGAAATGCGGCGCCGTGGTAGCATCGGCGCCCCATGTTTGCTGGATGGAGTTACCCGTGAGTTTCGTGTTCAGATTGATCTCCCAGGATGAGGACGAGGGCAGGGATGCCGCGCCCTCGGTCGTCTTCGAGGATACGATCAGTCCCGGCTACGTCCCCTTGTGGGAAGAGGTCGGCGTCTACGATGCGCTGTACAACAGCGATGGCCGGCGCGGGCGCGACATCTCGCGCGCGATCGCCTATGGCATCGACCGTCTTCATGACAATGAAGCGCTGGGGCGCCTGCTGCCGCCCACCTGCCGCCTCGGCGAGGCGATCCGTTTCCTGGAAAACGTGCACCGCGGCTGCACCACCCACGCTGCGGCCGTGGTCGAGACGCGCTGAAGATTTACACCGCCACGCGCTGCAGCGACTGGTCCCTGGTCGGCGCGCTGCCGAACAGGCGCGCGTATTCGCGGCTGAACTGCGAGGCGCTGAGGTAGCCGACGCGCCCGCCGGCGACGCTGGCCCCCATTCCCGTCGACATCAGCCTGCGCGCCTCGTGCAGGCGCAGGGTCTTCTGGTATTGCAGGGGGCTCATCGAGGTTACCGACTTGAAATGCTGGTGCAGGGTGGAGGGGCTCATGTGCACCATGCCGGCCAGGGTGTCGATGCTGACCGGCTGGTCGAAGTTGTCGCGCAGCCAGGACACCGCCCGGGCGATGCGGTGCACTTCGGAGTCCGACTGCCCGACCTGGGCCAGGCGGCCGCCGATCGGGCTGCGCAGCAGGCGGATCAGCATTTCATCGCTGACCAGCGGTGCCAGCAGGGCGGCATCGGCCGGATCGTCCATCAATGCCATCAGGCGGGCGGCGGTGTCGACGATGGCCTCGCCGGCCTGGGCCAGGTAGATGGCGCGGTGTTCCCGCACCCGCGGCGGGCCGGCCGGATAAACCTTCATCGTCAGCTCGGCGATGCGGCGCGGGTCGAGATCCAGCCGGAAGCACAGATAGGGCCGCGCCGGACTCGCTCGCAGCACCTGGGCCGCCACCGGCAAGTCCACCGAAAACACCAGCATGCGCGGCGCGTCGTAGGTATAGGCTTCGCCGCCCAGCAAGACCGTCTTGGCGCCCTGGGCGACGATGCAGACCGACGAGCCTTGCAGGCCGTGCACCAGGTCCGTGCTCGGACGCGAGGCGCGGATCGCGTGCACACCCGGCACGCACAGCTCGAAGCTGCCGTCGCCGGGGGCGTGCGCCAGCAACAGGCCGGCCAGCCTGGCGAGCGGCGAGCCGGCGGCCGGGACCGGCTCGGCTTGCAGCTCAGTGACTGGCTCAGTGAGAGGCTCAGTGAGAGGCCCAGTGAGAGGCCCAGTGACCGGCGCAGTAACTAAGTCAGTGAGTTTGTTCATGGCATCCAAGCATAGCGCGTCTCCCCGTCCTTGCCTATCTCAACTCGTCCAGTCGGTCGAGCGCGACAGTGCCTCGAAGCTGCGGATCTCGTCCAGGCGGCTTTGCAGCGACTGGGTCACCATGTTGACGGCATCGCTGCCGGCCAGGTATTGCCGGGGCGGCGCGTCCATCGCCGCCAGCTGCACCATGGCCGTGCCCAGCTTGGCCGGGTCGCCCGCCTGCTGGCCGTTATAGGTTTCGTAGGCATCCTTGACACTGCCCTCGGCGCTGTAGTCGGCGATGGTCGGAGCGCCGTACTGGACCGAGGACGGGTTCAGGAAATCGGTGCGGAAGAAGCCTGGCTCGACGGCGGTGACGGTGATGCCGAAGCGCGCCACTTCCAGCGCGATCGACGCGGTCAAGCCCTCGACCGCGAACTTGCTGGCGCAGTAGACCCCAGCACCCGCGAAGCCGAAGGTGCCGCCGATGGACGACACATTGAACACGCGGCCGCTGCGCTGGCGCCGCATCACCGGCAGCACCGCGCGCAGCACGTGCATCAGGCCGAACACATTGGTGGCGAACTGCTGTTCGATCGCGTCCGTGCCGAGTTCCTCGAAATTCCCCAGCAGCCCGTAGCCGGCATTGTTGACCAGGACGTCGATGCGGCCGAACTGTTCGACGGCGGCGCGCACGGCGGCATCGGCCTGGGCCGCGTTGCTCACATCCAGCTGGAGCAGGCCGATACGGTCGGCGGGCGCGTCCGCATAGGCGCTGCGCAGCTGCTCGAGCGTGCGGCCGGTGGCGACGACCTTGTGGCCGGCCTGCAGGGCCGCCTTGGCGATCTGGTAGCCGATGCCGCGGCTGGCGCCGGTGATGAACCATACTTGCGTCATGTTGTTCTCCTTGGAAGGGGGCACGAAGGGTGACCCGACGAAGGACATTCTAGGGAGCGGGGGTGGCATCGACTTGCCTGAAACTCCGAAGGGCTGGCGCAATCCTCGCGGCCCCGCATGGCCGTGCATGAAAGGGCGTGTATGCTGTCGGCCTCCGACTTTCATATCACTCGCCATGTCACGCCAGACCGTCACCATCGCCAACGACACCATCACCCGCGAGCGCATCGAACCCCTGCTGGCCGAAGACCAGCTGCTGGTGCTGGAAGCCTGCGACCTGGCAGGCGCCGATCTGTCGCGCCTGAACCTGCAGGACTGCGTGTTCAGCCATTGCGCGCTGGCCGAGACCTCCTTCTATGCCGCCAACCTCGCGCGCACGCGCTGGCAGCGCTGCCGCGGCGGCCATGCCGATTTCGAATCCGCCGACCTGGTCGACGCCCGCTTCGAAGCCTGTGACCTGAACAATTCGCGCTGGCGCCGCACCAAGCTGGCGTCCAGCAGTTTCCGCGCCTGCAAGCTGACCGGCGCCAGTTTCGAAGAGGTCGGCCAGCTCGGCCTGTCCTTCGAGGATTGCCTGCTGGTGGGTGCCGATCTGCGCCGCATGTCCTTCCGCAAGGCCAAATTGATTGGGCTGGACTTCGCGGATGCCGATTTGTCCGGCTGCGATTTCCGCGAGGCCGTGTTCGAAGGCGGCAGCCTGCGCGAAGCCCATATCAAGGACGCGCGTTTCGAACAGGCCGACCTGCGCGAAGCCGATCTCGGCGGCCTCAAGCTGTCGAACGCCAAGCTGTTCCTGGGCGCCACGATCTCCGCGCGCCAGGCGGCGGAGCTGGTGCGTGCGATGGGTTTGAACGTGGCCTGAATCCCTGTTATTTGCAGTGCCGGACGGCGCGGTAGCGCAGCTCATCTGTAGTAATATTACATCTCTTAATATTTGCCGGATCGCCAAGACGGTCGGCACTACAGGGGACAGGAATGCGTTTACGTCTGATTGCCGTCGCGGCAATGTTTTCAAGTTACATGGTGTTGCCGGCATGGGCCCAGAACGTGGTGGCCAGCGCCGCCTCGCCCGGCAACGTGCTGAGCGTGGAAGTCCAGATCGACCCGGCCGGCAAGCTGGCCTACGACGTCAAGCGCCGCGGCAAGGAAGTCATCGGCCTGTCGCGCCTGGGCTTCAACCTGGCCAACGCGCCCAAGCTGGACGACGGCTTCAAGCTGGTCGACAAACGCATCAGCGACCATGACGACACCTGGGAACAGCCCTGGGGCGAGCGCCAGTTCGTGCGCAACCACTACCGCGAGCTGCGCGTGCAGGTCGAGCAGCCGAATCGCGCCCGGCGCGCCCTGGCCGTGGTCTTCCGCATCTATGACGACGGCATCGGTTTCCGCTACGAATTCCCGTCCCAGCCGCAACTCCAGGACGTCGCCATCACCGACGAGCTGACCGAATTCGTGGTCGCCCAGCCGGCCACCGCCTGGTGGATCCCGGCCGGCGAACTGCCCGGCCTGGAAGAGCTGGTGCAAAAGGCGCCGCTGCAGGAAATCGGCACCGCCAACACCCCGCTGACCGTGCGCCTGGAAGACGGCACCCACATCGCCTTCCACGAGGCGGCACTGGTCGATTACGCCTCCATGTGGATCCGCAAAGTCCAGGGCCAGAAGCTGCGTGCCCAGCTGGCGCCATCCAGCACCGGCCCGGCGGTGGTGCGCCACGGTGCCTTCAACACGCCATGGCGGACACTCCAGATCGCCGACAACGCGGCCGGCCTCTACATGTCGGACCTGATCCTCAACCTGAACGAACCAAACAAGCTGGGCGACGTCTCCTGGGTCAAGCCCTCGAAATTCGTCGGCGTCTGGTGGGGCATGCATTTGCAGCAGACCACATGGAACGCGGGACCGAAACACGGCGCGACCACCGCCAATACCAAGCGCTACATCGACTTCGCCGCCCAGAACGGCTTCCGCGGCGTGCTGGTGGAAGGCTGGAACCAGGGCTGGGAAAGCGACTGGGGCCATGGCGGCGCCGACTTCAGTTTCACCAAGGCCTATCCCGACTTCGACCTGCCGGCCCTGTCCAAGTATGCCCAGCAAAAGGGCGTGCGCCTGATCGGCCACCACGAAACCGGCGGCAATATCGCGGCCTACGAACAGCAGATGGACGCCGCCTATCAACTGTATGCGAAGCTGGGCGTGGACAGCGTCAAGTCCGGCTACGTGCACGAAGCCGGCACCATGCAATTCCCCGGCCCGGACGGCAAGATCCATTACGGGAACTACGATTCGCAAGAGGGCGTGCGCCACTTCGTGAAAGCCGTGACCGAAGCGGCGCGCTACAAGATCGCCGTCGACACCCACGAACCGGTCAAGGACACCGGCCTGCGCCGCACCTACCCGAACTGGATCTCGCGCGAAGGCGCCCGCGGCACCGAATACAACGCCTGGGGCAACCCGGTGAATCCGGTCGACCACGAAGTGAATCTGGTGTTCACGCGCATGCTGAGCGGCCCGATGGATTACACCCCGGGCGTCCTGAGCCTGGTCGGTGCCGAGGGCAAGGACTTCAACTCGACCCAGGCCAAGCAGCTGGCCAACTTCGTCGTCATCTACTCGCCGATCGTGATGGCGGCCGATATCCCGGAAAACTACGCAAAATACCCGGCCGCCTTCAAGTTCATCCGCGACGTGCCGACCGACTGGGCCGACACCCGCGTGCTGAACGGCGCGGTGGGCGAATACGTCACCATCGCGCGCAAGGACCGTCGTTCCGCGGATTGGTACGTCGGCGCGGTGACCGACGGCCAGGCGCGGACACTCCAACTGCCGTTGACGTTCCTGGAACAAGGTAAACAGTATGTCGCCGAAATCTACCGCGATGGCGATGCGGCCGACTACCGCAACGCGCACCGTTTCGACCTGGTGATCGAGAAGAAGACGGTCAGTGCCAAGGACACGCTGCAGATCAAGCTGGCGCCAGGTGGCGGGCAGGCGATCCGCTTGGTGCCGAAGGGCTGAAGCAGGGCTAGCAGCGCTTGACGTCGGTCCGCAGCCCCAAAACGTCATCCCCGCAACCCCGAAACCGTCATCCCGCAACCTCAAAACCGTCATCCCCGCGCAGGCGGGGATCCAAGTGTGCAGGCCCGTCGACGGTTCGCGCAGAACCTGGATCCTGGCGCTCGCGGGGCGTCATTCCTGGCAATGCCGGAAATGGCGCATTCAACCAGACTGGAACTCAACGATGGTGAGTATTCGATAGGTTTCCGGCAGCAATTCCATGGCACCATCGGAGGCTTGACCCGTCTGAAAGAAAGCCATGTCCAAGGCCGTGCAAGGTTCTCTGACCACCCTCATTGCCGGCCTCACGCTGTTCTCTGCCGCCGCACTCGCGGCACCCTCCGCCCACGAAGAAGCGATCGACCTCGGCAAAGTGCAGGGCGCGCAATTTACCCTGCGCCGCGATGGCGCTCCCGAGATCCGCTACGTCATTTCGCATCCCGCGCAAAAGTCACCCCTCGTGCTTTACATTCAGGGCTCCGGCTGCATCCCGCCCTTTATCGGCCTGGGTACCCCCAAGCGGTCGTCGACCATCTTCTCCTGGGTGCCGTTGGCGCAGCAAGCTCGTTATGCGGTGATGGTGGTCGACAAGCCCTATCAGCCAGAAAAGGAGCATAGGGGCCAAGCAGGATCGGCGCAGGAGTGCCCCAAGGTCTTCAACGATTATTTTTCGTACGACCGCTGGCTGGCTACACTGGTGCATGCCGTGCGCCATGCGTCGACCCTGCCTTACGTCGACACCAGACGGATACTTGTAATCGGCCTCTCCGAAGGCGCGACCATGGCGGCCGGTCTCGCGCGTGTTCTGCCCGAAGTGACAGACGTGGCGCTATCGGGTGGCAGCGGCCCGACCCAGCTGTTCGACTTCGCTGTGAATATCTACCGCAGCGATGCCGACGACGCCGATAAACTGCGCCGGCTGCAGGAGCTCGATGCCACCGTCAGCGACATCAATGCCAACCCAAGCAGCACCGGTAAATTCGCCTGGGGCCATACGTATCTGCGCTGGAGCAGCTTCTTCGCCCAGTCGTCCGCCGACAATCTCGCGCATTCGAAGGCGCGCGTCTACTTGGCAAGCGGCATGCAGGACAACAGTGTGCCGATCCTTTCAACCGAGGCCATGTACGCCCAGTTGCGTGCCCAGGGCAGGGATGTCAGTTTCCGGCGCCTGCCGCACACGGGGCATGACATGGTGCCGCCAGGCGGGAACTACGCGGACGTGCAAATGGAATACGACGCCATCATGGCCTGGTTCGAGCATCGCTGATAACGAACTCACCCTGGAAGGAATTCGAATGAAACTGCCCCACGTTTTATGGCGCCTCGCTGCCATGTTCTTCGCGTTGACAGCCGGCGCGCATGCTACCGAGTTTCACATCAAGCGGATCGATGCAAATACGGTCACGTTCGACGGATTGATTACCAAGGACAGCAAGGATGCGCTGCTGGCGGCACTCGATGACCGCGTTACGATGCTGCGCATTACCTCGCCGGGCGGAGACCTCTGGGCCGGCATCATCATTGGAAAGTTTGTGCACGATCACCGCATTGCGGTCGAAGTCGAAGACTTGTGCGCCTCATCATGCGCCAATTTCGTGTTCCTGGGAGCGATCAAGAAACGGCTGCTGCAAGGTGCGGTACTTGGCTTTCACGGTAACTTAGTGGGAAAAATGTCGAACGAGAAGTCAGCTGCGCTGCGGCGTCTGGGCGAACCGGCCGAACCCGTGGCGCAGACCAGTCCTGACTTCCTCGATATGTTCGAACGTAACCAGCGATTCGAGCTTGCCTTCAGAGACAAGGTCGGGCTGAGGCCGGACTTCTTCAATTATGCGGATGAGCGGGTGTTTGCGCGTTGGAAGCAACTCGGACGAAAGATGACAGAGCCCATTCAGGAAGTCGTCCTCACTGAAAAAAATAATGTGACGCATTTTCCGCCTGACCAGCTGCAAGCCGCCTTGGAAAGGTTGGAAACATTGAACAAGCAGGGCATCGAGGCCACGGTCAGTATGGAAGTCAAGCTTGGAGGAAAAGATTATAGCGACATGATCTACTTCCCCAACCGGAAGACCCTGGAGCGGTTTGGCATTACAGGCATCACGGCCTATCCCTATCCTGCCACGGAAGCTGAACTCAAGACGATGAACGTGTTCAAGACGGTTCCCGGGACCATCGTTATTGGCGACTTCGAGGAGGGCGCGCTTGCAGAAGTTGCGAAAACCGCCGAAATGGCAACTAACTAGCCAGCAGCTTCTCGATATCCCCGGCGATCTCCTCCGGCTTGGTCTGCGGCGCATACCGGTGCACCACCTTGCCGTCGCGCCCGACCAGGAATTTGGTGAAGTTCCATTTGATGGCTTCCGTGCCTAGCAGCCCCGGCGCTTCTCCCTTCAAATGCTTCCATAGCGGATGTGCGCCATCGCCGTTGACCTCGACCTTGGCGAACATCGGGAAGCTGACGCCGTAATTCTTTTCGCAAAAGGCGCCGATCTCGGCTTCGCTGCCCGGTTCCTGGTGGCCGAACTGGTCGCAGGGGAAGCCCAGCACCTCGAAGCCGGGGCCGCGGCCGTGCAGTTCGCGGTACAGGGTTTCCAGGCCCTGGTACTGGGGCGTGAAGCCGCATTTGCTGGCGGTGTTGACGATGAGGAGGACCTGGCCGCGGTATCGGGCGAGGTCGATTGGTTTGCCGTCGAGGGCGGTGGCCTGGAAATCGAATGCGTTCATGGCGGTCTCCTGCATTGTTGTTGGTTTCAATGCAAGAGTGTACGGCAAGGTGCTTATGTTTGCCGAGGTGCGATGTCGATGTTGTGGAAGGCGGTAGCGGTGCGCGCGTGGGCACGGGGTGCCCACGCTACCGTGCAGGGTCGTGTTGAACGCGTGGACGGCGCTTGGCGTCGCGTAATCTCACGCGGTAGGGTGGAGCCGTCCACCCTGCCCGGAACGCGTAGGGTGGGTGCGGCCGGCGAGGCTCCCCGAGCTCGCGTGGAAGTTGGCTTATGCGCGGGTTACACCAGGCCGAGGTGCTCGGTCCCGGCCGACAGATCGCGGTTCTTGGCGTTCTTGCTGTTCAGCTTGATGTTCAGGCGCAGGTCGTTGACGGAATCGGCATTGCGCAGCGCGTCTTCGTACGAGATCTTGTCAGCCTCGTACAAATCGAACAGTGCCTGGTCGAAGGTCTGCATGCCGAGTTCGCGCGACTTCTTCATGATTTCCTTGATTTCGTGGACGTCGCCCTTGAAGATCAGGTCGGAAATGAGCGGGGAGTTCAGCAGGATCTCCATCGCCACCACGCGGCCCTTGGTTTCCTTTTTCGGGATCAGGCGCTGCGAGATCAGGCCCTTCATGTTCAGCGACAGGTCCATCAATAGCTGCTGGCGGCGCTCTTCCGGGAAGAAGTTGATGATGCGGTCGAGCGCCTGGTTGGCGCTGTTGGCGTGCAGCGTGGCCAGGCACAGGTGGCCGGTCTCGGCGAAGGCGATCGCGTGTTCCATCGTTTCGCGGTCACGGATCTCGCCGATCTGGATCACGTCCGGCGCCTGGCGCAGCGAATTCTTCAGCGCGGCTTCGAAGCTGTCGGTGTCGACGCCCACTTCGCGCTGGGTGATCACGCAGTTGCGGTGCGGGTGCACGAATTCGACCGGGTCTTCGATCGTGATGATGTGGCCGTGGCTGTGCTCATTGCGGTAACCGACCATCGCCGCCAGCGAGGTCGATTTGCCGGAGCCGGTGGCGCCCACCATGATCACCAGGCCGCGCTTGGTCATGATCACGTCCTTCAGCACCTCGGGCAGCTGCAGGTCTTCGAATTTCGGGATCGTGGTCGTGATCACGCGCAGCACCATGCCCACGCAGCCCATCTGCATGAAGGCCGAGACGCGGAAGCGTCCCAGGTCACCCGGGCTGATCGCGAAGTTGGCTTCCTTGGTCAGCTCGAAGCCGGCGGCCTGCTTGTCGTTCATGATGGCGCGCGCCAGGTCGGCCGTGTGCGAGCCGGACAGGGGCTGGCTGGACACCGGCGTCATCTTGCCGTCGATCTTGATCGCGGGCGGGAAGCCCGAGGTGATGAAGAGGTCGGAGCCGCCCTTGCTGACCATCAGGCGCAGCAGGTCGAACATGAATTTGGAGGCCTGGTCGCGTTCCATGCTGCTCCTTAACCCGGGAAGTTATCCGGAATCTTGGCGGCGCTGCGGGCGGCGGCGGACGAGATCACGTTGCGGCGCACCAGGTCGGTCAGGTTCTGGTCCAGGGTCTGCATGCCGACGTTCGAGCCGGTCTGGATCGCCGAGTACATCTGTGCAATCTTGGCTTCGCGGATCAGGTTGCGGATCGCCGGGGTGCCGATCATGATCTCGTGCGCCGCCACGCGGCCGCTGCCGTCCTTGGTTTTCAGGAGTGTCTGCGAAATCACCGCCTGCAGCGACTCCGACAGCATCGCGCGCACCATCTCTTTTTCTTCGGCCGGGAAGACGTCGACGATACGGTCGATGGTCTTGGCGGCGGAGGAGGTGTGCAGTGTCCCGAACACCAGGTGGCCGGTCTCGGCGGCGGACAGCGCCAGGCGGATCGTCTCGAGGTCGCGCAGCTCGCCGACCAGAATGGCATCCGGGTCTTCGCGCAGCGCCGAACGCAGCGCGTTGTTGAAGGACAGCGTGTGCGGGCCGACTTCGCGCTGGTTGATCAGGCACTTCTTGGAGTCGTGCACGAACTCGATCGGGTCTTCGATGGTGAGGATGTGGCCGTACTCGTTTTCGTTCAGGTGGTTGACCATTGCCGCCAGGGTGGTCGACTTGCCGGAACCGGTCGGGCCGGTCACCAGCACCAGGCCGCGCGGACGCATCGCCAGCTCGGCGAAGATCTTGGGCGCGTTGAGTTCTTCCAGGGTCAGGATCTTGGACGGAATCGTCCGCATCACGGCGGCGGCGCCGCGTTCCTGGTTGAAGGCGTTGACGCGGAAGCGCGCCAGGCCGGGAATCGCGAACGAGAAGTCGACTTCCAGCATTTCCTCGTACTGCTTGCGCTGGCCGTCGTTCATGATGTCATAGATCATGCCGTGCACGTCCTTGTGCTCCAGCGGCGGCAGGTTGATGCGGCGCACGTCGCCGTGCACGCGGATCATCGGCGGCAGGCCGGACGAGAGGTGCAGGTCCGAGGCTTTGTTCTTGACCGAGAAAGCGAGGAGTTCCGAGATGTCCATTTAGTTATAATCCTTGTACTACCGCGTACCGTCGTTCCCGCGCAGGCGGGAACCCAAGTTCGGCGATCAGTGCGAACGTTTGCAGCTACTCGCAAAACTTGGGTTCCCGCCTGCGCGGGAACGACGTGTAAGTCATCGCTAGCGCTGGCTAAAATATTTCCTATAGAAAACCATTATGTCCACAATCGCCGCGAACTTGCAAGCTGTCGAAGCGACAATCCAGACCGCCTGCCAGGCCGCCGCAAGGCCGCGTTCCACCGTCCAGTTGCTGGCCGTTTCCAAGACCTTCCCCCCGGAAGCGGTACTGGAAGCGGTCGATGCCGGCCAGCGCGCCTTCGGCGAAAACTACCTGCAGGAAGGCGTCGATAAAATCGCGGCTGTCGCAAAAGCGCGACCGGATACGCCCCTGGAGTGGCATTTCATCGGCCCGATCCAGTCCAACAAGACGCGCCCGATCGCCACCCATTTCGATTGGGTGCACACGGTCGAGCGCCTCAAGATCGCCCAGCGCCTGTCCGAGCAGCGTCCGCCGGAACGCGGCCCGCTCCAGATTTGCCTGCAGGTGAACATCAGCGGCGAGTCCAGCAAGAGCGGCGCCCAGCCCGAGGAATTGCTGGCACTGGCGCGCGAGGTCGCCCGGCTGCCCAATCTGCGCCTGCGTGGACTGATGGCGATTCCCGAGCCGGAAGACGACCCGGAACGCCAGCGCATCCCCTTCGCCCGCCTGCGCACGCTGGCCCAGGAGATCGTCGCCGACGGCATCTTCCTTGACACGCTGTCGATGGGCATGTCGGCGGACCTGCGCGCGGCGGTGCTGGAGGGATCGAGCATCGTGCGCGTCGGCAGCGCCATCTTCGGTTCGCGCACTTACGAATAACGCATTCGAATCACGCATACAACAGTAACCAGGGACTCACATGAAGATCAGTTTCATCGGCGGCGGCAACATGGCCACGGCGCTCATCGCCGGTCTCGCCGGCAGCATCGCGCAGGCGGAAGACATCCACGTGGTCGATCCGAACCCGGAGGCGCTGGACAAGCTGGGCGCGCAATACGGTGTCGGCACCGCGCCGGCCATCGACGCTGCCGTGGCGGGCGCCGACGTGATCGTGCTGGCGGTGAAGCCGCAGCAGATGCGCGAGGTGGCGGCCAGCCTCAAGCCGCACCTGACAGGCCAGCCGCTGCTGCTGTCGATCGCGGCGGGCATCCGCGGCGCCGACCTGTCGCGCTGGCTGGACGGCTACGGCGCCATCGTGCGCACCATGCCGAACACGCCGGCCCTGGTCGGCATGGGCATCACCGGCATGGTGGCGATGGCCGGCGTCAGCGCCGAGCAGAAGGATGCCGCCGACAGCATCCTGCGCGCGGTCGGCAAGACCGTCTGGCTGGACGACGAAAGCCTGATCGATCCGGTGACGGCGGTGTCGGGCAGCGGCCCGGCCTATGTGTTCTACTTCCTGGAAGCGATGCAGCAGGCGGCCGTGGAGATGGGCTTGTCGGACCAGCAGGGCAGGGCGCTGGCCCAGGCCACCTTCGCCGGCGCGGCCCAGCTGGCCGCCCAGTCGAGCGATACGGTGGAGGTGCTGCGCCAGCGCGTGACGTCCAAGGGCGGCACCACGCATGCGGCGATCACCAGCCTGGAAGCGGCGGGCGTGAAAGAGGCGATTGTCGCGGCGATGAAGGCGGCCGCGGCGCGCGGGCGCGAGCTGGGCGACGAGTTGGGCAAGGACGCCTGAGGCAGGCCGCCGGACCATTGCGGCTTGCCATCGCCTGAGGGAATTCGTATGGATATTCTGGAACTGGTCGTACCCCTAGTCATACACTGGCGCATCGGCCTGGCTGTCCTGGCGACGGCCATCCTGGCCCTGATGCTGACGATCGTGTTCGTGCCGTTCACCGGCTTGCACGCGTTGCTGCTGGTGATCGTCGGCTTCGGCGCGGGCATGCTTTGGGATGGCAGCCCGCGTCCGGTGCGCAGGAAGAAGGGCTGAAGACCGCCGCTAGCGGCGGTAGCGCGCCAGCACGCCGAACGCGCTCTGGGCCAGGCGCCACGCGGACATCGCCGACGCCACCATCCCGCCCAGGCGTTTCTTGCGCGTCAGCGCCAGCCCGAGCACGCCGGCCAGTGCGCCGAACACCAGTTTCTTGTGGCCGGCCACATAACCGGTCACCGGGTTGTCGAACACGGCGGACGGACGCAGCGCCCGCAATTCAAAGGCCAGGCCGGTGCGCTGCTCGGCGCAGCGTGCCGCCAGTTCGCGCCGGCGTTCGGCGAGGCTGGGCTTGGCGGCTGGATTACTCATGGGATGCCTCCGCGTGTGTGGCCGGCGCGCTCACGGCGTGGCCGCGCAGGTAGCTGACATCGTTGCGCAGTTCGGCCAGCGTGCCCGAGAACAGCGCCGCTTGCTTATCCAGTCCGGAACGGACCTTCAGCACGATCGTGCCGGCGCCGGCCGCGAACAGGATCACCATGCCGCCGATCGCCTGCAGGCGGTAGTCGTCCCAGAACAGCACGATCACGAACAGTGCCACCAGCAGGCAGGCGCCCGCCGCCAGGAACACCGCCAGCAGCGTCCACGCGAGGTAGCCAAGCAGGCGCCGCGCGTCTTCCTGGAATTCGACGGCGGCCAGCTCGAGCCGGGTGCCGATCATGGCGACCACGGTCGCGGCGATGCGGCCAGCGGCCGCCAGGATCGTCATGCCCGCGTGCTCTTAGCGGCGCGCGGCCAGCAGGCCGATCACGACACCGATGGCGGCGCCGACGCCGACGGCCTTCCACGGGTTTTCCTGCACGTAGTCGTCGGTGGCCTTGTAGGCAACCTTGGTCTTTTCGACGACGGCTTCTTCCAGGCGGATGATGTCATCCTTGGCCTTGACGATGGTGCGCTCGAACTTGGCCTTGGCCGCCTTGAACTCGTCGCCGGTCAGCTGGCCGCTGTTGCGCAGCCAGGCTTCCGCATCCAGGACCACGGTTTTCAGGTCGGACAGCAGCTGGTCGCGCGCGCCGCTCTGGGTCGGGATTTTTTCCATCATGGTGAACCTCGTCGAATGAATGTGTTTAAAGGACAATGTTATCTTAAAGCATAGTCCAGTGCGACGCCAACGAACAGTGCGGCGCCCAGCCAGTTGTTATGGCGGAAGGCGGCGAAGCAGCGCATGCGCTCGCGGCCGCGGATCAGGGTGTAGTGGTAGAGCGCCATGCCGGCGGCCACGATCACGCCGGCCACGAACCACCAGCGCAAGCCGAACAGCCAGCCGCACACCAGGTCGATGCCGAGCGCCAGCGCGTAGCACAGCATGACGGCGGCGACGTCGTAGCGGCCGAAGGTGATGGCCGAAGTGCGCATGCCGAGCTTGATGTCGTCGTCGCGGTCGACCATGGCGTACTCGGTGTCGTAGGCCACCGCCCAGAACACGTTCGCCACCAGCAGCCACCAGGCCAGCGCCGGCACCTGCCCCTGCACGGCGGCGAAGGCCATCGGGATGCCGAAGCCGAAGGCGATGCCGAGGTAGGCCTGGGGAATCGCGAAGAAGCGCTTGAAATAGGGGTAGCTGCCGGCCACGATCACCGCCACCACCGACAGCTGCTTGGTGAGCGCATTCAGCGGCAGGATCAGCAGGAAGGAAGCCAGCGCCAGCACCACCGCCACCATCACCGCTTCCCAACCCTTGATGCGGCCGCTGGTGAGCGGACGCTCGGCGGTGCGCTTGACGTGGCGGTCGAAGTCGCGGTCGGCGTAGTCGTTGATGGCGCAGCCGGCGGAGCGCATCAGGGCGGTGCCGAGCACGAAGATGACCAGGACCAGCGGATCGGGATGGCCGCTCGACGCGATCCACAAGGCCCACAGGGTGGGCCACAGCAGCAGCAGGATGCCGATGGGCTTGTCGGCACGGATCAGGCGGAAGTAGAGCGCCAGCTTGGTCATGGGTGGTTCGGCTTGGAAATTGCGATGCCGAATTGTAGCCGACGTAGTCTGCATCGCTCGGCGATGCAGACTACGTCGGCCCTGCGAAGGCAGGGGTCCAAGTTATACGCATGCCATTGGCGCAAAACTTGGGCCCCTGCCTGCGCAGGGGCGACGGATCAAGGGCCGCAGGCCTTAGATTTTAGACTTCAAGCCGCAGCCTGCAACTTCACCATCTCCACCCCAGGCAAATTACAATCCGCCACCGCATTCACCACCGCATCGATGGCCGCCTTGCGCGTAAAACTCTTGCGCCACACGATTACCACGCGGCGCGACGGCGTCGGTTCTTCGAAGGGGACGAAGGTCAGCATGCCGTTCGGGTCTTCCATGTTCGGCACCGAGGCGCGCGGCAGCACGGTCAGGCCGATGCCGCTGGCGACCATGTGGCGGATGGTTTCCAGCGACGAGCCTTCGAAGGTGCGCTGCATGCCGTTGTTGGGGTTGGAGGAGAAGCGCGCCATTTCCGGGCAGACTTCCAGCACCTGGTCGCGGAAGCAGTGGCCGGCGCCCAGCAGCAGCATGGTCTCGCTCTTCAAATCCTCGGCCGAGATGGCCTTGCGGCTGGCCCAGGGGTGCTGGTGGGGCATGGCGACCACGAAGGGTTCGTCGTACAAGGCCTGCACCGACATGCCGTGTTCCGGCAGCGGCAACGCCATGATGGCGGCATCCAGCTCGCCCTGGCGCAGCAGTTCCAGCAGCTTGACGGTGAAGTTTTCCTGCAGCACCAGCGGCATCTGCGGCACCTTGTCGATCAGGTTCTTCACCAGCGGCGGCAGCAAATACGGGCCGATGGTGTAGATCACGCCCAGGCGCAGCGGACCGGCCAGCGGGTCCTTGTTCTGCTTGGCGAGTTCCTTGATGGCGGCGGTCTGCTCCAGCACGCGCTCGGCCTGGGCGACGATCTGGGCGCCCAGCGGCGTCACGGAGACTTCCGAGCCGCCGCGTTCGAACAGCGTCACGCCCAGCTCGTCCTCGAGCTTCTTGATGGCGACGGACAGGGTCGGCTGGGCGACGAAGCAGGATTCGGCGGCGTGGCCAAAATGCTTCGCGCGCGCGACAGCAACAATGTATTTCAGTTCGGTCAGGGTCATGGCGTATCGGGTCGGCGTTCGGCGCGCCGTGTCTCGGACGACACGGCCTGCCATAAATTCAGGCACAGCGGTACTATTTTACCGTTAAAGCTGCCGATATAATGGCCAGGCGGGCGATATTGCCCCATGGAACCTCCAGATCATATAAAGGGTCACCCCATGTCCTCGACCTTCGGGCCGGCCGAAGCCCAGGCCTATATGCACAAGCTGCTGGCCGTCATGCACAACCAGGGCGGTTCCGACCTGTTCATCTCGGCCGACTTCCCGCCCAGCATGAAGCACCAGGGCGCGATGAAACCGCTCAGCAACCAGCGCCTGACTGGCGAGGTAACGCGCGCACTGGCCCTGTCGCTGATGAACGAACGCCAGCGCGCGGAATTCGAGGCCGAGATGGAATGCAATTTCGCCATTTCGCTGCCCGGCGTGTGTCGTTTCCGCGTCAACGTCTATGTGCAGCAACAGAGCGTCAGCATGGTGGTGCGCACCATCGCGTCGGAAATCCCGAATTTCGAGAAGCTCGACCTGCCCGAGGTGCTGAAGGACGTCGTGATGACCAAGCGCGGCCTGGTGCTGGTGGTGGGCGGCACCGGTTCCGGCAAGTCGACCACGCTGGCGGCCATGATCGACTACCGCAACAGCAACTCGGCCGGCCACATCATTACGGTGGAGGACCCGGTCGAATACGTCCACAAGAACAAGAATTGCCTGATCACCCACCGCGAAGTCGGCGTCGACACCCATTCCTGGCACAACGCGCTGAAGAACACGCTGCGCCAGGCGCCGGACGTGATCCTGATCGGCGAGATCCGCGACACCGAAACGATGGAACACGCGATCGCCTTCGCCGAAACCGGCCACCTCTGCCTGGGCACGCTGCATGCGAACAATGCCAACCAGACCATGGACCGGATCATCAACTTCTTCCCGGAAGAGCGCCGTAACCAGCTGCTGATGGATCTGTCGTCCAACCTGCGCGCCATCGTGTCGCAGCGCCTGGTGCGCACCGAGGACGGCAAGGGCCGCCGCGCCGCCATCGAAATCCTGCTCAACACGCCGACCATCGGCGAGATGATCCTGAAGGGGAACTTCCAGAGCATCAAGGAAATCATGCACAAGTCGCGCGAACTCGGCATGTGCACCTTCGACCAGGCCTTGTTCGAGCTCTATAACAAGGGCTACATCGGCTACGAAGAAGCCATCCGCAACGCCGACTCCGCCAACGGCCTGCGCCTGCAGATCAAACTCTCGGGCGAGCGCAAGGCACCGGGCGAAAGCGCTGCCTTCAAGCCGGCCGAGTTGTCGATGCTATCCGAAGAACCGGAAGAGGGTGTGCCCGGGGCGGGTTAAAATCGGCAAGCCGCCACCTTGATTGAGGCCCGCAACACAGAAACGTCGTCCCCGCGAAGGCGGGGACCCAAGTTTGCGCGCATCCCGCTTACGCTGGCATTGACCGCAACTCCTTGAACCGTCATTCCCGCGAAAGCGGGAATCCATACTGAGCGTCACATAACGCCACGCCCCATGCCGAATTTCGAAACCAAACTTTGCACCCGCGCCACCCTCCAGCAACGCATCCAGGACCTCCCCAAACCAGTCGTCCTCACCAACGGCGTGTTCGACATCCTGCACCGCGGCCACGTCACCTACCTGGCCCAGGCACGCGAACTCGGCGCCTCGCTGGTGGTGGCCGTCAACACCGACGCCTCGGTCAAACGCCTCGGCAAGGGCGACGACCGCCCGCTGAACACCATGCCGGACCGCATGGCGGTGCTGGCCGCCCTCGAAGCGGTCAGCCTGGTGGTGGAATTCGACGAGGACACCGCGCTGGAAGTGGTGCGGGAAGCGCGCCCCGACATCTACGCCAAGGGCGGCGACTACGTCATGGACCAGATTCCGGAAGGGAAGGAAGTCATCGCCCAGGGCGGCAAGGCGGTCGCGATCGACTTCGCGCACGACCGCTCCACCACCAAGCTGGTGGCGAAGATCCGCCAGTTCGGCTGATCCGGGCGCAGGCGCGCGCAACCCATCGCCAGTTTAGTAAAACAATATAAACTGCGCCGCTTTTCGCCCAGGCTGCGCAATCCGGGCCCGGAAATATGATTTACTCGGTTTCCGCTTTCCTGGCCTGTTCACATGAAAATACGCTTCTCCCCCCTCACGCGCCTGCTTGCGCTCGGTCTGCTGCTTGGCATGCTGTGTGGCCACGCCGCTGCGGCCGGCGCCCGCCAGACGGCGCCGATCAACGTCGCGACCTATAACCTGCGCTACAACCACGTCGAGGATGGCCCGAATGCCTGGCCCGCCCGCAAGGACATGGTCAAGGCGCTGATCCGTTATCACGAGTTCGACATCATCGGCACCCAGGAAGGGCTGGCCGACCAGATCGCCGATCTGGGGCAGATGGCGGAGTTCGAGCACGTCGGCGTCGGGCGCGACGATGGCAAGGACGCCGGCGAGCACTCCGCCATCTTTTACCGCAAGAGCCGCTTCGCACTGCTGGACAAGGGCGATTTCTGGCTCAGCGAAACACCCGACCGTCCGTCGTTCGGCTGGGACGCCAAATGCTGCCACCGCCTGGTGTCGTGGGCGCGCCTGCGCGACCGCGACAGCGCCCGTGTGTTCTACGTCTTCTCGCTGCATTTCGACCATGAAGGCGAGGTCGCGCGGCGCGCCTCGGCCGAACTGGTGCTGCGCAAGATCGCCGAGATCACCCGCGGCGCGCCGGCCATTTGCGTGGGCGACTTCAACTCGACGCCGGACACAGTGCAGATCCGGACCATGTCCAGCGTGATGCGCGATGCCGCCCGCGTCAGCCAGACCCCGCCCTACGGCCCCAGCGGAACCTTCAACGGCTTCCACCTGGATGCGCCGATGGCCGAAAGGATCGACTACATCTTCGTTGACCGCCATCTCGACGTGTTGAAATACGCGGTGCTGAGCGATTCGTTGAACGGGCGCTATCCGTCCGACCACCATCCGGTGGTGGCGCGGGTCGTGTTGCGCTAGCGCGTGCATCGGGCTTTATCGGCCGGATGTTTTCAGATACGCGCGCAAGCCATGCGTGAACAGGAAAGGAAACACGCTCGCGTGGTCCTCGTCCGCAAACACCTCCAGCTGCGTCCTCAAGCCGGGATAGCGCCGCGAACGGAGCGCCGTGTCGAACTCGCGCAGGTCGGCCACCATGTCGGCATCTTCTTCCGAACGTGAACGCTTCCTGCCGGCGGCCAGGACCTCGCGCCCGCCGATGCCGAAGTAGACCGATGCCCGCATGTCCTTGTGCGCCTTGGCATAGGCCTGTTCGCGCCCGAACATCACGCCGCGGTCGAACCATAGCGAGGGACTGCCGAGAATGTAGTGCTCGAAGATGTCGGGCCGGCTCAGGAGCAGTTGCAGGCCAAGCAGGCTGCCGTAGGAGTGGCCGACGAAGATCTTGCGCCCCATGTCGGCGCGGTACTGCGCCGCGATGAAGGGAAAGACTTCGTCGGCGATGAAGCGGCCGTAGGCCTCCGCTTCGCCGAAGGCCGGCGCGCGGCCCGCCATGTCGGACGTGTAGGCGCCGGCCGGCGTGGTCGGCGTGTAATCGCGGCGGCGGCTGAACGCCGGGCTGTCGCCTTTGGCGTAGGACAGGCCGACCACGATCGCTTCCTCCAGGCCGGCATGCTTGTGCAGGCGCTGGGCGATGTTGCGCGCAACCGGCAGCGCGTAGTTGGCGTCGGTGACGAACAGCACCGGGTAGCGCCGCGTCGAGCTGCGGTAGGAGTCGGGCAGGGCGACGATCAGCTGGTAGTCGCGCTTCAGCGCATGGGCGTGGATGTCGCGCACCTCGGTGGCGTCGAGTACATAGGGTTCGGCTGCTAGCGCTGCAGGCGCGCAGCCGGCCAGGAAGCACAGGAAAATCAGGTTGAGAATTCGTGTCATGCAGGCTCCTTCGACAGTTCGGATCGGCCGATTCTGGCGTGAAGGGCGCCCACGGGCAGCGTCAGAGTGACGAAACGCCGCCACCGCGTGATGACGATCGCCGGGACTGCCGCCCCGGCCTCATGTGCGCCAGCTATACTTGCCGGTAATGAAACTCGATCCTGCCATTCCCGTTCCTGGCGCTGGCGTCCAGCCCAGGCCGGTGCTCCGGACCATCGCCGTCACCGTGCTGGTGTGGACGGCGATCACTGCCCTCGGCGCGCTGCAGACCTTCAGCGATAACCTGCGCGGGGGCGCCGCCAGCCACTATCCCGACCTGTTCGTCAAATGGTTCATCGAATACGCGGTGCCGCTGATCGTGCTGAGCGCCGGCCTGAGCATCGCGCTGGCGCGCTGGCCGGCCCTGATCGAAAGGCCGCGCCACGTGGTGGCGCTGTTCATCGGCCTGGTGCTGGTGTTCCAGCCCGCGCAATGGGTCTACATGGCCTGGCTGCGCGGCTACCTGCCCATCGCCAGCCTGGACGAGGCCTGGCAGCTGCTGCTGAAGATGCTGCTGGTCGGCTGGTTCTCCACTACCGGCAGCTTCGCCGCCATCTTGGCCATCCATTACTGGCGCCAGGCGCGCGCGCGCGAACTGGCCTGGCAGCGCTCCCAGACCGACATGCTGAGCCTGCGCCTGGCGCTGGAAGAGCAGCGCATGCTGGCCCTGCGCGCCCAGCTCGAGCCGCACTTCCTGTTCAATGCCCTGAACGCGATCAGCGCGCTGGTGCGCGATGGCGACAAGGCGCTGGCGCTGGGCGGTATCGGCCGCCTGAGCGACCTGCTGCGCTATGCACTGTCCGCCAGCGTGCGCAGCACGGTCAGCGTCGCCGCCGAACTGCAATTCGTGCGCGACTACCTCGACCTGCAGCGCCTGCGCTACGGCGAGCGCCTGCGTGTCCACATCGAAGGCGACGACGAGGTCCTGCACCAGGTGACGTGTCCGCCGCTGCTGCTGCAGCCGCTGATCGAAAACGCCCTGCGCCACGACCTCGACTGCCGCGAGGGACCGGGCGACATCCAGCTGCGCTTCACGCGCGAAGACGGCGCCATGTGCATCCGCGTCACCAACCAGGCCGGCGCCCAGGTGTCGCCGAATCCGGGCGCCGGCCTGGGCCTGGCCAACACGCGTGACCGCCTGCGCCTGATGTACCCGTCGGCCTCGCTCCAGGCCGGGGTGCAGGGCGAGCGCTACGTGGCCGAGGTGCGGCTGCCGCTGGACGACGCCGACTAGGGAACCAGGCCGCCCGCCGCCAAGTCAAACAGGCACTGTCTGCACCTGCTTGCCAGGGGGATGCCATGAAAGCCATGCTCTTGCTGTTCGCACTTGCGCTGAGCGCTTGCCAGTCCGGACAGTCGGACCCGTCCGCGCACGCAGCACCCCATCGCGGCGCCGGTGCAAGTACCGGCGCCAGCAGCGCCGGCGCCGCCACCGCCTCCAGCGCGGGCGAAAAGGCGGGCGAGGGCAGCTGGTACGGCATGTGCTCGCTCAACCAGCGCATCATGGGCGCCGGCACGGCGGAGGAGCGCCAATTCATCATCGAACAGGCTTTGCCGGACATGCCGCAGGTGGAGCGCGAACGGCAGTTGCAGATGATGGAGCAGAGTTGCCGGTGAGCGCCTGCGGTCCTCAGTGCGCTTGCGGCAGGTAATACGCATCCCACAACTTGTTGCGGAACTTGTTGGTCGGATCGACTTGCCGCTTGAGGGCGAAGAAGCGGGGCGCGTCCGGATAGGCGCGCAGGAACTGGTCGCGCGTGGCGTGGATCTGGTAGGGCAGGTAATGGCTGCCGCCCAGTGCGATCGCGGTGTCCACCAGCTCGCGCGTCCAGCGGCCGACCTCGGCGCGGTCCTGCTGTCCGGTGCCTTGCCGGTAGTAGAGCACGAAGGCGAACACGTCTTCGCGTGCCCACGCCAGCAGGGTGCCAGGGTCCTTGCGGGCGTGGCGGATCGAGACGTTCAGCACGTTCACGCCATGCTCGCGCAGGATTGCGCCCAGCCTTGCGGCAAACTGTTCCAGCCGGCCCACGGGCACAAAATATTCCTGCAACACATAGGTCGATGCGGTGCGCGCCTCCGGTTCCAGCGATCTCACGTCGTAACTGGCCTCGTAGTTGCGCCATTCGACAAGGTCGGTGGCATACCAGACCGGCTCGATCAGGTGCTGGCGCAGCTGTTTGCCATAGGGGAGTTCCGCGGTCAGCCGGATCAGACGATGTTCCATCGCATAGTCGGCATCCGGCGCAACCAGGCGGCGCGGCTGGGTGACCGGCCTGGCCGTGCGCGTGAAGGACACGGCGCGGACCGTGTCGTAGCTGTCGGGATAGAGCGTGGCGTTGTGGAATACGACATTTGCATCCTTGGCGATTTTGCCAAAGAAAAATTGGCGATAAGCGGACAAAGGCATGACGCGTGAACTGCGTGCCAGCGCCGTGTTGTCGGTGAGGTCGAGCGTGGCCTCGACGATCACGCCGAGGCCGCCATAGCCGCCAATCGCGCCGTAGAACAGCGCGGGGTTGTGCCGGGGACTGGCGTCGACCAGCCTGCCGTCCGCGAGCACCAGCCTGATATTGCGCACGGTCGACACCAGTGGACCCTGTCCGACATAGCGTCCATGCGCATTCACGCTGAGCGAACCGCCGACGGTGAAGTTGGCGTACGACTGCATCACCCGCAGCGACAGGCCGTGCGGATCGATCCGTTCCTGGATCTTGCGCCAGGTGATGCCGGCCTGTACCGTGATCGCGCGCTCGGACGGCACGAAGCGCAGCACCCGGTCGAAGCGGCGCATGTCCAGGTGCAGCGACTGCTCGGTGGCGATCTGCCCGCCCATGCTGTAGCGGCCACCGCCCACCGACACCGGACCGGGATGCGCCCGCACGGCCGCGATGATGTCTTCCGTCCGCGTGGGGGCGAGGATGCGTTCGACGCTGACCGGATTGAGCTGGCTGACGTCATTGACGACCGGGGCACCGGTACAGGTACTGCAGGCCAGCAGCCCCGCCGCCAATGCGCGGCAGACCAAAAACCGGGCACGCGAACGGAGCGGGCCGGCCATGGGTGCCGCCTCAGGCGCCGCCGGCGTAGCCGTTCTGGCGCCAGGCCTCGTACACCACCACCGCCACCGTGTTCGACAGGTTCAGGCTGCGGTTCCCCGGCATCATCGGCAGGCGGATGCGCTGGGCCGGCGGGAAGGATTCACGCAAGGCCGGGTCGAGGCCGCGCGATTCGGCGCCGAACACGAACACGTCGCCCGGACGGAAGGCCGCTGCCGCAAACGGCGAGGAGCCGTGGGTGGTCATGGCAAACATGCGCGTGGCGTCCGGCTGCGCATCTTGCAGGAAGGCGTCCCACTGCTTGTGCACCTTCATGGCCGCGTACTCGTGGTAATCGAGGCCGGCGCGGCGCATCTTGGCGTCGTCCAGCGGAAAACCGAGCGGCTCGATCAGGTGCAATTGCGCGCCGGTGTTGGCGCACAGGCGGATGATGTTGCCGGTGTTGGGCGGGATTTCTGGTTCGACCAGGACTACATGAAACACATTGACTCCTTGATTATGAATGTGGCGGCGTGCGTGCGAACACCAGGTTCGTCACGCGCGCCGCGCCGAAGCGTTTGAAGGTCGCCGCCAGCTCGCCCAGCGTGTGGCCGCTGGTCATGACGTCGTCGACCAGGCCGACGTGGCGCCCGGCGACCAGGTCCGGGTCCGCCACCGCGAAGGCGCCGCGCACGTTGCGCGCGCGCTCGGCGGGCGTGACGCCGGACTGGGCCGTCGTTTCCGTGGTCCGTTCCGCCAGCCTCGGGTGCAATGCTACCCCGAGCGAGGCTGCCAGTGGACGGGCGATTTCCAGCGCCTGGTTGAACCCGCGTTCCACCAGGCGCCGTTCGCCCAGCGGCACTGGACACAGCAGGTCGGGCAGGGCCAGGCCGCCGGGTGTGCAGCGCCTCCGCTCCAGGATGGCATCGCGCAGCAGTTGCGCAAACCACGGCGCCAGCGCCAGGCGCGCGCTGAATTTCAGTTGCAGCACCAAGCCGTCGAGCGGGATCGCGTAGTCGACCGCGGCGACGGTGGCGTCGAAGGCCGGCGGATCGGCCAGGCAGCTGCCGCACGTGCCGCACGTGCCGCCAGGCGATGGCAGCGGATTGGCGCAACGCTGACAGCGCCCGGGCCGCGGCGTCGCATACTGCGCACGGCAGGGCGCGCACACCACGCCGTCGCAGCCGCCGCCGCACAGCGCGCACACGCCCGGCAGCAGCGCATTCATGAGCGCAGGCAGCAAGGTGGAAAAGTAGGGGCGCGGGCGGTCGGGCATCGTTTGCTTGCAGGAATGAGCCACGGCCCGCAAGGCGCGGACCCATACTGTACACTCCCGCCATTATCTCATTTGACGGCAGTCGACCATGGCTTCACCCCAAACTCCCTCCAAGATGAGCGCACCGATCGACATGGGGCGCGTGCGCCGCCTGTTCGCCGATCCGGCGCGCAGCACGGCTTCGGATTTCCTGCGCCGCGAGATCGCCACGCGCATGTTCGACCGCCTGTCGCTGGTCAAGACCGCGCCGCAGCGCGTACTGGACGCCGGCTGCGGCGGCGGCGCCGACCTGGCCCAGCTGCAAAAAACCTATCCGGCGGCCCAGGTGCTGGGCCTGGACGCGGTGCCGGCGATGCTGGCGGCGGCGGCCGGCGAGGTGCAGTCGCCGCGCTCCTTCCTCAGCCGTCTGCTGCCGGCCAAGGCCGGTATCGACCTGGTCGCGGGCGACTTCGGCCAGCTGCCGCTGGGACAGAACTCGGTCGACCTGGTCTGGTCCAACCTGGCGCTGCACTGGCATTCCCAGCCCGACCGCGTGTTCCAGGAATGGCGCCGCGTGCTGCGCGTGGATGGCCTGCTGATGTTTTCGAATTTTGGTCCGGACACCTTCATCGAGCTGCGCGCGGCCTTTGCCGCGATGGACGAAACGCCGCACACCCTGCCGTTCGTGGACATGCACGATTTCGGCGACCAGCTGGTGGAGGCCGGTTTTACCACACCGGTGATGGACATGGAAAAGATCACCGTCACCTACGACACGGCGGCGGCCCTGCTGGCCGACGTGCGCGCCTTCGGTGGCAATCCATTGGCCACGCGCCGGCGCGGCCTGATCGGACGCGCCGCCTGGCAGCGCATGCTGGATGCGCTCGAAGCGGGCCGCCGCAGCGACGGCAAGCTCGGCCTGAGCTTCGAAGTCATCTACGGCCACGCCTTCCGCCCGGCGCCGAAAACAACCGCCGGCGGCGAGGCGATCGTGCGTTTCCAGCCCCGCAAACCTTGATATCGTTACCCCATGCGCGTCAGGTAATTTTCCTTGAATAAAAATTAGCGATTTAGATATAATCAATGACACTTTTTCCGGCTTTACCCGGAAAGCAGGTAAAACAAGCGCAAAATCAGCAGCAAGGCGGCGTGAAGTCGCGTTGGTCGCAGCATCGGCAAGTCAAGCAAGGCCTGGGGCATCGCGGGAGACGATCCGATGCGCGGGCCGACTGCATCAAGGATTTCGGAGCGGCAGCGTTCGTTCATGGAATAGCTGACCGTTTAAGAAAATTCGTACTTTTCTAGGTGGTTGGGGACAACATGACTTATGCAAAGCGATTGAAGGCGTTGATGTGCGGTCTTGCAGTGACGGCCAGCATCCCGGCACTGGCGGTTCCCGAGCCGGTCGTCACGGGACGGCCGGTCGAGCTCCAGTTCGGCATGCAGCCCGCGGTGACGGGCATCGGCGAATACATCTACAGCCTGCATAACTGGATGATGGTGGTGTGCCTGGTCATCTTCCTCGGCGTCTTCGGCGTCATGTTCTATTCGGTGTTCAAGCACCGCAAATCGCTGGGCCACAAACCGGCCACCTTCCACGAATCCACCACGGTCGAGATCGCCTGGACCGTCATCCCCTTCCTGATCGTGATCGGCATGGCGCTGCCGGCCACCCACGCCGTGGTGGCGATGAAAGACACCTCCAACCCCGACCTCACCATCAAGGTTACCGGCATGCAGTGGAAATGGGGCTACGACTACCTGAAAGGGGAGGGCGAGGGCATTTCCTTCCTGTCCAACCTGGCGACGCCGCGCAGCGCCGTCGGCGAACCGGGCGTGGCGCCGACCGTCAAGCGCACCGAGAATTACCTGCTCGAGGTCGACAACGAAGTGGTGGTGCCGGTGCACAAGAAGGTGCGCCTGGTGCTGACCGCGAACGACGTCATCCACTCCTGGACCATCCCCGCCTTTGCCGTCAAGCAGGACGCGATTCCCGGCTTCGTGCGCGATACCTGGTTCCGCGCCGAGCAGGTCGGCACCTACCGCGGCAATTGCGTCGAACTGTGCGGCAAGGAACACGCCTTCATGCCGATCGTCGTGAAGGTGGTATCAAGCGCCGACTACACCGCCTGGGTCAACGGCAAGAAAAAGGAAATGGCGGCCCTGGCCGACGATCCGAACAAGGTCTGGACCATCGACGAACTCAAAACCAAGGGCGAGAAAGTGTATGCCGCTAACTGCGTGGCCTGCCACCAGGCCAGCGGCCAGGGCGTGCCGAGCGCTTTTGCGACGCTGGTCGGCTCGCCGGTCGTACTGGGCGCCAAGGCGGAGCAGATCGCGGTCCTCCTGAATGGCAAGCACAGCGGCAAGTACCCGACCGCGATGCCGGCCTGGAAGCAGCTGTCCGACACCGAAATCGCCTCGGTGATCACCTATACGCGTAATAACTGGACGAACAAGGCCGAGGAGAATATCGTACAACCGGCCGAGGTCCTGGCTGCCCGCGGCAAATAAGCGGCAAGTAAAACAAGCGTTTGGATTCAAGGAGACGGGGTCACCTTGCCGCACCGGGTGGCTCATGAAGTTCAGCTCGTTTAGGAAACTGACATGACTTCCAGCACCATCGACCACGCAACTTCTCATGATCAACTGAGCGGCCACGACCAGCACGGCCACGATCACGACCATCCGCAGGGCTACCGGCGCTGGCTGTTCGCCACCAACCACAAGGACATCGGCACCTTGTACCTGTGGTTCGCCTTCACCATGCTGCTGTCGGGCGGGGTGCTGGCGCTGATGATCCGCACCGAGCTGTTCCAACCCGGCCTGCAGTTCTTCCGTCCCGAATTCTTCAACCAGCTCACCACCATGCACGGCGTGGTGATGGTGTTCGGCGCCATCATGCCGGCCTTCGTGGGCTTCGCCAACTGGATGATCCCGCTGCAGATCGGCGCCTCCGACATGGCGTTCGCGCGCATGAACAACTTCTCGTTCTGGCTGCTGCCGCCGGCGGCGCTGCTGCTGGCCGGCTCCTTCTTCGTGCCGGGCGGGGCGACTGCAGCCGGCTGGACCTTGTATGCGCCGCTCTCCACGCAAATGGGGCCGGGCATGGACATGGCGATCTTTGCCCTGCACATCATGGGCGCCTCGTCGATCATGGGCTCGATCAACATCATCGTCACCATCCTCAACATGCGCGCGCCGGGCCTGACGCTGATGAAGATGCCGATGTTCTGCTGGACCTGGCTGATCACCGCCTACCTGCTCATCGCCGTGATGCCGGTGCTGGCCGGCGCCATCACCATGACCCTGACCGACCGCCACTTCGGCACGTCCTTCTTCAACGCGGCCGGTGGCGGCGACCCGGTCATGTACCAGCACATCTTCTGGTTCTTCGGCCACCCCGAGGTCTACATCATGATCTTGCCGGCCTTCGGCATCGTCTCGCAGATCATCCCGGCCTTTGCCCGCAAGCCCCTGTTCGGCTATGCCTCGATGGTGTACGCCACCGCCTCGATCGCGATCCTGTCCTTCATCGTCTGGGCCCACCACATGTTCACCACCGGCATGCCGGTGACCAGCCAGCTGTTCTTCATGTACGCCACCATGCTGATCGCGGTGCCGACCGGCGTGAAGGTGTTCAACTGGGTCGCGACGATGTGGAAGGGCTCGATGACCTTCGAGACACCGATGCTGTTCGCGGTCGGCTTCATCTTCGTGTTCACCATGGGCGGCTTCACCGGCCTGATCCTGGCGGTCACTCCCATCGACATCCAGGTGCAGGACACCTATTACGTGGTGGCCCACTTCCACTACGTGCTGGTGGCCGGCTCGCTGTTCGCGCTGTTCGCCGGCTTCTATTACTGGGCCCCGAAATGGACCGGCCACATGTACCCTGAGTTCCGCGGCAAGATGCACTTCTGGAACTCGCTGATCTGGTTCAACGTCACCTTCTTCCCGATGCACTTCCTGGGCCTGGCCGGCATGCCGCGCCGCTATGCCGACTATGCCGTGCAGTTCACCGACTTCAACCAGATCGTCTCGATCGGCGCCTTCGGCTTCGGCCTGAGCCAGGTCTATTTCCTGTTCTTCGTGGTGCTGCCGACCATTCGCGGCGGCCAGAAGGCCGAAGCGAAACCGTGGGAAGGCGCCGAGGGGCTGGAGTGGACCGTGGCCAGTCCGGCACCCTTCCATACCTTCGAAACGCCGCCATTGGTGAAGTGAGGGAGGCATGATGGTCGACCGCAAGCGCAACCTCCGCACCGCCTTCTGGGTGGGCGGGCTGGCCCTGTTCTTCTTCGTGCTGCTGTTCGTCAAGCGGCTCTGGCTGGGCTGAGGCGCGATGGCCACCGGGACGGTCCGGCGCGAGCAGAGCGGACGCCTCAGGCTGAATCGCACCATGCTGATGAAGCTGGTGGTGATGGCCGTCGTCATGTTCGGCTTCGGCTATGCGCTGGTGCCGGTCTACCGCCAGGTGTGCGAGGTCCTCGGCATCAACGTGCTGACGCAGAAGGATGGCACGGTGGCGCGCCCGGCCAATACCCAGGTCGACATGGCGCGCACCATCACCGTCGAACTGGACGGCAATGCCCAGGGCCCGTGGCGCTTCCGCCCGACCCAGCGCAGCATCGACGTGCATCCGGGCGAGATGGCGACGGTGGTCTATGAAGTCGTCAACACCCAGGCGCGCACGGTGAAGGCACAAGCCATCCCGAGCTATGCGCCGCAATCGGCCATGCCGCATTTTAAGAAGGTCGAGTGCTTCTGCTTCCAGGAGCAGGTGCTGGGGCCGAACGAGGCGCGCCAGATGCCGGTGGTGTTCTTCATCGACCCGGCGCTGCCGCGCGAGGTGAAGAACATCACGCTGTCGTACACCTTCTTCGAGATCGGCGGGGCGGTGACGGCGCGCAAGGAATAAAGATGGAGCCGAAGATGAACGAGGGACCGCGGCGCCAGGCATCCTTCCTGAGCACGATGAAGGCCGTGTTCTGGTCCTTCTTCGGCGTGCGCAAGCGCAGGGATTACGAGCACGACGCGGCCAACCTGAACCCGGTCCACGTGATCGTGGGCGGCCTGATCGGTGTGCTGGTCTTCATCGGCATCCTGCTGCTGGTGGTGCGGCTGGCAGTCGCACAGGCATGAGCAGGCGGGGCGGAAAGACGATTATCAAAAGCGGAACAAGAAGGAACGGCAATCGCGGCACGACCGGCAGCACCCGGAATTCGACACCAAGCTTGATTGAGGAGACCAGAATGAGTTCGCCACAACACAGTGCGCCCCCCACTTCGCTACATGGCGCGCCCGGCGGTGCGTCCGGCACTGCGCCCTACTATTTCGTCCCTGGTCCGTCGCGCTGGCCGCTGGTCGCCGGCCTCTCGATGCTGACCACCATGGCCGGCGCTTCCGGCTGGGTCAACGGCGCCGGCTGGGGGCCGGGCGTGTGCCTTGCCGGCATCGCCGCGATGCTGGTGGTGCTCTACTTCTGGTTCGGCGATGCCATCGGTGAGTCGGAATCGGGCAAGTACAGCGCACGCATCGACCTGTCCTACCGCTGGTCGATGAGCTGGTTCATCTTCTCGGAAGTGATGTTCTTCGGCGCCTTCTTCGGCGCGCTGTTCTATGCGCGCGCGATCAGCATGCCCTGGCTGGCCGACCTCGACCACAAGGTGATCTGGCCGGATTTCGCCGGCCACTGGGGCAACATCGGCCCGGCCGGCACCGTCGAGCAGTTCAACACCATGGGCCCGTTCCCGATCCCGACCATCAACACCGCGCTGCTGCTGACCTCGGGCGTGACCCTGACCATCGCCCACCACGCCCTGCGCCTGGGCCACCGCAGCAAGACCGCCTTCTGGCTGTTCTGCACCATCCTGCTGGGCGCCGTCTTCATGGGCTTCCAGGCCTACGAATACCACCACGCCTATTCGGAACTGAACCTGAAACTCAGCTCCGGCATCTACGGCTCCACCTTCTTCATGCTGACCGGCTTCCACGGCTTCCACGTGACCATGGGAGCGATCATGCTGTCGGTGGTGCTGTACCGGGTGCTGCGCGGGCATTTTACGGCCGAGAACCATTTCGGGTTCGAAGGGGCGGCGTGGTATTGGCACTTCGTGGATGTGGTCTGGTTGGGATTGTATGTGGTGGTGTATTGGCTTTGAGCGAAGTCACCGGCCTTAACCCGTCGCCCCTGCCTGCGCAGGGGCGACGGGTTAACGAAGCCCCGTCGGCTGTATCCACCCCATCTTGTAAGAAAACAGCACCAGCAAGAACAAGGTAATCGACAAACCCACCCGCATCGCCAGCGCCTGCACCGTGCGGTTGCTGCGCCCCTTGTCGCGCATCATGAAGAACAAGGCGGAGGCCAGGCTGCCGATGATGAGCACGAAGGCGACGGCGACGACGATTTTCATGGCAATCCCAGACATGGCATGTTCAAGACTTGATTGTAATGCGATTGCGCTTCCGTTTTAGAACCATTCCCTTCATCGCGATGCTGGTGCTGGTGGCCATCGGCATCGCCCTCGGCAACTGGCAGACGCGGCGTGCGGCCGAGAAGACCGTGCTGCAGGGGAGGCTGGCGCAGCGCGCCGCCGCAGCGCCGCTGGTGCTGGGCGCGGCCAGCCAGGACCCCGCGGCAATGGAGTTCCGCCACGTCATTGTGACCGGCGAGTTCGTCCCCAACTGGCCGGTATTCCTCGACAACCGCCCGCTCGACGGCCGCAGCGGGTTCATTCTGCTGATGCCGTTTACAATAGCGGGCGAACACGCGGGCAAGCCGCGCCATGTGCTGGTGGCACGCGGCTGGCTGCCGCGCGATCCGGGCGGAGCCGCCCGCGCACCAGCCTTCGCCACGCCGCGCGGCACCGTCACCATCGAAGGCGTCGCGGTGCAACGGCCGGCGCGCCTGATGCAGCTGGGGACGCCGCCGCCGCTCGCGCCCGGGGCGGTGGTGCAGAACCTGGAAGTGGCCGACTTTGCGCGCGCCAGCGGCCTGGACCTGCAGCCCTTCCTGCTGGAGCAGACCGGGCCAGCCGTTCCGGGCGAGAACCTGGTGCGCAAGTGGCCGGCGCCCGGCGTGGACGTGGACCGCCACAAGGGCTATGCCTTCCAGTGGTATGCGCTGGCGGCGATGGCGTTTTTATTTTTCGTCCTGACGGGATTTCGAAGTGGAACCAGACATGGCAGCTGAAAGCATCGACAAGACCGGCGTGCCGGCGGCCGGCGAACCGGCGGCCAAGGCGGCGCGCAAACGCGGCCGCTGGATGCTGTGGCTGGTGCTGCTGGTGTGCGCCTCGCCGCTGATCGCGTCCTATTTCACGTATTACGTGCTGAAGCCGGAAAAGCGCAACAACTACGGCACCCTGGTCGACCAGCGCGCCCATCCGCTGCCCGCGCTGCACACCGCCACCCTCGACGGCCAGCCGATGACGCTGGCGCAATTCAAGGGCAAGTGGGTGATGCTGATGACCGCACCCGGTGCCTGCGCCGAAGCATGCCGCAAGCAGCTGTACACCATGCGCCAGCTGCGCCTGATGCAGGGCAAGGAGATGGAGCGCATCGAACGGGTCTGGCTGATCACCGACCGCGAACCGCTGGACACCATCGTGATCCGCGAATTCGACGGTACCCACATGCTGCGCGCCGACCCCGGCGCGGTGAAGGGCTGGCTGCCGGTGGAGACCACTACCACGAGCGACCGCCACATCTACCTGATCGACCCCCTCGGCCACCTCATGATGCGCTTCCCGCAAGACCCGGAACCGCGCAAGGTCTACAAGGACATCTACAAGCTGCTGAAGGCATCCGCCGTCGGCTGAGCGATTGCAACCGTACCGAATCTTATGCAAGTATCCAATTTCGTATTGCTGGCGCTAACCGGCTTCCTGGCGGCCACCGTGCCCCTGTGCCTGGTCTGGAGCGCGACCGGCGTCAACAAGTACCGCAAGCTGGCCTGGGTGATCGCCTTCTTCACCTTCGACCTGATCGTCTTCGGCGGCTTCACCCGCCTCACCGATTCCGGCCTGGGCTGCCCCGACTGGCCCGGCTGCTATGGCGAAGCCAATCCCTTCCTGGCGCACGAACACATCGCCGCCGCCGAAGCGCTGATGCCGACCGGGCCGGTGACGAAAATGAAAGCCTGGATCGAGATGATCCACCGCTTCCTGGCGATGGGCATCGGCTTCCTGATCATCGTGCTGATGGTGGCGTCCTGGCTGCAGTGGCGCCGTGGACGCAAGGGCGGGCCGACGGTGCCGGGGCAGGGTATGGGGGATGGTCCAATACACGGCCCGGCGCTGCCGACCCTGCTGTTCCTGTGGGTCTGCGTGCAGGGTGCCTTCGGCGCCTGGACCGTGACCCTGAAGCTGCAGCCGGTGATCGTCACCCTGCACCTGCTGTTCGGCATGACCATGCTGGCGATGGCGGCCTGGCTCGGGGGCAGGGAAGATCATTTGATCAAACCGGCGCCAGCATTTTCTTACCCCGTGTCTGATCCAGTGGCCCACCTGCACGCGCTGCGCCGCCTGCGTCCGCTGGCCTGGCTGTCCGCTGCCGTGCTGCTGGTCCAGCTGGCGCTGGGGGGCTGGGTCAGTACCAATTACGCGACACTGGCTTGCAACGATTTCCCGCTTTGTAATGGACAAATTGTCCCAGACATGGACTTCGAACACGGCTTCACCCTGTGGCGCGAACTGGGCAAGACCGCCGCCGGCCACTACCTGCCGTTCCAGGCCCTGACGGCCATCCACTGGGTGCACCGCAACTTCGCCGCCGTGGTGGTGCTGGTGCTCTGCCTCGCGGCCTGGCGCGCATGGCGGATTCCCGGGCTGCACGGCAGCGCGCGCAACATCGTGCTGGCGGTCCTGGCGCAGGCCGTCACGGGCATCGCGACCGTGTTCCTGAACTTCCCGCTGACCATCGCGGTGCTCCACAACGCCGGGGCGGCCCTCCTCGTGCTGCTGGTGACCATGTTAAACTACAAGGTACAGTATCAACTCGGCCAGGCGCCGCGCTTGCTCCCGGGACGGCAGTCCCGGCAAGCCGAGGTGCCTGCGAGCCATTCATGATTACCCAAACCGCCACCCACAAACCACCCAACCGGATTGCACAGTACTGGGCGCTGACCAAGCCGCGCGTCACCCAGCTGGCCGTCTTTTGCGCCGTCATCGGCATGTTTCTGGCCACCGACGGCTTTCCGGGCTGGCACGTACTGGTCTGGGGCACGATCGGCATCTGGCTGCTGGCCGGCGCCGCCTTCGCCGTCAACTGCCTGATCGAAGCCGAAGTCGACTCGCGCATGGCGCGCACCGCACGCCGCGCCACCGCCATGGGCGAACTCAGTACCACGCAGACGCTGATCTTTTCCGCCATCATCGGCGGCCTCGGCATGGGCGTGCTGTACACCATGGTCAACCCGCTGACGATGTGGCTGACCTTCGTCACCTTCGTCGGCTACGCGCTGATCTACACAATTCTCCTCAAGCCGAACACCTCGCAGAACATCGTGATCGGCGGCCTGTCCGGCGCCATGCCGCCGGCGCTGGGCTGGGCCGCGGTCGCCAACACGGTGCCGATGGAAGCCTGGCTGCTGGTCCTGATCATCTTCGTCTGGACCCCGCCGCACTTCTGGGCGCTGGCGATGTACCGCCGCGACGACTATGTGCGCTCCGGCCTGCCGATGCTGCCGGTCACCCACGGCATGGCTTACACCGGCCTGCAGGTCTGGCTGTACTCGATCGCGCTGGCCGCCTGCACCCTGCTGCCGTTTGCGGTGGGCATGAGCGGCGTGTTCTACCTGGTGGCGGCGATCGCCCTGAACGCGGTCTTCCTGCGCCACGGCTGGCGCGTCCACAAGCACTACAGCGACCAGGTCGCGCGCAAGGCCTTCGCCTGGTCGGTCATCTACCTGGCACTGCTGTTCGCGGCGCTGCTGGTCGACCACTACCTCAAGAACTACATCGGTCTCTGACATGAAAACACTGCTGCCCGCCTTGCTCGTCGCCGCCGCTCTCGGCACCTCACTCACCGCATGCGACAAGCTGCCGGGCCAGCAGGCCAAGCAGGCCAGCTTCCAGAACACCGACGTCACCGGCCTCGATTACGCCAAGGGTTTCGCGCTCACCGACCATACCGGCAAGCCACGCACCCTGGCCGACTTCAAGGGCAAGGTGGTGGTCATGTTCTTCGGCTACACCCAGTGTCCGGACGTGTGCCCGACCACGATGGCGGAAATGGCCAGCGTGATGCAAAAGCTCGGTCCCCAGGCCGACCAGGTGCAAGTCCTGTTCGTCACCCTGGACCCCGAGCGCGATACCCAGGAACTGCTGGCCAGCTACGTGCCGGCCTTCGACAAGCGCTTCATCGGCCTGCGCGGCACGCCCGAGCAGACCGCCAAGGTGGCCAAGGAATTCAAGGTGTTCTACGCCAAGGTGCCCGGCAAGGAGCCGGGCAGCTACACCATCGACCACACCGCCGGCAGCTATGTGTTCGACCGCGAAGGCCGTCCACGGCTGTTCATCCGCCATGCCGGCGGCGCCGATCCTATCGTCCACGACATTCGTCAGTTATTATCCTGACAGGGCGCCGGCCGGCGCACCGGTCGCTTGTACTGATCAGGATGATGCGCGCGCATGGACCACACACAGGATCAACAGCGAGGTAAGAATACCACCCGCGTCGCCGCCGTGATCCTGCTCACGCTCGGCTGCCTGTACGTCCTCAAACCCTTCCTGGCGGCGATCCTGTTCGCCGCCGCCGTCGTCATCTCGTCCTGGCCGCTCTACCTGAGGCTGCGGCTGCGCGTGCGTGGCCGCCGGACGATCGCGGCGCTCACCATGACCTTGTCGCTGACGCTGCTGGTGATCATCCCGCTGGCCCTGGTCGCCTACAACCTGGCCGACAACGCCGCCGCCGCCTTCGACGAACTGCGCGCAGTCAGCGCCGGCGACCTGCAGCCGCCACCCTGGGTGCGCCGCATCCCGCTGCTCGGCGACCAGATCGACACTTACCTGCGCCGCCTGATGGCCAGCCGCGATGAAATGATGGAACTGGCCCAGCGCATGCTGGAACCGGCCCGGCATTACCTGGTCGCCGGCGGCATCGTGCTCGGTACCGGCGTGGTGCAGATGAGCCTCGCCGCCTTCGTCAGCTTCTTCTTCTACCGCGATGGCGAAGCCCTCAAGACCATCATCGGCGCCGCCATGCGCCGCATCATGAACGACGAAGCCGAGTCGGTCACCGACATCGTCAGCCAGACCGTGCGCGGCGTCATGTATGGCCTGCTCGGCACCGCGCTGGCCCAGGCCCTGGTGGCGGCGCTGGGCTTCGTCATCGCGGGCGTGCCGGCGGTGCTGCTGCTGTCGGTGCTGGTGTTCGTGTCCTCGCTGATCCCGCTCGGCCCGCCCCTCATCTGGGGCGGCGCGGCGGTCTGGCTGTTCTCCCAGGGCAGCACCGGCTGGGGCGTCTTCATGCTGGTGTGGGGCTTCTTCCTGATCAGCGGCGTCGACAACGTGGTGCGGCCGATGCTGATCAGCCGCGGTTCCAGCCTGCCGTTTCTATTGACGCTGCTGGGCGTGCTGGGCGGGGTGATCGCCTTCGGCTTCGTCGGCCTGTTCATCGGGCCGACCTTGCTGGCGGTCGGTTATTCGCTGATGAGCGGGTGGACGCATACCAGGGATCCGATCGTGAGGCAGAAGGGGGAGGGGATGTGAGGATGCGGCCACTCAAACGCCGTTGCTTCGCTTCCTGAACTGCGCCGCTTTGTAGCGGTTGCCGCACACGGCCATGCTGCACCAGCGGCGTTTATGGGCCTTGGTGCGGTCGTAGAACCACAGGATGCATTCCGGGTGTTCGCACTGCCGGACCAGTGCAAAGTCGCATTCCACCAGCAATGCCGCCACCGCCTCGGCCACCGGGCCCAGCAAAGCGCCGATCGCGTCGCCGCGCGCGATGCGGTGCAAGACCAGTTTGCCTTCGCCGTCGTGCGCCAGTTGCGGCGCGCTGAGGTGGGCGTTCAGAAAGACGTTCAGGCCGTCGATATCGCCGAGCGCCGCTCCCTCCTTGCGCTGATCGATCAACCGGCGTGCCAACTTGCGCAGCGCGATCGCCTGCGCCAACAGCTTGCCATGCTCGGGTTGTTCGCTCGAGGAGGCGGGCACGATACCCTGCCGCGCCAGCCACCTGAGCACGTCCTCGCCGCTATGCCAGTACTCCAGCACCACGCCATCGCTGCGCGCCTCTGTATTCAACAGGTCGAGCGCCAGGTGGTCCCCCAGCATTGGCGCTTCGTCGGGGCCGGGTTCTTGTTCCGCAACGGATTTGCTCATATCAATAACTCGTAAAAATACTGTTGACTGGTTACTGAAAGCGGATCACACTCCGCATCAAATAACCTCAATAAACAAATTATACAGGTTATGCGATCAGTCCAATCCTCTATGCGAAGGAGCAAGCATGAACACCAAGCCCGCAAGCGCCACCATCCCGGTCAACCCGGTACAGGTCCACCACCGCACGCTGGACGTCGAGGGCGTCGGCGTCTTCTACCGCGAAGCCGGCGCGCCGGAGGCACCTGCCGTCCTGCTGCTGCACGGCTTCGGCGCCTCCTCGTACATGTTCCGCGCGCTGATCCCAGTGCTGGCGCAGCGCTACCACGTGGTGGCGCCCGACCTGCCGGGCTTCGGCCAGACGGACGTCCTGCCTGGTGCCGGTTTCGATTACACCTTCGACCGGCTGGCCGCCGTCATCGACGCGTTCACGGTCGTCAAGGGCCTGGACCGGTATGCGCTCTATGTGTTCGACTATGGCGCCCCGGTCGGCTGGCGCCTGGCGGTGAACAACCCGCACAAGATCACGGCCATCGTCAGCCAGAACGGCAATGCCTATGAAGAGGGTTTGAGTGCGGGCTGGGCCGACATGCGCAAGGCCTGGGCCGCGCCCACGGCCGCCAACCGTGAAGCGCTGCGCCGCTTCAACACGCTGGAGATGACGAAGTGGCAGTACACCGAAGGCGTGAGCGATGCCTCGCTGATCGCGCCCGAGACCTGGCAGCTGGCGCATGCGGCGATCGAGCGCATCGGCGTCGAGGTGCAGATGGACCTGCTGCTCGACTACGGCCACAACATCCAACAATACGCCGAGCTGCACGACTTCTTCCGCCGCCACCAGCCGCCGACGCTGGCGATCTGGGGCAGCAAGGATCCCTTCTTCCTCCCGGCCGGGGCCGAAGCCTTCAAGCGCGACAATCCGCAAGTGGAAGTGCGTTTCCTCGACACCGGGCACTTCGCCATCGAGACCCATGGCGCCGAGATCGCGGCCGCCATGCTGGCCTTCCTGGACCGCAGCATCGGGTCCTAGCGGGTCTTATTTGGCGGAGGCCCGCGACAGAGCGCTCTTCATCGACGCCGTCACATAGGCGATCAGGATCGGCGTGCTCGCGCGCCGCATCTCGCCGCCGATGGCACCCTGTTGCTCGACCATCTTGCTTGCGTACTTCGATTGCTTGCCTTCCTTCGCCAGCGATGCCAGCTCATCGGCGCTGAAGTGGCGCGCATAGATGTCGGCCAGGTTCTGGTTCCACTTGCCCCCGAATTCGCGGGCATGGCTGTCGAGTTCCTTGGCCACCAGGGTCTTGGCCCTGGCGGCGCCGACCTTCGACGCCAGCATGGCAAAGGTCTCGGTCTGCTGCGCGGTCGACAAGGCGATCGTTTTGAGGTTGCTGCCGAGGTTCTGGCGCTGGACCAGCTCCATGGCCGGGCTCTGGGCCGGACGGGCGATGGTGCCGGGGGCTGCGCTGAACAGGAGTGCGGCCAACAATGCGGCGCTGGCGGCTTTGAATCGTGGAGGCATGGGCATTCCAAATACGGTCGGATGATGAGTTCACCGCATTCTAGCGCAGCACTTGCCCGGACGGCACGATGCGCACGTCGTGCATCCGGTCCAGGTAAGCCTCCAGGTACCACTTGTGCGAGGCACCGACGATGACCAGCATGCGACTGCCGGGCTGCATGCCGATCGCTTCGCGGATGTTGGATGCCATGCGCAGGTTGCGCGTCTCCCAGTAGGCAACGTAGCCGCGCCCGAACTGTTGCGGTGAGGGTTCCTCGAGCGCCGCGCCGAAGTCGCTGTCGAAGATCGTTTTGGCCTGCGCTGGATCGTTGTAGGCACGGTAAAGTGCCATCACGCCCTCGGCATTGCCCACCCCGGCGCGCAAGAGCTTGTCGGCCTGTTTGCGCCGCGCGTTGGCCGGGTTGTTCCAGGCCTTGGTGATGGCCTCCCCATAGGCTTTGGGGTCGGCGTCGGGCGCATCCGCCGTATGGTCGTCCATGGCCACCACGCGCTCAAGGCCGAGGGCGGCGGCCAGCGGCGCGGCGATCAGCGCGTCCTCGCCACGGGCGCCGGCGCGTTCGGCGAGCAGCGTGGCCAGGGCGCAATCCACGCCGTCACCGGCGCGGCGTTCCGCTTCCGGCAGGCGCAGCCACTGCACCAGCGCGGACACCGGTTCGCCGCCGGCCAGGAACAGGGCGGCCAGGTGGCGCCGCTGGGATGGCGTCGGCGCGGCGGGCCAGGCGGCCAGCAGGCGTTCAGCTTCCTGTATCGCCGCCAGAACGTCAAGGCCGGTGGCGGCGTGCGCGGGCGCCGGGTCCCAGCAGTAGTTCTTGACCGTGTCCGCGTAGCGCTGCGGGTACTGGCGCAGGAAGGCGCACTGGCTGCCTGACAGGTTCTCGATGGCGATGATGCGCGGCTTCCAGGCGCGCAGACGCGCCAGCAGCGGGTCCAGGCTGGTGGGCTGGAACGCGGGCGGCAGGTATTTCAGGTGGGCGGTGCCGAGGACCATGACCTCGTTCGGCACGCCCTTGGCCGGTCCTTTCAGCTTGCCGGGGTCGAAGCCGGCCCTTGGTTCACGCGCGCTTGCGCTTGCAGCGCACAGCATGGCGGCCAGCATCGTGGCCAACAGCGGGCCGGTACGTCGTTGCAGCATTGGATGGTTTCCTTTCATGGCAAATCATGCCGCCTGTTCCACAGGTGGCCGCCCCAGGCCGCCGTCATGCCGAGTCCCGCCCACGCCAGCATCGACAGCGGGGTGGCGCTCCCGTGGAAGCCGACCACGTCGGCCATCGCCACGGTATCCAGTTGCACCGCTATAGACAGGCCGAACAGGAACAGCGCCAGGAAGGTGCGCGCACTGCCGCTGGTGCGACCCAGCATGGTCGCGAACGCGGCCAGCGCGAACAGGCCTGACAGCAGCGCCAGCGCGCGCAGCGGCGCGGTGCCGGCCAGGCGCAGCGCCGCCACGCCGGTGAACATCAGCCCCAGCACGAAGACCGCCGCCAGTTGCCGCCAGTAGCGCCGCGCAGCGCCGCCGGGCAGCGCGGCAGCCATGGCGCCGCAGCCGGCGTCGGCATCGTGGGTCGGCAGGTCGCTGACCAGCACGCCCCAGAACGCAACGCAGGCCAGGATCAGGGACGGCAACTGGCGGGCATCCAGCGCCAGCGCCAGAACCTGGGCCGCCAGCAGCACGGCGATGCTGGACGGCGCCATGCCCAGGGTCAGCGCGACATCGGCCATGACCTGGCCGGCGATGCCCGGCAGGCGCGCGGCCAGCGCAAACAGCGGCTGCGCCAGGCGTGCCAGCGGACGCAGCCAATTGTTCAGCAGCGCCAGCGGCGAGCGCCGGGCGCGGGTGCTTGCCGGTTTCATGCGGTCCGGCGAGAAGCGGTGGAACAGGACCAGGGCGAGCCACAGCGGCAGGCAGGCCAGCAGCGCGGTGAAGGCGCGGATGGCGATGGTCTGCGCGCTCCACATCCACACCGGCAGCGTCAGCGGCGCCAGCGCGGCATCGAAGCCGGCCATGCCGAGTTGCATGCTGCCGCGGATGTCGAAGTGGGCGCCGAGGGCGGCGATGATGGCGCTCATGCCCAGGAAGTCGACCGGGATGGCACTGGTGAGCGCGCCGTTCTTGATGGCCGCCATCATCGACAGCTGGCCCAGCCAGCCCAGGAAATAGAGCAGGTCGCCGCCCTTGCCCATCAGCGGGGTCCAGCTGTCGCACAGGGTGGCGCAGCTGGCGGTGAACAGCGCCATCGGCAGCAGCACGACCAGGTAGGTGCCGAGGTAGACCAGCGGCTGGATCGGGCCTTCGCCGCGCACCAGGTGGCAGGCCAGCACGGTGAGCATGAAGACGCCGATCAGGGCCAGCAGGTAGAGCATGCCGCCGCACCAGCGGGCCAGCACGAAGGGCCGGCCGCCGGCTGCGCTGGCGCCGATCACGCCACCCAGGCCGCTGCGCTGGTCTTCCGCCATGCGTCCGCGCAGCAGGTAGAAGCCGGCGATGGCGAACAGCAATGTCGCCATCGATGCGCTGCCCAGCGCCAGCGTGGCGCTGGTGTAGCGCACGCGCGCTTCCTGGATCGACAGCAGGGTGACGCCGTCCGCCGGATTGCCGATCATCAGCCAGCTCAGGGCCACCACCGCCAGCAGCGTCACCAGGGTCGAGGTGCGGCGCAGGCGTGCCCGCACGTCCAGCAGTGCCAGCGTGCGGATGGTGTGCCAGCGCATGTGCCAGTTCATGCCGCCGCCTGCAGCGCGTAACGCTGCGCCATCAGCGCCTCTTCCAGGCTCGGTTCGGACAGCTGGGCGCCGGGGCAGGGCGCGCTCGGATGGGCGATGCGCAGCGCCACCCGTCCACCCTGGCGCAGGGCTTGCAGCACGTGGGTGCTTGCCTTGAGCGCTTCGTAGTCGGCGGCATCGACGCTGGCCGACCATACCTGGCCGCGCGCGCGGCCCAGGATGGCGTCGGGCGTGTCGCAGGCCACCAGGCGGCCGCTCTGCATGATCGCCAGCCGGCCGGCGATGGTCTCGACGTCGGACACGATGTGGGTCGAAAGGATCACCAGTTTATTGCAACCCAGTTCGGCCAGCAGGTTGCGCAGGCGCAGCCGCTCTTCCGGATCGAGGCCGGCGCTCGGCTCGTCCACCACCAGGATGTCCGGATCGTTCAGCAGGGCCTGGGCGATGCCGAGGCGGCGCAGCATGCCGCCCGAGAAGGTGCTGGCCATGCGCCGCGCCTGGTCGTGCAGGTTGACCAGTTCGAGCAGGCGGCGGATGCGCGCCGGATCGCGCACGCCCTTCAGGGCCGCGAAGTACTGCATGAACTCGAGCGCCGTCACGTTGCGATACACGCCGAAGTCTTGCGGCAGGTAACCCAGGCGGGCGCGGATCGCCTCCGGCCTGGCGACGATGTCGGCGCCGTCGAACAGGATGCGGCCGCTGCTCGGTTTCGTGAGCGTGGCGATCATCTGCATCAGCGTGGTCTTGCCGGCGCCATTGTGGCCGATCAGGCCGACCACGCCGGCCGGCAGCCGCAGCGACAGGTCGGCCACCGCAGTGGCTTGCTTGCCGAATGATTTGGTGACGTTCTGCAGTTCCAGCATGGCGGCGCTCCCGGGCTTGACGATGATGCCACTCTAGGCCTGGCCGCCGGGTCCGGCACGCCTCATGCGACGGACGGCGCGTTTGTTGGGATGGACGGCAAGGATGCGGAGGTGGAGGGGCGCTCGAGCGCCTGCATCAGGGCCGGCATATAGGTCCGGCTGGCGCGCAGCACGGTGCCGTCGCGCAGGCGCAGCAGGGCGTCGCGGTTGGTCAGGGCGCGCAATTCGGCCACCATGTCCAGGCGCACGATGCTGGAGCGGTGCACGCGCTGGAACTGGCCCGGATCGAGGCGCAGGGCCAGGGCTTGCAGGCGCTCGCGCACCAGGAAGGTCTTGCCGTGCGCGTGCAGGGTCGCATAGTCGCCGTCGGCATCGATGCGTTCGACGTCGGCGGCTTGCACGATCACGATGCGGCTGCCGACGCGCACCGTGAAGCTGCGTGTCCACGCCGGTGCGGCCATGACTTCGGTAGTGGCGCAGCGGTAGGGAAAGGCTTGCTCGGCGCGCGCCAGCGCTTCTTCGAAGCGCTCGTCGTCGATCGGTTTCAGCAGGTAGTCGAGGGCCGCAAGACCGAAGGCCTGCAGCGCGTAGCCATCGTGGGCGGTAAGCAGGATCGCCATCGGCCGGCCGGCGCGTGGCAGCCCGGCCAGCATCTCGAGGCCGCTCTTGCCGGGCATGTCGATGTCGACGAACACCAGGTCGGCACCCAGATCCGCCAGGCCGGCGGCCGCGCTGTCGCCATCGCCGTATTCCGCCACCAGATCGATGCCGGCGCGCCCGGCCAGCCTGACCCTGAGCGCGAGCCTGGCCAAAGGCTCGTCGTCGACGATGGCGACGCGCATGGGACGACGGTTCATGCCGCGGCCCGTTCCGCTGCGACGACTTCGGTGGCCACGGCGAAACGCAGCGGCAGGTCCAGGCGGACGCGGAAGCGCTGGTCGCTGCCCCAGCCGGCCTCGATCCGCTGGTCGTCGCCATACAGGTGGCGCAGGCGCTCGGCGACGTTGGCCAGGCCGATGCCGGCGCCGTCTTCAGGGCTGGTACCGGCCTGCGGCTGCGGGCCGTTGTTGCAGACCTCGATCTGCAGCCGGTCGCCTGCGCGCTCGACGCCGATGTCGAGCCGGCCCGGCGCCGTCAACCGCGCAATGCCGTGACGGATGGCGTTCTCGGCCAGCGGCTGCAGCACCAGGTAGGGGACGGCGGCGTCGAGCAGGTCGGGGCCGGCGTTCATGTGCAGCTGGAGGCGCTCGCCGAGGCGCGCCTTTTCGATGTCGAGATAGGCTTCGGTCAGTGCCAGCTCCTCGGCCAGTGCATGTTCGTGGCGGCCGTCATGCGCCAGGGTGGCGCGCAGGAAGGTGGACACGCTGGCCAGCATGCGGTTGGCTTCGCGGTTGGCCTGGGCCGACACCAGGGCCGAGACCGCGTTCAGGGTGTTGAACAGGAAGTGCGGGTTGACCTGCAGGCGCAAGGCGCGCAGTTCGGCATCGCGCGCGTGCGCCAGCGCCTGGGCCAGGCGCAACTGTGCGCGCTGCAGCGACAGGTAGTACACCGCCAGCGCGTGGATGGCGCAGAACACGATCAGCGCCAGCCAGCAGCCATCCAGGCCCTGCGCCAGCCGGTTCCAGTGATAGCCCTGCGCCAGGCCGAGGCCGATCGCCAGGTGCTGTCCGAGCAGGGAATTCACGAGCGACATCGCATAGCTGGCGCCCAGCAGCACCAGCGCCGAGGACAGCCACGAACGCTCCCGGCGCCACAGCGCGCGCTGGAGCAGGGCCAGCGGCACGATCCACGCCAGGCAGGCGCCGAAGTAGAGCGCACGGAAGGCCGCGGCATAACTGTCGGCGAGCGCCGGCAAGCCCAGGATCGCCATGCAGGCGCACACCGGCAGGGCGGCGAGGACGGGGACGAGCGGCGGTACCGGTTCTTTCACGCGATGCTCCGGGTGGTGGCGACCCGACGATTCTAGCCGCTCAGCCGCCAACCGAATACAGCATCGAACTGATTTTCCAGCCCTCCTCGGTGCGCACCATCTGCCAGCTTTCGGCGCCGCGGTTGGTGATTTTGCCGTCCGCCAGGAAGTCGAAATCGAAATACACCGAGCCCACAGCGCCGTTGGTGTCGATGCGCACGTTGTAGAAGCGTTCCTCGATCGGCTTGGGACTGGTCTGGATGTACTCCGCGAATTTTTGCCAGGTCGAGCGCATCACCTTAGGCGCCGTCGGATTGCGCGCCTTGACCTTGGCGTAGGTGGGCGTGTCGAGCACGGACAGCCAGCTGTCGTGGTCCTGCACGAACAGGGCGCCAAGCGACTTGCCGTCGTGGGCGACGATGGCGGTCTGGAACTGCTGTACCACCTGGCGGATGGCGGCCACCTCGGCCTCGGGGCCGCTGTCGGCTGCGTGCAAGAGGGCGACACAGCATACGGCAAGGGCGGTGGCAAGGATGAGGGAACGAAGTAGGCGCATGGCGGCTCGTGGAGTGAGAAGAGAAACTCACGATAAGCAGGCCGGCGGCACGGGTAAAGCCTTGTGCGCCGGAGCGTGCATGCGTTGCGGTGAAGCGGTCAGGTGACCGGCGACGCCTCGGCCGCCAGCTTGCGCGCCGCCGGGCGGGCACTCGTGCGCGCCACATAATCCGTGATCTCGGGCAGCTTCGGTACCAGCCCGAAAGCCGTCATCCAGCCCAGCGCGCTGCCCCACAGGATGTCGGCCGCCGAAAAGCGCTCGCCCAGCAGCCAGGGGCCTGCGCGCAGCCGGGCCGTGAAGGTGGCCAGCATGGTGTCGTAGTCGCCGTAGGGGCACAGCGACGGCGGCGCCGGGTCGCGCTTCAGCGCCCGGTCGAGGATGGCCGGCTCGAACGACGATCCATAAAAGGCCAGCCAGCGCAGGTAGGGGCCGCGCAGCGGGTCATCCAGGGCCGGCGCCAGCCCGGCTTGTGGATACAGGTCGGCCAGGTAGATGAAGATAGCCGGCTGCTCGGTGACCAGGGCGTCGCCATGCAGGATGGCCGGCACCTTGCCCATCTGGTTGACCGCGAGGTAGGCCGGCTCGCGCTGCTGCTGTTGCTTGAGGTCGAGGACCTGCAGTTCGTGCTCGGCCTGCAGTTCTTCGAGCAGGATGCGGACGGCGCCGGAGCGCGAATCGGGGGCGTGGAACAGAGTCAGTTTCATCGCAGGCCTTGTGGTCGGTGAAGGAAGGTGTGTGAAGGAAGCTGCAGGATAGGCGCGCTGCCGCCGGCGGTCTTGGAAAAACGCGAATGCTAGAATCGCCGCACACCATCCGCAGGGGATTTCGATGACGCCGCTTTCCACCGTCCAGGACCGCGCCAAGGGCGTGGTCGCGCCTGGCCTCGCCGGCAAGACCTTCCGCATGGGGCGCTACCTGCCGCCGCCGGACCTGGCCCCTTTTCTGGAGCACTACTGGATCGTCGAATGGGATTTGCGCGGCCAGCCGCCCTTCGTGCAGCGCACGCTGCCGTATCCGAGCGTGCACCTGGTGTTCGACCGCGCACGCAGCGGCGTCTTCGGCGTCACCACGGGTGCCTTCGATTACACGCTGCAGGAGGCCGGCAAGGTCTGCGGCCTGAAGTTCCGGCCCGGCGCCTTTCGCGGCTTGCTCAGGCGGCCTGTGCACACGATCACCGACCAGGTGCTGGCGCTGTCCTCGGTATTCGGGTGGGATGACGCAGCCGCGCAAGCCGCGGTGCTGGCGCCGGCCGACGATGCGGCCATGGTCGATGCTGCCAATGGCCTTTTGCGCGGCGCTTTGCCGGCACCCGATCCGCAGGTGGAACGCATCGCCGCGATCCTGCGCGCGGTGGAAAGCACGCCCGGGCTGACCCAGGTGGAGGCGCTGGCGGCCGGCGCGGGCCTGCACGTGCGCAGCTTGCAGCAGCTATTCAGCGAGTACGTGGGGGTGAGCCCGAAGTGGGTGATCCGGCGCTTCCGCCTGCACGAGGCGGCCGACCGGCTGGCGCATGGGGCGGAGCTCGACCTGGGGGCGCTGGCGCTGGATCTGGGGTATTTCGACCAGGCGCATTTTACCTCGGATTTTCGCAGGCTGGTGGGGCAGGCGCCGGGGCGGTATCGGGAGGAGGCGCGGGAACAAAAGCAGGAATGAATAAGGCCGCTTGATATGACGTCGCCCCTGCCTTCGCAGGGGCGACGTGCATATGCCAACGCTGCTGCTGCTGCTGCTGCTGCTGCTGCTGCCGCTACTCAGCGCACAGCCGCCCGATCGAACAGCGGATTCAGAATCAGCCCCAGCACGTTCCCGAACGGGTCCTTCAGTTCCGCCACCTTGATCCCTTCGCCCACTTCCTGGATCGGTTCGTGCTCGCTCGCGCCCAGCGCCACGATGCGCGCGACTTCGGCGTCGATGTCATCCACGCCCCAGTACACGACGGACCCCGCGGTGCCGGGCGTGCCGTCCGGGACCAGGCCGAGTTCGAAGCCGCCGACGCTGAAGCCGACGTAGAAGGGCTGGTCGAAATAGGGGGCGCAGCCGAACACTTCGGTGAACCAGGCCTTGGCCCGGTCGAGGTCGGCGACGGGGTATTTCACGGTGCGCAATCCATTGATCATGAGGGTCTCCAGTGACAGGTAAAACCGCATGATGCCATTGCGTCCGTCCGCTGTATTGGAAAAATGGAAGGCCGTTCAGGCGCGCACACGGGCGTAGCGCTCCGGCGTCTCGTCCGCGAACAGGCGGAATTCGTGGATCAGGTGCGACTGGTCGTAATAGCCGCAATCCAGCGCCAGCCGGGCCCAGTCGGCCTGCCCGTTGCCCGGCTGGCGCAGCGCGGCGCTGGCGCGGCGGAAGCGGCTGACCATGGCGAAGGTCTTGGGCGAGAGTCCCACGTCTTCGCGGAAGCGCAGGGCCAGGTGCTGGCGCGAGATGCCCAGGATGCGCGCCAGATCGCCGATGCGGACAGCACCGCCGGCGCCATCGATCAGGCGGATCGCGGCGCGCGCCAGGCCATCTTCCGCAGGCAGCGCATGCAGGCGCTGGAGCAGGGCGCGCTCGATGGTCGCCAGGCGCTGCCGCACGGGCTGCTCGCGCTCCCACAGCGCCGCAGCGAGCCGCTCGGCGTCCGCCCGCGGCCACAGCGCGTCCAGTGGCGGATGGCCGTCCTGCAGTTCGTGCAGCGGCAGCCCAAAGAAGGCGCCGGCCGCGCCGGGCAGGAAGCGCACCGCCACGGTCAGGGTCGGCTGCGCGATCTCGAAGCGGTGGGCGCGCGACATCATCCCGGCCACGAAGCCGTGCGGGACGCGGTCTTGCCAGAGGATGTCGATGCAGTTGTCGGGAAGGATGCGCTGGCGCAGCGGTGCGGCGGCGGGGAGGGCGTGGCTGGTCCAGAGGCAGGCGACGTGGGCGGCCAGGGCCGGGTGCGGGGGGAATTCCTGGTAGAGGTGCATGGGCTGGCCCTGTCGTTGGCCGTGTCGCTAGCGCTTGTTCATCCTGCTACATTAGCACGTCGCCCCTGCGCAGGCAGGGGCCCAAGTTGCCAGCCTGTCCATGGTGGCGGCCGGCGTCCCGCAGCGAACTTGGGCCCCTGCCTCCGCAGGGGCGACGTTGACGCTGTCGCGGCGGTTTTTAAGCTAACGGCTTACGACGCACAGTCAATCCAGATCATCCTCATCCGCCCCACGCGCCAGCTGCGGAATCACCTTCACCAGCAGGATGCGCGGGCCGTTGGTTTTCTTGACCACCACGTCGAACCTGGGAAACTCGATCCGCTGCCCCTGCTTCGGAATATCGCCCAGCTTGGCCATGAGGAGGCCGCCCACCGATTCCACCTCGTCCAGGCCCATGGCCTCGTTGTCGATGTCGATGCCGAGCACGCGTTCGAGCGAGACGATCGGCAGGCTGGCCTTGCCGATGTAGGTGCCGTCGCCCTGCTTGAGCCAGTCGTTTTCGTTGAGGCGGAATTCGTCGCGGATTTCGCCGACGATGGCGCCCAGCAGGTTATCCAGCGTGATGAAGCCGACCGGACGCTTGCCCTTTTCGCCGATCAGGGCAAAGTGCGGGGCGCCGCCGCGGAAGCGGCGGAACAGTTCGATCGCCGGGGTGCGCGCGGAAATGGTCTCGACCGGGCGCAGGTGCTCGGTCAGGTCGGTGACTTCCTTGCCGGCCTGCTCGGCGAAGAACAGGTCCTTCAGGTGGATCACGCCCAGCACTTCCTCGCCGTCCTCGTCGAAGTAGGGGTAGCGCGAGAAACGGTTGCGGCGCATGGTATCGAAGTTGGCCTCGAGCGAACGGCTGGCGTAGAGCGCGCTCACCTCATTAATCGGCCGCATCAGGTCGGCCACCGAGTGCTGGCTGAACTCCAGCGACTGCGCCAGGATGTGGCGCTCGTCGTGGGTGAATTTCTCGCCCGGCATGCTGGTGCCGGTACGCAGGATCATCTTCAGCTCTTCATTCGAATAATGCGTCTCGTGTCCGCCCTTGCCGGACAGGCCGGCGATGCGCAGCACCAGGTTGGCGCTGCCGTTCAGCAGCCAGATGGCCGGGTACATCGACCAGTAGAAGCCGTACAGCGGCACCGCGCTCCACAGGCCGATGGCCTCGGGGTTGCGGATCGCCAGGGACTTGGGCGCCAGTTCGCCCACCACGATGTGCAGGAAGGAAATCACGCCGAAGGCGATCACGAAGGACACGCCGTGGATGATCTTTTCGGAGGTGACGCCGGCCAGCACGAACAGCGGCTCCAGCAGGCTGGCAAAGGCCGGCTCGCCGACCCAGCCCAGGCCCAGCGAGGCGAGCGTGATGCCGAGCTGGCAGGCCGACAGGTAGGCGTCGAGCTGGCTGTGGACCTTGAACAGGATGCGGCCGCGCAGGCCGCCGGTCTTGGCGATGGCGCGTACGCGCGTTTTGCGGAGGGTGACGATGCCGAATTCGGCGGCGACAAAGAAGCCGTTCAGCGCCACCAGAATCAGCGCCAGAACGACAAATAATACGTTTTGCATAGAGTGATTAATTAACTAAAAGGCAAAGCCTGTAGGGGCATTGTACAGTTCAAGCCGCGCCAGGTTCACCTTTTTGCGCCGCCGCGAGGATGGCCTCGACCACCGGGTGCTTGATCTTGCGGTCGTTCGAGATCGCATAAAACTGTTCGCGCACGCTCGGCACCTTGCCGATGCGGACGGCGCCGAACTGTTCTTCGACCTCGGTGGCCAGTTCCGCCGGCGCGAAGAACAGGCCCAGGCCGCGCCGGCCGAAGGTGTTCAGCAGGGCGTTGTCCTCGAATTCGCCGACGATATCCGGCCGCACATGGTGCTGGACGAACCATTCGTCCAGCTTGCCGCGCAAGGCATTATTACGTGCCGGTAGCAAGAAGGGCGCGCCGTTCAAATTCGCGGGGAAGTCGTCGCCATCGTGGTAGCGCTCGGCCAGCGCCGGCGTGCCGACCACCACCATCTCGCTTTCGAACAACTGGTGGCTGAACACCTTGAGGGCGCTGCTGGCGCGCACCTCGCGGTCGGTCAGCACCACGTCCAGCTTGTGCAGGGCGAGGTCGGCCAGCAGCGCTTCGAAATTGTCTTCGTAGCATACCAGGCGCACTGCGCGCGTCATCTGGGTCGCCACTTCCAGCATGTGATAGGCCGACAGCTTGGGCAGCGAATCCGAAATGCCGACCGTCAGGCGGATGCGCCCGCTGTCGGCCTCGTTCAAGGCTTCCTGCAGTTGCTCGCCCAGCAGGAAAATCTGGTCGGCGTAGTTGAGCGCCACGCGCCCGGCCTCGGTCAGCACCAGGCGCCGGCCCTGCTGGTTGAACATGGTCTTGCCCAGGCTTTGCTCGAGCAGGGTCAGCTGTGAACTGATGGTTTGCACTGCCAATCCAAGACGCTCGGCGGCGCGCGTGATGCCACCTTCCTTGGCCACGACCCAGAAGTAATACAGGTGGCGGTAATTGATGTCGTTCTTCATGGTCCGATTGCGGTTTTGATAATAGCGCAGGTTTTTGCGAAGTAATTCTCATATTATCTTCGCTTTTTCCTTTTGCTGCGCGACTCTACACTGCGCCTTATCAACAAAAAGATAACAAGGGGTAGAGAAAAGATGAAGCATTTCCGGATTTCATTCATTGTCACCGCGCTCTGCCTGGTCGCGGCGGGCTGGTGGGGCTACGAGCATGGCGGCATGGGCGGCATGGTGACGGCGGTGGGTATCGCCGCGATCCTGGCCGTGATGGAAGTCTCGCTGTCCTTCGATAACGCGGTGGTGAATGCCTCCGTACTCAAGACTTGGGACGAGTTCTGGAAAAAACTCTTCCTCGGCGTCGGCATCATCATCGCCGTGTTCGGCATGCGCTTGCTGTTCCCTTTGGTGATCGTCGCGGTGGCGGCCAACCTGAGCATGGGTGATGTCTGGACCCTGGCACTGGAGAACCCGAAAGCGTATTCGCAGCACCTGACCAACCACCACGCGGAAGTGGCGGCCTTCGGCGGTATGTTCCTGCTGCTGGTTTTCCTGAACTTCCTGTTCGACGATGAGAAGGAACACCACTGGCTGGGCCATTTCGAAGCCAAGCTGGGTGCGCTCGGCAAGGTGTCCTCGATTTCGGTGATGATCGCGATCGGCGCCCTGATGGCCAGCCTGTCGCTGGTGACCGAAGCGCAGAAGATGGTGGTGCTGATCTCGGGCCTGTGGGGCATCCTGGTCTACGTCGGCGTCGATGTGCTGTCTAACCTGCTGGAAGGTTCGGAAGAGGGCGGCGGCGAGGTGGGCGACATGGTCAAGCGAGGCGGTATCGGCGGCTTCCTGTACCTGGAAGTGCTGGATGCATCCTTCAGCTTCGACGGCGTGATCGGCGCGTTTGCCATCACCAACGACGTCGTGATCATCATGCTGGGCCTGGCGATCGGCGCGATGTTCGTGCGCTCCCTGACCGTCTACCTGGTGGACAAGGGCACGCTCGACCAGTACGTCTACCTGGAACACGGCGCGCACTATGCGATCGGTATCCTGGCGCTGATCATGCTGGCCAGTATGAAGTTCCACGTGCCGGAAATGATCACCGGACTGGCGGGTGTGGCCTTCATCGGCGCCTCGGTGTGGTCCTCGATCCGCTACCGCAAGAAGCAGGAAGCGTTTGGGCTGGACAAGAAAGCAGTGGCGCACGTCGAGTAAAGGTCGACGTTTGCAAGAAAACGTAGGGTGGGCTCTCTGAGCCCACGTGCAAGCCGGCGATCCGCACATGTCTGCGTGGGCACAGGGTGCCCACCCTACGGAACGCGGTCCGGTGTAAGGAACCTGCGGCGAACGGCAGAACACCAGTTCGCTGCACATGTAGTACCAGGGTGTTCATATAACCGAAGGAGAAACCATCATGGCAATCAGTCTGCAAAAAGGCGGCAACGTCAACCTGTCCAAAGAAGCACCGGGCCTGTCGAGCCTGAAACTGGGCCTGGGCTGGGACGCACGTGCCACCGACGGCGCCGCATTCGACCTGGACGGCGTGGCCTTCCTGCTGAACGCGTCGGGCAAGGTACGTTCGGATGCCGATTTCATCTTCTACAACAACGCCAAGTCGGCCGACGGCTCGGTGGTCCACTCGGGCGACAACCGCACCGGCGCCGGCGAGGGCGATGACGAGACCCTGAGCATCGACCTGAGCAAGGTCCCGGCCGATGTCGACCGCGTGGTGCTGGCCGTGACCATCCACGAGGGCGACCAGCGCCGCCAGAACTTCGGCATGGTCGGCAAGGCCTTCATCCGCTGCATCAACGCCGCCAACAACAGCGAAATCGCGCGCTACGACCTGTCGGAAGACGGCTCGACCGAATCGGCGATGGTCTTCGGCGAGGTGTATCGTAACGGCGCGGACTGGAAGTTCCGCGCAGTCGGCCAGGGCTTCAACGGCGGCCTCGGCCCCCTCGCCAAGAACTACGGCGTCGCCGTTTAATCTGCCTTGCCTTGCCCGGGCAGCATGCCGGGGCAAGGCAAGGGTGCCATTTATTTAGGAAGCCAAAATGCCAGTGTTTACCGTGACCGGGGATGTCGATCCCTTCCTGCATGTATCGATGAAGCGCGGCGAGACCATCTACTGCGAATCGGATGCGATGGTGATGATGGAATCGACGCTCGACCTCAAGGGCAAGATGAAGGGCGGCCTGGGCAGCGCGCTGATGCGCACCTTCGCCAACGGCGAGTCCTTCTTCCAGCAGCACATCGAGGCGACCCGCGGTGACGGCGACTGCCTGTTGTCGCCCACGCTGCCGGGCGCGATGCAGGTGGTCGATTGCGGCCCGAACCAGTACATCATCAGCGACGGCGCCTTCGTGGCGGCCGGTTCCGGGGTCGACCTGAAGGTGCGCACCCAGGGCGTCGGCAATGCGCTGTTCGCCCAGAGCGGCGGCTTCTTTGTCACCGAAACCACGGGCAGCGGCCAGGTGGTGGTGTCCGGCTTCGGCTCGATGAACGAGCTGCAGGTCGAGCCGGGCAAGGACGCCATCATCGACAACTCGCACGTGGTGGCCTGGGACAGCACCCTGCATTACGAAGTCTCGGTCACGACCGGCACCAGCGGCGGCTTCCTGGGCAACCTGATCAACAGCCAGACCAGCGGCGAAGGCATCGTCCTGCGCTTCTCGGGTCGCGGCAAGATTTACGTCTGTTCGCGCAACAGGAATGCATTCAAAGCCTGGATGCAGTCGCCCTCGCGCTGATGCGGACGCAACCAAACTAGGAGTACATATCATGAGTGTGAACCTGCAAAAAGGCCAAAAGATCTCGCTGGAGAAGGAAGCCGGCAGCGCGCTCTCGCGCGTGACGATGGGCCTGGGCTGGGACATGGCCAAGAGCAAGGGCTTCTTCGGCTTCGGCGGCGGCAAGAGCGACGCCGTCGACCTGGATGCCTCGGTCGTGCTGTTCGACGAATCCAACCGCCCGGTCGACGTGGTCTGGTTCCGCCAGCTGAAAAGCCGTGACGGCAGCATCGTCCACACCGGCGACAACCGCACCGGCGCCGGCGATGGCGACGACGAGCAGATCGTCGTCGACCTGGCCACCGTGCCGGACCACGTGAAGTCGCTGGTGTTCACCGTGAACAGCTTCACCGGCCAGAACTTCTCAACGGTGGCGAACGCCTTCTGCCGCATCATCAACAGCGGCAACCAGCAGGAAATCGCGCGCTACGATTTGTCGGTGACCGGCTCGCACACGGCGCAGATCATGGCCAAGCTGTACCGCCACAACGGCGAGTGGAAGATGCATGCGATCGGCGAAAACGGCAGCGGCCGCACCATCGACGAGCTGATGCCGCAGATCACGGCGCATCTGTAATGGACATTTGACGTCGCGCGCGTTCATGCGCGCACGTCGCAGGATCCCGCGGACTCCCCGGTCCGCGTGATTGGGTGCTTGGGACCCAAACTTTAACGGCTCTGCTTGCAGAGCCGTCTTTTTGTCTGCACATCCTGTTTCCCCGCTTGTAAATATTGCTTGACCTTGGCAAAACTCTGTCTTACTGTATCACTCAATTAATACAGTATATTCAGCAGCCACCCACACCCGTCCGCACGTTTGCAACCCGCTTTCCAACCTATTGAAGGAAGCATGATGAATTCGCAACCCGGTTCTTCCCTTGTCAGCATGTCGTCCGTCGCGAAACACTTCGGCAGCCAGCGTGTGCTGGACGGCCTCGACTGGCAGGTCGCGCGCGGCCAGGTGGTGGGCCTGCTGGGCCGTAACGGCGCCGGCAAGTCGACCCTGCTCGAATGCATGCTTGGCCTGCGCGAGCTGGACGGCGGCGCGGTGAGCATGTTCGGCGAGGACGCCAGTCGCCTGTCGGAAGGCACCCTGGCGCGCATCGGCTACGTGCCGCAAAAGCCGGACTTGTTCGACTGGTTGACGCCGCTGCAGATGTTCGATTACTTCAAGGCCATGTACCCGCGCTGGAATGCGGCCAAGGTCGAAGGGCTGCTGTCGCGCTGGGGTTTCGACGCGCTGATGCGCAACAAGCAGATCAAGAAGCTGTCCGGCGGCGAGCAGCAGCGCCTGGCCATCATCCGCGCCCTGGCCCACGACCCGGAACTGCTGATCCTGGACGAGCCGGTGTCCGCGCTCGATCCGGTGGGGCGGCGCGAATTCCTGCGCGAGCTGGTCGATCAGGTGATCGAGCGCGGCACCACGGTGGTGTTCTCGACCCACATCCTGTCCGATCTCGAGCGCGTGGCGTTCGACCTGGCGTTTCTGAAGGACGGCAAGATCGCGCTGCAGGGCCAGACCGACGTCCTGCTGGAAGGCGCGCGCCGCATCGTCGCGCCATGGTCGGCCTTGCCCGGCGCGCCGCTGGGCGGGGAAGTGCGGCGCCACCGCGAGGGGGCGATGGCCAGCGTGATCGTGCAGGCGCCGGGCGCCGACGTCGAGCGCCTGGCGCGCGAGCCGGGCGTGCGCGTGGAGGCGCTGACGCTGGAAGACTTGTTCATTGAGGTGACCAAGTGATGGCTGGCTTGTTGCGGGAATACGCCGCCGTCCTGCGCGTGACGACCGTGCAGCGCGATGCCAGGTCGGCCAAGGTGATGGGCGGGCTCGGGGTGTTCATGACCGTCATGGTCATCGTCGCGCTTTCCGCCAGCAAGTCCTTGCGCCACGAGATGACCCCGGAACTGGTGCTGCGCGCGCTGGCGGCGATCGCCGCGTTCTGGCTGATGCTGGGCTCGACCATGCTGTTCGCGCCCGGTTCGCAGATGCTCAATTCGGCGGCCAATGCGCGCCTGCTGCCGCGCCAGCGGCGCCGCCTGATCCATCTGGCGGCCGCCGGCTGGCTGCTGCAGTCGGCGGCGTGGACGGCAGCGTTCGGCAACTGGGCCGTGTTTCCGCTGGCCGGCCTGTGCATGCTCGGCACGGGCCTGACCTTCGCCGGCTTCCTGCCCGGGATCGCCCTGATCGTCCTGCCCACCAACTGGCTGCTGATCTCGCGTGTCCTGCTGCCGCCGGCGCTGGCCGAGTCCCTGCAGGGCACGCCCGGCCTGCTGGCGGCCACGGCCATGGTGCTGCTGGCCACGGCCTGGGGCTTGCGCTGGATGTATCCGGCGGGCGGCGATGCCCATCTGGACAAGCGCGCCAAACACCTGGAGCGCATCCAGCGCATGCAGAGCGGCGGGAGCTGGTCGCACAATGTCGAGAGCGGCACCATGACCGGCTCGAGCGTGCTGCGCTTCTACGCCGCCGCGCTGCGCCGCGACTGCGGCGGCAAGCGTCCCGCCGATCCGGGCCGGATGCTGCTGCATGCGCTGGGGCCGGCCGCGCACTGGAGCATCTGGATTGCCAGCGTGGTCGTGATGCTGGCGATCGCGCTCGCCATCCACCTGCTGGTGGCGTGGCGCGGCGTGGGTGCCAGCGACGCCTTCCGGGCCGGCATCGGTTCGGGGCTGACCGGCTTCGTGGCGATGATCCTGTTCAGCACCGCGCAGCTGGGCCAGTCGATCGGCAAGACGCGCGGCGAGCAGGCCTTGCTGCGCCTGACGCCGCTGCTCGGCGACGCGCGCCTGTTGAACCGGCGCCTGGCCACGCAGTTGCTGCGGCGCGCCGCCTTCAACTGGCTGGGCCTGACGGCGACGGTGCTGGTGGTGACCCTGCTGATCGCCGGTCCGGACATGCTGCCGCGCCAGCTCGGCCTGTGCGCCCTGGCCGGACAGGCCGCCATGATGGGCCTGCTCGGCGACTATGCCGGCGACGGCGGCTGGAACCTGCCGCGGGCGCTGGGCGCCGGATTGGTCGCGCTGGTGGTGGCCGGCATCGCCGCCGGACTCGGGTGGCTGACCGGCACGCCGGTGTGGGGATGGCTGATCGCGGTCGCCATCCTGGTCGCCGCCATCCAGCTGCGGCGCTCGTGGACGCGCATGCTGGCCGCGCCGCCAGCCTTCCCGGCGCGCCGTTTGGCTTTATCATGACGCCGATGAATGGACCACGATGACTGCGCACACCGCCTCCCTGTTTTCGATCGCGACCGGCTCCGCCGAACCGATCTACCGCCAGCTGGTCGAGCAGGTGCGCCGCCTGGCGGCCGCCGGCCAGCTGGCCCCGGGCGACAGCATGCCCTCGGTGCGCGAAGTCGCCCAGGCGCTGGCGCTGAACCCGATGACCGTGTCCAAGGCCTACGGCCTGCTGGAGATGGAAGGGGTGCTGGCGCGCCGCCGCGGCCTCGGCATGGTGGTGGCCGACAGTGGCGGCGCCGGCAAGCCGGCCGAGCGCGCCGCGTTGCTGCGGCCGACGCTGGAGCGGGCGGCGCGCGAGGCGCGCGAACTGGAGCTGGATCCGCAGGCGGCGCTGGCCTTGTTTGCTGCCATCCTCAAGGAAGCGCCGTGAGTGCGTGAGCCTTGCTGGCCAAGGCCGGGAGCGACGAGCTAACTGCCAGCACCGCTTTTACCACCGCTTCAAACATTGACCGATGATCGCCTCACTTGCCATTGATGCATCGTGCATGACATGATGCAGCCCATCATGAAATCATCTCACTATGCCATCCTCCTGATCGCGCTCTTTGCCGGGGCCGGCCTGGTCAAGAACAAGATCGCGAAAGCCCTGCTGGGCGCGGCCGGCGTGCTCCTGCTGGTCCTGGGCGTAACTGGCCTGATGGGCTAAGAGCCTATCCCAGTAGGGAATGAGTCGTTGCTGACGCGCCTGACAAGCGGGGGCGGCGTTGCTCGTCCTTGCATGGCTCGCCATGCGGCGTCCTCGCGCCTTGCCCGCGCTTGCCATGCATCGCCATCAACTTCCTCCTCCCTACTGGGATAGGTTCTAAGCACCCGTCCTGCTGCGCGGTGCGGCGCTCAGTGCCCGCGCTTCTGCACCAGCGCCGAACCGATCCCATGCCGGCGCACTTCGCTCACGGCCGTCACCGTGCCATCCTGGTTGAACACGATCGCATTCGCCGCCCCGATCTCTTCCGGCGCCGGGCTGGTTTCCCACTTGTGGCCGAAGGCTTCCAGCGTTTTGGCCTGGGCGCTGCCGATGAAGCCCGGCTCCACCGAGGTTTCCCTGGCGTTGCGTTGCGACAGGCGCGGCGCGTCGATGGCCTGGTCCATCGGCATGCCGAGGTCGAGGTGGTTGACGATGGTCTGCAGCACGGTGGTGATGATGGTGGCGCCGCCGGGACTGCCGATGCTGAAGGCCGGTTTGCCGTCCTTCATGACGATGGTCGGCGCCATGCTGCTGCGCGGGCGCTTGCCGGCTTCCGGGATGTTGGGGGCGGGGCCGGTGAAATCGAAATCGGTCATCTCGTTATTCAGCAGGAAGCCGTAGCCCGGCACCACGATGCCGCTGCCGCCCCAGGATTCGATGGTGAAGGTATAGGACACGACATTGCCTTCCTTGTCCGACACCGTCAGGTGGGTGGTGTGCAGGCCCTCCTGCTGGATCACGTTCTGGCGCGGGCGCAGCGGGAAACTCTGGTCGTTCTCGTATAAAAAGGCGTCGCCGGCCGGCACCACGCCGGCCGCGCGCTCCGGCTTGATCAGCGAACGGCGCTGCGCCGCGAAGCCCTTGGACAGCATGCCTTCCACCGGCGCATCGACGTACTCGGGGTCGGCCAGGTAAGCGTTGCGGTCGGCGAAGGCCAGGCGCGAGGCTTCCAGGTACAGGTGTTCGACGTTCGGGCGCGGCATCTTCTTCAGGTCGAAGCCTTCGAGGATGTTGAGCGCTTCGGCCACCGCGATGCCGCCGCTGCTGGGCAGGGGCATGCCGTAGACATCGTAGCCGCGGTAGGTCGAGCGGATTGGCTGGCGGATGCGCGCTTCGTAGTTGGCCAGGTCGGCCAGGGTCATGTTCCCGCTGCGCACCGACACGCCTTCGCTCAGCGGCGGCCGGTTGACGGCGCCGACGATGGCCTGCGCCAGCGGGCCCTGGTAGAAAGCCTTGTAGCCCTTGGCGGCAAGCTCGCGGTAGGTTTTGGCCAGGTCCGGATTCTTGAGCAGCGTGCCGGTGGGTACCGCCTTGCCATTCCTCAGGTAGAGCTGGCTGGTGCTGGTGAATTGCTGAAATTTTCTTTCGTTTTCAGTCACCAGATGATTGAAAGTTTCACTGACCGTAAAGCCCTTGCTGGCCACGTCGATCGCCGGCGCCAGCACCTGCTTGAAGGACATGGTGCCATAGCGCTCCAGCGCTTCGTGCCAGCCGCGCACCGTGCCCGGCACGCCGACCGACGCGCCGCTGGCGACGGCGGTGTCGAAGTCGATCGGCTTGCCGTTCTCGAGGAAGACCGCAGGGCTGAAGGCGGCCGGCGCGGTCTCGCGGTGGTCGACCGTGACCACGCGCTTGTCTTTGGCCAGGTAGATCACCATCAGGCCGCCGCCGCCGATGCCGCAGCTGAACGGATCGGTCACGCCCAGGGTCGCGGCGGCCGCCACTGCGGCATCGATCGCATTGCCGCCCTTGTCGAGGATGGCGATGGCGGATTCCGAGGCTTTCTGGCTGATGGTGGCGACCGCGCCGCCGCTGCCGGTGGCGACCGGCGTCTTGACCGCGGTCTTGGACGTGGTCTTGATCGGCGCGGCGCCGGCGGCGAGCGGCGGCGTCAGCACGATGGACAGGATCAGGGCGCCGGCGAGCGCTTTGCTAGGTGTCGTCATGGGCGGGGCGGTAAGTTGGCGGAAGGCGGGTGGGCGGCGCTGATCTTGAGCGTGACGGGGAACAGGTCTTGCGGCCGCGCCGCGGCGATGCGCGCCGGCGGGATGCCGCCGAGGTCGAGGGCCACCTGGGCGCCGTGCAGGGCGGCCGGCGCGGCCAGCGGCTGGTCCGGTCCGAGGGTGAATTCTTCGCTGCCGTCCTGGTCCTGCACGATGAAGCGGAAGGCCAGGCGCCCAGCCCAGATGCACTGGACATTGGCCGGGCAGCGGCTGTCGCTGAAGCTGTCGTAGGTGAGGGTGAGGCCGCGCGCCAGGTCCAGGCTTTGCCGCGGCTTGAGCACGTAGGTGGCGTCGCGCAGCGGCGGCGCAGTACAAGCGCCCAGGCAGGCGGCCAGGCCGGTGATGATGGCAACGGTGAGCAGCAACTGCGCTTGCCGGAACGGCGTCATTGCAAGGCCCGAGTGATTGCGGAACGCCAATGATAGCAAAGTCGATCGGCGCGGCCGCAATGCGGATGTGCGCGGCCTATTTCGTGTCCGCTTCGGGTAACTTCACCGCGGGCAGGAACAGCAGGGCCACCAGTCCCACCAGCACGATCACGGTGCCGGCGCCGAAGATGTTGGCGATGGCGTGGCGGTAGACCGCCTGCATGGCCGGATCGAGTGCTGTGCCGGTACCGGCGCTGGCCGCCGCTGCGATGCCGTGCGCGTGCAGCTGGTGCGCCAGGATCGCACCGGAACCGGTCACGCCGAGCAGGCCGCCGAGCGAGCGGAAGAAGGTCAGCATCGCGGTGCCGACGCCGCGCCGCGCCACCGGCAGCGCGTACTGCACCACGATCGTCATGTTCGGCATCACCAGGCCCAGGCCGGCGCCCAGCATGAAGATGGCCGGTTCGATGACCAGATAGCCCTGGCCGCTGTCCATGCCCCAGGCCAGCACGCCGAAGGCCAGCACCGCCACCGCCAGGCCGCCGACCTGGGTCTGCTTGTACTTGTTGGCGCGCGCCAGCAGCTTGCCGTTGAGGGTGGAGGCAATGATCATCCCGACCATCATCGGCACCGTCAGCATGCCGGAATCGGCCGGGCTCCGACCCATCACCAGCTGGAAGAACAGCGGGAAGAACACGCTGGCGCCCATCAAGCCCATGAAGGTCAGCGCCATCACCAGGCTGGCAATGTTGAAGACCTTGTTCAGGAACAGGTCGGGCGGCAGCACCGGCTCGGGGGCGCGGCGCAAATGGAGCAGCAGCCAGCCGCCCAGCACCACCGTCAGCGCGGTGCACACCTTGACCTGGGGCGCGTCCCACGGCCACTCGGTGCCGCCCAGCGCCAGCACCAGCAGCAGGGCGACGATGGCCCCGGTGAGCAGTATGGATCCCAGGTAATCGATGCGGTGGGCCTGGGTGCGCACGGGTTTACGCAGCGAGCGCGCGATCGACCAGAAGGCGAAGGCGCCGATCGGCAGGTTGATGAAGAAGATCCAGTGCCAGGACAGGGTGTCGGTCATGATCCCGCCCAGCACCGGGCCGAGGATGCTGGTGACGGCGAACACGATCGCGATCGAACCCTGGCGTTTGGCGCGGTCCTGGGGCGCGACCAGGTCGCCGATGATGATCTGGGCCAGCGGCATGAAGCCGCCCGAACCCAGGCCCTGGATCGCGCGGAACACGATCAGTTGCGTCATGTCGCGCGCCAGGCCGCACAGCACCGAGCCGGCCAGGAAGGTGGCCAGCGCGATGAAGATCATCGGGCGCCGCCCATACTGGTCGGCCAGCTTGCCGTACAGCGGCATGGTGGCGGTGGAGGCCAGCACGTAGGCGGTGACGACCCAGGACAGGTGCGCCATGCCGCCCAGGTCGCCGACGATGCGCGGCAGGGCGGTGGCGACGATGCTCTGGTCAAGCGCGCCGAGGCCGAGCACCGCCATCAGGGCGAAATAGACGGCGCGGATCTCGCGTTCGGTGACGGGGGCGGCGGGGCTGTCGAGGTGGGGGTTCTTGGTCATGGTCGGGCGATCAGGTTCAGCGGTTCGATGGCGGCGGCGAGGGCGGCCAGCTGGGCGGGAGAGAGGCGGGCGACGCGCTGGGCCAGCCAGTCGAGGCGCTGGCTGCGCAGGGCGTGCAGGCGCTGTTGTCCGGCTGCGCTGAGCTGCAGGCCGCTGCGGCGGCGGTCTTGCGGATCGGGCGCGCCGCGTTCCAGCAAGCCGGCGCTTTCCAGTGCCTTGACTTGCGCGCTCATGGTCGGGGTGCGCACCTGCTGCATGCGCGCCAGCTCGGCGACGCCGATGCCGGGATGCTCGTCGACGCTGTGCAGCAGCATGGTCTGCAGCAGCGACAGGCCGCTGTCCTGGCGTTCGGCGTCGCGCCGCATTTCGCGCATCAATCCTTTGAAGGCGCTGCGCAGGTCTTCCGCGAGGTGCAGGGCTTGTTTGCTGGTGTCGGTGCTCATCGTTTAAGTTAGGTAGGCTACCTAACTATATTAGACCAGGACTGCCTGCGATGCAAGCGGGGTAGGCCGCATCATGTCAAACAGGCACACCAGTGCGGGAACGCGTATGCTAGTCGGTGATGCTCGGCAAGGAACGGGCCACTTTTGTCCACAGGGAGAACAGCATGACGCGATTGACCGCAGCGGATTTCGATCCGGAAGTCCTGAAACTCTTCGACGGCTATGTGCACGGCCAGCTGTCGCGCCGCGATTTCCTGGCGCGCGCCGGCCGTTATGCCGCCGGCGGCGTCACCGCCGCCACCTTGCTGGCGCAATTGTCGCCCTCGTTCGCGGCGCCGCTGGTGCCGGTGGCGGACGCGCGCCTGAAGACCGGCTACGAGGAATTCCCGTCGCCCCAGGGCTACGGCAAGCTGCGCGGCTACCTGGCACAGCCGACGAGCGCCAAGGGCAAGCTGCCGGCGATCCTGGTGGTGCACGAGAACCGCGGCCTGAATCCGCACACCGAAGACATCGCGCGGCGCCTGGCACTGGACGGCTTCATCGCCTTTGCCCCGGACGCGCTGTTCCCGCTGGGCGGCTATCCCGGCGACGAAGACAAGGCGCGCGCCCTGTTCCCCAAGCTGGACCAGGCCAAGACGCGCGCCGATTTCATCGCCGCCGCCCAGCTGCTGGCGACCCTGCCACAGGCCAGCGGCAAGGTCGGCGTGGTCGGCTTCTGCTGGGGCGGCGGCATGGCCAACTACCTGGCCACCCAGCTGCCCTCGCTGGCGGCCGCGGTGCCCTTCTACGGCGCCCAGCCGGCCGCGGCCGACGTCCCGCGCATCCGCACACCACTGCTGATCCACGACGCCGGCAAGGACGAGCGCATCCTGGCCGGCTGGCCAGCCTATGAAGCAGCGCTACAGGCCAACAAGATCGCCTACCAGCACTTTACCTATCCGGGCGTCGAGCACGGCTTCAACAACGACACCACGCCGCGCTACGACGAAGCCGCCGCCAAGCTGGCGTGGAGCCGGACCGTGGCCTTCTTCAAGGAAAAGCTGGGCTGATCAGGTCCGCAGCGGCGGCTGGACGCCGTGCATCAAGCCTCCGGCAAAGCCTTCGAAGGAACCGCCGAGCCGATTTGGGGTCAGAGCACAATTCGGGGTCAGAGCATGACGGCAGCTGGGCGCAACCGGCGGCTTGTTCCTCGATCTTTGGCGAAGGACAGCCAAAAGGCAGGCATCAAGCCAGCGCTCTGACCCCGAACAGTGCTCTGACCCCGAAGTTAGGAAATTTGCGAGGGGAACTTGCCAAAAACCGGGCTCTGACCCCGGTTTGAGGCAAAACAAAAGGCACCCTTGGGTGCCTTTGCGTTTGCTGCGGATATATCGTTTAAACGAAGGCGGCGAGGGCCGTTTTCATCTTTTTGAGGGCGGCGGTTTCGATCTGGCGGATGCGTTCTGCCGAGACGCCGAACTCTTCCGCCAGGGTGTGCAGGGTCGCACCCGAGCCGTCGTCGTTGGCCAGCCAGCGCGCTTCGACGATGCGGCGCGAACGCGGGTCCAGTTTGCCGAGGGCGGTTTCCAGGCCTTCGGATTGCAGGCGCACCACTTCTTCGGCTTCCAGCACCTTGGTCGGTTCCTGCTGGTCCGACGACAGGTAGGCGATCGGCGAGAACTTGTCGTCTTCGTCGTCGGTCGGCGCTTCCAGCGCGATGTCGCGGCCCGACAGACGAGTTTCCATTTCGACCACTTCCTCGCGCTTCACATCGAGCAGCTTGGCCAGGTCGGCGACTTGCTGTGGCGACATGGCATCCAGGCCTACTTTATTGCTGCGCAGGTTGAAGAACAGCTTGCGCTGCGCCTTGGTCGTCGCGACCTTGACCAGGCGCCAGTTCTTCAAGATGTATTCGTGCATCTCGGCCTTGATCCAGTGCATCGCGTACGACACCAGGCGCACGCCCTGGTTCGGGTCGAAACGTTTGACTGCTTTCATCAGGCCGATATTGCCTTCCTGGATCAGGTCGGCGTGCGGCAGGCCGTAGCCGAGGTAGCCGCGGGCAATCGAGACCACCAGGCGCAAGTGCGACAGCACCAGCTTTTGCGCGGCGTCCAGGTCATTCGCGTCGCGCAGGCTCTTGGCCAGCGAGACTTCTTCTTCGTGGGTCAGCATCGGCAGGCGGTTGACCGCCGAGATGTAGGCGTCGATGTTGCCGAGATTGCCAGTAAAACCGAGTCCCAGAGCACGGCTGCCAGCAGGAACCAATGCAGACAATGCGGATTGTGCGGACATAGTGATTTCCCTTGTAGAGTAAGCTGTACTGCATCGTCAATGCCATAACTCCGTACCCCGAAGGCGTAACAGTATGGCTTGTTACGGGATGCGAACGTTGTGCTATCGAGCCACCAAACGTCATGTACGGACACTATATTAGCACTCTCTTGAAGTGAGTGCTAGAAGCCTCCATGTTCCCGTTGCCGCCTTTAAGTTTCACTAAAGTGTTGCTTATAGGAATCGAATTCGCTGTGCGATTCAACTGTAGGGCAGACTTGAGCGATGTAGTTGATTTAACTCAAACGTGACCCATATATCGTTTGAATTCCGTTGAAGACAGCTTAGGCGACCGGTGCTTTCACTTCTGTTGAATGGCGCACCTACCTTTGTAGGCCTAGACCTTGCGTCCGCCACGGACTTGACTGGCCAGCAGTAGACGAGTTATCGAAACGTCATCTCTGCCGGCCTGGGGGAAGGGTGTTATTTCAGACGCGCCAGATGGCGCTGCACCGACAGCATCGCACCGGTCAAGCCGAGACCGGCGCTGATGGCGAGCAGGGCCGCCACGGCCAGCGGCGGCAGTGCCATCAGCTGGAAGTCGGAGGCGTACAGCCGCGCGAATTCGCCGATGGCGGTGTTCAGCGGGCGCAAGGCCAGTGCCACCGCACCCAGGGCGACGGCGCCGGCGCACAGGCCGAGCAGGGCGCCGGTGTAATAGAAGGGGCGGTGGATGAAGTTGTCGGTGGCGCCGAGCAGCTTGGACACCGCGATCTCTTCCTTTTGCGTCAGCACCTGCAGGCGCACCGTGTTGAACACCACGGCGATCACCACCACGCCCAGGGTCAGCGCCAGCAACAGCAGCGCCAGGCGCAGCACGCCGAGCAGGGCCGCCAGGCGCTTGACCCAGGCCGAGTCGACCTGCACCGAGTCGACGCCCGGCAGCGCGCGCATGTGCTCGGCCAGCAGGTCGATGCGCGCCGGATCGGCGGACGAGGCGGCGCCGCTGCGGGTGGCAAAGCCTTCCAGCTTCATCACATAACTGTCCGGCAGCGGATTGTCGCCCAGGGTATCGATGACGTCGTCCAGGCCGCCGTTGCGGGCTTTGAGATTGTCGAGCGCCTGCTCGCGCGGCACGAAGCTGATCTTCGCGTGGTTGCCGGCCAGCAGCTGCTGCAGCTGGGGCGCCAGCGCCTGGGCATCCTCGCGCGCCACGCCACTCTTCATGAACAGGCTGATCTCGGGATCGACCGACAATTGCTCGGACAGCGGCCGCACATTGTCGAGCAGGGTCACGCCGGCGAAGGGCAGGGCCAGCGCCACCGCCACCACCAGCACGTTGAACAGGAAGCTGCCGGGCGTCTTGCGTACCTGGGCAAAGGCGGCGCCGAGGGCGAAGCGGTGCTGGCGGAACCAGATATTCATACGCCGCCCTCCACCAGCTGCCCATGCTCGAGCCGGATCACGCGCGCGGCGCTGTCCAGGATCTGCTCGTCGTGGCTCGAGATCACGCAGGTCACGCCCACCGAATGGAAGGCGTGCAGGGCGTCGATCACCTTGTCGGCCGCGGCGCGATCCAGGTTGGCGGTCGGCTCGTCGGCCAGGATGATCTGGGGCCGGTTGACGATGGCGCGGGCGATCGCCACGCGCTGCTGCTCGCCCCCCGAGAGTTCCATCGGCAGCGCCTTGACGCGTTCCAGCAGCCCGACCTTGTCGAGCGCGGCGCGCGCGCGTTCCGCGGCTTGCCCCTTGGGCGCACCGGCGACGATCAGCGGGAGCATCACGTTGGCCAGGATGTTGCGGTCATTGAGCAGGCGCTGGTGCTGGAAGATCAGGCCCAGCTTGCGGCGCAGGAAGGGCACGCCGGCCTTGTTCAGCCGGCCGACGTCGTGGCCGCTGACGATGACCCGGCCCGAAGTCGGGCGCTCGATCGCGGCCACCATCTTCATCAGGGTCGATTTGCCGGCGCCGGACGGGCCGGCCAGGTAGACCAGCTCGCCCTTGGCAATGTGCAGCGAGACCTCGCTGAGGGCGAGCGCGTCGGCGGAATACTTCTTGGAGACGGACTGGAATTCGATCATCGATACTTATCCCAGCAGCGCCTCGGCGAATTCGTCGGCGCTGAAAGGCTGCAAGTCCTCCAGCTTTTCGCCGACGCCGATGAAGTACACCGGCACCGGACGGGTGCGTGCGATCGCGGCCAGGATGCCGCCCTTGGCGGTGCCGTCCAGCTTGGTGATGACGAGGCCGGTCAGTTGCAGCGCGTCGTCGAAGGCTTTCACCTGCGCCAGCGCGTTCTGGCCGGTGTTGCCGTCGATGACCAGCAGCAGCTCGTGCGGCGCGTCGTCCATGCCCTTGCCGATCACGCGCTTGATCTTTTTCAATTCTTCCATCAGGTGCAGCTGGGTCGGCAGGCGGCCGGCGGTGTCAACCATGACCACGTCGACGCCGCGCGCCTTGCCCGACTGGACCGCGTCGAAGGCGACCGCGGCCGGGTCGCCCGAGGCTTGCGAGATCACGGTGACGTTGTTGCGCTGGCCCCAGACCATCAGCTGCTCGCGCGCGGCAGCGCGGAAGGTGTCGCCGGCGGCCAGCAGCACCGACTGGTCGAAGCTCTGCATGTGCTTGGCCAGCTTGCCGATGGTGGTGGTCTTGCCGGCGCCGTTGACGCCCGCGATCATCATCACCAGCGGCTCGTGGCGACCCAGTTCCAGCGGTTTTTCCAGGGGACGCAGCAGATCGACCAGCAAGGCCTTGAGCGCCCCTTTGACGGCGGCGGCGTCCAGCAGCTTGTCTTCCTTGACCTTGCGGCGCAAGTTATCCAGCAGGAACTGGGTGGCATCCATGCCGGCATCCGACATCAGCAGGGCCGCTTCCAGCTCTTCGTACAAGTCTTCGTCGATGCGCGCGCCGACGAACAGCAGCGACAAATTGTTCGAGGTCTTGGACAAACCGGCCTTCAGGCGCGACATCCAGGAGCGTTTTTTCTCCTGCTCGTTGCCCGGCCGCTCGGCGGTCTCGGGGAACAACTGGCCTTCGTAGCTGTTGGCGAGGACGGCGGCATCGGCGGCGATCTTCTCGGCCACCGGATCGACGTTGGTGGCATCGCGCGCCTGCGGTTCCTCGGGTTCTGCCGGCGCTTCCGGGACGGGAGCGGGCACGGGTTCTGCCAGGACGCCGGCTTCGCCGCCGCCGAACAGGCGGCGCAGAAAGCCGGGCTGTCCCGCGGGCTGTTCCGCGGGCGCGTCGGCTGCGGGGACGGCAGGCGCGCCAGCGGCAGAAGCGGCCGCATCGACCGCATCGACCGGCACAGCGGTTTCTGTTTCAGGCTTTTTCTTTTTAAAGAAACTAAACATTGTGTATTGGGGGGAGGGAGCTGCATGCCATGCCCGCGCGGCGGACATGTGGAAAAGGGTCGCGCGTATTCTACCAGAGCGAGCAAAAGTTTCTCCGCGCTGCATGACAGGAAAGCAAGCGCCCCCGGCCTGGAAACTGAATGGCTGGCGTGCGTCGGTGCCGGCGCGATCTCGCTAGAATGTGCTCATCCATATGCGGTTTCCGCATAGTTCGTCGGAGGTCATCATGTCCATGCCTGGGTCCATGTTCCGATTGTCCACCTCGCCATTGTCCATCCTTCGGTTCTGCAAGCGGCTCATCGGCAGCCACAATGCCGCGGCCGGCCATGCGGCACCGCTGCGCCATGCTGTGGCCTGGATCTTCATTGCGGTGGTAGCACTGTTCTTGACGCATCCCGCGGACGCGCCCTCGGATTCGTCGGCATTGCCGGTGCCGTGGCCGGCGGAGTTGGGGTTGGATGGTGCCTCGGTGGGTGGCACCCTGTCAGGTGGCGCAGGCGGCTGAGCACCCCGATCACCAACGCATAGCGTCGTTAGCCCGTCGCCCCTGCCTGCGCAGGGGCGAAGTATCAAAGGATAGAGGGGGACGGAAAGTGGAAACAGCCTACTTCGCCTTCCCCGCCTCCGCATTCTTGCGGATCGTCTCCAGCGTCGCATTCGGCGTGATCAGATTGCCGTCATAGCGCAACTCGATCAGCGCCGGCAGCTTGTGCTCGGCCGTGTAGGCCACGGCGCGCGCCAGCGCCGGCGCGAAGTCGGCGGTCGCCTCGACGATCTCGCCCTGGCCGCCATAGGCCCGCGCCAGCGCCGCGAAGTCCGGGTTGTGCAGCTGGGTCCCCGACACCCGGCCCGGATACTCCCGCTCCTGGTGCATGCGGATGGTGCCGAACATGCTGTTGTTGAAGACAATGAAGATGACCCCGGCGCCATACTGCACGGCGGTGGCCAGTTCCTGGCCGGTCATCATGAATTCGCCGTCGCCGGCAAAGGCGACCACGGTGCGCTCCGGTGCGACGATCTTGGCGCCCACCGCCGACGGCACCGCATAGCCCATCGCACCGCTGGTCGGCGCCAGCTGGGTGCGCATCGCGCCGTAGCGCCAGAAGCGGTGCGCCCAGGTCGCGTAATTGCCGGCGCCGTTGGTGATGATGGTGTCGCGCGGCAGGGCCGCCATCAGGTCCTGCACCACCTGCCACAGGTCGAGCGGCGCGCCGACCTCCTTGAAGACCGGCGGCTGTTCCTGCCAGGCGCGCAGCTCGGCCTTCGCGTCGGCCACCGTGCCGCGCCACGCGGAGGCGTCGACGGGCTGCATTGCCGCCAGCATGGCGCAGGCTTGCGGCGCGCCGCTGGCGATCATCAACTCGGCCTGGTAGACGCTGCCCAGTTCCTCGGGTGCCGGGTGGAAGTGCACCAGGCGCTGCTTCGGTACCGGCGCTTCCAGCAGCGCGTAGCCGCTGGTCGTCATCTCGCCCAGGCGCGGGCCGATGGCGATCAGGAGGTCGGCCTCGCGCACGCGCGCGGCCAGTGTTGGGTTGATGCCGATGCCGACGTCGCCGATATAGTGCGGATGGTCGTTGTCGAGCAGGTCCTGGAAGCGGAAGGCGCAGGCCACCGGCAGCGCATTCGCCTCGGCAAACGTGACGATATCAGCGCAAGCCTGTGCGTTCCAGGTGCCGCCGCCGAGCAAGAGCAGCGGCTTCTTCGCCTGTGCCAGCATGGTCCTCAGCTGGTCGATCTGGCTGGCGGAGGGCGAGGCCTGCACCGGCTGGTAGGCGCGGGTGTCGGCCACCGCCGCCTGGGTCACCAGCATGTCCTCGGGCAGGGCGAGGACGACCGGTCCCGGTCGTCCACTCGTGGCAATCTGGAAGGCGCGCGCCAGGTATTCGGGGATGCGCTCGGCGCGGTCGATCTGTGCCACCCACTTGGCCATCTGGCCGTACATGCGGCGGTAGTCGATTTCCTGGAAGGCTTCGCGGTCCATGAAATCGCCGCCCACCTGGCCGATGAACAGGATCATCGGCGTGGAATCCTGGTAAGCGGTGTGCACCCCGATCGACGCATTGGTCGCACCCGGGCCGCGGGTGACGAAGCAGATGCCGGGCTTGCCGGTGAGCTTGCCGTAGGCCTCGGCCATGAACGCCGCGCCGCCCTCCTGGCGGTTGATGATAAAGCGGATGCGGGAATCGTGCAGCGCGTCCAGCACGTCGAGGTAGCTTTCGCCGGGCACGCCGAAGGCGGTGTCCACGCCGTGGACCTGGAGCGCATCGACCAGGATCTGGCCGCCGCTGCGGGAGGGGTGCGTCATGGTGGGGTCATCCTTATCGAAGAGGCATCCGGGCATTCTAGGTGAGCCTTTCGGCACTGGCTTTTGAAATGGCGACAACAATTTTCACAAAAGGCTGCCCCCGGTTTGATAAGGACACCAATTTTAAGGGCGAGCTATGGATGTATGATGGACAGTATCTACATGGCAACTATATTCACCATGAAAAACTACTTCCTTGTTAGCCTGGCCCTTTCGGCAAGCATGATCGTGCATGGCGGTGGCGCGCACGCCGCCGACATCGCCACACAATGCGGCGCCGACCTGGAGGATGCCAGGGCCTTCATCACCGCCAATGATGCCGGCGCCAGCGCGCTGCTGGCCGACCATGGGCCTGCGATCACCCACGCCTATGACACCGCGCTTGCTGCCTCGGCCTCGGATGCGGGCAGCTGCCTGGGCCTGCTGACGGCTTACCTGCGCGCTTGGCGCCCCGGGCATCTCGCCATACTGCGCGCGCCGCAGGACAGCATCGTGCCGCCATCCGCAGCGCATCCGGCAAGCCAGGCCAAGGCCGATATGCGCGCGCCGCGGTTGCAGGCGCTGGACAAGAACACGCTCCTGCTTACATTGCCTACCTTCAGCGAAGCCTATCGCAGCATCCTGCAAGCCTTCCTGTCCGGGCAGCGCGGCGTATTGCAGTCGCATCGCAACTGGATCATCGACGTGCGCGACAACGACGGCGGTTCGGACGCGACCTTCCAGCCCTTGCTGGCCTGGCTGCTGGATGGCGAATTACGCACCCATGCGACCGAATTCTTCGTCACCCCAGCCAATATCCAGGCACAGGAAGACGTCTGCGCCTTCGTCAGCGACAAGGCGGCCTGCAAGCAGATGGTGGCCCCGATCGTCGCTGCCATGCGCACTGTCCAGCCGGGCAGCTTCGTGAGTGCCGGCGGACAGTCGATGTTGGTCCAGGCCGTACCGCCGGAGCCGATGCGTCCGTCCCGCGTCGCCGTATTGATCGACACCCCATGTGGCAGCAGTTGCGAACAGTTCGTGCTCGAAGCGCGCACCGGTGCCCGGGTCAAGGTGCTCGGCCGGCCAACCCAGGGCGTGCTCGACGTGTCCAACCTGCGCCCGCATAGATTGCCGTCCGGGCGAATACTGTTTTACGCGACCACGCGCTCGACGCGGCTGCCCGCAATGCGCATCGATGGCATCGGCATCGCCCCCGACATCCTGCTGCCGACACCAAAAGACCAGGCCGCACGCGACGCCGAGGTGGCGCAAGTACAACGCTGGCTCGAAGGCGGCTCCCTCGGCACCCAGTAACCTTGATCCCCGATATTGCTTAAGCTTGGGCAGTCATCGGTTACAATATCGCCCGTGAAGCAGGCCAAGGCAACCGCTGGCTCATGCCGCAAGGTCATGGGCGGGAGGAAGGTCCGGACTCCATAGAGCAGGGTGACGGTTAACGGCCGTCCGCTGAAAGCCAGGCGCAAGCCGGGTATAAGGCGAGGAATAGGGCCACAGAGACGAGCGTATTTAGTTACGGTGAAACGCGGTAACCTCCACTCGGAGCAATTCCAAATAGGCACGCGTTGATGTTGCTCGCGGAGCGTGCGGGTAGGAAGCTTGAGCGCCGGAGTAATTCGGCGCCTAGAGGAATGGTTGTCATAGGGGCGTCCCGCAAGGGAGACCACTACACAGAATCCGGCCTATCGGCCAGCTTTACACTTAATTCATCGCGGTCACGCATGGCTGCATCGCGCTTGCCCGCCCGGGAGACGAACGATGCAGCACTACATCCTGGCCCTCGACCAGGGCACCACCAGTTCGCGCGCGATCCTGTTCGATCGCCAGGGCCAGGTGGCATCCACCGCCCAGCAGGAATATCCCCAGCATTTCCCCCAGCCCGGCTGGGTCGAGCACGATCCGCTCGACATCTGGCATAGCCAGCTTGCCTGCGCCCACCAAGTGCTGCGGCAAAGCGGCATCGATGCGCAGCAGGTCGCCGCCGTCGGCATCGCCAACCAGCGCGAGACCACGGTCGTGTGGGACCGCCGCAGCGGCGAGCCGCTGTGCCACGCCATCGTCTGGCAAGACCGGCGCACCGCCGGCATCTGCGACGAGTTGCGCGCGGCCGGCCACGCGCCCCTGATCGCGCGCAAGACCGGCCTCGAACTCGATGCCTATTTTTCCGCCACCAAGCTGCAATGGCTGCTGACCAATGTCCCCGGCGCCCGCACGCGCGCCGAACGCGGCGAGCTGGCCTTCGGCACCGTCGACAGCTGGCTCACCTATAAACTATGCGGGCGCCACGTGACGGATGTGAGCAATGCCGCCCGCACCATGCTCTTCAATATCAACAGCCTGCGCTGGGATCCGGAACTGCTGGACCTGTTCGGCATTCCCGCTTCGATGCTGCCTGAAGTCGTGCCCAGTTCGGGGCAGGTGGGCGTCACCGACGAAGCGCTGTTCGGACGTGCCATCCCGATCGCGGGCATCGCCGGCGACCAGCAGGCCGCGACCTTCGGCCAGGCCTGCCACCGGCGCGGCATGGTCAAGAATACCTATGGCACCGGCTGCTTCATGCTGATGCATGCCGGGGACTCGCCGCCGCAGTCGCACAACCGGCTGCTGGCGACCGTCGGCTGGCGCGTCGGCACGCGCACGGATTACCTCCTGGAAGGCAGCGTCTTCATGGGCGGCGCCACCGTCCAGTGGCTGCGCGACGGCCTCGGCATCATCAAGCAGTCGAGCGAGGTCGAGGCGCTGGCGCGCTCGGTGCCCGACAGCGGCGGCGTGATGCTGGTGCCGGCCTTTGTCGGCCTCGGCGCGCCGCACTGGGATGCGTATGCGCGCGGCACCATCGTCGGCATGACGCGCGGGACCACGGCCGCCCACATCGCGCGCGCCGCGGTCGAGGCCATCGCCTACCAGAGCGCGGAACTGCTGGCCGCGATGCAAAAGGATGCCGCCTGCGCCGTGCACGAAGTGCGCGCCGACGGCGGTGCAGCGCGCAACGATTTGCTGATGCAGTTCCAGGCCGACCTGCTGGGCGTGCCGGTGATCCGGCCGAGAGTGACCGAGACCACGGCACTGGGCGCCGGCTACCTGGCGGGATTGGCGCTCGGGTTCTGGGCGTCCGTGGAGGAGATCGCCGCCCAGTGGCAAGCCGAGCGCCGCTTCGAGCCGCGCATGGCGGCCGCGCGGCGCGACGAGGCGATGGCGCGCTGGGCGCGGGCGGTGGCGCATGCGCGCGCATGGGCCGTGCCTGACCACCATTGATGGCAGGCGTGTGACAATTTCCCGGCAGATGGGGCACAATCGTTCAATATTATCAATATTGCATCGTCGATTGGAGCTGTCTTGAAATTACTGAAGGGATTTTTCTCATTCGCACATGGTGTACTGGCCGTATTGTTCGTCGCCATTTCCATCCTGCTCACCTGGCTGGGCATCCATACCGGCTGGCTCGCCGTCATCGCTGAACCGGCCGAGGGCGCGGAACAGGCGATCGAGGCGATCGGCCTGCTGGCCATCGCCGTGGTCTCGCTGCAGATCGCCCAGACCATCACCGAAGAAGAAGTCATCCGCGATGCCCACATCAGCGCCCCCACGCGCGTGCGCCGCTACCTGTCGCGCTTCATGGTCGTGGTGGTGGTGGCGCTGTCGATCGAAGGCCTGGTCGGGGTCTTCAAGGCCTTGCACGAAGACCCGGAACTGCTGCCGCACGCGGCCACCGTGCTCATCTCTGCCGGGCTGCTGATGGCCGGTTGGGGATTGTTCATCCGCTTTAATAAATCGGCCGAGGAGCTGGAGCCGGAAGCGATGAAGGATGCCAAGAGCGAGGACGTCAAGCTGGAAGAATAGGCGGGAAGAACAGGCGGGAAGAACAGGCGGGAAGAACAGGGTGCTTGCGGCTGGGCGGGCCATCGCTTACAGTGGCCCGTCAACTTCGGAGCACACCATGCGCCAACAAGCCGTGCGCCACCGCGCGATCTTCCTGTCCGCCACCGTCTGCCTTGCCTGGGCCTGGCTGCCGGCAAGCGCAGCCCTAGCCGCAGCGGCCACCACCTCAGCCAACACCTCAGCCAACACCTCAGCCACCACCTCAGCCACCACCTCAGCCACCACCTCAGCCACCACCTCAGCCAACACCGAGCCCGCATCCCTGGCGGCACTGCCGGCCGAGATCCGCGAGCACATCGGCCCGGACGTGTCCGACCGCGGCGGTCCCTTTGCCGCCGGCTGCGTCAGTCTCCATGGCGAAGCGCACAGCCGCTTTGCCGGCGCCCGCATCGAAGGCGACACGGCCCAGGTGACAATCGAGCGCGGCGGCATCGCCCACTACTTCGAACGGCTGGATTACCGCCGCCGCAATGGCCACTGGGTCCATGTTCCCGCGCCGGTTCTTCCAGCATCCCCGACATTGCCGCCAGGCTGACCGGTTTGCTATCCGCGCAGGCCGCCGCTTGAAGGGGCGCCGCGCTTTGTCGTCAAGTCCGGCCAGTCATGAACGCCAATAATTATTTGCGGCGGCAATCGTCTGGAATTCGATGGCGACGACCTGGGTCGTGGCAACCAGGCTATCCGGATTCGCCGCATAGTTCGGGCGCCCGCCTTTGAGAATGTCGAGATCGGGCTGGATGTTATGGACGGTATGGCGTGCAATCTTGATTGCCAGCGCACGGCCTTCTTCCGGCGTCGTCGTGATGAGGGTACCGCCCGGTATCAGAATCAATTCTTGTTCTGGGACACGATTCATGAGGCACTCCCAAGTAGTCGATGTGAATTCGCCCTAATTGGACCCATCAATGCTTGAGCAAGTTCCCTGGCGCTGTTCAATCCGGACGCGCGAATGCACGGGCGCGTAAACGTTCCAGCTGGCTGCTGTCCAGGCAGCGGAAGGGAATGGGCAGCGCCCCGCGGCGGAACACCAGCAGATAGCCGCGGCTGTAGCTGCGTACGCCGGTCACCTCGTCCCAGCCGCGCCTGAAGTTACCCGCTTTGGCGCTGTACGCGATGGTCGCATCATCGATCGTGAAGTCGCACACCGGCATGCGCCGCTGTTTAAGAAGAAAGAGCGGGGTGCCCAGCAGTGCGACCCAGAAGCCGGATGTACCCGGCAGGGTGCCAACAGCCAGCGAGCCCAGCGCCAGCAGCAGGCCGCTCGTCCAGCCGGGACCGCCGGCCAGCAGCGCAGCTCCGGCCAGTGCCCACGCGGCGGCGCCCAGCACCAGGGGCAGGAGGATGCGCCGGCGCCTGACCTCGGGCGCGGCGTGGCGCAGCAGGAAGCGCACGTGTTCGCGCACCATGCTCGAGTAATCCTCCAGGGTATATGCCACGCTGAACCGGATCGGCGTCTCATCCGGCGGCTTGGTCACCCGGCTGCCGTCCGGCATGTCGACCACGAGTTCGGTGGCGGCGAAGGCCCGGCCTTGTTGCCGGACGATGTGCATCGCAACTTCCTTGCGATGCGGGGGCTGGGGGTGACCGCTGCCGAACATGCTGCGCCTCCGCTGATGAGATAGGCGGCAAATGAGGTGCTTGTCTGAAATTGCAAGTTGAAATCGCTGCGGTCGCGTTGACTGGATACGTGGAAGACGATTGATGCAGGCCGAATATCCCCGATTTTCCATGCTTATTATATGAAGCCTCAGGCACTTCCTTATCGAGGTCAGCCCCATGATCAATGTCGGCAAGAACATCAACCAGCATAATGCCGGATGGTCCTTCGAAGACATCAGCAAGGATTTCGACGAGCACATCGAAAAGTCGATTCCACTCTACCGCCAGGGACACGAGCTGGTCTGCCGCTACAGCGATTTCTTCCTGAAGCCCGACAGTCTGGTCTACGACATCGGCTGTTCCACCGGACAGTTTCTCGCAAAGCTGGCCCGGCACCATCCGCAGAAGTCCCATTTGCGCCTGGTCGGCATCGATACCGTCGAGGACATGATCGGGTTCGCCAAAGACCTGGCCGCGCAAGACAGGCGCATGTCCTTCGTCCTCGCCAATGCACTGGATGTCGAATTCGATGCCTGCGACATGGTCGTTGCCAATTACACGATCCAGTTTCTCCCGCCGCGGGTGCGGCAGACACTGATCGATGTCCTGTATGGCGCGCTGAACTGGGGCGGCGCCTTGTTCATGTTCGAGAAAGTGCGCGCCCCGGACAGCCGCTTCCAGGATTACGCCAACCAGGTCTATATCGAATTCAAGCTCGAAAATGGTTTCAGCGAAGCCGAAATCATCCACAAGGCAAGAAGCATCAAGGGCGTGATGGAACCGTTTTCCACCCAAGGGAATATCGACATGCTGAGACGGGCCGGTTTCACGGACATCGTCACCGTCCAGAAATACGTGTGTTTCGAAGGCTTTTTGGCGATCAAGTAAGATCGCAAGCGACATATCCGGGAGGCCGCATGCACGCCGGTTTGGGAAATTTCTTCTTTCGTTATCGAAATGCGATCGGGCCGGTCCTGATCGTGGTCGCGATCGCAGTCGGCGCGCCGGCTTATCCGCTCGGCCGTGCCGATTTGAACCTGGTGCTGGATGTCGCCGGTATCGGCATCGCCTTGCTCGGCGAGGCCCTGCGGGTGGTCACCATCGGCTATGACTATATCGAGCGCGGCGGCAAGAACCGCCGGGTGTATGCCAGCAAACTCATCCAGGGCGGTATGTTTGCCCACTGCCGCAATCCTCTCTATACCGGCAACATCCTGCTGGCCGTCGGCATTGCGATGATCGTCCATTCTCCCGTGCTCTACCTGACGGCCTTGCCCCTGGTGCTGCTGGTCTACAGTTGCATCGTCGCGGCCGAGGAGCGCCTGTTGCGTCGCCAGTTCGGCGACGAGTATGCGCAATACTGCCGGCGCGTGCATCGCTGGCTGCCGCGCTGGACCGGCTGGGCCGATTCGACCGCGCACCTGCGCTTCAACTGGCGCCGGGTGCTGGTCAAGGAGTACAACACCCTGTTCCTGGTGGCGCTGGCCCTGGTGGCGGTCAAGATCTGGTCCGATTACGAAGTGCAGGGCAGGGCGGCCTCGCCCCCTGCGGTGGCACTCTGGGCCGCATTCCTGCTCTGGCTGGGTTTGTATGTGCTGGTGCGTTCGCTGAAGAAATCCGGCTTCATCCAGCCGTGAGCGCCGGCCGTTCCGGCCCACAAAGCGGGCAAGCGCCCGCTTGAACTTGCTATAACCCGCTTGCTATAACCCGCCTGCTATAACCCACCTGCCAGAACCCGCCCGCTAGAACCCGATCCGTCCCTTGCCCGGCGTCGCCTTGATGCGGATATCCGCCGCCACCACGTGTTCCCGCCCGTCGGCCACCGCATGGCCCAGTCCATCCAGCAAGGTCTTGCGCAGGTCGCGCGGCGACACGCCGGCCAGGCGCTCCAGCACCGCCTCGTCCAGCAGCGGATCGAAGGCGGCCAGATTCAGCGCCTTCAACAAACCCTGGTAGATACGCTGGGCAATGCCCGCCGCCTGCCGGGGCGTCGGTGCCGGCACGTCGTAGACGGCCATGCGGTTCAGCAGCGGGTGTGGAATGCCCTCGATGGAATTCGCGGTGAGCACCCAAAAGATCTGGGAGGCGTCGATGTCGACGTCGATGAATTCGTCGCGGAAGGCGCAGGCGGTCTCCGGCTCCAGCAACTGATAGAGGGCGGCCAGCGGATCCGACTGCGAAGAGCCGCTCGCTTTTTCCACTTCGTCGAGCACGATCACCGGGTTGGCATACTCGCCGCGCACCAGGCGCTCGGCCACCTTGCCGCACTTGGCGCCGCGCCAGCTGGCCGAACTGCCGGTGATGACGAAGCCGGCCGACAGGGCGTTCATGCTGATCAATTCGCAATCGGTCTGCAGGGCACGGGCCAGGCGCTTGGCGAAATGGGTCTTGCCGACGCCGGGGCCGCCGAGCAGCAGGATCGGCATCAGGTTGCAGCCCTGGTCGCCGGCATGGGCCAGGCGCAGGTAGCGCGCCAGGTCGTCCAGCACGTCGTCGAAATTGGGGCATTCCTCGAACAGCGGATCGAGGGCATCGAGGGAAGAGGGGGTGGTGACGAAACGTTCGGCCCCGGTTTCGAGCATGCGCTCGTAGAAGACGTCGAGTTCGGGCGAGCGTCCGCGGTTGCGGTCGAGCGCACCCTGGACCTCGTTCAGGTCGTAGACGGTGCGGGTCCGGGCCAGGGCGATACTCACGGCAATCTCCTGCTGGTAAGTACTTACTCATGCCTGGCAGTCGATGCCGTTTGCATCGGCGCACGAGCCGGGCGATCAGCGTGACTTCATCCTAACCCGCACGGCATGGATGTGCAATTCTCAATGACCAGCGTGCCAAGAATTAGTGCTTTAAAGCAACAACTACTTGCAGTATAAAGTTGCGCGTGATCAAACGTGGAGCTTCGTGCACAGATGAGGTGCAACATGCACTTGATCACCTAAGTATCTAATTTTGCTCAACATTTTCACTAGAGCCAGTCTCAAGGAAGTGCGCTAAGTCATTGGTTTCATTGGCAATTTCGGCGTTTTCCGAGAGTGAATTCGCTTGACCACAGACAACGCTTCACTTAAAGTGGGAAACGGTGGCAAAAAGTGTAGTTTTGTGGGAGATCTTGCGGTCTCCGGGCCCCTAAAAATAATCAGACTGATAACTCTCCAAACTAGGCAAATACGTGTTTCAGGGCGCGTCAGCGATCAATCTCGATGCGAAAGGTCGGATGTCCATCCCGGCCAAGCACCGTGACGCCTTGATCCAGCAGTGTGAAGGACGTATGACGCTTACGAAACACCCACATGGTTGCCTGTTGTTTTTCCCGCGCCCGGTGTGGGAACAGCATCGCGAACAGATCGCCGCCTGGCCGATGTCGGCCCGCGCGTGGCAACGCATTTTCCTTGGTAATGCCTGCGATGTCGAGATGGACAGCGCCGGCCGGGTACTGGTATCGCCCGAACTGCGCACTGCAGTCGGGCTGGAGAAGGAAGTCATGATGCTCGGCATGGGCACCCATTTCGAGATCTGGGACGCCGCCAAGCTGGCCGCCGACGAGGCCGAAGCCGTTGCCGGCGGCATGCCCGACGTTCTTTCCAATTTCTCCTTTTAAGGCACCGCATGAATTCAACACCGGTGCCCGAGTTGCAGCATCGTACGGTGCTGCTCGATGAAGCAGTCGATGCGCTCGACCTGAACGGCGCGCGCGCGGCCGGTACTTATATAGATGGCACCTTCGGCCGCGGCGGTCACAGCCGGCTGATCCTGTCGAAGCTGGCGCCGCAAGGACGCTTGATCGGCTTCGACAAGGACTTGCAGGCGATCGCCACGGCAGAGCAGATCGACGATCCGCGCTTTGCGATCGTGCACGACAGTTTTGCGACCATGCGCGAGGCGCTGGCGGCGCGCGGCATTGCCCAGGTCGACGGCATCCTGCTCGACCTCGGTATTTCATCGCCCCAGGTCGACGACGCGAGCCGCGGCTTCAGCTTCCGCAACGACGGTCCACTGGACATGCGGATGGATACGACACGGGGCATCTCCGCCGCCGACTGGCTGGCCGAGGTGGACGAACGACAACTGGAAAAGGTCATACGCGATTATGGGGAAGAACGGTTTGCTTTTCAGATTGCAAAGGCGATTGTTGCTCGCCGGGCAGTCGAGCCAATTTCAAGCACACGACAGCTTGCCGCAATCGTGGCAAACGCGGTCAAAACCCGGGAGAAGGGCAAGGATCCGGCAACCCGCACCTTTCAGGCTGTCCGGATTTTCATCAATAAAGAGCTTGAGGACCTTGAAGCAGGTCTGAACGCCGCCTACGAACTGCTGGCGCCCGGCGCCCGCATGTCGGTCATCAGCTTCCACTCGCTGGAAGACCGCATGGTCAAGCAGTTCCTGGCGGCCAAGGCGAATGTCGAGCAGCCGGACCGCCGCCTGCCGATCCGCGCCGTCGACCTGCCGCAGCCACTGATGAAACTGATCGGCAAGAGCAAGCCTTCCGGCCACGAAGTCGAGGCCAATCCGCGCGCCCGCTCGGCGGTGCTGCGCGTGGCCGAACGCCTGCCGGCGCTTGCTGCGCAGGCAGCCGGGAGCCGCGCATGACCGGCAAGCTGAACGTGGTGCTGACCGCGCTGCTGGTGGCCTGTGCGCTGTCGGTGGTGAATTCGCGCTACCAGCGCAACCACCTGGTCAACGACCTGGAAAAGCTGGCCTCCCAGCAGCGCCAGCTCGACATCGACTGGACCCAGCTCCAGCTCGACCAGTCGACCCTCGGCAAGAATGAGCGCATCGAGCAGATCGCGCGCACCGAATTGAACATGGCGCCCCTGAGCCCGGCGCGCACCCAGTACCTGACGGAAGGCGGCCAATGAAAGCCGGTGCCAACGGATCCCGCGTGGCCGCCGGCAAGGGCGTGTCCTTCTCCAAGAGCCCGGTGCTGGCGGTAAGGCTGCCGGACTGGCGCTCGCGCGTGGTGCTGTTCGTGCTGTTCGCGGCCTTTGCCGCGCTGGCCGGGCGCGCGCTGTGGGTGCAGGTCGTGGACAACCAGTTCCTGCAAAAGAAGGGCGCCAGCCGCTACATGCGCACCGAGGAACTGGCGGCCACACGCGGCAAGATCTTCGACCGCAACGGCATGGTGCTGGCGTCGTCGCTGCCGGTGAAATCGGTGTCCGCCTTCACCGAGGACATCAAGGACGCGCCGCCGGAAAAGCTGCGCGAACTGGCGCGCCTGCTGGAGATGCCGGAAGCCGACCTGCGCAAGAAGCTCAATTCGAACCGCAGCTACGTCTACCTGAAACGCCAGGTCGAGATGGACGTGGTCGCCAAGATCGAGAAGCTCGACATCGACGGCATCGACACCCGCAAGGAATACAAGCGCTTCTACCCGCAGGGCGAGGTGATGGCGCACATGGTCGGCTTCACCAACGTCGAGGACGTGGGCCAGGAAGCGATGGAACTGGCGCAGCAGAAGGCGCTGGCCGGCCAGCCGGGCAGCCGCCGCGTGATCAAGGACCGCCTCGGCCGCATCGTCGAGGACGTCGGCATGCAGCGCGAACCGCACGACGGCAAGGATTTGCACCTGTCGGTCGACAGCAAGCTGCAGTACATCGCCTTCAACAGCGTCAAGGACGCGGTCGAGAAGTTCCATGCCAAGGCCGGCGCCGCCGTGGTGATCGACGTGCACACCGGCGAGGTGCTGGCGCTGGCCAACTGGCCGACCTACGACCCCAACAACCGCGCCCACCTCACCGGCGAGCAGCTGCGCAACCGCGTGATCACCGACACCTTCGAGCCGGGTTCGACGCTGAAACCCTTCACCGTCGCGCTGGCGCTGGACAAGGGCCTGATCAAGCCGACCACGCTGTTCGACACCGGCACCCGTCCTTACATGACCGGTGGCCACCCGATCCGCGATACCCACCCGCACGGCGTCATCGACGTCAGCACCATCATCCAGAAGTCGTCGAACATCGGCACCACCAAGATCTCCGAGCTGTTGACGGCCCAGGAAATGTGGCAGATGTTCACCAAGGTCGGCTTCGGCCAGGCCCCGCGCTACGGCTTCCCCGGCGCGGCGGCGGGGCGCGTGCGTCCCTACAAATCCTGGCCGATCGTGGCCAAGGCCAATATGTCGTTCGGCCAGGGTATCTCGATGTCGCTGCTGCAGCTGGCGCATGCCTGGCTGATCTTCGCGCGCGACGGCGACATCATCCCGCTGTCGTTCCAGAAGGTGACGGAAAAGCCGGTCGGCCAGCAGATCATCTCGCCCAAGACCGCCGCGCAGATGCGCACCATGGTGGAATCCGTGGTCGGTCCGGGCGGTACCGCGTCCCAGGCGCAGATCCCCGGCTACCGCGCGGGCGGCAAGACCGGCACCGCGCAAAAGGTCATCGACGGCCGTTATTCGCAGACCCATTACGTCGGCAACTTCGCCGGCATGGTGCCGATGTCGAACCCGCGCTTCCTGATCGCGGTGATGATCGACGATGCGTCCGGTCCGGTCCACACCGGCGGCGGCGTCGCCGCACCGACCTTCGCACTGCTGGCCGCGAACGCGCTGCGCGCCGCCAACGTGCCGCCGGATTCGACCGTCACCGACATCATCATCCCGGAACACCCACTCGAGGAGAGCAATTGATGGCCCACAGCCTGCACGCGATCTGCGAGTGGATCCGCGGCGCCGCCCCCGGCGCCGAGCTGGCGTCCGATTCGCGCCGCATCCGCCGCGGCGACGTCTTCTTCGCCTATCCGGGCGAAGCGGCCGACGGCCGCCGCTTCATCGGCGCCGCCATCGAGAACGGCGCCGCCGCGGTGGTGTACGAGGCGCGCGACGGGGAAGGCGACTTCGTCTGGGACGATGCATGGACGGTGCCGCACCGCGCGGTGGCGGCGCTGAAGGCCAACGCCGGCCCGGTCGCGCACGCCTATTACGGCAAGTCGCACGCCGCCATGTTCACCGTGGGCGTCACCGGCACCAACGGCAAGACCTCGTGCGCGCTGTGGACCGCGCAGGCGCTGGCCAGCCTGGGCGAGACGGCCGCGGTCATCGGCACGCTGGGCGTGGGCCTCGTGCGCGACCGCGCCGAACCCGAATTCGACACCACCGGCTACACCACGCCGGACGCCGTGCTGCTGGCGGCCGAACTGGCCAAGCTGGAAAAAGCCGGCGCCGGCGCGCTGGCGATCGAAGTCTCGTCGATCGGCCTGGTCGAGAACCGCACCGTCGGCATGCACTTCGACGTCGCCCTGTTCACCAACCTGACGCGCGACCACCTGGATTATCACGGCGACATGGCCAGCTATGAGGCGGCCAAGCTGCAGCTGTTCGAATGGCCCGGCCTCAGGACGGCGGTGGTCAACCTGGACGACCTGGCCGGCGTGCGCATCGTGCGCCACCTGCGCGGCAAGTTCCCGCAGGTAGCGGTGATCGGCTATACCCTGCGCGGCGAAGCCGAGCAGCCGGCGCTCGAGGGTGTCGCCATCCTGCGCGCTTCCAGCCTGCGCAGCCGTCCGGCCGGCGCCGAGTTCCTGGTCGAGACGCCGCAGGGCAGCATGCAGGCGCGCACCAGACTGGTCGGCCACTTCAACGTCAGCAATGCGCTGGCGGTGCTGGGTGCGCTGCTGGCCAAGGGTGTGGACTTGCGCGCCGCGGTGGGCGCCATCGAATCCCTGGTGCCGGCCCCGGGCCGCATGCAGCAGGTCGGCGGCCAGGACGCGCCGCTGGTGGTGATCGATTACGCGCACACGCCGGACGCGCTGGAAAAGACGCTCGAGGCGCTGCGCCAGGTGGCACGCGAACGCGGCGGCAAGCTGTGGTGCGTGTTCGGCTGCGGCGGCGACCGCGATCCGGGCAAGCGCCCGCAGATGGGCCGCATCGCCCAGATGGCCGACCAGGTGGTGGTCACCAGCGACAACCCGCGCTCGGAAGAGCCGCGCGCGATCATCGAGCAGGTGGTGGCCGGCATGGACCCTGTGGGCGCGCCCTGGCAGGCGATCGAAGACCGCGCCGCCGCCATCCTGTCGGCGGTGAAGCACGCGGCCAAGCCGGACGTGATCCTGCTGGCCGGGAAGGGGCACGAGCCCTACCAGGAAATCAAAGGCCGGAAGACCCCGTTTTCCGACGCCGACCACGCCGCGCTGGCCCTGAGCGCGCGGCTGACGATGATGAGGACGAACTGATATGCGCGGCTCGCTCGCCCAATTACTGCCGGCGCTGGATGGCGCCGCGCGCATGACGCGCGACGCCGCTTTCGAGGGCGTGTCGACCGACAGCCGCCAGGTGGCGGCCGGCGCGCTGTTCGTCGCGCTGCGCGGTGAGACCTTCGACGCCCACGATTTCCTCGACCAGCTGGTCGCGCGCGGCGTGGCGGCGGTCGTGGTCGAGCGCCTGCCCGACAACTTCCCGCTGCCGGCCATCGTGGTGCCGGACACCCTGGCAGCACTGGGCCGCATCGGCAACCTGTGGCGCAGCCAGTTCCCGGTTCCGGTGATCGGCGTCACCGGCAGCAACGGCAAGACCACGGTCAAGGAAATGATCGCGGCGATCCTGGCGGCCGCCTTCGGCGCCGACGCGCGCCTGGCCACCCAGGGCAACCTGAACAACGAGATCGGCGTGCCGCTGACCGTGATGCGCCTCGGCGCCGGCCACCGCGCCGCCGTGGTCGAACTGGGCATGAACCACCCGGGCGAGATCGCGCGCCTGGCGGCGATTGCCGCACCCACCGTCGCGATGGTGAACAATGCCCAGCGCGAGCACCAGGAATTCATGCATACCGTGGAAGCGGTGGCGCGCGAGAATGGCTCGGTGCTGGCGGCCTTGCCGGCGGATGGCGTTGCCGTTTTCCCTGGGGATGACGAGTACACGGCGCTGTGGCGCGGGCTGGCCGGGGCGCGGGCGGTGCTGACGTTTGGTTTGAGCAGTGAATGCGATGTGTCCGCAACCTATACGGCGAACAGCTTCGGCAGCGATTTGAACGTTAGCCTCAAAACGTCGCCCCTGCGCAGGCAGGGGTCCAAGTTCGATGCGCCGTCTGCGCAAGAAAACTTGGATCCCGGCCTTCGCCGGGACGACGTGCCAGAGGACGTGGCCGAAGCTGAAGCGCCGACCCAACTTACCATCCGCCTCGCCGCCGCCGGCACCCACAACGTCCGCAACGCCCTGGCCGCCTGCGCCTGCGCCCTGGCCGCCGGCATCCCGGTCGAGGCCATCGTGCGCGGCCTGGAAGCGTTCGCGCCGGTCAGCGGCCGCCTGCAGCGCAAGCAGGCCGCGAACGGCGCCACCATCATCGACGACACCTACAACGCCAACCCGGATTCGGTGCGCGCCGCCATCGACGTATTGGCCGAAAGCGCCGAGCCGCGCATCCTGGTGCTGGGCGACATGGGTGAAGTCGGCACGCAGGGACCCGAATTTCATGAAGAAATCGGTGCGTATGCCGCCAGCCGCGGCATCGGCACCGTGCTCGCAACCGGTGAGCTGGCCCGCCACATGGCCGCATCGGGCGCGCAACATTACGAGCAGTTCGACGATTTATTGGCAGCACTGGACAAGCAACTGGGCAGCAAATCCGACGCAACTGTGTTGGTGAAGGGCTCGCGTTTCATGAAAATGGAACGCGTGGTCAAACACCTCATCGATTCAACACACAACGGCAAGGCCCACTGACAACATGCTTCTCTGGCTCGCACAATACTTCCAGGACTATATCGGTCCCATGCGCGTTTTCAACTACATCACCTTCCGGGCGGTGTTCGCGACCATCACGGCCATTGCCATTGGCCTCGGCTGCGGCCCGGCCGTGATCCGCAAGCTGACCGCGCTGAAGGTCGGCCAGGCGGTGCGCACCTATGGTCCGCAGACCCACCTGCAAAAGCACGGCACCCCGACCATGGGCGGCGTGCTGGTGCTGATTTCGATCGCCCTGTCGACGCTGCTGTGGTGCGATTTGTCGAACCGCCTGATCTGGCCGGTGCTGGTGGTGACCCTCGGCTTCGGCGCCATCGGCTGGGTCGACGACTACCGCAAGGTGGTCTACAAAGACCCGGAAGGCATGCGCTCGGGCGAAAAATACTTCTGGATGTCGCTGATCGGCATCGCCTCCTCGCTCTACCTGGCGTTCTCGGTCTCGGCCAAGACGCCTTGGGAAGTGTGGCATTTGTTCTTCGCCTGGGTGCAGTCGGGCTTCTCGATGTCGCTGCCGCCCAAGGCCGATTTGATCGTCCCCTTCGTCAAGACCATCAGCTACCCGCTCGGCGTGTGGGGCTTCATCGCGCTGACCTATTGCGTGATCGTCGGTTCCTCCAACGCGGTCAACTTCACCGACGGCCTGGATGGCCTGGCCATCATGCCGACCATCATGGTGGGCGGCGCACTTGGCCTGTTCGCTTACCTGACCGGTAACGCCACCTATTCGAAATACCTGTTCATCCCGCACATCCCGGGTGCCGGCGAACTGCTGATCTTCTGCGGCGCGATGGCGGGCGCCGGCCTGGCCTTCCTCTGGTTTAACGCCCATCCGGCCCAGATGTTCATGGGTGACGTCGGCGCGCTGGCGCTGGGCGGCGCGCTCGGCACCGTGGCCGTCATCGTGCGCCAGGAAATCGTGCTGTTCATCATGGGCGGCGTGTTCGTGGCCGAGACCCTGTCGGTGATCATCCAGGTGAGCTGGTTCAAGTACACCAAGAAGCGTTACGGCACCGGACGCCGCGTGTTCCTGATGGCGCCGCTGCACCACCATTTCGAACAGAAGGGCTGGAAGGAAACCAAGGTCGTGGTGCGCTTCTGGATCGTGACCATGGTGCTGGTGCTGGTCGGTCTTTCCACTCTTAAGTTACGTTGATACTGCGCTGACATGAACTACGACGGCAAAACCGCACTGGTGTTGGGGCTCGGCGAATCGGGTCTGGCGATGGCGCAATGGCTCGCGCGCTGCGGCGCGCGCGTGCGCGTGGCCGACACCCGCGCCGAGCCGGCTCGCCTGCCCGCACTGCGCGCCGCCGTGGCGGATGCCGAATTCATCGCCGGCGGGTTCGGTGCCGATCTGCTGGACGGCGCCGATTTCGTCGCCGTCAGCCCGGGCCTGGCACCCGGACGCGAACTGGCCGCGATCGTGCCGGCCGCCGCCGAACGCGCCATCCCGGTGTGGGGCGAGATCGAGTTGTTCGCCCAGGCGCTGGCGGCACTCCGCGCCGAGCGCGGCTATGCGCCGAAAGTCATCGCCATCACCGGCACCAACGGCAAGACCACCGTCACCAGCATGACCGGCCTGCTGTGCCGCCGCGCCGGCCTCTCCACGCGCGTGGCCGGCAATATCAGCCCGGCCGCGCTGGACGTGCTGCGTGACGCATTGGGTAACGGCGTCGACGCCGACGATTTGCCGCAGGCGTGGGTACTCGAACTGTCCAGCTTCCAGCTGCACACCACCTTCAGCCTGAACGCCGACGCCGCCACCGTCCTGAATCTGACCCAGGACCACCTCGACTGGCACGGCAGCATGGCGGCCTATGCGGCCGACAAGGCGCGCATCTTCGGGCCGGACACGGTGCGCATCCTGAACCGCGACGACGCCATCGTGATGGGCATGGCGGCGCCGGGCGCGCATACCAACACCTTCGGCACCGGCGAACCGGATGCGCCGGGCAGCTTCGGTTTGCTGAACGAGCGCGGCGTGCTGTGGCTGGCGAATGCCAATGCGGCGGAAGAGCCGGAAAAGAAACGCAAGAAAAATGAAGTCGCGGAGCCGGTCGAGCTCTTCATCAACCGCATGATGCCGGCCGACGCGCTGCGCATCCGCGGCCTGCACAATGCCTCCAACGCACTGGCCGCGCTGGCCCTGTGCCGCGCCGCCGGCCTGCCGCTGGCGCCCTTGCTGCACGGCCTGCGCGAATATGGCGGCGAGCCGCATCGCGTGGAGCTGGTCGCCAGCATAGCCAACGTCGAATACTACGACGACAGCAAGGGCACCAACGTCGGCGCGACTGTCGCCGCGCTGGAAGGCCTGGGCAAGTCCTTCGGCGACGCCGACCGCCAGATCCTGCTGATCGCCGGCGGCGACGGCAAGGGCCAGGACTTCGCGCCGCTGGCCGGCCCGTGCTCGCGCTATGTGCGCGCGATCCTGCTGATCGGCCGCGACGCGGCGGCGATCCGCGCCGCGGTCGAGCCGACCGGGGTGCCGTGCTTCGACCTCGACGGCCTGCCGGAAGCAACCCGCCGCGCCGCCGGGCTGGCGCGGAGCAGCGACGTGGTGCTGCTGTCGCCGGCCTGCGCCAGCCTGGACATGTTCACCAATTACGCCCACCGCGCCCAGGTGTTCGTCGATGCCGTGCGCGAGCTCGCGCTCGAGAAGGGACAGGAGCTCTGATGGCCTTCCAGCTCCCTTTTAAATTCGGCGGTACGGCCAGCGAAGCCACCATCGCCACGCGTGCGCGCCCGTCGCGCATGATGGAATACGACCAGCCGCTGGTCTGGGTCGTGGTCTTGCTGATGCTGTTCGGGATGGTGATGGTGTACTCGGCCTCGATCGCGCTGCCGGATTCGCCCAAGTTCGCCTACCTGGGTGGCAAGAACAATTATTTCCTGCTGCGCCAGGCCGCCTCGATCGCTTTCTCGCTGGTGGTCGGGCTGTTCGTTTTCCGTATTCCGGTGGCGACCTGGCAGCGCTTCGCGCCGCTGATGTTCGTCGGCACCCTGATCCTGCTGGCCCTGGTGCTGGTGCCGGGTGTGGGCGTGTCGGTGAATGGCGCGCGGCGCTGGCTGCCGCTCAAGATCATGCAGATGCAGCCGTCCGAGATCATGAAGGTGGTGGCCGTGCTGTACGCCGCCGACTTCACGGTGCGCAAGCAGCAGTACATGCACAAGCTGACCAAGGGCTTCATGCCGATGGCCGCCGCGATGGCGCTGGTGGGCGGCCTCCTCATGCTGGAGCCCGACCTGGGCGCCTTCGGCGTGGTGGTCTGCATCTCGATGGGTATCCTGTTCCTGGGCGGCTTCAACATGATCTGGTTCGGCGGCATCGGCGCCGTGCTGGTGCTGGTCTTTTCGAGCATCATCGCGCTGTCGCCCTTCCGCCGCGCGCGCATGTTCGCCTACATGAACCCGTGGGAAGAGGGCAATGCGCTGGACAAGGCCTACCAGTTGACGCACTCGCTCATCGCCTTCGGCCGCGGCGAGTTCTTCGGCGTCGGCCTCGGCGGCAGCGTGGAAAAGCTGCACTACCTGCCGGAAGCCCACACCGACTTCATCATGGCCGTGATCGGCGAAGAGCTCGGCCTGGCCGGCGTGCTGGTGGTGGTCGGCCTGTTCTACTGGCTGGTCAAGCGCGCCTTCGACATCGGGCGCCAGGCCATCGCGCTCGAGCAGCACTTTGCCGGCCTCACCGCCAAGGGCATCGGCATCTGGCTCGGCGTGCAGGTCTTCATCAACATGGGCGTGAACCTGGGTCTGCTGCCGACCAAGGGCCTGACCCTGCCGCTGATGAGCTATGGCGGCTCCGGCGTGCTGTTCAACTGTGTCGGCCTGGCGATCCTGCTGCGCATCGATTACGAAAACCGGGTGCGCATGCGCGGAGGACGCCAATAATGACCAAGCGATTGATGATCATGGCAGCCGGCACCGGCGGCCACATCTTCCCCGGCATCGCCATCGCCCAGTCGATGCGCGAACGCGGCTGGGAAGTCAGCTGGCTCGGCACCGCCCACGGCATGGAAGGCGAGATCGTGCCCAAGCACGGCATCGCGATGGACACCATCGACTTCGCCGGCATGCGCGGCAAGGGCATCGGCCACACCATCAGCGGCGCCTTCAAGCTGGCCGCCAGCTTCGCGTCCTGCCGCAAGTATCTGGCCTTGCGCCAGCCGGATGTGGTGCTGGGCATGGGCGGCTACGTCACGGTGCCCGGCGGGATGATGGCGCGTGCGCGCGGCATTCCGCTGGCGCTGGTGAATGCCGATGCCGCGCTGCTGCTGTCGAACAAGACCCTGACGCCGATGGCCCAGCGCGTGCTGTTCGGCTTCCCGGCCGATTTCGGTAAGGCCGCCGGCAAGGCGGTCGTCACCGGCAACCCGGTGCGCAAGGAAATCCTGGCGATGCCGTCGCCCGGCCACCGCTTCGCCGGCCGCTCCGGTCCACTCCAGCTACTGGTGGTGGGCGGCAGCCTGGGCGCGAAAGTGCTGAACGATGCCGTGCCGGCCGCCCTGGCGCTGATTCCGGAAGGACTGCGCCCGGTCGTCACCCACCAGTCGGGCAAGAAGAACATCGATGCCCTGCGCGCGGCCTATGCCCAGGCCGGTGTGCAGGCCAACGTGGTCGACTTCATCGACGACATGGCGGCCGAATATGCCAACGCCGACCTGGTGCTCTGCCGCGCCGGTGCGATCACGGTCTCGGAACTGACCGCCGCCGGCGTCGCCAGCGTGCTGGTGCCGTTTGTTGCCAGCACCACCAGCCACCAGCGCGACAACGCCATCTGGATGGCCAAGCAGCAGGCCGCCGTGCACCTGCCGCAGGGCGAACTGAATCCGCAGCGCCTGGCGCAGCTGCTGCAAACGACATCCCGCGACCACTGCCTGGCGATGGCCGAGGCGGCGCAGGCGGTCGGCAAGCGCGATGCCAACAAGGCCATCGCGGCGGTACTCGAAGAACTCGCAGGACAAGGACAAAGCGCACGATGAAACACAAGATCAAACACATACACTTCGTCGGCATCGGCGGCAGCGGCATGAGCGGTATCGCCGAGGTGCTGCTCAATCTCGGCTACAAGGTGTCGGGCTCGGACCTGGCCGCCAACGTCGCCAGCCAGCGCCTCAAGGATGCCGGCGCCAGCGTCGCCATCGGCCACGCCGCCGACAACATCCGCGGCGCCGACGCGGTGGTGACCTCGACCGCCGTCAACGAAGCGAATCCGGAAGTGGTGGCCGCGCGCGCTGCCAAGATCCCGGTGGTGCCACGCGCCATCATGCTGGGCGAATTGATGCGCCTGAAGCGCGGCATCGCCATCGCCGGCACCCACGGCAAGACCACCACCACCAGCCTGGTGGCCTCGGTGCTGTACGAGGGCGGGCTGGACCCGACCTTCGTGATCGGCGGGCGGCTCACCAGCGCCGGTGCCAACGCCAAGCTGGGTACCGGCGAATACATCGTGGCCGAGGCCGACGAATCGGATGCGTCCTTCCTCAACCTGACGCCGATGATCGAGGTGATCACCAACATCGACGCCGACCACATGGACACCTACGAGCACGACTTCGAGAAGCTGAAGGGCGCGTTCGTGAATTTCACCCATCGCCTGCCGTTCTACGGCCGCGCAATGATGTGCATCGACGACGTCAACGTGCGCGCCATCCTGCCGCAAGTGACCAAGCCGGTCACCACCTACGGTTTCTCGGAAGACGCCGAAGTGCGCGCCCTGGATGCCCACGCCGAAGGCGTGCAGATGCACTTCACGGTGCGCCAGGAAGGCTATCCGGACACGCCTTTCGTGCTCAACCAGCCCGGCATGCACAATGTGCTGAACGCCTGCTCGGCGATCGCGATCGCGCGCGAGATCGGCGTGCCCGATGAAGCCACCGCGCGCGGCCTGGCCGGTTTCCGCGGCGTCGGCCGCCGCTTCACCCGCTACGGCGAGATCGCCCTGGCGGATGGCGGCAGCTTCACGCTGGTGGACGATTACGGCCACCATCCGGTGGAAGCCCAGGTGACGATCGCCGCTGCGCGCGCCGCCTATCCGGGCCGGCGCCTGGTGCTGGCCTTCCAGCCGCACCGCTATACCCGTACGCGCGACCTGTTCGAAGACTTCGTCAAGGTGCTGGGTGCGCCCGACGTGCTGCTGCTGGCCGAGGTGTACGCGGCCGGCGAGGCGCCGATCGTGGCGGCCGACGGCCGCGCGCTGTCGCGCGCGCTGCGCACCAGCAGCCAGCTGGAGCTGGTGTTCGTGGAAGCCATCGCCGACATGCCGGCCACCATCCTGAACGTGGCGCGCGACGGCGACGTCGTGCTGACCATGGGCGCCGGCTCGATCGGCGGCGTGCCCGGCCAGCTGACGGCGTCCTCCACGTCCTCTGTCACACAACTGAATCCGCATCAAAAGGCCGCATCATGACTACCCTGACCCCCACCGACATCGCCCAGCTGGGCAAGGTCGGCGTCCTGTTCGGCGGCCGTTCCGCCGAGCGCGAAGTGTCGATCATGTCCGGCAGCGGCGTGCTGCAGGCACTCCGCTCGAAAGGCATCGACGCCCATGGCTTCGATCCGGCCGAGCGTTCGCTGGCCGAGCTGGCCGCGGAAAAATTCGACCGCGTGTTCATCGCGCTGCACGGCCGCTACGGCGAAGACGGCAGCCTGCAGGGCGCGCTCGAGCAGCTCGGCATTCCCTACACCGGCAGCGGCGTGATGGCGTCCAGCGTCGGCATGGACAAGATCACCACCAAGATCGTCTGGCTGGCGCACGGCGTGCCGACCCCGAAGTATGCCGTCATCGACACCGACACCGACCTCGATGCGGTGGTGGCCGACCTGGGCCTGCCGCTGATCGTCAAGCCGCCCCTGGAGGGCTCGACCATCGGCATCACCAAGGTGACCCGTGCCGAAGACTTCAAGGCGGCGGTCGACCTGGCGCACCGGTACGACAAGCTGGTACTGGCCGAGCAGTTCATCAGCGGGCGCGAATTCTCGGTGCCGCTGCTGGGCACGGGCCCGAGCGCGCGCGCGCTGCCGATCATCGAGATCGTGGCGCCCGAGGGCAACTACGATTACCAGAACAAGTACTTCACCGACGACACCAAATACCACTGCCCGGCGCCGCTGGATGCCGCCACCACCGAGGCCATCCAGCGCCATGTGGAAAAGGCCTACCGCGCCCTCGGCTGCGAAGGCTGGAGCCGCATCGACGTGCTGCTGCGCGAGACCGACAACCGGCCGTTCCTGTTGGAAGTAAATACCTCTCCCGGCATGACCACCCACTCGCTGGTGCCGATGGCGGCGCGGGCCGAGGGCACCAGCTACGAAGACCTGTGCGTGGAAATCCTGCGCTCGGCCAGCCTGAAAATCGGCACTGCGGCCAAGGGCAAGGAATAAGGAACGACGATGTGGCATGACGTGCGAGCCCTGAATGCAACCGCCAGCGCGATCACCGCGCTGGCGGTGCTCGCCTGTATTTCGTCGGGCGTGTGGTGGCTGTCGCAGCGCCCGATGTTCACGCTGCGCGCGGTGCGCGTCGAGAGCATGTATGGCCTCGACCTGCAGCACGTGAACGAACTGACGGTGCGCAACGGGGTGCTGGGGAAGATCAAGGGGAATTTCTTCACCTCCGACCTGGAGCAGGTGCGCGCGACCTTCGAGACCGTGCCCTGGGTGCGCAAGGCCAGCGTGCGCCGCGAATGGCCGAACCAGCTGATCGTCGCCGTGGAAGAGCACGAGGCGCTCGGCACCTGGGGCGAGGATGGACGCCTGCTGTCGGTGAAGGGCGAATCCTTCACCGCCAACCTGGCCGAGGCCGACGAGGACCACGCACTGCCTGCGTTCGACGGTCCCGCCGGCAGCGAAAAGGAAGTGCTGACCCGCTTCGCCGAACTGCGCGGCTGGTTCGCGCAGGTGGCGCTGGTGCCGGCCTCGCTCAGCCTGTCGAACCGCTACGCCTGGACGGTCAAGCTGGACAACGGCATGAGCGTCGAACTGGGGCGCGAGCAGGACCGCAACACGATGAAGGCGCGGGTGCAGCGGCTGGTGAGCATCTACCCGCAACTGGTGGCGCGGCTGCAGGAAGGGCGCATCGACACCATCGACATGCGCTATCCGAACGGGCTGGCGCTGTCGTCGGCGGCCCTGAGCGTGCCGACGGACGCCACCAAGCCGGTCAAGGCGGCGAAGCAAAAAAAAGCACCAAGCAAAACAACAAAGCACATTTAATTTAAGCAGGCACAGCTAACATGACTAAAGACGCGAAAAACCTGATCGTCGGCCTCGACATCGGCACCTCGAAAGTGGTGGCGGTGGTGGCCGAGGTGATGGCGGATGGGCGCCACGAAGTAATCGGCCTCGGGCAGCACGAGTCGCGAGGCTTGAAGAAGGGCGTCGTCGTGAACATCGAGGCGACCGTCGAATCGATCCAGCGCGCGCTCGAGGAAGCCGAGCTGATGGCCGACTGCAAGATCCGCAATGTGTATGCCGGCATCGCGGGCAGCCATATCCGCTCGTTCAATTCGAGCGGCATGGTGGCGATCAAGGACAAGGAAGTCACCGCCACCGACGTGGCGCGCGTGATCGAGACCGCCAAGGCGGTCAACATCCCGACCGACCAGCAGCTGCTGCACACGGTGCCCCAGGAATTCATCGTCGACAACCAGGAAGACGTGCGCGAGCCGATCGGCATGAGCGGCATCCGCCTGGAAGTGCGGGTGCACATCGTCACCGGTGCGGTGTCCGCAGTGCAAAATATTGTAAAGTGCGTGCGCCGTTGCGGCCTCGAGGTCTCCGACCTGATCCTGCAGCCGATGGCCTCGGCCGACTCGGTGCTGACCGGCGACGAGAAAGAACTGGGCGTGGTCTTGATCGACATTGGCGGCGGTACCACCGACATCGCCGTGTTCAGCGATGGCGCGATCCGCCACACCGCGGTCCTGCCGATTGCCGGCGACCAGATTACCAGCGACATCGCGATGGCCCTGCGCACCCCGACCGGCGAGGCGGAAGAAATCAAGATCCGCTACGGCGTGGCCAAGCAGGTGCTGGCGGACCCGGGCGAGACGCTCGAAGTGCCGGGCCTGGGCGACCGCGGTCCGCGTTCGCTGTCGCGCCAGGCGCTGGCGGCCGTGATCGAGCCGCGCGTCGAAGAATTGTTTGCGATGGTGCACCAGGTGGTGCGCGAATCGGGCTACGAAGGCGTACTGTCGTCGGGCATCGTGCTCACCGGCGGCTCGTCGATCATGCCGGGCATGATCGAGATGGCCGAAGACATTTTCCTGAAGCCGGCGCGCCTTGGCACGCCGGAATACCGTGGCCAGCTGGCGGACGTGGTGCGCAGCCCGCGCTACGCGACCGTTCTCGGCCTGCTGCTGGAAGCGAAGAAACAGTATCTGCGCGGACACATCGTGACGCGCCAGGACGGGTCGGTGAAGGCGGTCTGGCAGCGCATGAAAGAATGGTTCCTCGGGAACTTCTAAACGGAATTGTGAAGTGGCGTTGAAGCGGCGGAAGCGTGGAAAAACTGACCAGCGGCAACAGTTTGAAAGGACCATGATGACGGGCCCATCCAAAATGCAACGTAAAGTCGATTTTTTTAGTGAACAGAAACACTTGGTAACGGTTTTTCTTGGTAACGATCGTAAATATTTTTAAAATATAGGCGCGTTTCCAACCTGCAGGCCTGATCGAAAGGCGATGAGGTCTGCAGCTTGGAAACGGCACATTGAGATTAGGAGTTCATCATGGAGTTTGATATGGTCGATAACGCAGCACTGGGCACCGTGATCAAGGTGGTCGGCGTCGGCGGTGCGGGTGGCAACGCGGTGCAGCACATGATCAATAAAGGTGTTTCCGGTGTCGAGTTCATCGCCGCAAACACCGACGCCCAGGCGCTCAACGCCTCGGGTGCCCACAACATCATCCAGATCGGCGATTCCGGCCTGGGTGCCGGCATGCGTCCTGAAATCGGCCGCCAGCTGGCCGAGCAGTCGCGTGCGCGCATCGAAGATGCGCTGCGCGGTGCGCACATGGTCTTCATCGCGGCCGGCATGGGCGGCGGTACCGGTACCGGCGCCGCCCCGATCGTGGCCGAAGTGGCCAAGAACATGGGCGCGCTGACCGTGGCCGTGGTCTCCAAGCCGTTCTCGTACGAGGGCGACAAGTGCATGCAGGTGGCCGAGACCGGCCTCGAAGAGCTGACCAAGCACGTCGACTCCCTGATCGTCATCCTCAACGAAAAGCTGGAAGACATCTACGAAGACGAATCGATGCTGGACTGGATGAAGCATGCGGACGACGTGCTGAACAACGCCGTCGCCGGTATCGCCGAGATCATCAACGTGCCGGGCCACATCAACGTCGACTTCAACGACGTCAAGACCATCATGAGCGAGCAGGGCAAGGCCATGATGGGCACCGCGACCGCCGCCGGCGTCGACCGCGCGCGCATCGCCGCCGAACAGGCCGTGGCATCGCCGCTGCTGGACGGCATCGACCTGTCGGGCGCCAAGGGCGTGCTGGTGAACGTCACCGCCTCGCGCGGCCTGAAGGGTAAGGAGATCAAGGAAGTCATGGCCGCCGTGCGCGCCTTCGCCGCGCCCGACGCCGCGATCGCCCAGGGCATCGCCTACGACGACGAGATGGGCGACGAGCTGCGCGTGACCGTGGTTGCAACCGGCCTGGGCAAGAACAAGGCCAGCATCTCGCTGGTGCAGCCGCAGCAAGTGCTGCGCACCGGCACCTACAACGCGCCGATGATGGCCGGCACCACCACGGTGTCGACCGGTGCCATGGGCATGGGCGCCATCACCGGCGCCGCCGACGTCGGCATGAAGCAGCCGGCCGTGTGGCGCCGCGAGCAGGCATCGGAACAAGTCCGCGCGATGCAGAACAACGGTGTCGAAACCTACGACATCCCGGCCTTCCTGCGCAAGCAAGCAGACTAAGCAGCAAACCGCCGGCTGACCACCGGCACCCTCCATGATGCAAGGGCCGGTACCGAACCAAGCGGTACCGGCCCTTCGTTTATCCGGCATCAAACCGGGGTCAGAGCCCGATTCTTGGAAATAACCCACCGACAATCAACTTCGGGGTCAGAGCACAAGGACAGGGAAATTCGGGGTCAGAGCACAGTGTCGGGCAATTGATTTTGTTTACGGATCAGCTGCCGGTGTGACGCACGGTGGCGGGATTGTGCGGCAAACCTGGAGGTGCGCGAACAGTTTTGCTTCAAGGACGTTTTTCTGAATTGTGCTCTGACCCCGAAGTGTTGGCATCTTGTGCTCTGACCCCGAAGTTTGCGCTTATGGGGCAATTGCCAAAAATCGGGCTCTGACCCCGGTTTGCGTTGGATCAGGCATACTTGCGGGTTCTAATTATCATTACAACAGGAGCGTTCTACATGACCATCCAGATCGGCGACCGCCTGCCGCAGGCGACCATTGCGGAATTCATCGAGACTGAAACCGAAGGCTGCGCGCTCGGCCCGAATACCTTCGACGTCGCCGAGCTCGTCAAGGGCAAGACCATCGCCATCTTCGGCTTGCCGGGCGCTTTCACGCCGACCTGCTCGGCCCAGCACCTGCCGGGCTATGTGCAGCTGGCGGACCAGCTGAAGGCCAGGGGCGTGGACGAGATCTGGTGCGTGTCGGTCAACGACGCCTTCGTCATGGGCGCATGGGGCCGCGACCAGAAGGCCACCGGCATCGTGCGCATGATGGCCGACGGCAGCGGGGTCTTCACCAGGGCGCTCGGCCTCGAGTTCGACCTGGTCGCCAAGGGCATGGGCATCCGTTCCAAGCGCTATTCGATGCTGGTGCGGGATGGCGTGGTGGAGCAGCTGAATATCGAGAGCGCGGGCTTCGACGTCTCTTCGGCCGAAAAGCTGCTGGCGCAACTCGGCTAAGCACGCGCACACACCTTGCAGACGGCGCTCAGGCGCCGTTTTTTGTCACCATGCCACCTACCTCCAACAAACTCTCCGGCAACCTGCGCAGCATCCAGGCGATGCTGGTCGCCGTCGTGCTGTTCTCGGTGATGGACACGACGATGAAGCTGCTGGCCCAGGAATTCCCGGCGATGCAGGTGGCGGCCCTGCGTTCGCTGTCTTCGCTGCCGCTGGTATGCGCCTATGTCGCCTGGCGCGGCGGCTTCGCCTCGATACTGCGCGTGCGCTGGCCGCTGCACTGGCTGCGCGCGGTCATCGGCGTCGTCATGCTGGCGCTGTTCGCCTACGGCCTCAAGACGCTGTCGCTGGCCGAGGCCTACACCATCTTCTTCATCGGCCCGATCCTGATCACGGCGCTGTCGGTGTTCGTGCTGAAGGAGCGCGTCAACGCCGCGCGCTGGGTCGCGATCGCGGTCGGCATGGCCGGCGTGCTGGTGGTGCTGCGCCCCAGCGGCGACGGCTTCCTGACCCTGGGCGGACTGGCGGTGCTGGTGTCCGCCGTGTGCTACGCGGTGTCGGCGGTGACCGGCCGCATCCTGGCGCGCTCCGAACGCAGCGAGCACATGGTGTTCTGGCTGATGCTGATGATGGCCCTAGGGGCCACCGTGCTGGCGGCGCCGGGCTGGGTGCCGGTGCCGGCGTCCCAGCTGCCCTTGATCGGGGTGCTGGCCGTCAGCGGTTTCCTGGCGCAACTGGCGCTGACGGAAGCGTTCAGCCACGGCGAAGCCTCGGTGGTCGCGCCTTTTGAATACACGGCGCTGGCCTGGGGCGTCGGCATCGACTGGCTGCTGTGGAAAACCTTGCCCGACCAATATACCTTGATCGGCGCGGCAATCATCATCGGCAGCGGCTTGTACCTGATCCGCCACGAAACCACGCATGCGGAAGCGGAGCATCCCTGAAAACGTGGTGTAAAGACCACCGGAAATGGGCGTGTCCGGCGAGCCTGCACACCCTGCTATATAATCGGGCAATGCTCAAACAAAGAACCGTCAAACAGCTGGTGCGCACCACGGGTGTCGGCCTGCACTCGGGGACCAAGGTCGAACTGACCCTGCGTCCGGCCGCCGCCGACACCGGCATCGTATTCCGCCGCGTCGACCTCGACCCGGTGGTCGAGTTTCCATCGAATGCCGACATCGTGGGCGATACCCGCATGGCCTCGGTGCTGACCAAGGGGAATGCGCGCGTCTCGACCGTCGAACACCTGATGTCGGCCTGCGCCGGCCTCGGCATCGACAACCTGTATGTCGACGTCACCGCCGAGGAAATCCCGATCATGGATGGCTCGGCCTCGTCCTTCGTCTTCCTGCTGCAGCAGGCCGGCATGCAGGAACAGGCCGTGCCGAAGAAATTCATCCGCGTGCTGGCCCCGGTCGAAGTGCGCCAGGGCAGCGGCAACAATGAAAAATGGGCGCGCCTCACGCCCTACGACGGCTTCAAGCTCGACTTCTTCATCGAATTCAACCACCCGGCCGTGGACGGCACCATGCAGCGCGCGCTGGTCGATTTCGGCAAGGTCTCCTACGTGCACGACGTGGCGCGTGCCCGCACTTTCGGCTTCATGCAGGACGTTGAAAGCCTGCGCGGCATGGGCCTGGCGCGCGGCGGCTCGCTGGAAAACGCCATCGTGATGGACGAGTACCGCATCCTCAACGCCGATGGCCTGCGCTACGAAGACGAATTCGTGCGCCACAAGATCCTCGACGCCATCGGCGATCTCTACCTGGTCGGCCACCCGCTGCTGGCCAGCTACGAAGCGCACAAGTCGGGCCACGGCCTGAACAACCTGCTGCTGCGCGAGCTGCTGGCACATCCGGAATGCTACGAGATCGTGAGTTTTGCCGAAGAGACCGGGGCGCCGGTGTCGTATGGGGCGCAGATGGAGCGGGAGTGGGCGCTGACTTGAGGCGTCCTGTGCTTGCTTCCTTTGCACGGTCAGGATTAGCCTGCCCAGGCTTTTCGCGCAATAAATCAACGTTTTAGGCGGTTGCCGAGTCGATCGCGTGGCTTCGGCACAGCCCATCCGAGTCCGGGTCGACACCCAAACCTGCGTCTATTTCCGCTTCTCGGCCAGCCGCAACAAGGCCGCAATCAAGGGCGCATTCTGCGCCGTATCCGGCAAGGTATGTCCCAAGTCCTCGAAGGCCTGCACCGCCGTCGGCGGCAACTGCAGCACGCGCTTTTCCTGCTGCGGCTGGGGCAGGGCGCGGCCGACCTGGATCTTGATGCGGATCGCGTCCACCTGCCAGCCCTTCTTTTGCAGACCGGCCTGGAGCTTGGGCAGCTGCTGCTTGAGCTTGGCCGCCACGGCCGAGGAGGGCACGGCCAGCACCAGCGCGCCGTCCTGGAAGGACAGCACGTCGCAGCCGGCGTACATCGGCGGCAGGATCACGCGGAAATCCTTTTGCAGGCGGCCGATGCGCATCGCGGCCGGCAGCAGGCTGGCCAGTTTTTCGTTGGAGCGCAGGAAGTCGGTGGCGCCAAACGCCGTGCGGCGATCGCGCGTGCCGAAGATGGTGTAGGGACGCTGCTTGGAAGAGGACTGCATGCGCCGAACATACCACAGCCGGCCCCGGAAAGCGATGCCGGCGAAATGCACCGGCCGATGCGTAAATCGATGCAATTTGATAATATTTTTTAGTGAAACGCACTTGTGAACTGTGGCGTGAACCCCAAGTGTGGCCAGATCGCATGATAAAATCGGTAGCTTTTTGCCACAGGCGGTCTTCGGGGGATATTTTTTTGATATCATCCCCGGCCTTTTCGAGCTTACTTCTCGCGGCGTACTTATTAAGAACACAGCATGTCATTCCTGACCAAGATTTTTGGCAGCCGTAACCAGAGGCTGCTCAAGCAATACCAAAAAACCGTGCGCGAGATCAATGCGCTCGAGCCGCAGATGGAAAAGCTGTCGGATGCCGAACTGAAGGCGAAAACCCCTGAATTGAAGGAACGCGTGGCCGGCGGCGCCAGCCTCGACGACATCCTGCCCGAAGCCTTCGCGGTCTGCCGCGAAGCCGCCAAGCGCGTCATGAAGATGCGCCATTTCGACGTCCAGCTGATCGGCGGCATGGTCCTGCACTACGGCAAGATCGCCGAAATGGGCACGGGCGAGGGCAAGACCCTGATGGCAACCCTGCCGGTCTACCTGAATGCGCTGTCCGGCAAGGGCGTGCACGTGGTCACGGTCAACGATTACCTGGCGCAGCGCGACGCCGAGCAGATGGGCCGTCTGTACGGCTGGCTCGGCCTTACCACCGGCGTCAACCTGTCGCAGATGGACCATGACAGCAAGCAGCAGGCCTACGGTTCCGACATCACCTACGGCACCAACAACGAATACGGCTTCGACTACCTGCGCGACAACATGGTGTACGAGGCCCGGGAACGCGTCCAGCGCACCCTGAACTTCGCCGTGGTCGACGAGGTCGACTCGATCCTGATCGACGAAGCGCGCACCCCTTTGATCATTTCCGGCCAGGCCGAGAACCACACCGACCTGTACCACAAGATCAACGAGCTGCCGCCGCTGCTGACCCTGCAGATCGGCGAAGAGACTTCGGACGGCAAGGGTCAGATCGAAGTCCCGGGCGACTACACCAAGGACGAGAAGGCGCACACCGTGCTGCTGACCGAGGCCGGCCACGAAAAGGCGGAAAGCATCCTGACCCAGATGGGCCTGCTGCCGGAAGGCGCCTCGCTGTACGACTCCGCCAACATCACCCTGGTGCACCACCTGTATGCGGCGCTGCGCGCCCACGTGCTGTACCACAAGGACCAGCACTATGTGGTGCAGAACGGCGAAGTCGTCATCGTCGACGAATTCACCGGCCGCCTGATGACCGGCCGCCGCTGGTCCGAAGGCCTGCACCAGGCGGTGGAAGCCAAGGAAGGCGTGCGCATCCAGAACGAGAACCAGACCCTGGCCTCGATCACCTTCCAGAACTACTTCCGCATGTACGGCAAGCTGTCCGGCATGACCGGTACCGCCGACACCGAAGCCTACGAATTCCAGGAAATCTACGGCCTCGAAACCGTGGTGGTGCCGCCCAACCGGCCGTCGCAGCGCAAGGACCGCCAGGACCAGGTGTACAAGTCGGCCGAGGAAAAATACGGCGCGATGGTCACCGACATCCGCGACTGCCACGAGCGCGGCCAGCCGGTGCTGGTGGGTACCACCTCGATCGAGAACTCGGAACTGCTGTCCGGCATCCTGACCAAGGCCAAGCTGCCGCACAACGTGCTGAACGCCAAGCAGCACGCCCGCGAAGCCGAGATCATCGCCCAGGCCGGCCGTCCGAAAATGATCACCATCGCCACCAACATGGCGGGCCGCGGTACCGACATCGTCCTCGGCGGCAATGTCGAGAAGCAGATTCAAATCATCGAAGCCGATGCCGCGCTGGGCGACGAGCAAAAGGCCGCGCAATCGCACACGCTGCGCGACGAATGGCAATCGCTGCACGACCACGTGGTGGCCCAGGGCGGCCTGCACATCATCGGCACCGAGCGCCACGAATCGCGCCGCGTCGACAACCAGCTGCGCGGCCGTTCGGGCCGCCAGGGCGACCCGGGCTCCTCGCGCTTCTACCTGTCGCTCGACGATCCGCTGCTGCGCATCTTCGCCGGCGACCGCGTGCGCGCGATCATGGATCGCCTGAAGATGCCGGAAGGCGAACCGATCGAAGCCGGCATCGTGACCCGCTCGATCGAGTCGGCCCAGCGCAAGGTCGAGGCCCGCAACTTCGACATCCGCAAGCAGCTGCTGGAATACGACGACGTCGCCAACGACCAGCGCAAGGTGATCTACACCCAGCGTAACGAACTGCTGGAAGCGGCCGACATTTCGGAACTGATCGCCAGCCTGCGCGCCGGCGTGTTCACCGACCTGGTGCGCACCCACGTGCCGGCCGAATCGGTGGAAGAGCAGTGGGACATCCCGGCGCTGCAAAGCACGCTGGCCGAGGAGTGGGCGCTGGACGTGCCGCTGGCCCAGATGCTGGAGGACGAGCCGAACCTGAACGACGACGACATCCTCGAGCGCGTGCTGGCCGCCGCAGACGCGTCCTACAATGCCAAGGTCGGCATCGTCGGCGCCGAAGCCTTCGGCGGCTTCGAGCGCAACGTCATGCTGCAGAACATCGACACCCAGTGGCGCGAGCACCTGGCGGCGCTGGACCATCTGCGCCAGGGTATCCACCTGCGCGGATACGCCCAGAAGAACCCGAAGCAGGAATACAAGCGTGAAGCCTTCGAACTGTTCTCGTCCATGCTGGACGCGATCAAGAACGAAGTGATCCGCACCGTCATGACCGTGCGCATCCAGAGCCGCGAAGAAGTCGAAGCGGCCGAGGCCGCGATGCAGGCCTCGGTGGCCCACCTGGAAAACGTCAACTACCAGCACGCCGACTTCGACCCGTCGGCGGCGCCGGAAGAACTGCTGGCCCCGACGGCGGCAACGCCGAACGCCACCGCGGTATCGGACGACCCGTCCACCACCTACATGGGCATGAAAGTCGGCCGCAACGACCCTTGCCCTTGCGGCAGCGGGAAGAAGTTCAAGGCTTGCCACGGGAAGCTGGCGTAAGCTGGAGAGCCGGTAATACGTCGTCCCCGCGCAGGCGGGGACGACGTTTTTATGTGCGCAGCAAATGCATGCGTTATCGAACGTAGTACGTAGGGTGGGCACCCCGTGCCCACGCAAGAAGCATCACCCCGGCGCCCCCATCCCCCTGCGCAACCACGCCAGCATCGCATCCCCGATCCCCGGCCCCATGCGCAGCATCGGATTCTCGGCAATCGCGCGCCGGAAGCCCTCGACCGCCTGCGCATCCGTGCCCACCATGTCGTGGAACAAGTCCATCCACCGGCCGGCCAGCGTCCGCGAGGCCTCCTGCGTCATATCGGGATCGCGCCCCATCTGCTCGCGCACCTGGTCGATCAACACGGTCCACTCATGGCCGCGGGTGGCGTAATGGCGGCGCATGCGCGCGATGACCTCGGGCGCCAGGTAGCGCGCCCAGATGGCGTATTTCAGCGCGCCGATCGCGCCCATCATGTAATCCATGACCTCGGGCGGCACGCCGGACGCGGCTTTCTCTCGCTGGGCCATCAGGTTGATGCGGGCGGCCAGCCCGGCATCGCCGCCGGTGCCGCGCCCGAAGGCCTCCAGCCAGCGCCGCGCGAAGGCCTGGGCGGTGTCGGACTCGGGCGCCACCCGGGTGCGGATCAGGTCCCGGGCTTCCTCGACCAGCCCTTGCCATTCGCTCTTGACCGCCGCGTCGTGGTACAGCGGCAGGCGCGCCAGTTCGTCTTGCGTGAAGTATTGTTCGTACATGCTCATGATCTCCAGTGATGCCAGCCAGGTGGACAGGTCCGGCTGGCCGCCGCCCGCCAGTTCGCCGCGCAAACGCTGCAACTGCTCGCGCATGCGCGCCGCCTCGGCGATCTGGTGATCGAGGACGGCAAGCTGCCGTTCCACGACCAGCAGCGGGGCGCCGGCCGGACTGTCCAGGTAAAGGCCGATGTCGGACAGGCTCATGCCGAATGCGCGCAGGGCCTGGATCTGGTGCAGGCGCGCCACGTCATCGCGGTCGTAGAGCCGGTAGCCGGCATCGGAACGCGCGGAAGGCCGGAGCAGGCCGATGCTGTCGTAATGGTGCAGCGTGCGCACCGTCAGCCTGGCGGCGGCGGCAAGTTCACCCACTTTCAGCATCGGTTCCTCCTTTCTTCAGCGTGGGGCCAGTCTGGAGTCTCACGCAGCGTGAGGGTCAAGCGCTTTTCAGCGCGGGCCGCGGACGCGCTTTTCTTCGTGCCACAGCGTGACGAACAGGGTCATCACCACCGGTCCCACGAACAGGCCGATCAGGCCCAGGGTCTCGACCCCGCCCAGGATGCCCAGCAAGACCGCCAGGAAGGGCAGCTGGGTGGCGTTGCCGATCATCCTGGGGCGCACGAAATGGTCGGCGATGAACAGCACGACCGCCCCCCACACGGCGATGGCGATGGCGGCCGCGGTGTTGCCCTGGTAGAGCAGCAGGGCGGCGACGGCGCCGAAGGCGAGCGGTGCGCCGAAGGGGATAATGGCCAGCACGCCGGTGGCGGCGGCCCACAGCACGCTTGATGCCACGCCGGCGATCTGGTAGCCAATGCCGAGCAGGACGCCTTCGGCCAGGCCGACCAGCACCAGGCCGTTGACGGTGGCGCGCACCGCGACCGGCACCTTGAGCGAGTACAGGGTCCAGCGTCCGGGACCGATCAGGTGGGCGCCGATGGCTTCCGTCTGACGCTGCAGCGCGGCGCCGTCCTTGTAGAAGAAGAACAGGCAGACGAAGGCGAAACCGATATCGATCAGGCGGTGCATGACGTTGCTGCCGACCCGCTTGAGCACTTCGCTGGCGTTCTGCATGTGGCCGACCGAGCCGTTTTGCAGCAGGTGGGCCAGCCCGTGCGGCTGCCCCAGGGTCGCGCTCCACCAGTTGTGGATCTCGGTGCCGGCCAGCGGAATGCGCTGCAGCCAGCCGGGCGGCGCCAGGCCCTCGGTGTTGGCGTTGGCGATCAGCTGGGCCAGCGCCGGCGCCTGGTGCGCGGCCTGGGTGATGCCGAAGGCCAGCGGTGTGATGAAGACCACCGCGCCGAGGATGGTGACCAGGGCCGCGGCCAGGATCTCGCGGTTGCCGGTGGCGGCCAAGGCACGCCGGTACAGCGGCCAGGTGGCGATGCACAGGATTGCCGCCCACAGCAGCGGCAGCACGAAGCGCTGGGTCACGAACAGGGCGAAGGCGACGATCGCCAGCGAAAAGCACGCGCTCAGGACGTCGCGTTGGTTGTCAGTCATGCAGGTCTCCTCCGATGGCGCATCTTACCAATCATTCATGAACGCCCTTAAGAAATCGTTAAGCGGGGAGGTGGCGGTACAATACCGGATTCGACAATCTTTCCCTTTTGAGAACCCCATGGCCGTCAATTCCCCCCTGCCTGTCGCCGCTGAACTGAAACCTGTCCAGGGCATCGAACTCGGCTTCGCCCAAGCCGGTATCAAGAAGCCGAACCGCAAGGATCTGCTGGTCATGAAGCTGGCCGAGGGAGCGACGGTCGCCGGCGTCTTCACCAGGAACCGCTTCTGCGCCGCGCCGGTACAGCTCAGCAAGGCCAACCTGGCCGCCGTCGCCTCCGGCAAGCCGATCCGCGCGCTGGTGATCAACACCGGCAACGCCAACGCCGGCACCGGCGAGCCGGGCCTGGCCAATGCCCGCGCCACCTGCGACGAGGTCGCGCGTTTGCTCGGCATCGATGCCCAGCAAGTGCTGCCGTTTTCCACCGGCGTGATCCTGGAGCCGCTGCCGCTGCCGAAGATCGTCGCCGGCCTGCCCGCCGCCATCGCCAACCTGACGGCGGACAACTGGTTCAACGCGGCCGAAGCGATCATGACCACCGACACCCAGCCGAAGGCTGCCTCGCTGACCACCACCATCGGCGGCCATGCGGTGACCATGACCGGCATCAGCAAGGGCGCCGGCATGATCAAGCCGAACATGGCGACCATGCTGGGCTACCTGGCGATCGACGCCAAGGTCGCGCAGCCGGTGCTGGACGAGCTGGTGCGCCACGCCGCCGACCGTTCGTTCAATGCGATCACCATCGACGGCGACACCTCGACCAACGATTCCTTCATCCTGGTGGCCACGGGCGCCGGCGGACTGCAGGTCGATTCGCTCGAGAGCCCGGACTACGCGGCCCTGCGCGACGCCGTCACCGGCATCGCGCGCCACCTGGCGCAGCAGATCATCCGCGATGGCGAAGGCGCGACCAAGTTCATCACCATCAGCGTGGAAGAGGGCAGCGATATCGAGGAGTGCCGCAAGATCGCCTATGCGATCGCCCACTCGCCGCTGGTCAAGACCGCCTTCTTCGCTTCCGACCCCAACCTGGGCCGTATCCTGGCCGCCATCGGCTATGCCGGCGTGGACGACCTCGACACCACCAGGCTGGACCTCTACCTGGACGAGGTACTGGTGGCCAAAGCCGGCGGCCGCAACCCGGACTACAAGGAAGAAGACGGCCAGCGCGTGATGAAGAAGGCCGAAATCGTGGTGCGCGTGCTGCTCGGCCGCGGCCAGGCCAATGCCACGGTCTGGACCTGCGACCTGTCGCACGACTACGTCTCGATCAACGCCGACTATCGTTCGTAAGGCAGGGGCGATGAACCAGCTGGAACAGTTCCTGCACCGCGCCGAGGCCTTGCTGGCGCGGGTCGAATCCCTGTTGCCGCCAGCGCTGCCGCGCGAGCCGGACTTCAAGCATTGCTTTGCTTTCCGCTGGCGGCGCAAGGCGGGCGTCGGCGGCGGCGTCCACTACCTGCAAGCGGTGGCGCACGCGTCAAGCATCCGCCTGGACGACCTGCAGCACATCGCGCGCCAAAAGGCCCAGATCGAGCAGAACACGCGCCAGTTCGTGAACCGCCGTCCGGCCAACAACGTGCTGCTGACCGGCGCGCGCGGCACCGGCAAATCCTCGCTGATCAAGGCCTGCCTGAACGGTTTTGCGGACCAGGGCCTGCGCCTGATCGAGGTCGACAAGGCCGACCTGGCCGACCTGCCGGACATCGTCGACCTGGTCGCCGGCCGCCCGGAGCGCTTCGTGATCTTTTGCGACGACCTCAGTTTCGAAGAAGGCGAGGCCGGCTACAAGGCGCTCAAGGTGGCGCTGGACGGCAGCGTGGCGGCGCAGTCGGACAATGTGCTGATCTACGCGACCTCCAACCGGCGCCACCTGATGCCTGAAAAAATGTCGGACAACGCCGGCTACAAGCACAGCGACGATGGCGATTTGCACCCGGGCGAGACGGTCGAGGAAAAGATTTCGCTGTCCGAGCGTTTCGGGCTGTGGCTGTCCTTCTACCCGTTCAGGCAGGACGACTACGTCGACATCGTCGGCCACTGGCTGGCCAGCTTCGGCTGCACCCCGGCGCAGATTGCCGCGGCGCGTGGCGAGGCCCTGCAATGGGCACTGGGCCGCGGTTCGCGTTCCGGCCGCGTGGCCTGGCAGTTCGCCAAGGATTACGCCGGCAAGCTGCAGGAAGGCGCGTAATGGAGCAGGCGCCAAAGAAACCAATCGACGTCGCGGTCGGCATCCTGATGCGCCCCAACGGCGACGTCCTGCTGGGCCAGCGGCCGGAAGGAAAACCCTACGCCGGCTACTGGGAATTCCCGGGCGGGAAAGTGGAAGCCGGCGAAGACATCTTCGCGGCGCTGCAGCGCGAGTTCCTGGAAGAGCTGGGCGTGCGCGTGCTGGACGGCGCGCCGTGGTGCTGCGTCGAGCACGTGTACGAGCATGCGCACGTGCGCCTGTATTTCTATATCAGCCGCGCATGGGAAGGCGAGCCGCAAAGCCTGGAAGGGCAGGCGTTTGCCTGGCAGGGAGCGTATTCGGTGAGTCCGCTGCTGCCGGCGACGATTCCGTTGCTGGGGTGGCTGGATAAGGTGCGGTACGAAGGGTAGGCGCAGAGGTAGATGCCGGAATAGGGCCGCTACCCACGCACGTCGCCCCTGCCTTCGCAGGGGCGACGTTCGAATGCAGCAGGCCTCAAACGTGCAGTATCCGCCCACCCGCAAACGCCCAGTTCTCCCAGGCCGTCTCCTTGAACACCACCATCACGTTCTCCGGATCCAGCCCCGCCGCGCGCAGGCGGTCCATCAGCTCGGCCAGCAGCTTCTTTTTGACCTTCACGCTGCGCCCGACCGACCACAATATCTCGATCAGCACGAAATCATCGCCACGGGCGCCGGCCACGTCCGGGTAGCCGGCGTCGAAGCGGAAGTCGTCGGCGTCGAGTTCCAGCACGCGCTGGAAGCGGTCGGTGTCGGGGATGCCGGTCGAGACCAGGCTGGCGTGCACGGCGTCGAGCACCTTCGATTTGAAGTCGCTGCTCTTCGGCTTGCGGACGGTAAGGGTAACGAGAGGCATGCGCGAAACCTCCTGCACTAGGAACTTACTGCTCGGGGACGGAATCGTCCTTGGACTCGCCCGGCGCGTTGCCCGGGATCGTGTATTTTTCTTCGGCCCAGGCGCCCAGGTCGATCTGCTTGCAGCGTTCGGAACAGAAGGGACGGAACTTGTTAGCGGGTGTCCATTCCACCTTGGTGCCGCAGGTTGGACATTTTACGACGGTCATGACGATGAAATACTTGAAATGTAAAGTTTAGAAATCGAGCTCAGAAATTGCAGAGCGTGAGCTCGAAGGGCACGTCTTCTTCCAGCGGCTTGGGTTTCAAATCCCCGCCCTGGGTGGTGAAGCGTACCCACAGCATATACTTGTTGGCCGAAATTTCCGGGATGGCGCCCAGGCTTTCGTCCATCGACAGACGCAGCATCTGGAAGACCTTGCCCTGCAACATCTGCTGGTAGCTGCCGGAGACCGCGATCATCTTGACCGGGCCGCCGGAATTGCGCAACAGGCGCAGCACCAGCGAGAGCGCGTCGAACAGCGGCGCCAAAGGCGCGAACCAGCCGACGATGTCGGCGTGGCGCTGCTCGGCCGGGCGCTTTTGCCAGGCGTAATACGAGGGCAGGTCGAATTCGCAGGCGCCGCCGGGAATGATGGTGCGGCCGCGGATGCTCATCAGCCATTCGTTGTCGCGCACGTTCTGGCCGGTCTTGCCCTGGGCGCCGACCAGCGCGGTGCTGACGGTGTCGAGCTCGGCGAGCACGGCATCCAGCATCTCGGTGGCAACGTTGGGGTTGCTGCGGTAGTTCAGCAGGCTTTGCTTCTGGCGCTCCAGTTCCTGCAGCAGGTCGGACTTGAGGTCGGCGCGGCCCGCCACTTCCAGCATGTCGAAGATCGTCGCGAGCGCGACATGGTGCTGCAGCGGATGTTCCTGGGCGACAAAAAACTTGAATTTCTCGTACAGGTCTTCCAGCCGCAACAAGGTGCGAATCCGCTCGTTGAACGGGTATTCGTAGACGATCAAAATGACATTCCTTGAAATGGAGCCTGGCAGGTAATCCCGTGATTCTGAACCATGATGAGCAAAATTACAAACGTCTGGTTGGTAATGTCAATAATCTTGCTGCCTCGGCAAGATATTCGGCGTGCAGGCGTTCCACCTGGGGCAGCAAGTCGGCGACCCCGGCATCGTTCAGGATGACATCGTCGGCAGCCGTCAGGCGCTGGGCACGCGTGACCTGGGCCGCCATGATGGCGCGCACCTGGGATTCTTCCAGGCCATTCCTGGCCATCACGCGCGCTACTTGCGTGGTTTCCGCGCAGTCGATGGCGAGGATGCGCGTGACGCGCTCGCGCCAGCTGCCGGATTCGATCAATAGCGGCACCACGTAGATAACGTAGGGACCAGTTGCCAGCAGGGCGGCGGCGGCGGTGGCTTCGCGGATGCGCGGGTGCAGGATGGCTTCCAGGCGGGCGCGCGCACCGGGGTCGGCAAATACCAGGGCGCGCATCCTGGCGCGGTCGAGTGCGCCATCAGGGGTGGCGTATTCCGGGCCGAACTCGGCCACCAGCGCCGGCATGGCGGCGCCGCCGGGCGCGGTGAGCGCATGGGCGATCTGGTCGGTGTCGACGATGGACGCGCCGCGCGCCGCGAACAGGTCGGCGACCGTGCTCTTGCCGCAGCCGATGCCGCCGGTGAGGCCGACGGAGAATGTCGTTGGGGGTGCAGTAGCCGGGCCTTGTTGTTCCATGTGAACTCTCTGGCCCAGCCGCGAGGTCAGGCCTGCAACCAGCCCTGCGCATGGCGCGTGAGCGGGATTCCGTAGAAGAGTGCGATCATACCAGCCGCCGCCAGGTAGGGGCCGAAGGGAATCGGATTATCGCGCGCGCGGCCGCGGAACACGATCAGGCTGATACCGACCAAGGCGCCCACCACCGAGGACAGGATCACGATGGTCGGCAGCATCGCCCAGCCCAGCCAGGCGCCGAGGGCGGCCAGCAGCTTGAAATCGCCGTAGCCCATGCCTTCCTTGCCGGTGGCCAGCTTGAACAGCCAGTACACCGACCACAGCACCAGGTAGCCGGCCATGGCGCCGATCACGGCGTCGCGCAGCGGTACGATGGCGCCATCCAGGTTGACCAGCAGGCCCAGCCACAGCAGCGGGAAGGTGAGTTCGTCCGGCAATTCCTTGTGGTCGTAGTCGATCAGGGTCATCGCCACCAGCAGGTAAGTGAAGGCCAGGGCCGCCAGGCCGACCCAGCCGCTGCCGAAATGCCAGACCACGGCCGCCGACAGCAGGCCGGTGACGGCTTCCACCACCGGGTAGCGCGCGGAGATCGGCGCCTTGCACTGGCTGCACTTGCCGCGCAACACGAGCCAGCTGATCACCGGGATGTTTTCCAGCGCGCCGATCTGGTGGCCGCAATGCGGGCAGCGCGAGCGCGGCACCATCAGGTTGAAACGGTCCTGGTGCGGCAACTCCTTGCCGGCCTCGTGCGCAATGTAATTGTCGAACTCGCGCTGGCGCATGATCGGCAGGCGGTACACCACCACGTTCAGGAAACTGCCGATCAGCAGGCCGAAGATGGCGGCGACGATGGCCGCCGTCATGGTGGCGGGTGCGGCAAAGAGGAAGGTTTCTGGTGGCATAAGGTTCCGGGGCGGGGTTTGATTCCGTGAATCAACTATTCTAGGATGTTTTCGCCCCTTTGGGCAGCGCACTGAGGCGGGCGTGCGACAAACCTTTTACAATGGGATGCCAGTCGCACAAGGAAGCGCAATCCGGGGAGGTCATCATGCACCGCTACACCCACGTCATCGGCACGCACAGCTACGTCTTCGCCGATCTGCGCGAATTGCTGGCCAAGGCCACCCCGGCACGCTCGGGCGACCATCTGGCCGGCCTGGCCGCCGGCAGCGCCGAGGAACGCGTCGCGGCCCAGATGGCGCTGGCCGCGCTGCCGCTCACCACCTTCCTCGACGAAGCCGTCATCCCCTACGAAGAGGACGAGGTCACGCGCCTGATCATCGATAGCCACGACACCGCCGCCTTCCAGCCGGTCGCCCACCTGACGGTCGGCGACTTCCGCGACTGGCTGCTGGGCGACGCCGCCGACACGGCGGCGCTGGCGCGGCTGGCGCCGGGCATCACGCCGGAGATGGCGGCGGCGGTGTCCAAGGTCATGCGCATCCAGGACCTGGTGCTGGTGGCGCGCAAATGCCGCGTGCTTACGCGCTTTCGCAACACCATCGGCCTGCCCGGCACGCTGTCGACCCGGCTGCAGCCCAACCACCCGACCGACGACCCCTCCGGCATCGCCGCCAGCCTGCTCGACGGCCTGCTGTACGGCAGCGGCGACGCCGTCATCGGCATCAATCCGGCCACCGACAATGTGCCGCAGGTGATCCGCATCGTCGGCATGCTCGACGAGATCATCGGCCGTTACGCGATTCCGACCCAGAGCTGCGTGCTGACCCACGTCACCAACACCATCGCCGCCATCGAGCGCGGGGCGCCGGTCGACCTGGTGTTCCAGTCGATCGCCGGCACCCAGGCCGCGAATGCCAGCTTCGGCATCGACCTGGCGCTGTTGGCGGAGGCGCGCCAGGCCGCGCTGTCGCTCGGGCGCGGCACCGTCGGCAACAACGTGATGTACTTCGAGACCGGGCAGGGCAGCGCCCTGTCGGCCGGCGCCCACCACGGCGTCGACCAGCAGACCTGCGAGGCGCGCGCGTATGCGGTGGCGCGCGCCTTCCAGCCGCTGCTGGTGAACACCGTGGTCGGCTTCATGGGACCGGAATACCTGTACGACGGCAAGCAGATCACGCGCGCCGGCCTGGAAGACCATTTCTGCGGCAAGCTGCTCGGCCTGCCGATGGGTTGCGACGTCTGCTACACCAACCACGCCGAAGCCGACCAGGACGACATGGACGTGCTGCTGACCATGCTGGGCGTGGCCGGCTGCACCTATGTGATGGGCGTGCCGGGCGCCGACGACATCATGCTGAATTACCAGAGCACTTCCTTCCACGACGCCCTGTATGCGCGCCGCGTGCTGGGCCTGGCGCCGGCGCCCGAGTTCGAGGCCTGGCTGCGCGCGGCCGGGATCCTGGAAGGCGAGGGCAAGGGTGAGGAAGTGCGGCTGGGGCGGGGCGTGCCGCCGGCCTTCCAGCCGGCGCTGGGGCGGCTGGCCTGAACCGCAGGTCAACCAACCGGAGGCGCCATGCCCGATCCCATCGTTATTCCCGATCCCTGGCAGGCACTGCGCCGCTACACCGCCGCCCGCATCGCCCTCGGCCGCAGCGGCGTGAGCCAGCCGACCGCGTCCCAGCTGGCCTTCCAGCTGGCGCATGCCCAGGCGCGCGACGCCGTGCACCGGGCACTCGACACGCCGCGCCTGCGCGAGGCGATAGCCGATGAACTGCAACTAACCGACATTGCGCTCCAGAGTGCGGCGGAGAGCCGCCAGGTCTACCTGCAGCGTCCCGACCTGGGCCGGCGCCTGCATCCGTCGTCGCGTACGGTCTTGCAGGAGGAGGGGAAGAAGCACAAGCAAGGCAGCGACCTGGCCATCGTGCTGGCCGACGGCCTGTCGGCGCTGGCCATCGAACAGAACGCGCTGCCTTTCCTGCGCGCGCTGCTGCCGCGCATCGCCGCGCAAGGCTGGACGCTGGCGCCGCTGGCCATCGTCGAACAGGGGCGGGTGGCGGTGGGCGACGAGGTCGGCGCGCTGCTGGGGGCACGCGCGGTGCTGGTGCTGATCGGCGAGCGTCCCGGCCTGAGTTCGCCCGACAGCATGGGCCTGTATCTCACCTGGGCGCCGCGCGTGGGGCTGACCGACGAGCGCCGCAACTGCATCTCGAACGTGCGGCCGGCGGGGCTCGGCCATGAGGCCGCGGCGGCGAAGCTGCACTACCTGCTGGCGCAGGCATTCGAGCGCGGCCTGACCGGCATCCACCTCAAGGACGACGCGGACGCCGACGCGCTGCCCGCGGGCGACGCCGCTCCCCGCTTCCTGCTGTAGGCCGGCCCGCGGCGCCATCGCCTTCGGCATCGTCATCCGTGGCGTTTACCAGTAGAACTGGGTGCACAGCACTCTTCCTGCAAGATGCATGGATTTTCGCAGCTGGTGTAATCTGCCCCGATATCTTCATGGAGGTGGATGCGGCCATGGTCAAGCACACAGGGGCGCAGGGTGTCGTCGGTATCGTCAATCTGCTGTTCACCGGGCTGACGGGGCTGTATCTCCTGATCGGCGGCGCATGGCTGCTGGCACTGGGCGGATCGGCATATTACGTCGTGGCCGGGATCGCGCTGGCTGGCGTGGCATGGCTGCTGTACCGCCGCGCACCCCGGGCGCTGGCGCTGTATGCGCTGGTGCTGGTGGGTACCGCCATCTGGTCGCTGTGGGAGGTAGGGCCGGACTTCTGGGCGCTGGCGCCGCGCTCGGGGGTGCTGGTCATCTTTGGCGTATGGCTGCTGCTCGTGAGCGTGCGCTTCGCCGCACCGGACAGGCTGGACGCGGGTTCGCTGCTGGGCGCGCTCGTGATCTGGGCAGTCGTGCTGGTCTACGCCGGCTTCAACGATCCACAGCTTGTCAACGGCAGGTTCGATGCGCCGGCGGCCGCGAGCGCTGGCACAGCTGCGGGGGCCGCGGACGCCGACGGCATCGCCGCTTCCGAATGGCCGGCCTATGGCCGCACCCAGGGCGGAACGCGCTATTCGCCGCTGCCGCAGATCACGCCGGACAACGTCGGCAAGCTGCAGGTGGCCTGGACCTTCCGTACCGGCGACATGAAAGGGCCGAACGATCCCGTCGAGATCACCGACGAGGTCACGCCAATCAAGATCGGCGGCCTGCTCTACCTGTGCTCGCCGCACCAGATATTGTTCGCGCTCGATCCGAAGACCGGCACGCTGAAGTGGAAATTCGATCCCGGACTGAAAACCGATCCGACCTTCCAGCACGTGACCTGCCGCGGCGTGTCGTATGTCGATCTCCGGGCAGGTGCGGGGGAACAAGGTGCAGCGGCCGACGCAGCGGCGGGTACCACGGCCGGTGCCACGGCCGGTGCCACCGATGCGGCCTGCACGCGCCGCATCTTCCTGCCGGTTAACAACGGCCACCTCTACGCGCTCGACGCGCTCACCGGCGCGCGCTGCGAGGACTTCGCCGACCGGGGCGAGCTCAACCTGCAGCAGGGCATGCCGGTAACGAACCAGCCCAGGAACATGTACATGCCCACGTCACCGCCGATCGTCACCGACAGGGTGATCGTCATCGCAGGTTCGGTCGAAGACAACTACTCGACGCGCGAGCCTTCGGGCGTGATCCGCGGCTACGACGTGCGCAGCGGCGCCTTGCTGTGGGCCTTCGATCCGGGCGCGCGGGACCCCAACAGGATCCCCGGCCCCGGCGAACACTATTCATGGAATTCGCCCAACTCCTGGGCCCCGGCCGCCTACGACAAGGCACTCGACATCGTCTACGTGCCGATGGGGGTAGGGACACCGGACATCTGGGGCGGCCACCGCACCCCCGAGCAGGAGCGCTATGCCAACGGCCTGCTTGCGCTGCACGCAAGCAGCGGCAAGCTGGCCTGGTTCTACCAGACCGTGCACCATGACCTGTGGGACATGGACCTGCCTTCCCAGCCGACCCTGGCCGACATCCCCGCCAGGGACGGCGGCATCGTGCCCGTCGTCTACGCGCCGACCAAGACCGGCAACCTGTTCGTGCTCGACCGCCGCAGCGGCGCGCTGGTGGTACCCGCACCCGAGCGGCCGGTGCCGCAAGGCGCGGCGCCCGGCGACCGCAGCTCGCCGACCCAGCCCTTTTCCGAACTCAGCTACCGTCCGGAAAAACCGCTCTCCGGCGCCGACATGTGGGGGGCGACGATCTACGACCAGCTGGTGTGCCGCGTGATCTTCCACCGGCTGCGCTATGAAGGCATCTTCACGCCGCCCTCGACCCGGGGCACGCTGGTCTTCCCCGGCAACCTGGGCATGTTCGAGTGGGGCGGCATCGCCGTCGACACCGACCGCAAGATCGCCATCGCCAATCCGATGGCGCTGCCTTTCGTCTCGACGCTGGTGCCGCGCGGCCCGGACAACCCGGTGGAGCCAAAGCCGGGCACCAGGAGCGGCGGCTCGGAACTCGGACTGCAGACGCAATACGGTGTGCCCTTCGGCGTGACGCTGAATGCCTTTCTGTCGCCCATCGGCTTGCCATGCAAGCAGCCGGCATGGGGCTACATCTCGGCGATCGACCTGAAGACCCACCGCATCGTCTGGAAGAAGCGCATCGGCACCGTGCGCGACAGCGCGCCGGTCCCGCTGCCGTTCAAGATGGGCATGCCGATGCTGGGCGGCCCGATCGTGACGGCGGGCGGGGTGGCGTTCATCGGCGCGACGGCGGACTACTACCTGCGCGCCTTCGACGTGAATACCGGCGCGCAGCTGTGGCAAGCCCGTTTGCCGGCAGGCGCCCAGGCCACGCCGATGAGCTATGCGGTCGACGGCAAGCAGTATGTCGTGATCGCTGCGGGCGGGCACGGTTCCTTCGGCACCAGGCTGGGCGACTATGTGATCGCCTACGCCTTGCCATGAACTCCCGCGCCGCGCCGGGACTCCAAGCTCGTATGTGAAGACCCGCTGTGACCCAGTTCCGACCATGAGCACGCTGTACAGACCCGTTCGCGCACGATGTTCCCTGACCAGGCTCGCCGCCGCTGCCGCGTGCGCGTGCGCGCTGGGCGCGGCCCACGCCCAGGCCGATGACTTCGCTACCAGGCCTTACCTGCTGGGCGACTGGGACGGCCTGCGCACCCGGCTGGCGGAACAGGGTCTGAGCTTCAATCTCGGCTATGGCACCGAACTGGCCCACAACCTCAGCGGCGGCACCCGGCACCTGACGCGCTACACCGACCAGTGGACCTTCGGCACCACGGTGGACACGGACAAGCGCTGGGGCTGGCATGGCGGCACCCTCCAGTTCACCATGACCGACCGCAACGGCAAGGACCTGGGGGCGGATGCCCAGATCGGCAACAACCAGCTGATCCAGGAAGTCTACGGACGCGGCCAGACCTGGCACCTGACCCAGCTGTGGCTCAACCAGAAGCTGCTCGACGATCGCCTGGAGCTCAAGCTTGGCCGCCTCACCATGAGCGAGGACTTCTTCAGTTTTTCATGCTTCTTCCAGAACCTGACCTTCTGCAGCGCGCAGCCGGGCAACCTGGTGGGCGACTACTGGGTCAATTGGCCGACCAGCCGCTGGGGCGCGCGCGCCAAATACCACACCTCGGACAACAGCTACCTGCAGCTGGGGGTCTACCAGGACAACCCGAAGTACGTGGACGACAGCTATGCGCGCCACAAGGGCTGGCAGCCGGACAACCCGGGCGGCACCACCGGCGCCCTGATTCCGCTGGAAGCGGGCTGGCAGCCCAGCTGGCAGGGCCTGCCCGGTGTCTACCTGCTGGGGGCCTGGTACAACACTTCGGAAGGCGATGACCTGTATCTGGACGTGAACCGCAACCCGCGCGGCATCACCGGCCTGGACGCGCTCCAGCGCAACGGCCAGTACGGCGGCTACCTGAGCCTGCAGCAGCAGGTGAGCGGCGTCGCGGACGGCCGCGGCGCGACGCTGTTCCTGAACTTCACCCAGGCCGATCGCAATACGGCGCGCCTGGACCACCAGCTCGCGATGGGCGTGCTGCTGCGCGAACCGCTTGCGGGCAGGGTCGCGGACACGGTCGGCCTGGCGGTCGGCGCCACCCATAACAACGGGCGCTACGCCGATGCGATGAACCAGGCCAAGGCCCGCACCGGGCAGAATGTCGTCGTCGGCGGCAGCTACGAATACGTGGCCGAGCTGTATTACTCGTGGGTGCCCGCGCCCTCGGTCTTCTTGCGTCCGAATCTGCAGTACATCCTGCATCCCGGCGGCAGCACCCAGAACGGCAACGCGTTCGTGCTCGGCTTGAAAGCGAGCCTCACCTTCTAGCCGTCTTGATCCGTGTGGTTTTTAGTACAGGTGCGCGCCGCATTATTCATTGTGACTGAAATCGAAGCGGGCGCCAGCGGCCGCCCGGCCGTGGCATAGTCGGGCATCCGCCTTGCGAGAGGATGTTCCCATGAATATGACCATCAGCATCAACGGTGCCGACACCGCCTTGCCGGACGACCCCCGGGTATCCCTGCTGGACCTGCTGCGCGAACACCTGCACCTGTCCGGCACCAAGAAAGGCTGCAACCAGGGCGCCTGCGGCGCCTGCACCGTGCTGGTCGACGGCGAGGAGCGCATCCTGTCCTGCCTGGCCCTGGCCGTGCAATACCAGGGGCGCGCCATCACCTCGATCGAGGGCCTGGCCGACGGCGACGGCCTGCATCCGCTGCAGCAAGCCTTCATCGAACACGACGGCTTCCAGTGCGGCTACTGCACGCCCGGCCAGATCTGTTCGGCAATCGGCATGGCGGCCGAGTTGCGGCGCGGCGTGCCCAGCTACGTCACCGCCGACCTGGCGGCGGGCGCCATCGCGCCGGATCCAGACGAGCTGCGCGAACGCATGAGCGGCAACCTGTGCCGCTGCGGCGCCTACAACGGCATCGTCGCCGCCGTCAGCGAACACCTGGGAGAAGCGCCATGACGCCCTTCACCTTTGCGCGTGCGGCCGACGCCGCCGATGCAGTGCGCCTGGCGGCCGTGCCCGATGCCAGCTACCTCGGCGGCGGCACCAACCTGGTCGACCTGATGCGCGAGACGCTGGCGCGGCCGGCCGCGCTGGTCGACGTCACCGGCCTCGCGCGCGGTATCGAAGAGCGCCCCGACGGCAGCCTCCTGATCGGCGCGGCCGCGAAGAACACCGCCGTGGCCGAGCACCACGCGGTGCGCGAGCGCTACCCGCTGCTGAGCCGCGCGATCGTGGCCGGCGCCTCGGCCCAGATCCGCAACATGGCCACCGTCGGCGGCAACCTCCTGCAGCGCACCCGCTGCAGCTATTTTTACGATGATGATGGCGCCCGCTGCAACAAGCGGGTGCCGGGGCAGGGCTGCGACGCCATCGACGGCTTCAACCGCAACCACGCCATCCTCGGCGCTTCCGGCGCCTGCGTCGCCACCCACCCGTCCGACATGTGCGTGGCCCTGGCCGCGCTGGATGCGGTGGTCCACCTGCAGGGGGCCCAGGGCCGGCGCACGCTGGCGCTGACCGAACTGCATCGCCTGCCGGAGGACCGGCCCGAGCTCGACACCTTGCTGGCGCCGGGCGAACTGATCACGGCCATCGAATTGCCGGCGCTGCCCTTCGCCACCCGTTCCGCCTACCGCAAGGTGCGCGACCGTTCCAGCTATGCCTTCGCGCTGGTGTCGGTGGCCGCCGCGCTCGACATCGACCAGGGTGTGGTGTGTGATGTGCGCCTGGCGCTGGGCGGCGTCGCCCACAAGCCCTGGCGCGCCCGGGTCGCGGAAGACGCCCTGAAGGGCCGGCCGGCCACGCCCGACAACTTCCGCGCTGCCGCCGCGGCCGAACTGGCCGCCGCCGCGCCGCTGCGCGACAACGCCTTCAAGATCGCGCTCGCGCAGCGCACCATCGTCGCCGTGCTGGACAGCCTGACCGGAGGGCAGCCATGAACATCATCAAGGACGCCGCGCAGCAAGTCATGAAAAAGGCGGTCGAGCTCGCCCCCGACGCCTGGATGCCGGGCGGGAAGTCCGATCCGCTGATCGAGCGGCGCGACGGCTACATCGGCACCCCGGTGTCGCGCCTGGATGGTGCCCTGAAGGTCGCTGGCCGGGCGCCGTTCGCCGCCGAGTTCCCGCTGGCCCACATGGCCTACGCGGCGCTGGTCTACAGCAGCGTGCCGAAAGGCCGCATCGCCACGCTGGATACCGGCGCGGCCGAGGCGGCGCCCGGCACCGTGCTGGTGATGACCCACAAGAACGCGCCCACCATGCAGCCGATGCCGCTGTTCCTGAGCGCCGAAAAGGCGGCGGCCGGCGAGGGCTTGGCGGTGTTCCAGGACGACCTGGTGCACTACAACGGCCAGCCGGTGGCGCTGGTGCTGGCCGAGACCCAGGAACAGGCCGACCACGCCGCATCCCTGATCCGGGTGAGCTACCTGACCGAGGCCGCGGTGACCTCGCTCGACGCGGCCAGGGCGAAAGGGTCGGAACCGGGCAGCTTCATGGGCCAGCCGCTCAAGCGCGAGGTCGGCGACGCCGAACGGGCGCTGGCGGATGCCGTCTATAAGGTGGACCTCACCTACCACACGCCGCGCTACAACCATAACGCGATCGAGCCGCACGCGGCCACCGTGGCCTGGGACGGCGACACGCTGCGCATCCACGATGCCACCCAGGCCGTCGCGCACACGGCGTGGTCGATGGCGCAGGTGTTCGGCCTGAAGCAGGAGCAGGTGCACGTGAGCTCGCCCTTCGTCGGCGGCGCTTTCGGCGGCAAGGCCATGTGGCGCCACCAGGTGCTGGCCGCTGCGGCGTCGAAACTGGCGGGCCGGCCGGTGCGCATCGCGTTGTCGCGCGAAGGTGTGTACCGCATCGTGGGCGGGCGCACGCTGACCGAGCAGCGGGTCGCCATTGGCGCCACGGCCGACGGCCGCTTCGACGCCATGATCCACACCGGCCTGGTGGCCATGACCCCGCATAACAACTTCCCCGAGCCTTTCGTGCTGGCGACCCAAACCCTGTATGCGGCCGGCAGCTTCAAGCTGGACGTGGAAACCGTGCGCATGGAGGGCGTGCCCAACACCTTCATGCGCGCGCCGGGCGAGGCGGTCGGCACCTTCGCGCTCGAGTGCGCGGTGGATGAACTGGCCACGCTGATGGACATCGATCCGATCGAGCTGCGCATCCGCAACGAGCCGGACAAGGCGCCGCTCGAAGGCACGGCGTTCTCGGCGCGCCACCTGGTCGAGGTCTGGCGCATGGGCGCCGAGCGCTTCGGCTGGGGCGAGCGCCATGGCCGGCCGCGCATGCGCCAGGAAGGCGAATGGCTGGTCGGCCTGGGCTGCGCCACGGCCACCTATCCCTATCACCGCATGCCCGGTGGGGCCGCGCGCATCACGCTCACGCGCGACGGCCGCGCGCACGTGGAATTCGCGGCGCACGAGATGGGCATGGGCACCTCGACCACCCACGCCATGGTGGCGGCCGAACGCCTCGGCCTGGCGCTGGACGAGGTCAGCATCGGCTACGGCGACTCGACGCTGCCCGGCCTGATCCTGGCCGGCGGCTCGCAGCAGACGGCGTCGGTGGGCCATGCCGTCATCGAGGCCCAGCGCGCTTTGGTGAAGGAGCTACTGAAGCTGGCCGACAAGGAGTCACCCCTGCACGGCCTCGAGCCGGCGCAGGTGGCCGCGCGCGACGGCGGCCTGTGCAAGGCGGACGAGCCGCAGCGCTACGCCAGCTATGCCGCGCTGCTGGAGCGTGCCGGCCGCGACGCCATCAGCGCCGAAGGCAGCGCGCCGGCGCCGCTCGAAGCCATGCACTGGTCGATGCATTCCTTCGGCGCGATCTTCTGCGAAGCCCGCGTCAACGTCGTCACCGGCGAGCCGCGCGTCACCCGCCTGCTCGGCGCCTTCGACTGCGGCCGCATCATCAACCCCAAGACCGCCGCCAGCCAGTTCCGCGGCGGCATGATCATGGGGCTGGGCATGGCCCTGATGGAAGAAACCCGCTCGGACGAGCGCAATGGCCGCATCATGAACCCGAGCCTGGCGGAATACCACCTGCCGGTGCACCTGGACGTGCCGCAGATCGAGGTGCTGTGGACCGACATCGCCGACCCGCATGCACCGATGGGCGCACGCGGCATCGGCGAAATCGGCATCACCGGCACCAGCGCGGCGATCGCGAATGCGGTCTACAACGCCTGCGGCGTGCGCGTGCGCGACTTGCCGATCACGCTCGACAAGCTGGTGGAATGACGTGGGTAAGCCGCCAGCCGGGGACGATACCCTGTCCCGCATTCGCGCCCTGATCGGCGATGCCGCCTGCAGCGATGCCGGCCAGTGTCACACCCTGGCGATCGGCGCGCGTCCCGGCGGCGGGCCGCAGGCTTACCTGGCCTGGTCGAGCGCGCACACCGATGGCGCGGCGCTGGCCGTGCTGGCGGCGCAATTCAAACGCGAGCGTGAAGCAGCGCTCGCGGCCTCCGGCGAACTGTCGGACTGCCGCTTCCTGCCGGATCCGGGTGCCGTGTGCCGGGAAGGTCGGTGCCAGTTGAACCAGGTCGGCCCGGGCGGACTGCCGGCGGCCTGATTTCCCGGCGCGACCAAAAAAATAGCCCACGCGAGGTGGGCTATCTGTTTTGCTGAATACGCAAGGTAGGGTGGGCACCCTGTGCCCACCAGACGAAAGCGCTTACTGAACGGCGGCTTCCTTCATCTTGGTCTTTTCAACCTGTGCTGCCGGGATGCCGGCAGTACCGGTCTCGATGCGCAGGACGGTGGTGGCGCTGACCACGCCGTTCTGGTCCTTGAACTGGGCGGCGCCGAGGTAGCGCTTGTTCTGTTCCAGGCCCGACCAGCTCATGCCGACGAGGGTGTTGGCGCCGGCGACGACCTTGCCCGGCACGGCGACCACGAACTTGCCGCCGCTGTCCGCGGTCGTCACGACCCACGAATGCAGGCGGTGCTTCATGGCGCTCACATCGCTGCCGTAGGCGTCGACGCACACCTTGTAGTTGCCTGCCGCGGGGCTGGCGATCTGCACGTCTTCGGCCGTGCCATCGTGACCCGAGTAGATCCAGGCGCCGTTCGGTGCCAGCAGGCCCATGTCGTGGTCGTCGCCCGGGTTGCTGTCCTGCTGGTACAGGGCGAAGCGGGCGACCACGGTGCCGGCCGGGATGGTGACCGGGTAGACGCGCACCGAGTCGGTGTTCTGGCCTTTGGCGCACGCGGTTTTCAGGTCTGCCGAGCTCAGCGGTCCGGCGGTCAGCGTGGCTTGCTCGCCGACGCTGGCTTCCTTCAGGCCACCCTTGGCAAAGCTCATCGCGCCCGAATAGCCGGTCTTCACCGGGAACAGCTTGCTGCCGCTGACCTGGTCGCTGGTGATCTCGGTAGGCGAAGACACCGCCAGGCCGGTACGGGCCGTGACCGGGATCTTGACGACGTGGCTGCCGTCGGTCCAGCTCAGGCTGCCGAACTGCCAGGTGCTGGCGGGCGCATTGGTATTGGTCAGCTTGACCGTGAAGCTGCCGGTGGCGCCCGGCGCCAGGGTCAAGGTCGCCGGGGTGACCACCATGCCGAAGCCTGGCACCGCGCCGCTGGCCGTGTAGGTCGCGCTGCCGGTGCCGACGTTGGTGACGCTGCGGCGGATGGTGGCGGTGCCCTGGACGGCGCTGACGGTGATCGACGGCAGGTTCAGGTTGTAGGTTTCGTCGAGCGTGCCGTAGGTGGTGCAATCGGACGCCGGCGTCACGCTGGACTTGTTGACCTTGCAGTTGTACTGGACGTAGTCGGCCTTGCCGGCGTCATACACCAGGCCCGGGTCGGTGGCCTTGTTCGGGTCGATGTGACCGGCGCCCTGCGACCATGGCAGCAGGCCGTTGGAGGCACCGGCGACGCCGTCGTTCAGGGTCGAATAACCGGTGGTCATCAGCGCCGACTTGATGGCGGCCGGCGACCAGCTCGGGTGTGCCTGCTTCAGCAGCAGGGCCACGCCGGCCACGTGCGGGCTCGACATCGAGGTGCCCTGGTAGGAATCGTAGGCGGACGGCGGCACCAGCGAACCGCTGACGACGGCGGCGTGCTGGGCCGGGGTCAGCGCCGGCGTGACGCTGGCGATGATGTCCACGCCCGGCGCGGTCAGGTCCGGCTTCATCACGTTCGGGTCGCCCATGTTGGGGCCGCGCGAGGAGAAGCTGGCCATGATCGGGGCCGGTTTCGGCTGGTTGTAGAAGGTGCCGATCGCCGCGCGCGCCGCGGCACCTTGTGCCAGCGCATAGGCCTTGATGGCATTGCCGTCGGCCGAGCTGACGTGCACAGTCGGGACCGAGTGCGCTTCCGACACCAGGCCGCTGCCGTTGTCGGCCAGGATCATGCCGACGCCGCCGGCGTTCAGCACGGCCAGGCTCTTGTCGACGCGGGCATTGTCGCCGCGGGTGCAGATCACGACCTTGCCGGCGACCTTGTTGGGGTCCAGCGAGACCTGGCCAGTGCCCGGCGTGCCGCTGTAGCACAGGCTGGCGTTGCCGCCGCCGACGCCAGCGTCTTCGGCGCGGATCAGTGGCGAACTTGCCAGCACTTTCGAATTGGTCGAGGCGCCGGTGTACTTGTTGCCGTTGGCCAGGGTGGCGTCGGCGACGTAGAAGCGGTCATGGGTCGAGGCGGCGACCGTGGTCAGCCACGGGCTGATGTGGGCGACCGCGTTCGCCGGACCGGAGTTGCCGGCCGAGGCGGCCACGAACACATTGGCCAGCGAGGCGCGGTAGAAGGCCTGCTCGACCGCATCGGCGGACGAGGTCTGCGAGCCGCTGATCGAATAGTTGATGACGTTGACGCCGTCGCGCACCGCGGCGTCGATGGCCGAGATCGCATCGCTGTTGTAGCAGCTGTTGGTGGCGTTGGTGCCGTCCGGCTCGGCCTTGTTATCGTAGGTCCAGCAAATCTTGTAGGCAGCAATGCGCGCGCGCGGCGCCATGCCGCTGGCCAGGCCCATGTAGGCGCCGCCTACGGTGACCGGGGTGTTGGCATTGCCGGCGGCGGTCGAGGCGGTGTGGTCGCCGTGGCCGCCGTGGCCGCTGCTGTTGCCGTCGGTACCGATGTTGGAATCGCGCGGCGACACGTAGTCGCTCCAGTTCAGCGTCTGGCCGGAAGCGCGGAAACCGGCGTTGAAGAACTTGGCGCCCACCAGCTTGTTGTTGCAATGCTTGAGCGGGTCGAAGCCGTCGCCGGCCATGCAGCCGCCCTTGAAGGTGGCCGGCGGCGAGGTATAGGCCAGGCTGCCGCTGCTGTCGAAGGTCGGCTTGCCGTCGGCATCGACGCGGTCGGCGAAGGCCGGGTTCTCGGGCCAGATACCGCCATCGACGATACCGACCACCATGTCTTCGCCCTTGACCAGGGCGCCGCCGGCGTATTGCGACCACAGGCCGCCGCTCTTGGACAGGCCGAGGAAGGCGCTGGTGGTGACGGTGTCGTAGGCACGCGCCTGGTCGGCCTGGACGTCGGCGACGGCGGCGTTGTTCTTCAGCGCCAGCACTTCGGCGTCGGTCAGCATCACGGTGAAGCCGTTCAGCACGACTTCGTAGTCGGCCAGCACGGGCGCGTTGGCGATGGTCGCCAGCACTTCGCCCTTCTTGCTGCCCAGGTATTTCACATAGTCCTGCACCGGCACCGAATGGTAGTCGAAGGGCACGCCGGGCGCAGGCTGGGTCGCGGCCAGGCCGGCGATACCGCCCTTGTAGGTAGCGGCCGGTTCGGCCTGCAGCTGGACGATGTAGGGACGGCGCACCTCTTGTGCGTGGACGGCCGTCAGGGTGGCGGCGCCGGATAGCAGGATGGCAGCGGCGATCGCGATGGGACGAACTTGGAATCTCATGTCGTGGTCTCTGGTCGTATTGTTATCGGTGCTTCAGGCGGCGTTACGGCGCGCGGCATTGCGGCTCGCGGCACGGCGGGCGGCGCCAAGGCCGAGCAGACCGAGGCCGAGCAGGGCGAAGCTGCCCGGTTCCGGCACTTCGCTGGCGTCGACCGTGACGATGTTGTCGATGGCGAAGTTGGCCTGGTTCCGGGTGCGGTCGCAGTTGCCGAGCGTGTCGCAGGCGAAGGAGGCCACGCGCACGGTGTTGAACCAGGCACCGTCGCCGAAGGTGCTCAGGTCGTAACTGGCGAAATTGAAGGAACCGCCGATCGGGCCAGCCAGGTTCAGATAAGCCTCGGCGACGATGCCATTGGCATCGAAGGCGGTGAGGTAGAGCAGGGCGGCAACCGAGGGGTAGCTGAGCAGGCCGGTGCCGATGAAGCTGGCGTCGAGGCTGGCCAGCTTGAAGTCCGAGCCATCGGCCAGGCCGAAGAACATATAGCCATCGGCCACTGCGCTGTAGTAATTAGTGGCATTGTTGGCCGGGCATTGCGCGCCGAAGCAGCTGTCGTTGCCGCCGATGGCGCCGACCAGAGCCGGATTTTCCGGATTCGTGTCTCCGGCACCCTCGACGATGTAGTTGCCGATCTTCAGCACGTCGCCGGCAAACACGAAGGGCGCGTCGACCGGGGCTTCGAAGTCGAGCACGCCGGCTTGCGAGGCAGACGATGCGCACAGGGCGGCAGCGACCGCCATGGCATGGAACAATCGACCGAAGCCGCGTCGTGGGGAAGGGAGTTTCCGAAGCATGGATGGGACCTTTTTTCTCGTGGTTGGTCTCGGTCGCGGTGCGGCCGTCTACACTCGAAGGGTGCTTCGAGTTGTAAATTAATATAGCTTCGGAGACAATTTACGGACAGATATTTAACTTTCTTAGATGTTGTTTTTTGTCTACCATTTACAGCAGAGTTTTGTTTATTCTGGGAGAGCGCTTACCCGCGTTGCGTAAGCGGCATGCATGCACCTGGCCACGGCGCCTATAGTCGATACGCCGGCGGGAATGCCTTGCGCAGGACGCTGCACAAGAAGTAGAGACTTGAAGAGAGTGGCAATTCAGCCAATGGAAAACAGGGAGAAGCTTGTCTTCCTGTTCATGCCAAGGCATGCCTTGTCATGGGGGCGGCGGCCGCCGCCGCCCCGGTTCACGCGGCGTCTGGTCTCAGCGTCGACAGTGCCGCACGCAGTACCGCCAGGTCGACCGGCTTGACGCAATACTGGTCGAAGCCCGCTTCCAGCGCCATGGCGCGGTCGACGTCCTGGCCATAGCCGGACAGGGCGATGAGTGCCGCATGCCGGGTGCGCTGGTTGGCGCGCAGGGCGCGCGCCAGGGAGAAACCGTCGATGTCGGGCAGGCCGATATCGAGGATGCACACGTCGGGCGGCTCGGCATCGGCGCGGCGCAGGGCCTCGCGCGCACTCGGGGTGCTGGTGACGCGGTGTCCCATCGAGCTCAGCAGCATGTCCAGCATCATCAGCGCGTCTTCGTTGTCATCCACCAGCAGAATGCGCAGGCTGCCTTCAGGGGTGCCGAAGGCGGCCTCCGCTGGCCGCTCGCCGGACGGGGCGGCCGCTGCCGGCGCAATCTTCGGCAGGCAGATGGTGAAGCGCGAACCCCGTCCGAGTCCCGGGCTGCTGGCCTTCAGGCTGCCGCCGTGCAGCTGCACCAGGCTGTGCACCAGTGCCAGGCCGATGCCCAGTCCACCCTGCGAGCGGTCGAGGGTGCGCTCGCCCTGGGCGAACAGTTCGAAGGCGCGTGCCAGCAAGTCCGGCGTCATGCCGATGCCGTCATCGGCGATTATGATCTGGATGAAACGTTCATCGATGTCCAGCTCGACCTGGATGGTCCCGCCTTCCGGCGTGAACTTCGCGGCATTGTTGAGCAGGTTGCTCAGCACCTGCACCAGGCGCTTGTGGTCGCCCGAGATGCAGGCCGGCTGCGCCGGCTGGCTGACCCGCAGCGTATGGCCGCGCGCCTCGATGCCGGGGCGCGCCTGCTCGAGCGCTTCGGCCACGATCTTTTTCGCATCCAGGGTCACCTTGTCGAGGGTGATCAGGCCGCGCGTCACGCGCGCCACGTCCAGCAGTTCGTCGATCAGGCCGCTCATGTGCCGCACCTGGCGCGTGATGACCGAAGCGATGCCGCGCAACTGGTTTTCCTCGCAGCGGCTGCCGGCCAGCAGCGATGCCGCCGCGCCGATCGGTGCCAGCGGATTGCGCAGTTCATGGGCCAGCATGGCCAGGAATTCGTCCTTGCGGCGGTCGGCTTCCTTGAGGCCTTCCTCGGCCCGGATGCGCTCCTCGATGTCCATCGAGATGGCCACCGCGCCGACCAGTTCCCCGCGCTCGTCGCGGATCGGCGCCGACGACACCACCAGCAGGCGATACACGGGCGGCGAAACGGCAGCCTGCACTTTCAGCAGGCAGTGGCCGACGGTCTCACCATGCAAGGCACGGTGCAGCGGCCAGTCGCGCGGTTCGAGCGGGCTGCCGGCGCGCTCGCCATCGATGAACCAGCCGTTCCAGCCCGTGAAGTCGATTCCCTGTCCGGCCTCGATGAAGCCCGCGCCGAACAGCGCCAGGTGGGCCGGATTGCGCTGCAGGACGTTCAGGTCACGGTCGACCACCAGCACGCCCACCGGCGCCGCGCTCAACACCCCCGCCAGGTAGGCACGCGCGGCTTCCGCACGGCGGGCACTCAGCAGGAGGTCCTGGCGGCTGGCTTCCAGCGCCTGTTCCGCCCGCACCTGGGCGGTGATGTCGATCGTGGTGTGCGAAATGCAGACCAGGGTGCCCTGCGCGTCGTACACCGGCGTATTGGTCGCGCTCCAGTACATGTCCTCGAACCAGCTGCGGCCATCCTTGTGCATGGCGATCGGATAGCGCTGCACCGCCATGCTCTGGCTGCGGCCGGTCTGGATGGCGGTGGCGATCGACTGCCCGAGCGCCTGCACCCCGGTGTCGGACGGATCGTCGGGATCATTGGGAAAGACCTCGAACAGTGGCCGGCCAAGGACTTCCTCGCGCTGACGCGCCACCGAACGCAGGAAAGCGTCGTTCACGGCGAGGATCTCGAGGCCTGGCGTCGGCGCCAGCACGTACTGGCCAATCGGGGAGTGGTGGAAACAGGCAGCGAGCAAGGGGTCGTTCGGCATAGGATGCGCATGGATTGGCACTGTATTGTGCCGAATCCATGGAAATGCTGGCACACTGATGTCGGGCTAGCCCGGGGCGGGGGTGGATGGCGGGGTTGCTGTGGCGCTGTTGCCGAAGGCCCGGGATGTCCTTGGTTTCGGCAGATGCCGCCATGTAGGGGAAGTCCATCAATCCACGCGCTGGCTTGTTCGATCTCAGGATTTACACAGTTGGCGTTAGGTCAGCGGCGATTTCTCGAGGTCGCCGAGACCGAATATGAATCTTATAAACGAACTTTACTCGCCGCCTAAGGACGAAAAAGTGTAGTGATTGGAAGTAGCCATAAAACACGTTTTATGGCGTTACAATTCGATAGAATATTTGGACAAAATCTGTGCAGACTATCAGATGGAAAAAATTAGAGGCAGAATTTAGAGCGCCTAACAAAACCTCCATGACCGCGTTGCATCGTCTCGCCGTACAGTCGTACTGTCTTCGACGATGCGCCTTGCCCTGAAGGTTTTGTAAAGCGCTCTTAGTCGCTAATTTCGTGTTTTCCATCTTGCTGTCATTCGTTGATCATCACACCACGTGATGGTCGCACCTGGATACAATGCTCTAATGCAGATAGGCAAAGCCATTAACTGAAGTGCTCAACGTTGAAGCCGCTGGCTGATATTTCAGGAGTGTCGGTTGTGAAAAAGACTTTTGGCGACTTAATATTGATCGGTCTTGTATTTGCACTGCTTGTCGGAATCAATGTTATCCAAGCGTATAAGTTCGCGGGGCAAATGTCGCCCTTGGTGATGATGGCGCAGCTCGCACTATTTTTCTGCTATCTCGGCTGGGTTGCAATGAGCGAATTTCGTCGAATCGGAAAATACCGTTTCATCACAACGCTCCGTGTTATCGGGATGACTTTGATTGTCGCTGCGCTATTTTCGTCCACTATTAATGCGCGTCTTATCTTCGGCGTGCTGCTCGGTGTAGTGATGTTAATTGCCTTTGTCGTTGCAATGTGGTATCGGTTTGCCAATAAACATCGCGATATATGAACACGTTTGCACTGCTATTTTATGACAACGCATGGCTTTGTTGCGTAAATCAGGCTCCACCAGCGTGGAGCGCGTAGGTCTGGTAGCCTGAACGGGATGAAACCAGCTCCACAGAAGTACCGCACGACCAATTGGAAGACGTACAACGAAGCGTTGAAGTCACGCGGTTCGCTGCTCATCTGGCTTGACCCGACGATGAACTGGCATGGCAACCGAGCGGCAAGCGGGGACGTAACCAGACGTTCAGCGACGAGGCGATCCAGTTCTGCCTGAGCATCAAATGCCTCTTCAATTTACCACTGCGTCAGGCCATGGGGATGACGCAAAGCCTGCTGCACCTCGCTGGGCTCGCCTGGCCGGTGTCGGACTACAGCACGGTAAGCCGGCGCCAGAAAACACTGCAGGTCGCTATCGGCGCTGTGCCGACCACGACGGGTTTGCACCTGCTGGTGGATAGCACAGGGATCAAGATGCTCGGCGAAGGCGAATGGAAGACCAAGAAGCATGGCGCAGAGTACCGCCGTCAATGGCGCAAGGTGCACCTCGGGATCGACGCGTCCACGCTTGAGATCCGGGCCATGGAGGTGACCGACAACAGCATTGGCGACGCACCTGTCCTGCCAACGCTACTTGATCAGATTCCGCCTGAAGAAAAGATTGCCAGCGTCAGTGGCGACGGCGCCTACGATACGAAGGACTGTCACGAGGCCATCGCGTTACGCGCCGCGCATGCCATCATCCCGACTCGCAAGAACGCCAAACCTTGGAAAACGAACCGCTTCGGAGCCGATGCGCGCAATGACATCCTGCATACGACGCGCAAACTGGGCCGCGCGATTTGGAAGAAATGGAGCGGCTACCACCGGCGCAGCCTTGTCGAAACCAAAATGCGCTGCTTCAAGCTGCTGGGCGAACGCGTCATGGCACGCGATTTCGACCGTCAGGTCGCCGAGCTACAGGTACGAGCTGCCGTGCTGAACCGCTTCACGCGGCTTGGCACCCCGATCACGGTCCCAGTGCTGTAAAACGAACTACAAATAGCGTCAGCTCGGCCTTCGCTTGATTTGCTCAACAAAGCCCTGAGAACCTACAAACAACCCTTACACCACCGAACCCAACTTAAAGATCGGCAAATACATCGCAATCACCAGACCGCCGATCAGCACCCCCAGGATCACCATGATCAGCGGCTCCATCAGCGAAGACAGCGCGCCCACCGCTTCGTCGACCTCTTCCTCGAAGAAGTCGGCGACCTTGCCCAGCATGCCGTCCAGGGCGCCGGATTCTTCGCCGATCGAGACCATCTGGGTCACCATGTTGGGGAACACGTTGGCGTTCTGCATGGCCACCGTCAGGCTGGTGCCTGTGCTGACTTCGAGCTGGATCTTGCGGGTGGCTTCCAGGTAGACCGCGTTGCCGGAGGCGCCGCCGACCGAATCCAGCGCTTCCACCAGAGGCACGCCGGCGGCGAACATGGTCGACAGGGTACGGGTCCAGCGCGCGATGGTGGCCTTGCGGATCACCGGGCCAAAGATCGGCAGGCGCAGCAGCAGGCGGTCCATGGCCTGCTGCATCTTGAGCGAGCGGCGCCAGGACTGGAAGAAGAAGTAGAGCGAACCGAAGATCGAGCCGAAGATGATGTACCACCACTGGACCACGAAGTCCGAGATGCCCATCACGATCAGGGTCGGCGCCGGCAGGTCGGCGCCAAAGCTGGAAAACACGGATTTAAAGGCCGGCACCACCCAGATCATGATGATCGCGGTGACGATGAAGGCGATCGCCAAAATCGACACCGGGTACATCAGGGCCGACTTGATCTTGGCCTTGATGGCCAGCGTCTTTTCCTTGTAGATGGCCAAGCGCGTCAGCAGGTCTTCCAGGATGCCGGCCTGTTCGCCGGCGCCGACCAGGTTGCAGAACAGCGGGTCGAAGTAGAGCGGGTACTTGCGGAAGGCGTTGTTGAGGCTGGTACCGGTCTCGATGTCGGCGCGCAAGTCCATGATCAGCTTGGACATCGAGGGGTTGGCGTGGCCCTTGCCGACGATGTCGAAGGATTGCAGCAGCGGCACGCCGGCCTTCATCATGGTGGCCAGCTGGCGCGTGAACAGGGACAGGTCCTTGTCCGTGATCTTCCTGCCGCTGCGGTAGGCTTTCTTTTTGACCTTGGTCACCATGATGCCCTGGCGGCGCAGGGTCACGTTGACGATGGTTTCGCCGCCGGCGCGCATTTCGCCGCGCACGATCTTGCCGGTCTTGTCGCGGCCTTCCCAGGCGAAGACGTGTTCCTTGACCTGGGTGCCGGCGCTGCTGCGCCCGCGGGCTGTGGTGGTGGCCATGTAGTGTCCTATTCGTTGGTACAGCCGAGCACTTCTTCGAGGCTGGTCAGCCCCTGTTTGACTTTCATCAGGCCCGAGCGGCGCAGCGAATTCACGCCGTCGAGTTCGGCCTGGGCCGCGATCTGCATTGCGTTGCCGTGGTTCAGGATCAGGGCTTCGATGGCCGGCGAGATCGGCATCAGCTGGTAGATGCCGACGCGGCCCTTGTAGCCGGAGCCGAGGCAGCGCTCGCAGCCGATCGGGCCGTAGGCTTTCCAGTCGTCTTCCAGGTCGCCGTCGCGGTAGCCGGCGGCCTTCAGCACGTCGCGCCCGACGTCGAGCGGCTGTTTACAGGTGCACAGGCGGCGCGCCAGGCGCTGGGCCGTGATCAGGATCACCGAGGAGGCGATGTTGAAGGGCGCCACGCCCATGTTCATCAGGCGCGTCAGCGTGGACGGCGCGTCGTTGGTGTGCAGGGTCGAAAACACCATGTGGCCGGTCTGGGCGGCCTTGATCGCGATGTCGGCGGTTTCCAGGTCGCGGATCTCGCCGACCATGATGATGTCCGGATCCTGGCGCAGGAAGGCCTTCAGTGCCACCGGGAAGGTGAGGCCGGCGCGCTCGTTGACGTTCACCTGGTTGACGCCGGGCAGGTTGATCTCGGCCGGGTCTTCCGCGGTCGAGATGTTGATGCCCGGCTTGTTCAGCAGGTTCAGGCAGCTGTACAGCGACACCGTCTTGCCGGAACCGGTGGGGCCGGTCACCAGCACCATGCCGTAGGGGCGGGTAATGGCGTCGATCAGCATGGCTTTCTGGTCGGGGTCGTAGCCGAGCGCGTCGATGCCCATCTGGGCCTGGGTGGCGTCGAGGATACGCATGACCGTCTTTTCGCCGAACAGCGTGGGCAGGGTGCTGACGCGGAAGTCGATGGTGCGGGTGGCCGACAGCACCAGGCGCATGCGGCCGTCCTGGGGCACGCGCTTTTCCGAGATGTCGAGCTTGGCCAGCACCTTGATGCGCGATACCATTTTGTCGCGGATCGCCAGCGGCGGCGCCGCGTGGTCGCGCAGCACGCCGTCCACGCGCAGGCGGATGCGGTACAGCTTTTCGTAGGGCTCGAAATGGATGTCGGAGGCGCCGAGCGTGATCGCGTCCATCAGAATCTTGTTGAGGTAACGCACGATCGGCGCGTCCTCGACTTCCGAGGTGGCCGCTTCCGAGGCGGCGACTTGCGTGTCTTCGTCGGCGAACTCGATGTCGCCGCCGTCGCCGGCCAGCTCGCTCATGCTGGTGTCGCTGCTCTTGGCCAGGCTGGCCAAGAAGTTCTGCAGCGCGTCGTGGGCGACGATCACCGGTTCCACCGCCGCTTCGCTCTGGAACTTGATCTGGTCCAGGGCCTGGGAATTGGTCGGGTCCGACAGCGCCACCGACATCTTGTTGCCGCGCTTGGACAGCGGCACCACGCGCAGCGTCTGCATCAGCTTGGCGTCGATGGCATTGGCCGGCAGCATGTCGACGCTGAAGGCCGACAGGTCGAGCAGCGGGTAGCCGAAGGTTTCGGCGCAGAACACCGCCAGGTTGCGGGCGTCGATGGCGCCGGAACCGAGCAGGGTGTCGATGAAACCGGTCTTGTCGGCCGCCGCCTTCTTTTGCAGGAGGTCCGCCTGAGCCAGACCCAGCCGTCCAGACTGGACCAGTGCGCGCGCCAACCCGGGCAGCGTGCTGCCTGTCATGGTGTTGGGGAGGACTGCTGCCATATTGTCAAGGACGGAAAGGGGAAGGGAAGCAGGACGCGCCGGAAGAGCACGGTAGATGCTCCAGATGATGCCCGTAGGCATCAAATTGGTCAAGCATTTGGCATGGCGGTAGAGGTATACATACCACGTAGATGAAATGGCATGCGGCGGATTCTTGACGAATCGACAAGCTCATGGGGTGCTCCTGGCGGACCTGCACGAAGGTGTCCGCAGGATAGTGGCCGGCGGCACGCGGATGCCGGCCAAGCCCGGTTCAGGCCGCCAGCCAGCGTTTGACTGGTACCGGACGCAACAGTTTCACGACCTTGATTGACTGATTCTGTACTTGCACCACTTCGATCACCGTTTGGCCGATCTTGAGGGCGATCGGGAATTCCGGGATTTCCTGCAATTGTTCCAGCAGCAGGCCGTTGACGGTCTTGGGGCCGTCCAGCGGCAAGTCCAGTCCCAGCTTCTTGTTGATGTCGCGCAGCGGCGCCGATCCTTCCAGCAGGCATTCGCCGGCCGCGCTCCAGGCCATCGCATCGGTGCGCGCCGCACCCGGGGTCGAGGTGGTGTAGTCGCCGATCATTTCCTCGATGATGTCTTCCATCGTCACCAGGCCCTGCACCTCGCCATATTCGTCGACGATGATGCCCAGTCTTTCCTTGTTTTCCTGGAAGTACTGGAGCTGGGCCAGCACCGCCGTGTCCTGGGGAATGAAATAGGGCGTGGAGAGCAGGGCGCGCACGTGGGCCACGCTCAGCTCCTCGCCCTCGTTGAGCAGGCCGATGGCCTTGCGCACGTGGAGGATGCCGACGATCTTGTTGATCTCGCCTTCATACACGGGCAGCTTGTTGTGATAGCAGGTGGTCAGCTCGGCCATGATGGCCTCGATCGGCATCGACAGGTTCAGCGCTTCGACCTGGCTGCGCGGGGTCATGATGTCTTCGATCGAGATCTTTTCGAGGTCGAACAGATTGAGCAGGATGCTCTTGTGCTTTTGCTGGATGTATTGGCCGCCTTCCAGCACCACCGAACGCAGCTCGTCGATCGACAGCCGGTTGTGCGCCGGCTCGCCATGGGCGCCGCCGACCCGGCGGATGCGCAGCAGCTTGAGCAGGCCATTGACGAACAGGTTGACGAACCAGATCACTGGCCGCGCCACCTTCATCAGCGGCTGCAGGATGTGGCTGGAACCGAGCGAGATGCGCTCTGGATAGCTGGCGCCGATCACTTTCGGCGAAATCTCCGCAAACACGATCAGCAGGAACGCCACCACGGCAGTGGCCACGGTGATCACGCTCTCGTCATGACCGAAGAACAGGATGGCGATTGCCGTCACCAGCGCGGTGGCCATTGCATTGATCAGGGTATTGGCGATCAGCACCAGGGCCAGCAGCTTGTCGGTGCGGTCGAGCAGCCACAAGGTGGTGATGGCGCCGCGGTTGCCGCGTTTGGCCAGGTGACGCAAACGATATTTGTTCGCCGCCATCAGGGCGGTTTCCGCCATCGCGAAGAAGGCCGAACACAGGATCAGGAGCGCGAGTGCGAGGAAGAGCACCCAGAGCGGTACGGTTTCCAATTCTCACCGTAAAGAATCGTGCATGGACTGGCGGCGGGGCCAGGGCGGGGGCGACGGCAGTGCTGCCGCGTCAGGCTGATTCTATGACAAGGGGAGGGGGCTTGCAAGTTTGTACAGGAATGTATGTACGGGGTGTTGCCGAAGTTGCTACTAATAAGAGAGTCATAATACCGTCGCCCCTGCGAAGGCAGGGGCCCAAGTTTTAAGCGCACCCGAAACGCGTGCAACTTGGGCCCCTGCCTGCGCAGGGGCGACGGTTTTTTAGTTGCGGGCGAGCGCAAGCATTTCAGAGTTACGGCGTGCGGGCACACCCAAGCTCGGCGTATTGTCCAGCTTGAACACCGCCAAGGCCCCCGACAACTGCCCGGTTTGGTCCGTCAAGGACTCCGCCGCCGCCGACGCCTCTTCCACCAGCGCCGAGTTCTGCTGCGTCATCTGGTCCATGTCGTCGATCGCCTGGCCGATCTGCTCGATGCCTTCGCTCTGGCGCTGACCGGCTTCGCTGATCTCGACCATGATGTCCTGCACCTTGCGCACCGAACTGACGATCTGTTCCATCGTGGCGCCGGCCTGGTCGACCAGGGCGGTACCGGCGTTGACCTTGGCCACCGAATCGCCGATCAGTTCCTTGATTTCCTTTGCGGCGGTGGCGCTGCGCTGGGCCAGCGAGCGCACTTCGGACGCGACCACCGCGAAGCCGCGGCCCTGTTCGCCGGCGCGCGCCGCCTCGACGGCCGCATTCAGCGCCAGGATGTTGGTCTGGAAGGCGATGCCGTCGATCACCGAGATGATGTCGACGATTTTCTTGGACGAGGTATTGATGTCGTCCATGGTGGTGACCACGTTGCCCACGACTTCGCCGCCGCGGGTGGCGATGTCGCTGGCCGAGACCACCAGGCCATTGGCGGCGTTGGCGTTGGCGGCATTCGCGCGCACGGTTTCGGTCAGCGATTCCATGGCGCGCGCAGTGTTTTCCAGGCGGCCCGCCTGGGATTCGGTGCGGCTGGCCAGGTCGGCGTTGCCGCTGGCGATTTCCGAGCTGGCCAGGGCGATGGTCTCGGCTGAGGTCTTGATGCCCGCGACCATGTTGGCCAGGCGGGTGCGCATTTCGCGCAGCGCGGCCAGCAGGCTGGCCTGGTCGCCGGCCTCGACGCGGATCTCCATCGACAAATCGCCGTCGGCGACGGCACGCGCGATCTCGCGCGCATATTCGGGTTCACCACCGAGCTGCTGCCAGATGGTGCGCACCACGAACCAGGAGACCACGATCAGGGCCGCGATCACGACCAGGGCGGTGATGATGGTGGCCCACAGCGCACGCCGCACGTTCGATTCGCTGCGGGCAATACCGGCCTTGAAATTCTGTTGGGTTTGTTCGTTGAGCTTGGCGACGTCGCCGTTCAGGGTGGCCAGCGTGCTCTGCATGCGCTGCACGGTGGCACCGGGATCGCCCTGCTCGAGTTCGAGCATGATCTTGGCGGCGGACACGGCCGGCGCATAGTAGGCGTCGAATTCCTTGCCCAGGCGCTGGCTGGTGTCCTGCATGCCGTCGATCTTGCCGATCTCGGCGACGCGCGCGCGGACCTTGTTGGCTTGTTCGCCGACGGTGGCGACGCGTGCCTTGTCGCCTTCGCTGACGGCGTCGCGCAAGCCGTTGGTGACGGCTTCGATCTCGGCCGTGAGGGCCTTGGCAATGCCCAGCGCCGGATAGTCGACGCTTTCGGTGGTGTGGATCGAGTCCAGGGCCTTGTTGGCGATGCTGGCGCTAAGCGCGACACCCAGGCCGAAAATGATGGTCGATACGACCGGTAGTGCCCAGATCCTGCGCTTGATGCTCATGCTGCCATCTCCTGAAATTCGACAGCCCGCTCCAGACGACTGGAGCGGGCGTTTGCTGCTGCTTAGTTGCTGCTTAGTTGCTGCTTAATTGCCTATTAACTGCTTATGATGCGCTGTAGACGACCTTGACGGAGGCATCCACCGCGCTCTTCTCGATGTAGCCGATGGCTTTCGGATCGGCCGCGACCGCCTTCTTGACGGCGGCGCTGTCGCCGACTTCCTTCGGCATCGTGGCCTTGCCGGTGAATACCAGCTTGGACCACAGGGCTTTCACCTGCGAGGCTTCCTTGTCGGTCACCTTCTTGTAGAACTCGGCACGGACCGGTGCGCTGTCCGGCTGGTCGACCGGGGTGAAGGCGCTCGATTTACCCAGGAAGAACTGGGCGACCTGGTCCTTGGTCATCGAGGACTCGGCGGCCTTCGGGTTGACCACGGCGACGACTTCGGCCATGGCCGGCACGGCCAGGAACAGGACGGCTGCGCCGATGCTTGCTTGGATCAGTTGTTTCATCGCGTACTCCTTAGAAAATGAAGTCGACGGCGACGGCTGCGACGGTGACCGGACCCTTGAAGCCGGAGACGGTGTGGACGAACAGGCCCTTGCTGTCCGGCTTGATGCGGTCGACCTGGAACTTCAGGTCAGCCGAGCTGGCGAAGTCCCAGCGCAGGCCGATGCTGTCGGTGCTCTGGGCGCCGTTGTTGGTGCCGGTGCGCAGGCTTTCCAGGGTGCTGCGCAGGGTACGCACGGTGGCGTTGCAAGCGGCCGGCGAACCTGCGGCGCAGGCGGTCGGGATGGTGTTGACGAAATCGCTCGACACCGACAGCTTGGCGTGGCTGTAGTAAGGCACGAATTTACCGATGCGGTAGCCGCCCAGCACGTACCAGGAATCGGTCGAACCGGAAGCCGTATCGACCTTGCGCTTGGCGTATTCGGTCTGGGCAATGATGTTGTTCCAGTCCATGCCCAGGCCGGCCGAGGTGAAGCTGCCTTTCTTCTTGTGATTGTCCACCAGGCGCGCCATGTCGTTCAGCTGGCTGATCTTGAAGGCGTTACCGGCGGTATTCAAGGCCGACACGATGCTGTTGAACTGCGCCGCTTCGACGGTCAGCTTGGTTTCGGTACGGCCGACGCGCACCGTGAACGGGCCGTGCTCGGCAGTCAGGGTCAGGGCGCGCAGACGGTTCAGCTCGGCGTCGACATTGCTGCCCAACGTGGTCTTGCTGCGGCCGAGGGCCAGCTGGGCGGTGAAGGTGGTGTCGCCATAGGCTTGCTGCCAGGTGAGGTCGGCGCCATCGACGCTGTTCAGCGGCACCTGCGAATACACTTCTTGCGGCGGACGCAGGAAGGTATTGGCGTAGCCGACGTTGCGGTATTCCGAGATCATGAAGGTCGGCAGCACCAGGCGGCCCACGCGCACGCTCAGCTGGTCCGAGATCTTGGCCTTGGCAAAGGCCCAGGTCAGTTCGGCGCCGTAGTTGTCTTCGCCATCCTTGCGCACCAGGCCCTGGCCGGTGACGGACAGCCAGCTGTTGACAGTGTAATCGGCCTGCAGGCCCAGGTTGGAATCGACACCGGTACGCGGGTCTTTCTTGACGCCGCTGGCCTGGTTCGGACGGGCGAACTCGGCTTGGTCGGTATCCGACCAGGTCAGGGCGGCGGTACCGAAGCCGCTGATGCGGACCGGGGAACTATCTTGTGCGTAAGCGGACGAGACGGCCAGAGGCAAAGCGAATGCCGCCACGAAAAAACGTGATTTCATTGGGTTCCTGCGTATTCTAGTTGGAGGGTCGTGCTGGGAAGGCAAAGTGGCGGCAATGGGCTGGGCCGCGCGGGGGTTTTGCTGGAATTGATTGTATCCACAAGGAAATTATTATTCCATTGAAATTACGTGAATACTCACGTTTCCCTATGGAAATGTACGCTTGTGTTGTTCTGTATATACAAACTGTGGCAGCGGGAGGGTCGGCGAATTCAACAATTTGAAAGGCCGGACGTAAAAAAAGGCTGGGTTGCGTTGATGCAGAACCCAGCCTTGTCAGTACCCCGTCGCCCCTGCGGAGGCAGGGGCCCAAGTGCGTAGCGCATCGCAAAACTTGGGGCCCTGCCTCCGCAGGGGCGACGTTCTTAATTACGGGCCAACGCAAGGGTTGCTGAACCGCGTGCAGCAGGCGCACCCAGCTTCGGCGTATTGTCCAATTTAAACACCGCCAAGGCCCCCGACAACTGCCCGGTCTGATCGGTCAAGGACTCCGCCGCCGCCGACGCCTCTTCCACCAGCGCCGAGTTCTGCTGCGTCATCTGGTCCATGTCGTCGATCGCCTGGCCGATCTGTTCGATGCCTTCGCTCTGGCGCTGGCCGGCTTCACTGATCTCGACCATGATGTCCTGCACCTTGCGCACCGAACTGACGATCTGTTCCATCGTGGCGCCGGCCTGGTCGACCAGGGCGGTACCGGCGTTGACCTTGGCCACCGAATCGCCGATCAGCTCCTTGATTTCCTTGGCGGCAGTGGCGCTGCGCTGGGCCAGCGAGCGCACTTCCGACGCGACCACCGCGAAGCCGCGGCCCTGTTCGCCGGCGCGCGCCGCTTCTACGGCGGCGTTGAGCGCCAGGATATTGGTCTGGAAGGCGATGCCATCGATCACCGAGATGATGTCCACGATCTTCTTGGACGAGGTGTTGATGTCGTCCATGGTCGTGACCACGTTGCCCACGACTTCGCCGCCGCGGGTGGCGATGTCGCTGGCCGAGACCACCAGGCCGTTGGCGGCGTTGGCGTTGGCGGCGTTGGCGCGCACGGTTTCGGTCAGCGATTCCATGGCGCGCGCGGTGTTTTCCAGGCGGCCGGCCTGGGATTCGGTGCGGCTGGCCAGGTCGGCGTTGCCACTGGCGATTTCCGAGCTGGCCAGGGCGATGGTCTCGGCCGAGGTCTTGATGCCCGCGACCATGTTGGCCAGGCGGGTGCGCATTTCGCGCAGCGCGGCCAGCAGGCTGGCCTGGTCGCCGGCCTCGACGCGGATCTCCATCGACAAGTCGCCGTCGGCGACGGCACGCGCGATCTCGCGCGCATATTCGGGTTCACCACCGAGCTGCTGCCAGATGGTGCGCACCACGAACCAGGAGACCACGATCAGGGCCGCGATCACGACCAGGGCGGTGATGATGGTGGCCCACAGCGCACGCCGCACGTTCGATTCGCTGCGGGCAATACCGGCCTTGAAATTCTGTTGGGTTTGTTCGTTGAGCTTGGCGACGTCGCCGTTCAGGGTGGCCAGCGTGGTCTGCATGCGCTGCACGGTGGCACCCGGATCGCCCTGCTCGAGTTCGAGCATGATCTTGGCGGCGGACACGGCGGGCGCATAGTAGGCGTCGAATTCCTTGCCCAGGCGCTGGCTGGTGTCCTGCATGCCCTCGATCTTGCCGATCTCGGCGACGCGCGCGCGGACTTTGTTGGCCTGTTCGCCGACGGTGGCGACGCGTGCCTTGTCGCCTTCGCTGACGGCGTCGCGCAAGCCGTTGGTGACGGCTTCGATCTCGGCCGTGAGGGCCTTGGCGATGCCCAGCGCCGGATAATCGACGCTTTCGGTGGTGTGGATCGAGTCCAGGGCCTTGTTGGCGATGCTGGCGCTGAGCGCCACGCCCAGGCCGAAGATGATGGTGGAAATGACGGGAAGTGCCCAGATCCTGCGCTTGATACTCATATTGCCTCTTGCGAAAATGGAATCGTTCGGTACGTTGCCAAATTCAACCGCCCGCCGACGGCGAACCGGGGCGGGCGGAGCTGGCAATCAGGGTTGCGTGACGACGATCAGGATGCCGTGTAGACCACCTTGACCGAGGCGTCGACCGCGCTCTTCTCGATGTAGCCGATGGCTTTCGGATCGGCTGCGACCGCCTTCTTGACGGCGGCGCTGTCACCGGCTTCCTTCGGCATCGTGGCCTTGCCGGTGAACACCAGCTTGGACCACAGGGCTTTCACCTGCGAGGCTTCCTTGTCGGTCACCTTCTTGTAGAACTCGGCGCGGATCGGCGCGCTGTCCGGCTGGTCGACCGGGGTGTAGGCGCTCGATTTACCGAGGAAGAACTGGGATACCTGGTCCTTGGTCATCGAGGACTCGGCCGCCTTCGCATTCACCACCACGACCACTTCGGCCATGGCCGGCAGGGCCAGCGACAGGATGGCTGCTGCGACGCTTGCTTTGATCAGTTGTTTCATCGCGGCTCTCCTTAGAACACGAAGTCGAGGGCGACGGCACCGACGGTGACCGGCGCGTGGAAGCCAGGCTTCACATTGACCAGCAGGCCGTTGCCGGCGTCCGGACGGACACGGTCGACTTGCGCCTTGAGCGCCATCGAACGGTAGAAGTCCCAGCGCACGCCGATGGTGTCGGTGGTCTGTTCACCCTGGCTCAGGCCGCTGTACTTCAGGCTGGCCACGGCGCCCGACAGGGCACGCAGGGTCGCGCCGCAGGCGGCCGGATAGCCGGCCGGGCAGGCGCCCGGCACGGTGTTGGCGACGGTGCCATCGATCTTCAGCTTGGCGTGGCTGTAGTAAGGCAGGAACTTGCCGAAGCGGTAGCCGCCCATCACGTACCAGGACGTGGTGTCGTTCAGGTAGCTGTCGGTCTTGCGCTTGGCATACTCGGTTTGGCCGACGATGTTGTTCCAGTCGAGCGCGGCGCCGACCGAGGTAAACGATGCCTTTTTCTTGTTGATGGCGATATCGTCGGCCAGGGTGTTCAGGGCGCCGATGCGGTAGCCGGTGCCGGCCGCGCGCAGCGAGCCCAGCAGGGTGGTCATGCTGGCCTGGTTGTTCAGCGTGATCTTGGTGTCGGCGCGGCCGAAGCGCAGCGTCAGCGGGCCGTGTTCGGCCACCAGGTTGAGCGCGCTCAGGTGGCGCGCGTCCAGGTCTGGGCCGCCATAGATCTTGTAATTGGTGCTGCCGTAGGCGAGTTGCGCGGTATAGGTGGTGTCGCCGTAGCTGTGGCGCCAGGTGATGTCGGCACCGTCGACGTTGTCGAAGGTCACCTGCGAATACATCTCCGCAGGCGGACGCAGGAAGGTATTGGCATAGCCGACGTTGCGGTAGTCCGAGATCATGAAGACCGGCAGGCCGATGCGGCCGACGCGGATGCTGACGTCTTCCGAAACCTTGGCCTTGGCGAAGGCCCACGACAGCTCGGCGCCAAAGTCGTCCTGGTTATCCTTGCGCACCAGGCCCTGGCCGGTGACGGACAGCCAGCTGTTGACCGTGTAGTCGGCCTGCAGGCCGAGGTTGGAATCGACGCCGGTGGTCGGGTCCTTGTCGGCGCCATGCGCCTGGTTGGGACGGTTGAACTCGACGTTATCCTTGTTGACCCAGGTCAGGGCGGCGGTGCCGAAGCCGCTGATGCGGACCGGGGAGCTGTCCTGTGCGTAAGCGCTGGAGACGGCCAGAGGCAAGGCGAGCATGCTCGCGATAATGTGTTTTTTCATGGGGTAGGTGTGCAGCCGGGCTGCAGATGAACGGAGTTGTTTTTGGCGGAACCACCGTGACGTTTTATTGGGTCACGTGCCAGTCTGATGAGGCGAGTTTATCCAAGCGGCAATAATTGCGGCAAGGAAAAAATGCGACAATTGGGTCAAGAGTCGGCGTTGTCGAAAAACTGTTGTATCAATCCGACAGCGCTCTTTGTCAGATCTTGAACATGGGACTGCAGGCGCTCAGCTGCCCCGGTAAGTCGAGTACGACCAGGGCGTCACCACCAGCGGCACGTGGTAGTTCTGCGCCGCATCCGCCACCCCGAAGGCGATCGTTACTCGGTCGATGAAGCGCGGCTGCGGCAAGGCCACGCCCTGGGCTGCGAAATAATCACCGGCCGCGAACACCAGCTCGTACTGTCCCACGCGCAGCGCCTCGCCTTCCAGCAGCGGCGCAGTGCAACGTCCGTCGGCGTTGGTGAACTCGCGCTTGAGCAGGGTGCGCTGGGCGCCATCGAGCGCATACAGCTCGACCTGGATGCCGGCGCCCGGCTTGCCCTGGGCGGTGTCGAGTACGTGGGTGCTGAGTTTTCCCATGGCGGTCCTCTGTGTTGCCCTATATGTGGCGGCTGAATGGCCGTATGCCGCCGATGATATACCGGTGTCCTTCTTGCAATATAAGATGGGGCATATAGCTGACCTCAGGGACCACCCATGAACCACACCGACGACACCTACCCGCGCGACCTGGTCGGCTATGGCCGCACTCCGCCGCATCCGCGCTGGCCGGGCGGGGCGCGCGTGGCCTTGCAATTCGTGCTGAACTACGAGGAGGGCGCCGAGAACAGCGTGCTGCATGGCGACCCGGCCTCGGAAACCTTCCTGTCCGAGATCGTCGGCGCCCAGGCCTTCGCGATGCGCCACATGAGCATGGAATCGCTCTACGAATACGGTTCGCGCGCCGGCCTGTGGCGCATCCTGCGCCTGTTCGAGGCGCGCGGGCTGCCGCTCACCGTGTTCGGCGTCGCCATGGCGCTGCGGCGCAACCCGGAGGCGGTGGCCGCCTTCCGCGAACTGGGCCACGAGATCGCCTGCCACGGCCTGCGCTGGATCTCCTACCAGCACGTCGACGAAGCCACCGAGCGCGCCCACATGCGCGAAGCGGTCGACATCCTGCGCGAACTCACGGGCGCGGCGCCGCTGGGCTGGTACACCGGCCGCGATTCGCCCAACACGCGGCGCCTGGTGGTGGAGCACGGCGGCTTCGCCTACGATGCCGACCACTACGGCGACGACTTGCCGTTCTGGACCCGGGTCGACTGTACCGACGCTACCGGCGCGGCGGCCACGCGCCCGCACCTGGTGGTGCCCTACACGCTGGACACCAACGACATGCGCTTCGCCGCCATGCAGGGCTTCAATTCCGGCACCCAGTTCTTCGACTACCTGAAGGATGCCTTCGACGTGCTGTATGCCGAGGGCGACCCGAACGGCCTGGACCAGCCGAAGATGCTGTCGATCGGCCTGCACTGCCGCCTGGTGGGGCGCCCCGCCCGGGCAGCCGCGCTGGCGCGCTTCCTGGACTATGTGCAGACGCACCAGCACGTGTGGATCACGCGCAGGATCGACATCGCGCGGCACTGGCAAATGGTGCATCCGTTTGTAGAATGAAGACAGCGTTGCCCCGCGTAGGCGGGCCTGCTTCTTCTGCACGTCATTCCCGCGAAGGCGGGAATCCAGGGTTTGCCTGCGCTGCCGAGCTGCGTACAACTTGGGGGAATAGTGCCGGGGGCACTATTCCGCCTGCGCGGGGACGACGGATCATATGATTTCGTTTATATTCAAGATAATTAATATCATATAATTGAACGGCCCCCCAATGCTAAGCTCGCAGGCTGGGTTCAATCCGAGGCACCAATGTCCACACCGATCCGTTTCTTTTACCGCGGGGCCGTCCATGAAGTGAACGGCGTCGCGCCGACGCAGACCATCTTGCAGCACCTGCGGGAGGATCTGCACTGCACCGGCACCAAGGAAGGGTGTGCCGAGGGCGATTGCGGCGCCTGCACGGTGGTGGTCGGTTCGCTGGAAGAGGGCGGCCTGCAGCTGAAGGCGGTGAACGCCTGCATCCAGTTCACCCCGACGCTGGACGGCAAGGCCTTGTTCACGGTCGAGGACTTGCAGCAGGCCGATGGCGCCCTGCATCCGGTGCAGCAGGCGCTGGTCGAGTGCCACGGTTCCCAGTGCGGCTTTTGCACGCCGGGCTTCGCGATGTCGCTGTGGGGCATGTACCTGAAACAGGAAGGGCAGCAGGAAGGCCAGCCGGCCTGCGCGCCGGCGCGCGCCGAGATCGACGACGCCTTGTCCGGCAACTTGTGCCGCTGCACCGGCTACCGCCCGATCATCGATGCCGCCCGCCGCATGGGCGAGCTGCCGCGCGTCGGTTTCGACCGCGCCGCGCTGGCGGCGCAGCTGCGTGCGCTGGAGCGTGAGGCGGGCACCGTCTACAGCGCCGCTGGCCACGCCTTCCACGCGCCGCGCTCGCTGGACGAGCTGGCCGCCGCGCGTGCGGCCCATCCGGATGCCGTGCTGCTGGCCGGGTCGACCGATGTCGGCCTGTGGGTCACCAAGCAGATGCGCATCCTGCCGGACATCATCTACCTCGGCCACGTGCCCGAACTCAAACGCATCGAAGAAGGCGATGGCGCCATCGAGATCGGCGCCGGCGTGAGCCTGCAGGATGCCTACGCGGCTGTGTGCCGCCACTACCCGCGCGAGCTGAAGGCATTGTGGCAGCGCTTTGCCTCGCTCCCCATCCGCAACGCCGGCACCCTGGGCGGCAATGTCGCCAACGGTTCGCCGATCGGCGATTCCATGCCCTGGCTGATCGCCCTCGGCAGCGAACTGGTCGTGCGCGGACCGGATGGCGAGCGCGCCATGGCGCTGGAGGATTTCTATCTCGGCTACCAGCAGAAGGACTTGCGGCCCGGCGAATTCGTGCAGGCCGTACGGGTGCCGTTGCCGCGCGCGGGCCTGGCCTTCCGCACCTATAAACTGGCCAAACGCTTCGACCAGGACATCTCGGCCGTGTGCGCCGCCTTTGCGCTCGAACTGGACGATGCCGGCAAGGTGCGCACTGCCCGCATCGCCTTCGGCGGCATGGCCGCCACGCCCAAGCGTGCGGCGTCGGCGGAAGCCGCCTTGATCGGGCGCCTGTGGGATGACGCCGCCGTCAGGGAGGCGATGCGCGCGCTGGCCGGCGATTACGCGCCGCTGAGCGACATGCGCGCCTCCAGCATCTACCGCATGCAGACCGCGCAGAACCTGCTGCGCCGCTTCTGGTTCGAGACAAGACTGGACAATCCGCTGCCGCAGGATGCGGTCAATGCATTCGCTGTCGGCGGCTGAGGAGAGCACCATGAATGACGCAGGCACGCCCGCATTGCACACCGCCGCCTGGAGCGCGGTTGGCACCTCCCGTCCGCACGAATCGGCGCGGCTGCACGTGCTCGGCCAGGCCGACTACACCGACGACATCGCCGAGCTGCGCGGCACCCTGCACGCCGCGCTCGGCCTGTCGGGCAAGGCGCATGCGCGCGTGCTCGGCATCGACCTGGCCGGCGTGCGTGCCAGCCGCGGCGTGGTGGCGGTCTACACCGCGGCCGACATCCCCGGCACCAACGATTGCGGTCCGATCATCCACGACGATCCGATCCTGGCCGACGGCCTGGTGCAGTACGTGGGCCAGCCGCTGTTCATCGTGGTGGCCGACAGCCACGACAACGCGCGCCGCGCCGCGCGCCTGGCACAGGTGACGTATGACGAACTGCCGGCGATCCTGACCCCGCAGGCGGCGCGCGCCGCGCAATCGTACGTGTTGCCGCCGATGCGCCTGGCGCGCGGCGACGCCGAAGCCGCCTTTGCGCGCGCCCCGCGCCGCGTGAAAGGCGAACTGTATGTGGGCGGCCAGGAACAGTTCTACCTGGAAGGCCAGATCGCCTATGCCATCCCCCAGGAAAACGAGGGCATGTTGGTCTACTCCTCGACCCAGCACCCGAGCGAGATGCAGCACGTGGTGGCGCATGCGCTGGGCCTGCACTCGCATCACGTGACGGTGGAGTGCCGGCGCATGGGCGGCGGCTTCGGCGGCAAGGAATCGCAGTCGGCGCTGTGGGCCGCCGCCGCCGCCATCGCCGCCAAGCGGACTGGCCGCGCGGTCAAGCTGCGCGCCGACCGCGACGACGACATGCTGGTCACCGGCAAGCGCCACTGCTTCCACTACGAATACGAAGTCGGCTATGACGACGCCGGGCGCATCATTGCCGCCAAGGTGGACATGGTGACGCGCGCCGGTTATTCGGCGGACCTGTCCGGACCGGTCGCCACGCGCGCGGTCTGCCACTTCGACAATACCTATTATTTGTCCGACGTCGACATCCGCGCCGCCTGCGGCAAGACCAATACCCAGTCGAACACCGCCTTCCGCGGCTTCGGCGGGCCGCAGGGCGCGATCGCAATGGAGTACGTGCTCGATGAAATCGCCAGGAATCTCGGCCGCGATGCCCTCGACATCCGCAAGCTGAATTTCTACGGCACCGCCGAGTGCAACGTCACTCCCTATGGCCAGGTCATCGTCGACAACGTGATCCATGCGCTGGTCGACGAGCTGGAAGCCAGCAGCGAGTACCGGCAGCGCCGCGCCGCCATCGATGCGTACAACCGCGGCAGCCCGGTACTGAAGAAAGGGCTGGCGCTCACGCCGGTCAAGTTCGGCATCGCCTTCAACGTCACCCATCTGAACCAGGCCGGCGCGCTGGTGCACGTGTATGTCGACGGTTCGATCCTGGTGAACCACGGCGGCACCGAGATGGGGCAGGGCGTCAACACCAAGGTGATGCAGGTGGTGGCGCACGAACTCGGTGTCGACCTGGCGCGCGTACGCATCACCGCCACCAACACCAGCAAGGTCGCGAATACCTCGGCCACCGCGGCCTCCACCGGCGCCGATTTGAACGGCAAGGCGGCCCAGGACGCGGCGCGCCAGATCCGCACGCGCCTTGCTGCCTTCGCCGCCAGACAATATGGCGGCGACGAGGGCGATGTGAAGTTTGCGGCCGACACCGTGTTCGTGAACGGCCATGAAGTGCCCTTCGGCGAACTGGTGGCGAAGGCCTACCTGGCGCGGACCCAGCTGTGGTCGGACGGGTATTACGCGACCCCCGGCCTGTCCTGGGATGCCAAAACCATGACCGGGCGGCCCTTTTCCTACTTCGCCTATGGCGCGGCGGTGGCCGAGGTGGTGGTCGACACCCTCACCGGCGAGTGGAAGCTGCTGCGCGCCGATGCGCTGTACGACGCCGGCCGCTCCCTCAACCCGGCGCTGGACATCGGCCAGGTCGAAGGCGCCTTCCTGCAGGGCATGGGCTGGCTGACCACCGAGGAACTGCGCTGGAACGAGGCCGGCAAGCTGACTACCCACGCACCCTCCACCTATAAAATTCCCGGCGTGTCGGATTGCCCGCGCGATTTCCGCGTGCGCCTGTTCGAGAACAGCAATGTGGAAGATTCGATCCACCGCTCCAAGGCGGTCGGCGAACCGCCGCTGCTGCTGCCGTTCTCGGTGTTCTTCGCGATCCGCGACGCGGTGTCCAGCGTCGCCGGGCACAAGGTCAACCCGCCCCTGAACGCGCCCGCCACCTGCGAGGAAATCCTGAAGGCGGTGGCGGCGGTGGAAGCGGCTGCAGGTGGGTCGGCATCTGCCTCTGCCGTTGCAGCCGCGCAGGCCATCTGACATGGAAGACTGGCTGTCCATCGCGGCGGACCACGCCAGCGCGGTGCTGGTCACGGTTGCCATCGTCGAAGGCTCGGTGCCGCGCGAACCCGGCGCCAAAATGCTGGTGGATGCCGGGCGCCAGTGGGGCACGGTCGGCGGCGGCCACCTGGAATTGCGCGGGGCCCAGGCCGCGCGCGCGATGCTGGCCAGCGGCGAAACGCGCCGCCTGGAGCGCTTTCCGCTCGGCCCCAGCCTGGGCCAGTGCTGCGGCGGCGTGGTGCACCTGGCCTTCGAGCTGGTCGACCGCGATCACCTGGCTGCGCTGGCCGCGCGCCGCGATCGAGACAGCTGGCGCCTGGTTTCCCTGGATGCGGCGCCGGATGGCGCGGCGGCGCTGGCGCTGCTGGATGCCGAGGGCCGTGTCGTCCATGGCAGCGCAGCGGTGCCGGCCTTCGACCGCACGCTCGGCACCCAGGTGTTGCGCGACCAAGCCGGCCGCCGCTGGCTGGCCGACCTGGTGGCCGCGCCGCGCGCCCACCTGATGCTGTTCGGCGCGGGCCACGTCGGCGCCGCCATCGTGCGTGCGTTTGCCGACCTGCCTTGCCGGGTCACCTGGGTCGACGAACGCGACGACCTGTTCCCGGCTACACTACCGGATAATGTCACGGTCGAGGCGACCGATACCCCGGAAACGCTGGCGCAGTCTGCCCCCGCCGGTACTAGCTTCCTCGTCATGACCCACAGCCATGCGCTCGACCAGCGCCTGGCCGAAACCATCCTCAAGCGACCCGGCCACGACTGGTTCGGCCTGATCGGATCAAGCACCAAGCGCAGCCAGTTCGAACGCCGGCTGCGCGAACGCGGCGTCGGCCAGGAACGCCTGGACGCCATGGTCTGCCCGATCGGCGTGCCCGGCATCGCCGGCAAGCTGCCCGCCGTGATCGCCGTCGCCGTCGCCGCCCAGCTCTTGACAGTGTGGGAAGCGGCCCTAGTCAACGAAAGAATCTGATGTCGAACCCAACCCAGACCGTGCAGGCCTACCGAGCGAGCCTGCTGTATTTCCACGCCGATCCGGCCTTTGCCGAAGACGCCCACAGCTGGATCGCCGATGGCCTGCTGCTGGTGGCGGACGGCCGCATCCAGGCCGCCGGCGACTACGCCGCGCTGGCGCCGACGCTGCCCGCCGGCGTGGCGGTCACCGATTACCGCGGCCACATCATCACGCCGGGCTTCATCGACACCCATCTGCACTTCCCGCAGACCGACATGATCGCCTCGCCGGCGCCGGGACTCCTGCCGTGGCTGGACACCTACACCTTCCCGACCGAGCGCCAGTTCGGCGATCCGGTGCATGCGCGCGCCGCCGCCGAGTTCTTCCTCGACGAGCTGCTGCGCAACGGCACCACCACGGCCCTGGTCTACTGCAGCGTGCACAAGGCATCGGCGAACGCCTTCTTCGAGGCCAGCGCCGCGCGCAAGTTGCGCATGGCCGGCGGCAAGGTGCTGATGGACCGCAACTGCCCGGACTTCCTGCGCGATACCGCCGACCTGCGCGAGAGCGAGGAATTGATCCAGCGCTGGCACAGCGATATCAGCGGCGAGGGCAGGACGATGTACGCGATCACGCCGCGCTTCGCCCCGACCTCGACCGAGGAACAACTGGCCGCCACCGGCGAGCTGGCGCGCGCCTATCCGGACACCTTCATCCAGACCCACGTCTCGGAAAACCAGGACGAATGTGCCTGGGTCGACAGCCTGTTCCCGCAGCGGCGCAGCTACCTGGACGTGTACGAACACTACGGCCTGATGCGCCCGCGCGCCATGTTCGGCCACTGCATCTGGCTGGACGACACCGACTTCGCGCGCCTGGCCGCCACCGGCTCGGCGATCGCGCATTGCCCGACCTCCAACCTGTTCCTGGGGAGCGGCCTGTTCGACCTGGCGCGCGCCGACGGGGCGGGGGCCATGGTCACGCTGGGCACCGACGTCGGCGCCGGCACCTCGTTCTCGATGTTGCAAACCATGAATGAAGCGTATAAAGTTGCGCGATTGAAAGGCAACTACCTCCCGGCCTTGCGCATGTTTTACCTGGCCACGCAGGGCGCCGCGCGCAGCATGGGGCTCGAGGGCACGATCGGAACGCTGGCGCCAGGTGCCGAAGCCGACTTCATCGTGCTCGACCCCAGGGCCACGCCCTTGCTGGAACGCCGTATCGCGCACAGCGACACGCTCGAGGAAACGCTGTTCGCGCTGGCCATGCTGGGGGACGACCGTGCGATCCGCGCCACCTATGCCGCCGGCGCGCGCGTCCACGAGCGGAGCCGGCACGACCCGGGAGTTGCCTCGATGCCGTCCAACTGACCAGCCGAGAACGATTTCATGATGAAGACCCTGAGCAGCAGCCTGCTGATCGCCCTGAGTATTGCCGCCGGCGCCGATGCGGCCGCGCGCAGCACTGCCGCCATTAAAACGGGGGGCGCCAACGAAGCCGCCACCGCGCGCCACTATGCCGCGCTGATCGCCGGCGCCAGCCCCAAGACCGCCGAACTGACCCTGTTCTTCACCCAGATGCCGAAGGGCGGCGACCTGCACCACCATTATTCGGGCGCGATCTACGCCGAAACCTATATCGATTTCCTCGACAAGCAGGGCTATTGCGTCAACAAGCACACTTACCGCGTCGAGACCGACAAGGCGGTGATCGAGGCCGAACGCGCCAAGCCGGCGGCGGCGCGCAACTGCCTGTCGACGGCCGAGGTGTATGCCGACGACGCCACCTTGCGCGAACTGCTGCAGCGCTGGTCGAGCAAGGACTTCGCCAACCACGGCGCCCTGCAGCCGCCGCCGGACCGCCAGTTCTTCCAGACCTTCGGCTATTTCGGCCCGGTCTCGAACGCCAACTTCCATGAAGGCCTGGTCGAGATCAAGGAGCGCGCACTCAAGGAAAACGTCAGCTACATCGAGACCATGTTCAAGCTGTCGCCCTTCGTCGCCGACAAGGAATTCGACGAAGCGGCATGGCGCACGTTCAGCGACGACACCGCTTTCGAGGCCCAGATGCGCGCCTGGATGAATACGCTGGATGCCGATGCCGGTTTCAACACCCGGATCGCCGACTTCGTCGCCAAGATCGACGAAGCCGCCGCCGGCATCGACGACGACAACTTCACCATGCGCTACCAGACCTATGTGCTGCGCCTGCTGAATCCGTCGCAGGTGTTTTCCTCGATGCTGGCCGGTTTCAAGTCGGCGGCCAAGGGAGGAAAAATCGTGGGCGTGAATATCGTCGGCCAGGAAAGCAATATGGTCTCGATGCGCGACTACGCGCTGCACATGAAGATGTTCCGCTTCCTGAAGTCGGTCTACCCGGACGCCAAGGTGGCCCTGCACGCCGGCGAGCTGGCACTCGGCGACGTGCCGCCGGAACAGCTGCAATTCCACATCGACCAGGCCGTGAACGTGGCCGGCGCCCAGCGCATCGGCCACGGCATCGACCTGGCCCACGAGAGCAATGCGCCCGCGATCATGAAAACCATGCGCGAAAAGGACATCCCGGTCGAGATCAACCTGACCTCGAACGCCTTCATCAGCGGTGTGCAGGGCGAAAACCACCCGGTGACGCTCTACCGTAAATACGGCGTGCCCTATGTGATCTCGACCGACGACGCCGGCGTCACCCGTCATAACCTGGCGAACGAGTACGTGCTGTTCGCCAGCCGCTACAAGCCGAGCTACGCCGAGCTGAAAAAAGCTTCGTACAACAGCATCCGCTACAGCTTCCTGGCAGCGGCCGACAAGACCCGCCTGACGCGCCAGCTGGATGCGCGCTTTGCCAAATTCGAGGCGGGGATCGTTGCGCTGGACCGGGGTGCCAAGCGCTGAGCCTTGAGCAATAAGGTCAATACATGAACGTCGTCCCCGCCTGCGGGGACGACGTCGTTTGCCTGCCCATCACGCCGTATTTGCATATGTTTATGCAAAATCTGTGGCCATCCCGCGACAATTCCCACACTTTCTCACAAGCTTTGCTTAAAAAACAAGCGAAGTAATTTCATTAAAGAACGCCTCCCTTATAATCGCGCCGTCGGTAGATTTGGCGATGTGTATAGGAGAAATCCTAGCGCAGAGGCGATGTCGGGCGAAATTTATACGTACAACGTATAAATTGATAAGGGAAAACGTATTTGTCAGGCATGAGGGGCTCATGCATGATCGGATGCGAGATAGAGATTTTTGCAAGATTATCTTACTCGATCCGGTAAATAAAGTGTGTTCGCTTGTCACCCGGTCATCTTCCTGAAATATCCATTCTCTACACTGCCGTGTTTTGTTGGGAGGGGTGACCCTCTCTCCAGGTTTTCGCAGGTTAAGCTGCTATTGTCGTTTTTACAATAACACTCTAGGGAGTTTGCAATGCCATCCGTTTTTAACCAACAACCCAAGTTGCGCCTGAGCATGATCGCTCTGGCATGCCAGATGGCATGCTTCGCGGTCTCGGCCAACGCCCAGACTGCGAACCAGCAGAATGACGCCGACGCCGGCCAGACCCGCGAAGTCGTCATCACCGGCAAGCGTACTGGCATGGGTTTGATGGTCCAAGAAGACGCGCCGAAAGCGCGTTCGACCATCACTGCGGCGGAGCTGGAAAAGCAGCGTCCGACCGGCAATGCATACCAGGCTCTCGAGCTGATGCCATCGGTTAACAGCTACAACTACGACGCAACCGGCCTGTTCGGCGGCGGCCTGACCCTGCGCGGCTTCAACAGCGACCAGATCGGCGCCACCATCAACGGCGTGCCGGTCAACGATTCGGGTTCCTTCGCTGTGTACCCGCAGGAATACGTCGACCAGGAAAACACCTGCTCGGAATTCGTGACCCAGGGTTCGACCGACGTCGATTCGCCGCAGGTCGGCGCATCGGGCGGCAACTTCGGCATCACCACCTGCAACCCGGAAGACAAGCAGCGCGTGCGCCTGATGCAGACCTTCGGTCAGCTGAACATGTGGAAGACCTTCGTCCGCTACGACACCGGCAAGTTCGGCGCCGATGGCCGCTCGAAAGCCTTCGTCTCGATCTCGCGCGCGCGTTCGGACAAGTGGAAAGGCGAGGGCGAAGCCGCACGCAACCACGTGGACGCCGGCTACAACTACGACTGGGATCGTTTCAACTACATCCACGCGACCGTCCTGTTCAACGAAGCCAAGAACAACAACTTCCAGAGCTACAGCCGCGCCGACGTCGACAAGTACGGCTACGGCTGGGACTACGCGCCGACCTTCGTCGGCCACAACTCGCCGCAGACCGGTGTCGTCGACATCGATCCGGGCACCTCGACCGCCTCGCCTGCCTACTACAAGCTGGCCAACAACCCCTTCCGCAACGCCATCGCCTCGGCGATCGCCAAGTTCCGCCTGAGCGAGAACCTGGACCTGAAAATCGTGCCTTACTTCTGGTACGGCTTCGGTAACGGCGGCGTGCAGCAGAAACTGCTGTGGGAAAGCGCCGGCCGCGTCGGCACCGTGTCGCACGACAGCGGCTTCCTGGGTTCGGCCAACAGCAGCACCTTCAACGGCCGCGTCGACCTGAACGGCGACGGCGACACCCTGGACCAGGTGATCGTTGCCAACGCCAGCGTGACCAAGACCCAGCGTCCTGGCCTCACCACTTCGCTGACCTACAGCGTCGGCAACCACACCATCGTCGGTGGTTTCTGGTGGGAGCGTGCCAACCATCGCCAGACCGGCCCGGCCGTGCCTGTCGATAACGAAGGCAACATGAGCGACGTGTACCTGCGCGACCCGCAGATCACCCGTCCGGACGGCAGCCTGTACCAGTCGCGTAACTGGAAGACCGTGTCGACCGGCTACCAGGCCTTCATCCAGGACACCATCACCCTGATGGACGACAAGCTGCAGTTCAACCTCGGTCTGCGTACCCCGCACATCAAGCGCGAATTCAACAACTACCTGAACGAAGGCGCGGCGGTCAACTACAACATCAACCGCACCTACAGCGACGTGTTGCCGCAGATCGGTGTCCGTTACCGCATCACCAACGATGACCAGCTGTACGCATCGCTGGCCAAGAACATGAAGGCCCCTGGCAACTTCGTGTACGCCACCACCAACGGCAACGTGTTCTGGGACAAGACCACCGGCGTGGTCACGATCAAGAGCGACGTCAAGCCTGAAGTGTCGTACAGCCTGGACGCCGGCTACCGTCACCAGACCAGCAAGTGGATCGGCACCGTCGGCATCTACGGCACCGACTTCCGCGATCGCATGGCAACCGCCTACGATCCGATCAACCTGGTGAGCTCGACCACCAACGTCGGCAAGGTCAAGAACTACGGCTTCGAACTGGAAGCGGGCAACACGCCGATCAACGGCTGGTCGGCCTACGCCTCCTACGGCTACATCCACAGCGAGATCAAGGACAACATGCAAGTCAGCGCGACCCAGTCGCTGCCGACCGCAGGCAATGCCTTCCCGCTGACCCCGAAGCAGAAGCTCGGCCTGTCGCTGCAGTATGAGAATGGTCCGTTCTGGGGCCGCCTGACCGCGAAAGCGACCAGCTCGCAACAAGCGACCCTGACCAACGACGAAGAAGTCCCGGGCTACACCCTGTTCGGCTTCGACGGCGGCTGGAAGTTCGGCGACTGGGGCAACATGAAGAACGCCAAGCTGACGTTCAACGTCAGCAACCTGACCAGCAAGCAGTACTACAACCCGTCGTCGCAGAGCGTGATCAACGCCAAGGCCTACGGTGCGACCACCGCGAAGACCGTGTTCTACTACGTCGGCGCGCCGCGCTTCACCTCGGCCACCCTGTCGATGGACTTCTAAATCCTTCGATGCTGCCTGCGGCCGTAAAGACCGCAGGCAGGCTGCAACATGCAATAATCGACGGGCCTTCGGGCCCGTTTTTTCATTCGCAAGGTCTCCGCTTCCCATGATGCTTTCCCGTTCATTCCGCACCACGCTTTCCCTCCTGACCTCGGCCCTGATCCTGGCCGGCTGCGCCGGCAGCGCCGGCCACCTTGCCACGCGCAGCGTCGACATCAACCTGGTCGCCATCAACGACTTCCACGGCAACCTGGAAGCCAGCAAGTACAACTACGCCCCGCTCGGCGGACAGAAGGAAACCATCCAGGCCGGCGGCATCGACGTGCTGGGCGGCGCGCTCGCCGCTTTCCGCCGCGACGACAAGGACTTGCTGTTCGTGGCCGCCGGCGACATGGTCGGCGCCAGCCCGGCGCTATCCTCGATGTGGGCCGACGAGCCCAGCCTGGTGGCAATGAACCGCATGGGCCTGGTCGCCAGCTCGCTCGGCAACCACGAATTCGACCAGGGCGCCAAGGAACTGCTGCGCCAGCAGCACGGCGGCTGCGATTCGCCGCGGCCGGCCAAGGCGTGCCAGCTGAATAAAGATTTCAAGGGTGCCGGCTTCAGCTACCTGGCCACCAACGTGGTCGACCAGGCCAGCGGCAAGAACCTGGTGCCGGGCTGGCGCATCGTCGACGTCAAGGGCGTCAAGGTCGGCTTGATCGGCGCGGTGCTGCAGGACGTGCCTTCGGTGGCCGTGGGTTCGGCGATCAAGGGCCTGTCCTTCCTCGACGAAGCCGACTCCATCAACAAGGTGCTGCCGGCCATGCGTGCCCAGGGTGCGCAAGTGTTCGTGGTGCTGATCCACGAGGGCGGCCACACCGGCGAACCCTTCGACCAGGCCAATTGCGCCGGCCTGCAGGGTCCCATCGTCGGCATCGTCAAGAAGCTCGATCCGGCGATCCGCCTGGTGATCAGCGGCCACTCCCACACCGGCTACCTGTGCAAGGTCGATGGCCGCGTGGTGACCCAGGCCGACGCCATGGGCCACGTGCTGTCGCGCATCACCATGAAAGTCGAACCGGCGTCCGGCAAGGTCGAGGACATCAGCGTACGCAACGTGGTGATGAAGCCGGGCGCCTTCACGCCGGATGCGCAACTGGCCGCTTACCTGCAGGACGTGCGTGCCCGCAGCCAGGCCGTGCTGGCCGCGCCGGTGGCGCACATCGGCGCCGCTTCGGTGCCGCGCCGCGACGGCGCCGGCATGGGCTCGCCGCTGGGCACCCTGATCGCCGACGCCGCGCTGGCCGCGACCCGCGACCAGGGCGTGCAGCTCGGGTTCATGAATTCGGGCGGTATCCGCAAGGACCTGGAAGCGGGTGAGGGCGGGGTGGTCAGCTTTGGCCAGGCCCAGGCGGTGCTCCCCTTCGCCAATACCCTGGTGGCGCTCGACCTGAGCGGCGCCCAGCTGCGCATCCTGCTCGAACAGCAGTGGGACCGCCAGGGCGGCGGCTACATGCTGCAGACCTCGGCCAACCTGTCCTACGACTGGGACAGCACCCGGCCGGCCGGCCAGCGCCTGGTGCCGGGCAGCCTGAAAGTCGACGGCAAGCCGGTCGAGGAGGGCAAGACCTACCGTGTGGTGGCGAATAACTTCCTGGCCGACGGCGGCGACAACTTCCCGATGTTCGCCAAGGGCACGAACCGCGTCGAGACGCAGATTCGCGACCTCGACGCCCTGGTCGCCCACCTGAAGCAGACCCCGAACGTGGGCGCGCCCGAGACCGCGCTGGCGGCCCGGCCGCGTATCCGCAAGCTGCGTTGAAACGAAACTCTTAATAGATAATGCGCCATCCCCTCCAAGGAAAGACGATGAAAAAACTGGCTTTTGTACTGGCGCTCGCAAGCGCATTCGCATCGATGGATGCATCGGCCTGGGGCAACGACGGCCACCGCGCCGTCGGCAGCATCGCCGACAAGCTGCTCAAGGGCAGCAAGGCCGAACAGCAGATCAAGGCGATCCTGCTGCCGGGCGAAACCCTGGAATCGATCGCCAACTGGCCGGACTGTGTGAAGGGCACCTACTGCGGCCCGCAGACGCCGGACATGGTCGAGTACGTGAACGCGAATCCCAAGCACAGCGAGTACCACTACACCGACGTGCCTTTCCAGCTCGAGCACTACCACGACCACGCGGTCGGCACCGCCGACGACGACATCGTGCAGACGCTGAAGCAGGCCATCGCCGTCCTGCAGGGCAAGGACAACCCGGCCACCAACCCGCACAAGTTCACCAAGCGCCAGGCCCTGATCCTGATCACCCACATGACCGGCGACATCCACCAGCCGCTGCACGTGGGCGCGGCCTTCGTCGGCAAGGACGGCAAGTTCGTGGTGCCCAAGACCCAGGCCGAAGTCGACGAAAGCACGATCTTCGATTCGCGGGGCGGCAACAACTTCCTGATGGATGACGAGAAGCTGGAGCAGCTCAGCGCCGGCCTGATCCCGCCGTCGGACGAGCCGAAAGTCACGGCCGCCGCTGCGGTCAAGCCGGGCGTGCCGAAGGCGCTGACCAAACCCTTCCACTCCTACTGGGACAGCACCACGGTCAACTACGCCTTCCGCCGCATCCGCACCAAGACCCCGGACGCGTTTGCCCAGGCGGCGATCGCCAGCCAGCCGTCGGTCGTGCGCAACAGCGGCGACCTGGCGACCTGGCCCTACCAGTGGGCGGACGATGCGCTGGCCGTGTCGAAGCAGGCCTATGCCGGCGTCACCATCGGCAAGCTGACCCCGCAGACCAGCAAGAAGGGCGAGACCTATTACACCTGGACCCTGGAAGTGCCGAACGACTACCCGGTGCCGAGCTCGCAGATCGCCAAGACCCAGCTGATCAAGAGCGGTTATCACCTGGCCCAGCTGCTGCAGGCGATCTTCCCGAATTCCTGATCGGTTTTTTGCAGGGCTGAAGCGCCGCGGGCCGCGAGGCTCGCAGCGCTTTTTTTATGCCGGCGCGCGCCGTTCCACAAGCGGCATCGTTAGAATGGCGCACCTCCATTTTTCGATGACGCCCAGCGATGCGAACCCTGCCACTGGCCCTCGTGGCCGCCTTCCTGACTTCAACCGGCCTGGCGTATTCAGCCGAACCGGCAGCCGAACCCGCCGCGCCCACCGAACGCGATCTGCCGCTGTGGGAAGCGGGCATCGGCGCCGCCGCCTTCAGCACGCCGGCCTATCCGGGTGCCGACGACCGCTCGACCCGCGGCCTGGTGCTGCCCTTCGTGATCTACCGCGGCAAGACCTTCCGCGCCGACCAGAACGGCGTCGGCGCGCGCCTCCTCAACACCGACAAGGTCGAATTCGATATCGGCTTCTCGGGCTCGCTGCCGGCCCACTCCGACGACGTCGATGCGCGCAAGGGCATGCCCGACCTCGGTACCCTGGTCGAATTCGGCCCGCGCGTGAAATACAAGTTCGCCGACCTGGGCGAGGCCGGCCGCATGCGCTTCGAGCTGCCGCTGCGCGCCGTGATCGAGGCGCGCAGCGGCTTGCGGCGCCAGGGCTGGACCATGGAGCCGCGCCTGGTGTGGGAACAGCGTGGGGAGGGTGCGCGCTGGACCATGGAGGCCCAGCTGGGCGCGGTGTTCGGCGACCGCCGCATCAACCGTTATTTCTATGAAGTGGATCCCGCGTATGCGACGCCGGAGCGCCCGGCCTACCGCGCGGACAGCGGCCTGCTGCTGGTGCGCACCGGTTTGTTCGGCACCTGGCGCGTCAATCCGGACGTGCGCATGTTCGGCTTCGTGCGTTACGAAACCTATTCGGGGGCGGCGAACGAGGACAGTCCGCTGATGAAGAAGTCGAGCGGCGCGTCGGCGGGGTTGGGATTTGCGTGGACGTTTGCCAGGTCGGCGGCGCGTGCGCGCGCCGCGGAATAAACGTATTCAGCGGCTGGTTGGACTACCATGATGCGAATTCGTAGGGTGGGCTCCCCGAGCCCACGCGCATGCCGGCGTCATGCAAACGTTCGCGTGGGCACAGGGTGCCCACCCTACGAACTAGGGGTCAGAGCCCGGTGTTCAGCCACCGGCTTCAAAAAAATCAACGCGACTTGACGAAGGGCTTGCCGGCCGCCTTGGGCGCCACCGACTTGGCCATGAAACCGGCCAGCACGATCACCGTGACCACGTACGGAATCATCTGGATCAGCGAGCCCGATACCTGGCCCACCACCGGCAGGTCGACGCCTTCGAGCTGGATCTGGATCGCGCCGAACAGGCCGAACATCAGGCAACCGAGCACGGTGTGGAGTGGACGCCAGTTGCCGAACACCAGGGTCGTCAGCGCCAGGTAGCCGGCGCCGGCCGACATATCGCGCAGGAAGAAGCCGCTCTGGACGATGGCCAGGTAGGCACCCGAGAACGAGCACAGCACGCCCGCCACCAGCATCGCCAGATAGCGGGTGCGCTCCACCGAGACGCCGGCGGCGTCGGCGGCGTGCGGGTTCTCGCCGCAGGCGCGCAGGCGCAGGCCGAAGCGGCTGTGGTAGATCACCCAGTGCACCAGCGGAATCAGGAGGAAGGCCAGGTAGACCAGCGCCGACTGGCCGCCGATCACGTGGCCGTACAGCCAGCCGATGAAGGGGATGTTATCCAAAGCAGCAGTGCCCGGCAGGACGATGTCGAACAGGCGCGCTTCGCGCAGGTCCGGCGTGCGCCCGCCTTCGTGGAAGAAGAACTGGGCCAGCACGAAGGTCAGGCCGCTCATGGCGATGTTGATCGCGATGCCGCACACCAGCTGGTTGCCCTTCTGGGTGATCGAGACGAAGGCCTGGACCATGGCCAGCGCCACCGACACGCCGATGCCGGCCAGGATGCCCAGCCACGGGTTCTGCGTGGCGTAGGCCACCGAGGCCGAGGCGAAGGCCGATCCCAGGATCTTGCCTTCCAGGCCGATGTCGACCACGCCGGAGCGTTCGGCGAACAGGCCGGCCATCGCGGCGAAGATCAGCACCGGGGCATTGCGGATCGTGGAGACCACGATGCTGGCGATGTGAAAGTCTTCCATTATGCTTCCTTGGTGGTGCTGGTGCCGGCCTTGGCGCCTGAGCGGGCCAGGTTGAGCAGCTTCATGACAACCGGTGCGTAGAAATTCTCCATCGCGCCGCAGAACAGGATGATCAGACCCTGGATGAAGACGAAGGTCTCTTGCGGGATGTTCGGCTTCTCGAGCGACAGATCAAAGCCGCCCTGGATCAGCGCGCCGAACAGCACCGACGAGAGGAAGATGCCGACCGGGTGCTGGCGTCCCATCAGCGCGATCGCGATGCCGACGAAACCGGCGCCGGCCGGGAAGTTCAGCGACAGGTAGTGCGTCGAGCCCATGACGGAGTTGACGGCGCCCAGGCCGGCCAGCGCGCCCGAGACCAGCATGGTGACGATGATGGTGCGGCTGATTTTCACGCCGGCGTAGTGCGCCGCATGCGCGTTCAGGCCGGTGGCGCGCAGCTTGTAGCCCCAGGCCGAACGCCATACCGCCAAGCCGTAGATGGCCAGCGCGGCAATCGCCAGCAGCAGGCTGACGTTCAGCGGCGTGTCGCCGAACACTGGCAGCCACTTGTTCAGCAGCGGCAGGGCGGCGCTCTCGGCGAATACGCGCGAGGCCGGGTTCTGCTGGCCTTCCGGGATCAATTTGAGGATCGCGTAGTTCATCAGGCTGGCGGCGATGAAGTTGAACATGATGGTCGTGACCACCACGTGGCTGCCGCGTTTGGCCTGCAGGTAGCCCGGGATGAAGGACCACAGCGCGCCGAAGATGGCGGCGCCGATCATCGCGGCCGGGATCAGGAGCCAGCCGGGCAGGCTGGCGTCGAAGGACAGCACCGCCAGCGTCAGTCCGAGGCCGCCGACGTACATCTGGCCTTCGGCACCGATGTTGAACAGGCCGGCCTGCATCGCGATCGACACGGCCAGGCCGGCGAAGATGAAGGTGCTGGCGTAGAACAGCGTGTAGCCCAGGCCTTCCGGATCGAGGATGGCGCTGTCGACCAGGATGCGCAGCGAGTCCGCCGGGCTTTCGCCGAGCAGGTGGATGACCAGGCCGGCCACCAGCAGCGCCGACAGCAGGTTCAGGATGGGCAGGACGAAACCAGTGGCCCAGCGTGGGAGTTCAGTCTTTTTCATGGTCTCGGGTCCGTCATGACTTGTGCAGGCCGCCCATCAACAGGCCGATGCGGGTGGTGTCGAATTCGCCGACCGGCAGGATGCCGGTGATGCGGCCGCCCGACATCACGATGATGCGGTCGGCCAGGGCGCGTACTTCTTCCAGCTCCACCGAAGAGAGCAGGATTGCCACGCCCTCGTCGCGCAGGCGCAGCAGCTGGGTGTGGATGCTTTCGATGGTGCCGATGTCGACGCCGCGGGTCGGCTGGCCGATCAGCATCAGCTTGGGCCTGGCCGCGACTTCGCGCGCGATCACGACCTTCTGCTGGTTGCCGCCCGAGAGCAGGCCGATGCGCAGGTCCGGATTGTTGGGGCGCACGTCGAAGGTCTGCATCAGGTGTGCACAGCGCTGGGCGATCTTCTTGAAGTCGAACAGGCCCCAGCGGTTTTTGACATGGTCCTGGTAGCCGAACACGGTGTTCTGCATCACCGAGAAATCCTTGATCACGCCGTCGCGCAGGCGGTCTTCGGGCACGTGGCCGATGCCCAGGCCGCGGAAGGTCGCCGGCAAGCCGTCGGCGTTGGCGCGCCCGCCATAGGGCAGGGACTGGCCGAGAAAGTCGACCTTGCCGGCGCTCGGCAGGCGCATGCCGGACAGGATTTCCAGCAGTTCGCTCTGGCCGTTGCCCGAGACGCCCGCAATCGCCACCACTTCGCCGGCGCGCAGCGTGAAGTCGATATCCGACAGCAGCTGGACGCCATTGGCGTCGCGCAGCTGCAGGCCCGCTACCTTCAGCACCTCGGCGCCCGGCTGGTAGGGCGCGCGCGGCAGCTCGCTCTGGATCGGACGGCCGACCATCATGTTGGCCAGCTGTTCCTTCGAGGTGTCGCGGGTCTGCACCGCACCGACCACGCGGCCGGCGCGCATCACGGTCACCTCGTCGGTGATGTCCATGATCTCCTGCAGCTTGTGCGTGATCAGGATGATGGTCTTGCCCTGTTCCTTGAACAGCCGCAGGATCTCGAACAGCGACGCGGTTTCCTGGGCGGTGAGCACCGCGGTGGGCTCGTCCAGGATCAGGATGTTGGCGCTGCGGTAGATCTGCTTGAGGATCTCGACGCGCTGCTGGGCGCCGACCGACAGATCGTGCACGGTGGCCAGCGGGTCGACATCGAGGCGGTAGCGCGCGCAGATCTCGCGCAGCCGGGCCTCGACCGCGCCGCGCTGGCCGGCCAGCTTGAAGCCGCCTTCGTTGCCGAGCATGACGTTGTCGAGCACGGTCATGTTCTCGACCAGCATGAAGTGCTGGTGGACCATGCCGATGCCGAGCGCGATCGCCTCGTGGCTGGTGCGGATGTCCTGCGGCTGGCCGTCGACCAGGACCTGGCCGCTGTCGGCATTGTAGTAGCCGTACAGGATGCTCATCAGGGTCGACTTGCCGGCGCCGTTTTCGCCGATCACGCCATGGATCGAGCCCTTGGCGATCGAGAAGCTGACGTCGGCGTTGGCCTGCACCGCCCCGAAGGCCTTGCTGATGTTGCGGAATTCTACGGCTGGCTGCATAGCGCTCCGGTATGGATAGACAGAGTAATCAAGGAAACCATTTATTGAAAAGTACATCGCGCCGCGCCGGTCATGCCGGCGCGGCGCGCTTGGTGGTCACTAAGGAAATCCGGGTACTGCTTATTGTGGGCACGAACCGGCGGCGCGATAGTCCACCACCTTGATCTTGCCGCTGACGATGTCTTCCCGGGCGGCCAGCACGCGCTTTTCGATCTCGGGGGTGACGACGCTGCGGTTGTACTTGTCGAGCGCCCAGTCGACGCCGCCTTCCTTCAGGCCCTCGTAGGTGATGCCCGGCGTGAACTGGTTGTTGTTGGCCTTGACCAGGGCGTCATAGGTGGCGTTGTCGACGCGCTTGACCATCGAGCTCAGCATGGTGCCCGGATACAGGTAGTTCTGGTTGGAGTCGACGCCGATCGCCAGCTTGCCCTTTTCCTTGGCCATCTGCAGGGCGCCCATGCCGGAACCGCCGGCCACCGCAAACACGACGTCGGCGCCGCGGTCGAACTGCGCGCGCGCCAGCTCGCCGCCCTTGGCCGGGTCGTTCCAGGCCGCGCTGGTGGTGCCGACCATGTTCTGCATGATCTGGATCTTCGGCGCGATGGCCTTGGCGCCCTGGGCATAGCCGCAGGCAAAGGCGCGGATCAGCGGGATGTCCATGCCGCCGACGAAACTGATGGTCTTGGTTTTGGACGCCATGGCGGCGGCGACGCCGACCAGGTAAGAGCCTTCCTGTTCCTTGAACAGGATCGAGTTGACGTTCTTGCCCTGGGCATTGCCATCGACGATCACGAAGTGCACGTTCGGGTATTCGGCGGCGATGCGCTGCACCGGCTGGGACTGGGAAAAACCGATGGAGATGATCAGCTTGAGTTTCTTGCGCGCGAGCGCGCGCAGTACCTGCTCGGCCTGGGTATCGTAGTTGGCCTGGGCTTCAAACACCTTGATCCCGGTTTCCTTGGTGAAGCGGGTCACACCTTCGGCTGCCGACTGGTTGAACGACTTGTCGAACTTGCCGCCGGCATCGTAGACGATCGCGAGCTTGGCACCGGCCATGTCGGCCGAGGCACTGGCGCACACGCAGAGCGCCGCCATCGCCATACTGAGTTGCTTGAATCTCCGCTTGAACATCATCTATTGCTCCTGAATCCTCTATTGTACCTGTCACAACGGCTCAGCTGGGAGGGGCAAAGACCGTTCGTCATGGCACGCTTGCCAGCGGGCTGTGTCAGACCTGGGCTTGCTGGCTGGTGAAGACAATCGCGGTCGGGCGGGGCGCTGTCGCGTCGGCGCGACAGATGAGGGGGTTGCCGACCACGTGCTGCGGACCCGGTGACGGAGACCTTCGCAGCGCAACTTGGCAACTATGCAACAGGCTGTTTATTCGTGGCAAATATGATTTTACTTCGCAATTTATTTAGTTGAAATATAAATAGCGACAACTTTCCGCAATTTCTCACAGAAAACCACGCAAGTGTGTCTGCGCGAGAGAATCGTATTTACTTTGCGGCGAGGGGCGGGATCGACAGGATGGATGCCGCCGCCAGCACCGGTGCCGGCAGCACGGGCGTGGCGGCGGCAGTGGTGAGCGCGTTGACCGGCGTGCTTGCCGTGCTGGTGTCGGCCGCGAGCATGGCATCGGCCAGCGAAGGGATGGCGACCGGCATCGCGAACTGGGCGGTGAGGAAGCGGGCGATGCGGCTCTGGGTCGCTTCCAGGTAGGGGATGTTCATGTGGTCGGACGCGGGCACGACCTCGTCGCCGCAGAGCTGGGCGAGCTTGGCGACCAGCTGGTCGGTGTGCGAGTGCGGCACCACATCGTCGCTGGCGGCGCGCAGCACGAAGGTCGGCACCTTGAGCGAGGGCGCGTACTTGATCGACTCGAAGCGGTGGCGCAGCATGTACTCGATCGGCATCACGCGGAACTTGCGCTTGGCGATCGCCAGGATCGAATCGTAGGGCGTGATCAGCACCACCGAGTGGGCGGGGCGCTCCTTGGCGACCTGCACCGCCACCCCGGAACCAAGGCTGCGCCCGACCACGGCGATGCGGCGCGCATCCACGTGGACGCTGTCGGCCATCCAGTCGAACAGCATGCAGCCGTCTTCGATCATGTGGATTTCGGCGGGCACGCCGTGCGACTCGCCATAGCCGCGGTAGTTCACGGCCAGCACGGCCATGCCGGGGAACAGCTTGCCGGCATCGCGCACCACCCAGGACACTTCCTCGGAGCGGCCGCCGAAATAGATCACGGCCGGATGCTTGCCCGGCGCCAGCGGCGTCATCAGCCAGCCGCACAGGCGGGTACCGTCCTTGGCGCGCAGCACCACGGGCCGGGTGCGGTGACCGCTGCTGCGCGGGCTCTTGACCTCGCGCTCGACGGTGGGATTGAACACCAGGCGGCGTTGGTTGGCCGCGACCGCGGCCGTCAGGCCCAGCCACAACATGCTGGCAACGCCAGCCATCCCCGCCGCGATCTTGTTTCGAGTGCTCATGTATACAGTCTACCTCTGCATCCTGCATAAATCTGTGCGTTCGTTCGCTATTCAGGTGCGAGCGCACTGAACCGATGCAATAAGTGGCTTAAAAGCAACGGTTTTGTCGGAGCAGATATAGGAGGTGGATTACGCAGGCGGGTTTTTACGACGGCGGGCAGCCGGCGGATTCGCGGTACCATGGCCGTTCGCTCGAGTTCGAATTCGAGTTCATTCAAGGAGACGACGTGCACTACCTGCTGACCTATGATCTGGCGCCCGACTACCTGGCGCGCCGCGGCGAATTCCGCGACGAACACCTGCAACTGGCCTGGGATGCCCAGGCGCGCGGCGAGATCGTCATCGCCGGCGCGCTGGCCGATCCGGCCGACCAGGCGCTGCTGCTGTTCAGCGGCGACTCGCCGGATGCGGCGGAGCGTTTTGCGAAAGCTGATCCGTATGTGATCAATGGCCTGGTCACCGCCTGGCGCGTGCGCCAGTGGAATACGGTGGTAGGGGCGGATGCCGCGAATCCGGTGCGGCCCTGATGCGCCGTCTTCTGGTGCTGGCTGCCTTGCTGGTCACCGGTTTGCCGGCGCTGGCCCAGGAATCGCTGTTGATCGGCCGTGTCGAGCGAATCAGCATGGTGCCGAGGGATGCCGATGCCTGCCCCTCCGCATGTGTGGCGGCGGGTATCGCGATGAAGCCCGGAACCGTCTGCGTCTCGAACGACGGCGGCTGCCAGCAGACCGCCTTCCGCATTGAACGCGTACTGGCGGGCGATGAGCGCGCCGGCATGAAAACCTTCGACATGCGCACCGGCGAATGGGGCAAGGTGTATTTTCCCGTCACGCACGAGCTGATCCTGGTGTACGTCGACCAGGCGGCAGGACGGGTACGCTGGTCGCTGCTGACGCAGCGCGACGGCCATATGATGTTCGAGGCCAAGCCCTTCGAGCGCACGATGGTCGCCGGCGTTGCCATCGCCTCGCTGCCACCCGACAGCAATGGCGAAATCGCGCTCGACCAACTGATCGAGCGCCTGCCCGGCAAGCGCTGAGCGCTACTCACTTGGCCGCCAGCAGCTTCACCACGATGTTGTGGGTGGTGACGGCCAGCGAGCCGTCCGGGGCCAGCGTCACCCCGATCGGCTTGTCCAGGCCGCCGGGCAGGGCGCCCAGTACGATGCCGTTGCGTCCGGCCACCCCGGCCACGGTGCTGGTCACGTTGTCGAGGTTGATGCGGCGGATGGTGGCGTTGCCGGTGTCGGCCACGTACAGGTCGTTGCCCTCGACGTCGATACCGGATGGCGAGCACAGGCGCGAAACGTTGGGGCTGCCGTCCTGGGCCGCGCACTGTCCCGGCAGGCCGGCCAGGGTCGACACCTGGCCTTCGGGGTTGATCATGCGCACCGTCGAGTTGCCGGTGTCCGCCACGTACACATTGCCCCAGTAGTCCACCGTCACGTCCTGGGGACCGCAGAAGCGCGCGCCGCCCTTGCCGTCGGCGCTGCCGCACACGCCCGGCGCGCCGGCCACCGTGCTGACCTTGCCGTCGGTGGCGATGCGGCGCACCGTGTGGTTGCCGGTGTCGGCCACCCACAAATTGCCCCAGCGGTCGAGCGCGATGCCTTTCGGATTGCAGAACTGGGCCTGGGCGCCGCTGCCGTCCGAGCTGCCGCAGTTGCCGCTGCCGGCCATGGTGACGACCGCGCCGGCCGGGGTCACGCGCCGGATCGCCGAGTTGCCGCTGTCGGTCACGTACAGGTTGCCGTCGCTGTCGGTCGCCAGCCGGCTGGGGGCATTGAAGCGGGCAGCGCCGCCGCTGCCGTCGGCATAGCCGGGGGCGCCGGCGCTGCCGGCCAGCGTGGTGACCGCGCCCTGGGGCGTGATCTTGCGGATGGTGGCGCTGGCCGCTTCCGCCACGTACAGGTTGCCGGCGCCGTCGGCGGCGACGCCTTGCGGATCGTGGAAGCGCGCCTGCGAGCCGGTGCCGTCGCGCGAGCCGCTGCAGGACCCGCAGATGTCGCCGGCGATCGGGAACAGGCCGGTCGCGCCCTGCGGCCGGTTGGGCCAGCTGGGCCAGTCGGGGTGGTCGGGCCAGTCGTCGTGGTCATGCCAGACGTAGCCGATGCCGATGCCGATGCCGACCTCGCCGCCGCAGCCGGCAAGGCCGAGCGCGAGCAGGGTCGACAGGCCGAGCGAGGCCAGCAGGCCGCGCGGCTTTGTTCGCAAAGATAGTGAGGTGGTGGAAGGCTTCATGGTAGGACCTCGGATGGGAACCGTTCGCAGCTTAGCGAGCGCACCCGGTTGCGTCATGCGGACGCGCAAGGCGCACGGCAAGGCTTGTGCAGGGCAGGGATGCCGCGCAGGAAAACGACGCCGGCGCCGGCTGAGTTGCGCGCCGGCGGCGACAAGGGTGGTGACAACAGCGGTGACAACAGCGGTGAAAACAGCGGTGAAAACAGCGGTGAAAACAGTGGTGAAAACAGCGGCAATGAAAGCGGCCTTGCTGCGCCTGCGGTGCGGCCTTCATGCTGAGGTAATATCTTGCGGCACATAACTCGACAGGAACACCATGCACACTGCCGTCAATCTCTGGCCGCTGCTCGGCATCGCCGTCGTCGTCGCCGGATTCCTGCTGCGCGCCCATCCGGTGATGGTGGTGATCGCCGCCTGCGGCGTGACCGGGCTGGCGGCGGCGTTTTCGCCGGTCCACATCCTGGAGTCGCTGGGCGCCGCCTTTTTGAAGACCCGCAACCTGCCGCTGATCCTGCTGTTGCCGCTGGCCGCGATCGGGCTGCTGGAACGGGCCGGGCTGAAGGAACATGCCCAGGCCAGCATCGCGCGCATCCGCTCGGCCACCACCGGGCGGCTCCTCATCGTCTACCTGTTCGTGCGCGAGCTGGCGGCCGCCTTCGGCCTGACCAGCCTGGGCGGCCACCCCAATATGGTGCGTCCGCTGGTGGCGCCGATGGCGGAGGCTGCGGCCGAGGCGCGCTTTGCTCCAGGTAGCAAGCTCGGCGATCCTCTGCGCCACCATATCCGCGCGATGAGCGCGGCCACCGACAACGTCGGCCTGTTCTTCGGCGAAGATGTGTTCGTCGCCTTCGGCGCCATCGTGCTGATGCAGACCATCCTGCGCGCCGAGGGACTGGAGGTCGATCCGCTGCACATGGCGCTGTGGGGCATCCCGACCGCGGTCAGCGCCTTCGTCATCCATTCATGGAATCTGCACCGGCTCGACCGCCGGATCATGCGCGAAGCGCTCTACGGCAGCGGAGCCGCCAAATGATCTCGCTCGACTTCTTCTACCTGCTGGTGGGCCTGCTGTTCGCCGCCACCGCCATCATGAACCTGCGCGACAAGACCAATCCGCGGCGCCATACGACGGCCCTGTTCTGGGGCCTGTACGCCCTGGTCTACCTGGCCGGCGAGCGCCTGCCGCCGCTGGCGGCCGGGGTGCTGATGGTGGCGATGGCGCTGCTTGCCGGATTTGCGCTGGTCAAGCCGGGCCGGCCGCAGGCCGTGCCGGAAGCCGCGCGCCGCGCCAGCGCCGCACGCCTCGGCCACAAGCTGCTGGTGCCGGCGCTGGCGATCCCGGTGGTGACCATGATCGGTTCGACCCTGCTGAAGGATGTCCGGATCGATCTGGGTATGGTGACTGAGCCACTATTGGACCAGAAAAACCTGACCCTGGTGAGCATGGGCTGCGGCGCCATGGTCGCGCTGGCGCTGGCCTGCCGCATCACGCGCGCGACCCCGCTGCAGGGCGTGCGCGAGGCGCGCCGCCTGATCGACGCCATGGGCTGGGCGGTGGTGCTGCCGCACATGCTGGCCGTGCTCGGCCTGCTGTTTTCCGAAGCCGGCGTCGGCAAGGCGGTGGCCCATGTCACGACCAGCTACATCCCGATGGACTCGCGCCTGGTCGCGTGCGCCGCCTTCTGCGTCGGCATGGCACTGTTCACAGTCGTGATGGGCAATGGCTTCGCCGCCTTTCCCGTGATCGCCGGCGGCATCGGGATTCCGGTGCTGGTCGGGGTGTATCATGCGAATCCGGCCGTGATGGCCGCGATCGGCATGTTCAGTGCCTACTGCGGCACCCTGATGACGCCCATGGCCGCCAATTTCAACGTGGTGCCGGCGGCCCTGCTCGAACTGCCGGACAAGAATGCCGTGATCAAGGCCCAGCTGCCGACCGCGTTGCCGCTGCTGGGCGCGAATATCGTGCTGTTGTATTTGCTCATGTATCAATGAATTGCCGAGGATTTTGTAATGACCAAGACCGTACTGCTCACCGGATTTGAACCCTTCAATGGCGCCGACGTCAACCCGTCCTGGGAAGCGGCGCGCGCGCTCGACGGCTGGAGCGGTCCCGGCTTCCAGGTGGTGGCGCGCGAGCTGCCCTGCGTCTTCGGCCGCGCCAACCTGGCCCTGTTCGACGCCATCGAGGCGCTGCAGCCGGACATCGTGATCGCCCTCGGCCAGGCCGGCGGCCGCAACGAAATCTCGGTCGAGCGGGTCGCGCTCAACATCGACGATGCCAGCATTCCCGACAACGCCGGCCAGCAGCCGGTCGACGCCACCATCGCCGACGGCGGCCCGGCCGCCTATTTCAGCACGCTGCCGATCAAGGCCATCGTGGCCGCGCTGCGCCTGCGCGGCTTTGCCGCCGGCGTCTCCCAGACCGCCGGCACCTTCGTCTGCAACCACGTGTTCTATGGCCTGATGCAGCATGCCGCCGGGCGCGAGATGAAGGCCGGCTTCATCCACGTGCCCTTCCTGCCCGAGCAGACGGCCGAGCGCAGCGACGGCGCGCCGTCGATGGCGCTGAACGACCTGGTGGATGGCTTGCGCATCGCGGTCGAGGTGGCGGTGGGGGTGGAGAAGGATGTGGCGGAGGCGGGTGGGGCGACGCATTGATTGTCGCCTAGGGCGCCCGACTACTCCACGGCCGGATGCAAGATCTTCAAAAACGCCCGCACCACCGGCGCATCGTCCTGCGACGGATAACTGATGTACAGATTGGCCGACGGCGGATTGCTCCGGATCGGCAGGAAACGCACGCCCGGCCAGCCGATGCGGCTGGTGGTCTCGGGCATCAGCGCCACGCCCAGGCCGGCGCCGACCATGGCCAATAAAGTCTGGGGCTCGGCCGCTTCCTGGAAGATGGTCGGCTGGAAGCCGGCGTTGACGCAGCACTGGATCAGGTAGCGCGGCTCGGCCGACTGGTCCAGGTGCAGGCTCAGCATCGGTTCGCCGGCGATGTCGATCAGTTCGATGCTGTCGCGCTGCGCCAGCGGATGGCGCGCGTTGAGCGCCACGCAGACGTTTTCGCGGAAGGCCAGCTCCTGGCGCAGGTTGGCGTGGCGCAGTGCGTCATCGTCCAGCTTCGGCTCACGCCAGAAGCCGACGTCGATCTGGCGCGCGCGCAGCGCTTCCCACTGGTCGTTCGGCCCCAGCTCATGGATGGTCCAGGTCACGCGCGGAAACTGGCTCTGGAATTGCTCCAGCAAGCCGGGAATCGGGCCCCACATCGCCGAGCCGACGATGCCCACGCGCAGCCGTCCGACTTCGCCGCGGTCGATCTGGCGGATGGTGTCGATCGTCATGCGCATGCGGCCCAGCAGGTCGGCCGCTTCCTGCATCAGCGCCTTGCCGGCCACCGTCAGCTCGAAACTGCGGGTGGTGCGCGCGAACAGGCGCACCCCGAGTTCGCTCTCCAGCTTCATGATCTGCTGCGACAGCGGCGGCTGCGAAATGTGCAGGCGCTCGGCGGCGCGGCTGAAGCTCTTTTCTTCGGCCACTGCCAGGAAGTACTTCAGCTGCTTCAGATCGATCGACATGTTTGCCTTTCCGCTGTCGTAGGGTGGGCACCCTGTGCCCACCAGATGCTTGCATTATGTCTGCGCGTGGTTCAGCGCTACCGCCAGCTGCGCGCCGACCAGCGCGTTGTGCTTGACCAGGGCGATATTGGTCGCCAGGCTGCGTCCGCCGGTGAGTTCCTTGATGCGCGCCAGCAGGAAGGGTGTGACCGCCTTGCCCTTCACGCCTTGCTGATCGGCCTCGGCCAGCGCCTGCCCGATGATGGCGTCGATCTCGCCGCTTTCCATCGCCATCGCTGCCGGCACCGGATTGCTGACCACCACGCCGCCCTGCAGGCCGAGCTGCCACTTGGTGCGGATGAAGCGGGCCTGCTCGTCGGCGGCGTCGATCTGGAAGTCGGCCTGGAAGCCGCTGTCGCGCGTGAAGAAGGCCGGGAAGCCGGGCTGCCCCACGCTCAGCACCGGCACGCCATGGGTTTCCAGGTATTCCAGGGTCAGGCCGATGTCGAGGATGGATTTCACGCCGGCGCACACCACGGCGACGCTGGTCTGCGCCAGTTCCTGCAGGTCGGCCGAGATGTCGAAGCTGGTCTCGGCGCCGCGGTGCACGCCGCCGATGCCGCCGGTGACGAAGACTTCGATGCCGGCCAGTTGGGCGCAGATCATGGTGGCGGCAACCGTCGTGGCGCCCAGCTTCTTCTGCGCCAGTACGTAGGCCAGGTCGCGGCGCGACACTTTCAAGGCGTTGCTGGAGTTGCCCAGCACTTCCAGCTGTTCGTCCGATAAACCGATGCAGATCTTGCCGTCGATGATGGCGATGGTGGCGGGCACCGCCCCGGCGTCGCGGATCACCTGTTCGACTTCGCGCGCGGTCTGCACGTTCTGCGGGTAGGGCATGCCGTGCGAAATGATGGTCGATTCGAGGGCGACGATGGGCTTGCCCGCGGCGCGCGCCGCTTGCACTTCGGGAGAAAACTGGAGAAAGGCTTGCATCGTATGTTCCAAAAAGTTGATCTGTTATTCCACCGCCGCCAGGCTGTCCGGCCCCAGCTGCGGATGGACGGTGGCCAGCGTGCCGAGGGTCAGCTTCGACAACTGCAGGCCGCGGCGGCAAGCCAGCAGCAGGTCCTGGTTGTCGCTGTCCTGGGCCAGCGACCAGCACACCGCCGCCGCGAAGGCGTCGCCGGCGCCGGTCACGTCCACCACCGCGGCGGCGGGTGCTTCCAGGCGCGCAATGGCGCCGTCCGGCAGCGTCAGGAGCACCCCGGCCGCACCGCGCGTCACCACCACGTCGCGCGCGCCCAGCGCCTGGACTGCGCGCATCGCCGATTCCAGCTCGGCCTCGGTGGCGAGCGGCCGGCCCAGCCAGGCCGCCAGCTCGCCGGCATTCATGATCAGGAGGCGCGCGCCGGAAACCTCGCGCGGCAGGCGCGCCATCTTCGGTTCCGACACCGCCACCAGCACCAGCGCCACCCCGGTGCGGCGGGCCTGGACCAGCAGGGCATCGACGGTTTCGAGCGGCAGGTTGAGGTCGGCCACCACCAGCGGGGCCGACGCCAGCTGCGCCTCGCGCGCGGCAACGAAGGCCGGGTCCAGGCGGTCGTACAAGGCCATGTCGGCCAGGGCCACCACCAGGTCGCCTCCGGCATCCAGCACCGCCGTATACGTGCCGCTGGCGGCGTCGGGCAGGCGCAGGGCGCCGTCGACGCCAATGCCGAGCGACTCGGCGTGGGCGAGCAGGGCGGCGCCCGAGTTGTCGCCGCCGATCGCAGTCAATAAAGCAACAGGCGTGCCCAGGCGCGCCAGGTTCTCGGCGATGTTGCGCGCCACCCCGCCGAAGGATTCCGCCTGGCTGGCCGGATTCGAGGTATGCAGGGCCAGTGGCGCCAGCGAGCGCAGCTTGCGGTCGAGGTTGGCGGCGCCGATGCACACCAGCGGGCGATTGTCCGGCAGCACATAGGCGCGGCCGAGCAGCTTGCGCTCGCGGATCAGGCCGGCGATATAGCCGGCCACCGCCGAACGCGACAGGCCGAGCGCATCCGCCATGTCCTGCTGCGCAATGAAGGGATTGGCGCGGATCAGCTGCAGCAGTTGTTGTTTTTTTGGATGTTCGGTCACGGCGAAAGCGGGCGCATGCCCGGGTTTAAACATTTGTTTTCGATCTTAAACACTTGTTTATGCAAGGTCAATTTGGAACAGGCATCCTATTTGTCGATGAAGCGAGTCTACCCGCTATTTATACATTCGCCATATAAATCGAGCAAAAAAATGGTATTTGCCATACCAATCCACGATAATGCATAGTTCGCATATTCTGGTGCGCCAGCCTCCCGAAAAGCGTGCATGCCGGCGCGGTCTACGCGCTCCGCTTTCGATCCGGCCCTTGCCACCACGACCGACACCCTGCAGCTATCAACAAGGAATGCCATGTCCAGCAATACCCCATTCGAAGCCCTCGAGGTCATCCGCGCCCGTAAACCCGGCTTCACGCCGCGCGCCGCCCTGATCCTCGGTTCCGGCCTCGGCGTGCTCGCCGAGCAGATGCTTGATGCCGTCTCGATCAGCTACGCCGACCTGCCGGGCTTCCCGATCAGTACCGTGCACGGCCATGCGGGCGAACTGGTGCTGGGTACCCTGGCCGGCGTGCCGGTGGTGTGCATGAAAGGCCGTGGCCACTTCTACGAAGGCTATGGCGCCAGCGTGATGACCTCCGCCGTGCGCACCTTCAAGCTGCTGGGCTGCGAACTGCTGCTGGTGACGAATGCCGCCGGCTCGCTGCGTCCGGAAGTCGACGCCGGCAGCGTGGTCGTCCTGAGCGACCACATCAACCTGCTGCCGGGCAGCCCGATGGCCGGTCCCAACGACGAGCGCTTCGGCCCGCGTTTCTTCAGCATGGCCAACGCCTACGACGCCGATCTGCGCGCGATGCTCAAGGCGGTCGCCCTTGAGAAGAACATCACCGTGGCGGAAGGCGTCTACCTGGCGACCCCGGGCCCGCACTTCGAAACCGCCGCCGAAATCCGCGCCTTCAAGACCATGGGTGCCGACATGGTCGGCATGTCGGTGGTCCCGGAAGTGATCGCGGCGCGCCATTGCGGCCTGAAGGTCGCGGGCGTGTCGGCCATTACCAACCTGGCCGAGGGCTTGACGCCGTTCCCGCTGTCGCATGAGCAGACCTTGAAGTATGCGGCGATTGCGGCCAAGGATCTGGTGGAGCTGATTCGTGGGTTTGTGGAGCGTTTGGGCCAGACCCCAGCTGCTGCCTGAGTAGTTGATAGTTACTCGTAACTGATACGGAAGAATATAGTTACGTCGCCCCCGCGAATGCGGGGGCCCAAGTTGCACGCGTTTCGACAGCGCGACAAACTTGGATTCCCGCCTTCGCGGGAATGACGTGGTGTTACTACGCGGTCGCGATCTAAAGTGAGAAACCATGTCACGCGCATTCATCCTCCTGCTTGACTCCTTCGGCCTCGGCGCACTGCCCGACGCCGACAAATACGGCGACGCAGGCGCCAACACCCTCGGCCACATCGCCCAGTGGGCCGCCGAATCCGGCAAGCCGATGGACTTGCCGCACCTGGAAAGCATCGGCCTGGGCGCCGCCGCGCACAAGGCCAGCGGCGCCTGGCCGCAAGGTTTCGGCAAACGCGAAGGCTTCAGCGGCGCCTGGGGCGTCGCGCGCGAGCAATCGACCGGCAAGGACACCCAGAGCGGCCACTGGGAAATCGCAGGCGTGCCGGTGCTGTTCGACTGGGGTTACTTCCCCAAGACCGTGCCGTCCTTCCCCCAGGAGCTGACCGACAAGCTGCAAGAGATCACCGGCGTGGCCGGCTGGCTCGGCAACTGCCATGCGTCCGGCACCACCATCATCAACGAGCTGGGCGACGAGCACGTCAAGACCGGCAAGGTCATCCTCTACACCTCGGCCGACTCGGTGCTGCAGATCGCCGCCCACGAAGAGCACTTCGGCCTGGAGCGCCTGTACCAGGTATGCGAAGCGGCCTACGAACTGGTCAAGCCCTACAACATCGGCCGCGTGATTGCCCGCCCGTTCACCGGCGAGAACGGCAACTACAAGCGCACCAGCAACCGCCACGACTATGCCGTGCCGCCGGTCGCGCCGACCCTGCTCGACCATGTCAAGGACGCCGGCGGCGAAGTCATCGCGCTCGGTAAAATCAGCGACATCTTCGCGGGGCAGGGCGTCACCCAACTGATCAAGGGCGCCGACAACATGGCGCTGTTCGACCGCCTGCTGGAAGTGGCTGACACCGCGCCGGAAAAATCACTGACCTTCGTGAACTTCGTCGATTTCGACATGCACTTCGGCCACCGCCGCGACGTCGCCGGCTATTCCCAGGCCCTGCACGAGCTGGACGCGCGCCTGCCGGAATTCACCGCCAAGCTTCAGCCCGGCGACCTGGTCGTGATCACCGCCGACCACGGCTGCGACCCGACCTGGCCCGGTTCCGACCACACCCGCGAACACATCCCGGTGCTGTTCTTCGGCCCCGCTGCGCCGGCGCAAGAGCTGCCGACGGCCGACACCTTCTCCGACATCGGCGCCACCCTGGCCAAACACCTCGGCGTCAAACCCCTTGCCAACGGAACCGCACTGCTATGACCCAGAACATGGATTTCAAACGTAACACCGCCATGGGTCTCGACCTGGGCTGGATCAACCACCTCAAGGTCAACCGCAACGCCGCCGACCGCCGCGCCGCCAGCCTGGCCAACCGCCGCACGGTGAAGAAGGAATACCAGGCCGCCTGGCTGATCCGCGCCATCGAGTGCATCGACCTGACCACGCTGTCCGGCGATGACACCCCGGGCCGCGTCGAGCGCCTGTGCCGCAAGGCGATGCGTCCGCTGCGCGCCGACCTGATGCAGGCCCTGGGCCTCGAGAGCCTGCAAACCGGCGCCGTCTGCGTCTACCACGAAATGATCAAGCCGGCCGGCGCCATCCTGCAGGGCCGCCTGCCGATCGCCGCGGTGTCCACCGCCTTCCCGGCCGGCCTGTCCAGCATGGAAACCAAGCTGCGCGAGATCGAACTCTCCGTGGCCGCCGGCGCGACCGAGATCGACATCGTGATCACGCGCCAGCACGTCCTGACCGGCAACTGGCAGGCGCTGTACGACGAGATGGTGGCTTACCGCCAGGCTTGCGGTGAAGCGCACGTGAAAGCGATCCTCGCCACGGGCGAGCTGGTCACGCTGGAAAACGTGGCCAAGGCCTCGTGGGTGTGCATGATGGCCGGCGCCGATTTCATCAAGACCTCGACCGGCAAGGAAGGCGTGAACGCGACCATTCCGGTGTCGCTGACGATGGTCCGCGCCATCCGCGACTACTACGAGCGCACCGGTTTCCAGGTCGGCTACAAGCCGGCCGGCGGCGTCTCCACCGCCAAGTCGGCATTGCAGTACCTGACCGTGATGAAGGAAGAACTGGGCAACGAATGGCTGCAGCCGCATCTGTTCCGCATCGGCGCCTCCAGCCTGCTGACCGACATCGAGCGCCAGCTGGAGCACTACGTTACCGGCTCGTATTCGGCCGCCCACCGCCACGCGCAACCTTAAGACCACGGACACGTCATGCCAACAATTAAAGAGATTCTGCAAACTATGGATTACGGTCCCGCACCCGAGAGCACCAAGGAAGCGCAAGCGTGGCTGGACCAGCATGGCCGCCGTTTCGGCCTGTTCATCGGTAACCAGTGGAGCGAGCCGGGCGCGACCTTCGGCACCTTCAACCCGGCCGACGGCAGCGAACTGGCGCAGGTCACGCAAGCGACCAACGAGGACGTCGAGCGCGCCGTGGAAGCGGCGCGCAGCGCCCATCCGGCCTGGGTCGCGATGGGTGGCCACGGCCGCGCGACCGTGCTGTACACGCTCGCGCGCCTGCTGCAAAAGCACGCGCGCCTGTTCGCGGTGCTCGAGACCCTGGACAACGGCAAGACCATCCGCGAAACGCGCGACGCCGACATTCCGCTGGCGGCGCGCCACTTCTACCACCACGCAGGCTGGGCCCAGCTGCAATCCGAGGAATTCGCCGACTACCGCGCCGTGGGCGTGGTGGGCCAGATCGTGCCCTGGAACTTCCCGCTGCTGATGCTGGCGTGGAAGGTGGCCCCGGCCCTGGCCGCCGGCAACACCATCGTGTTCAAGCCGGCCGAATATACCTCGCTGACCACGCTGCTGTTCGCCGAGATCTGCCAGATGGCCGGCGTGCCGGACGGCGTGTTCAACGTCGTTACCGGCGACGGCCGCGTGGGCGAAGCCATCGTCAATCACCCGGACGTCAACAAGCTGGCCTTTACCGGTTCGACCGAAGTCGGCCGCCTGATCCGCAAGGCCACCGCCGGCAGCGGCAAGAAGCTGTCGCTGGAACTGGGCGGCAAGTCGCCTTTCATCGTGTTCGATAATGCCGACCTGGACGCGGCCGTCGAAGGCCTGGTCGATTCGATCTGGTTCAACCAGGGCCAGGTCTGCTGCGCCGGTTCGCGCCTGCTGGTGCAGGAATCCGTGTACGACCGCTTCATCGCCAAGGTCAAGGCGCGCATGCAGAACCTGCGCGTCGGCTCGCCGCTGGATAAATCCACCGACATCGGCGCCCTGGTCGATCCGGTGCAGCAGCAGCGCATCGCGGGCCTGGTGGAATCGGCGCGCGCCGAGGGTTGCGAAGTGTGGCAGCCGACCTGCGACGTGCCGGCCGCCGGCGCCTGGTACCTGCCGACCCTGATCACCGGCGCCTCGACCACCGCCACCGTGGCACAGACCGAGATCTTCGGTCCGGTGCTGGTGGCCTCCAGCTTCCGCACCCCGGGCGAGGCGGTCCAGCTGGCCAACAACACCGTGTACGGCCTGGCTGCCTGCGTCTGGACCGAGTCGATCAGCCTGGCGCTGGACCTGGCGCCGCAGCTCAAGGCGGGCGTGGTCTGGATCAACACCGCCAACCAGTTCGACGCGGCCTGCGGCTTCGGCGGCTACAAGGAATCGGGCTTCGGCCGCGAAGGCGGCAAGGAAGGCATGTACGAGTACCTGACGCCGCGCGCGGAAGATGCGCGTCCGGCGGCGCCGGTGCGTGCCGAGAAGAGCAGGGCCAAGCCTGCAGAATCGGCCAAGCCGGCAGCGGCCAACCCCTTCCAGATCGACCGCACCGCCAAGCTCTACATCGGCGGCAAGCAGGCGCGCCCGGACAGCGGCTACAGCCGCGCCGTCACTGGCGCCAACGGCGCCTTCCTGGCCGACATCGGCGAAGGCAGCCGCAAGGACATCCGCAACGCCGTCGAAGCCGCGCACAAGGCCTCCGGCTGGGCCAAGGCCAGCGCGCACAACCGCGCCCAGGTGCTGTACTACATCGCCGAGAACCTGGCCGCGCGCGCCGACGAATTCGTCGCCCGCATCGCCGCGCAGACAGGCACCCGTAACGCCGAGCGCGAAGTGCAGGCGTCCATCGAGCGCCTGTTCTACTGGGCCGCCTGGGCCGACAAGTACGACGGCCTGGCGCACCAGCCGCCGATGCACGGCATCACCGTGGCCCTGAACGAGCCGGTCGGCGTGATCGGCATCGTCTGCCCGAACGAGAACCCGCTGCTGGGCTTCATCTCGCTGGTGGCACCGGCACTGGCGCTGGGCAACCGCGTGGTGGCCGTGCCGTCGGAAGCGCATCCGCTGTCGGCGCTCGACCTGTACCAGGTGCTGGACACCTCGGACCTGCCGGGCGGCTCGCTCAACATCGTCACCGGTTCGGCCGACGAGCTGGCACGCACCCTGGCCAGCCACTTCGACGTCGACGCCGTGTGGCGCCACGACGGTTCGGAAGCCGGCTGCGCGGAAGTCGAACGCCTCTCCGGCGATTCGCTGAAGCGCACCTGGACCGGCGGCGCCAAGGGCCGCGACTGGTTCGATGCCAAGCAGGCTTGCGGGCGTACGGTGCTGCAGCATGCGACGCAGGTGAAGAACGTCTGGATTCCTTACGGCGTCTGATGTAGATAAACGACGCGCCGCGGGCTGCCGGCTTTGCCCGTTCCCGCGTCCTGAAGAAACCGTCATTCCCGCGAAGGCGGGAATCCAATTTTGTTCGCGTTACGCTAGCTGAACTTGGATTCCCGCCTGCGCGGGAATGACGTTTTGAAGTTAACGGCTTTTGATGAGCCAACCGTATTCACAGATTTTATTAAAGAGAACGACCATGTTCCTCCCCCAAGAAATCGTCCGCAAAAAACGCGACGGCGGCACCCTGACCAAGGAAGAAATCCAGTTCTTCGTGCGCGGCATCCCCAACGGTGAAGTCACCGAAGGCCAGATCGCGGCCCTCGCCATGGCCGTCTACTTCAACGACATGAACATGGACGAACGCGTCGCCTTCACCCTGGCGATGCGCGATTCCGGTCAGGTGCTGGAGTGGAAATCGCTGGACCTGCCGGGCCCGGTGGTCGACAAGCACTCGACCGGCGGCGTCGGCGACGTGGTGTCCCTGATGCTGGGCCCGATGATCGCGGCTTGCGGCGGCTTCGTGCCGATGATCTCGGGCCGCGGCCTGGGCCACACCGGCGGCACCCTCGACAAGTTCGATTCGATCCCCGGCTACAGCACCGTGCCGGAGCCGGAACTGTTCCGCAAGATCGTCAAGGAAGTCGGCGTCGCCATCATCGGCCAGACCGCCCAGCTTGCGCCGGCCGACAAGCGCTTCTACAGCATCCGCGACACCACGGCCACCGTGGAATCGGTGGCCATGATCACCGGGTCGATCCTGTCGAAGAAGCTGTCGGCGGGCCTGGACGCCCTGGTGATGGACGTCAAGGCCGGCAGCGGCGCCTTCATGCCGACCTACGAGAAATCGGTGGAACTGGCCGAGTCGATCGTCCAGGTCGGCAACGGTGCCGGTACCAAGACCTCGGCGATCCTGACCGGCATGAACGAGTCGCTGTGCCATGCGGCCGGCAACGCGGTCGAAGTGCGCGTGGCGATCGACTACCTGACCGGCAAGTCGCGCCCGGCGCGCCTGCACGAAGTGACGATGGCGCTGTGCGCCGAGATGCTGGTGATCTCGGGCCTGGCCGCGAATGATGTGGAAGCCCGCGCCAAGCTGCAGCACGCGCTGGATTCGGGCGAAGCCGCCGAGCGCTTCGCGCGCATGGTAACGGCCCTGGGCGGCCCGGCCGACCTGATGGACAAGCCGGACGCGCACCTGGCCAGCGCGCCGATCGTGGTGCCGGTGCCTGCGCTGCAAGCCGGTTACGCGGCATCGACCGATTGCCGCGGCCTTGGCCTGGCGGTGGTCGGCCTGGGCGGCGGCCGCGTGCGTCCCCAGGATGCGATCGACTTCGCGGTCGGCCTGACCGGCCTGGTGGAACTGGGCGACAGGATCGACATCGGCCAGCCGCTGGCGATGGTGCATGCGCGCACCCAGGACGCCGCCGAGCGCGCGGTGCGCGAGGTGCAGGCGGCTTACCGCATCGCGGCAGAGCAGCCGGCGGCGCAGCCGATGATCTACAAGACGATCCGCCCGTAACCTTACCCCGTCGTCCCCGCAATTACCACGTCGTCCCCGCGAAGGCGGGGACCCAAGTTGCACGCGTTTCGATAGCGCTTAACACTTGGGTTCCCGCCTCCGCGGGAACGACGGTCTTCAGGATAACGAATGAAATACCAAGAACTGATCGACGAAGCCCGCGCCGCGCGCGAACTCGCCTACACCCCATACTCCAACTTCAAGGTCGGCGCCGCCCTCCAGTGCAAGGATGGCCGGGTGTTCCGCGGCTGTAACGTGGAAAACGCGTCCTACGGCCTGTGCAACTGCGCCGAGCGCACCGCCTTCTTCTCGGCCATCGCCCACGGCTACCAGCCGGGCGACTTCACGGCGCTGGCCGTGATCGGCGACACCGAGGGCCCGATCGCCCCTTGCGGCGCCTGCCGCCAGGTGGTGCTGGAGCTGGGCGGCAACGACTTGCCGGTGGTGCTGACCAACCTGAAGGGCGACCTGCTGGAAACCACGGCCGCCGCCCAGCTGCCGAACGCCTTCGGCGGCCGCGATCTGCAGAAGTAAAGCGAAGAGGCAAGCGCCACGCCGGGCCCGCACCCGGGAATAAATACACTGGCGCTTGTTGTGTTTTTTGCTAGACTGGCGGCATCCCATCCAGAGGAGAGTCGCGATGCAGGACCATGCCGGCGCCGACACGCTCGCCCCACCTTGCCGCCAGCTGGCCGACCTGCCGGGGCCACGCGCGCTGCCGCTGCTGGGCAATCTGCACCAGATGCGTCCGGAGCGCGCGCACCGCGACATGGAAGGGTGGCGCCGCCAATACGGCCCGCTGTTCCGGGTGTCGATCGGCACCCATCCCATGCTGGTGGTGGCCGACCACACGCTGATCGGCCAGGTGCTGCGCGACCGGCCCGCCATCTTCCGCCGTCCCTCCATCACCGCCGAGGTGGCCGATGAGCTGGGCGGGGTGCCCGGGGTGTTCGAGGCCGAGGGCGCCGACTGGCGCAACCAGCGGCGCATGGTCATGCAGGCGTTTGCGCCGCATGCCGTCAAGGCTTACTTTCCTTTCCTGGTGCAGGTCGGACAGCGTTTGCAGCGGCGCTGGGAAGCGGCGGCCGTGGCCGGGCAAGCCATCGACCTGTGCGTCGACCTGCGCATGTACAGCGTCGACATCGTCGCCGGCCTGGCCTTCGGCAGCGACGTCAACACCATCGAAAGCGGCGACAACGCCATCCAGCGCAACCTCGACAAGATCCTGCCGGCGGTGGGGCGGCGCAGCATGGCGCCATTTCCCTACTGGCGCTACATCAAGCTGCCGGGCGACCGCCAGCTGGAACGCTGCGTGGCCGCCACCCGCGAGGCGGTCGACGCACTGGTGGCACAGGCCCGGGAGCGCATGCGCGCCGACCCGCTGCTGGCACAGCGGCCGCGCAACATGCTCGAGGCCATGCTGGCCGCCACCGCCCAGCCGGACAGCGGGGTGACCGAGCGCGAAGTCGCGGGCAATGTGCTGACCATGCTGCTGGCCGGCGAAGACACCACCTCCAACAGCCTGGCCTGGCTGATCTGGCTGCTGCACCGCCATCCGGAAGTAACGGCCCTGGCGCGCGAGGAAGTGCTGCGCGTCGCTCCGGACGCCGCCGCCCTCACCACCGAGCAGCTGGACGCGCTGGACCTGGTCGAAGCCTGCGCCCACGAAGCCCTGCGCCTGAAGCCGCCGGCCGCCTTTCTACCCTTCGAGGCGCTGGTCGATACCGTGGTCGGCGACGTGCGGGTGCCGAAGGGCACGCTGGTGTGGTGCGTGATGCGCGGCAGCAGCGTCGACGACGCCTGGGTGAGCAATGCGGCCCAATTCGATCCGCGGCGCTGGCTGGAGGAGCGCATCGACAAGAAGGTGTCGCTGCCCTTCGGCGCCGGGCCGCGCACCTGTCCGGGCCGCTACATGGCCCTGCTGGAAATCAAGGTGGCGATGGCGATGCTGCTGGCGCGCTTCGAGATCGTCTCGGTGACGACGGCCCACGGCGGCGAACCGGCCGAGAAGCTGGGTTTTGTCATGGAACCGGAAGCGTTACAAATGCGCTTGCAAATGCGGGCTTGAAATCCCGGCCACACCCTCCAATTGCCTAATTATCCAGATAACATTGAGGAGGCCAGCCCATGAGCCCGCAAGATACCCAGATGTTGAACGACTTCCTGTCCCAGCTGATCCAGGCGCGCGGGATCCAGAAGGACCCGGAAGCCGACGTGATGATTCAGCGCGCCGTCGCCCAGCAACCCGACGCCAGCTACCTGCTGGTGCAACGCGCCCTGCTGGTGGAACAGGCCCTGAAGAACGCCAAGGGGCAGATCGCCGACCTGGAAAACCAGCTCGCCCGTCAGCGTTCCGGCCGGCAAGATCGTGACGGTAACTTCCTCGACGCCAATGAATGGGGCAACAGCGGCGGTGCCCGTCCGGCCCAGGCCCAGTCCTACCAGCGTGAGGGCCAGCAGCCTTACCAGCCGCCGTATCAGCCGCAATACCAGCCGCAGTATCAGCCTCAGTATCAGCCGCAGTACCAGCAGCCATCGTCCGGTTTCCTGCGCGGCGGCTTCGGGGGCACCCTGGGCACCATCGCGGCCACGGCGGCCGGTGTCGCGGCCGGCGGCTTCCTGTTCCAGGGGCTGGAAAACATGTTCGGCGGCCACAACGAACACGGCGGCGGCTCCAACCACCTGCTGAACAGCGATGACACCAGCAACAATCTGTTCAGCGACCAGTCGGGCAGCGGCCTGGCCAACCAGGCCGGACTGGGCGACGTCGACCAGTCGCTGGGCCTCGGCCAGTCGCTCGACAGCGGCGGCTCCTCGGAAAGCCTGTTCGACAGCAGCATCGACACCGGCACGCTGGACAGCAGCGGCGGTTTCTTCGATGGGGACGGCTCGGACGAAGGCTTGTTCAGTTAAGCGAACTTATTTGAACAGATCCTCAGGCTTCCAGGGATCGTAAGTCCCGACGTTCCACACATGTCCCTCGGGGTCGCGGCACAGGAAGCCGCGGCTGCCGAATTCGGTGTCGGCCGGCTCCTGCAGGATGACCGCGCCGGCATTGCGCGCGCGCTCGCACACGCGGTCGGCGTCGTCGACCTGCAAATAAATGGTCTGGGTCTCGCGACCGCCGATTTCGTCGGGCTGGGCCAGCAGACGGCCGTATTCGCCTTCATCGCTGACCGAGCCCAGCATGATCATGCCGCCGTCGCGCGTCAGCTGGGCGTGGGCGATGGCGCCGTCGATGCCGGGCACGGCGATCTGGCATTCGAAGCCGAACACCTCGCACAGCCAGTCGATGGCGGCGGGCGTGTCGCGGTAGCGCAGGCAGGGGATGGCGATGGATGGCATGACGGTTCCTCCGCAGGATGACGATGTGCTCATCCTACCAGCGTCGCGCCATGATTTACATCTGCTGGAACAGATAGCTGTGGTTGCGGCTCACCTCGAGTTCGCCCGCATGGCCTTTCAGCCGCAGCATCTGGCGCCCGCGCAAGTCGCGCGACACTTCGGCAATGGCATCCACCCGCACCAGGGTCGAGCGGTGGATGCGCCAGAACTCGTCCGGGTCCAGCTCGTCCAGCAACTCCTTCAGCGTCTTGCGGATCAGGAACTCCGAAGTCGCGGTCTGCACCCGCGTGTATTTTTCGTCCGACTGGAAGAACAGCACCTCGCGCGTGCTGACCATGCGCAGGCTGGCACCGACCTGGGCCTGGATCCAGCGCAAATAGCCGTTTTTCGGACGCTCCTCGGCGGCCGCCTTGCCCTTGTTTTCCAGCAGCGCCGTCAGCTGGGCCAGTTGCTGGCCGATGTCCTGCGGGGGCGCAGCGGCGGCAGCGGGGCCGGGCTGGCGCGACGCTTCCAGGCGGGTGCGCAGGCGCGCGCAAGTCGTCGCCAGGCGCTCGGCCGACACCGGCTTGAGCAGGTAGTCGAGCGCGCCCTGCTGGAAGGCGTCCAGCGCATACTGGTCATAGGCGGTGGCGAACACGATCTGCGAGTGGCGGTACAGCTGGCGCGCGGCCTCGATGCCGGACATGCCCGGCATGCGGATGTCGAGGAAGGCGATGTCGGGCTTGTGCTGCTCGCCGAGTTCCACCGCCTGCAGGCCGTTGGCGGCTTCGGCCACGATCTGGAGTTCGGGCCAGACGGCTTGCAGGCGCGCGCGCAGCAGGTCGCGCATCGGGGCCTCGTCGTCGGCGATCAAAGCAGTAAACGTCTGCTCCGGACTCATGCATCCTCCATCATCTTGTAGGGCAGGCGGATGGTGGCGCAGGCGCCGCCGCCGGGCGGGGTGGCGATGACCAGCTCGGCCTGGCTGCCGTACAGCAGCTGCAGGCGCTCGCGGATGTTGGCCAGGCCGACGCCGTCGTCCGCATGCGGGTCGATGCCGACGCCATCGTCGCACACTTCCACCTGCAGGGTGGCATCCACGACCTGGGCGCGCACCGTGACGGTGCCGCCTTCGATCTTCGGCTCCAGTCCGTGCTTGATGCTGTTTTCAATCAGCGTCTGCAGCATCATCGGCGGGAAGGGCGCGCTGTGCAGGAACATCGGCACCGTGAAGCGCACGCGCAGCCGCTCCTTCATGCGCGCCTGCATGATGGCGAGATAGGCGCGCGACAGCTCGACCTGCTTGCCGAGGGTGCCGCCGTCGCGGGCGCGCATCTGCGGCAGCGTCGCGCGCAGGTAGTCGATCAGGTGGGCATGCACGCGCGCCGCTTCCGGCGGATCGGTCTCGATCAGCTGGCCGATCAGGGCCAGGGTATTGAACAGGAAGTGCGGCTCGACCTGGGCCTGGAGCGCGGCCATCCTGGCTTCCATCAGGCGCCGCTCCAGGGTCGCCACATTGGCCTGCACGGTCGCATCGCGCGCCACCAGTTCCGCCTTGCGCTTGCCGCCGGCCAGCACCTTGACGGCAAAGGAAATGAAGATGTACCAGACCGCCGGTTCGGGCGTGTTCAGCATGCCGAAGAACAGCAGCACCAGGAACCAGGTCAGGAACAGCCGCCGCCATTCGACCACCGCCACCCAGTCGAAGAAGCGCCACCACCACTTGCTGGCTTCGGTGATGGCCTCGCGCACGAAGTCGAGTGCGTGATTGATCTGGCTGGCGCGCATGCTGGGCTTTCCGATCACAGCTGGTAGTCGTCGCCACGCTTGCGGCGGCTGTTGACGGCGAAGGCGACGATGACCAGCTTGATGGCCATGAAGACAAGGAACAGGAACAGCGCGAGCGGCAGGACGCTGGTGATCAGCGTGAAGACGATGGCCAGCCCGATGCAGCACACCAGCATCGCCGGCCAGGGCATGGTGGCGATGGTGCCGGCGGCGTCGCGGCAGGCGCGCACGATGTCGCGCGCGACGTCTTCCAGGGTGGCGCCGAAGGTACGGTAGGTGGTTTTGTTCATGTGATCCTCCTGTGTCGATGGGATCACTGTAATGGAGCCGCCCCGGGTGCGCCAGCCCGGGCCGATGAAGTGCGGAAAATGCGGGATGACTGGTCGTGCTGCCGGACGAGCGGGGCGGCGCCGGCGGGCTGTTGCGTTCACTGTTCGATACTGACGCCTGTGACATTTCCGTTTGGCCAGCGTTCGAATGTCAGCTTCAGGGAACCGTGCGTGGCAACGAAGGTGACATCGTCGATCGCTACTACTTCGACTTGTCCGATCCCATCGATTTCGGCGATCCTGCGCTTGCCGAACGCGCTCATGGTCAGTACCCGCCCGTCAGCCAACTCGTATTGGCCGCGAAAATCGTCAAAGTCCGTGCTGCTCATGCCGGCTGCCGACACCGTCAGGCAGGCGCCCAGCAAGATCGCGCCCATGCAAAATTTCATGTTCATCTCCGCTCAGTGGATTGGTAATCGGGTGTGGGATCGCAATCCCCGAGCGAATATAGAGTGGCTGCCGATACGGATGTCGGTGTTTATGACGAAAAGGTCTGTACGACGGACGAATGGTGGATTCGGCCGGACGAACCAGCGCGCCGCTGGTGCCTGCGCTCGCCGCCGGGCAAAGTTATTTGGCTACTTGCCGGAAGCCATCCCGGTTCGGCATCCTGATCGCAGCCAGCGAGGCCGCATCGAGCACCGCGTCGGCCTTCACGATGCCATTCAGGTGCAGGGTGTAGGCCGTCACCGCGTAGACCTCGTCCGGCGTGAGCGATTGCGGACTGTCGAGCGGCATGGCGCGCCGGATGTAGTCGTAGAGCGTGGTCGCGTAAGGCCAGTAGCTGCCGACGGTGAGCACCGGCGTTTTGGTCGCCAGGCTGCCGCGGCCGCCGGCCAGGCGCGGCGCCGGACCCTGTTCGCCGTTCGCGCCATGGCAGGCCAGGCAGCGCGTCTGATAGATCGCCTGGCCTTGCGCGACCGAACCGCGGCCGGCCGGCAAGCCGGCGCCATCGGCGCGCACGTCGATGTCCCAGCCGCGGATCTGGTCGGCGCTGGGCGTCTGTCCCAGTCCAAGACGCTGCGCTGGCGCCGTCTGCGTGCAGGCGCTCAGCACCAGGGCGCTGGCACCGGCGAGGCCCAGCGCAACGGCGATTTTAAACATGGACATTCGACACCTCGCCATTCGACGCTACCTTCCAGCTCTGGATGGCGTTGTAGTGATAGACCGAGTTCTGGCCGTCGCTGGCGATCAGCGCGGCACGGGTCGGCTGCACATTCCCGGCCTCGTCCACGGCGCGGCTTTGCAGGATCGCTTCCTGGCCCGACCATACCCAGGGAAAGCGGAAGCGCGTCAGGGCCCGGCTTTGCACCGGCCCGTCCAGCGCCGCCGCCTGCCATTGACGCCCACCGTCGATGGAGACCTCTACGCGGACGATGCGTCCTTGACCGCTCCAGGCCAGGCCGCTGATCTCGCGGAAACCGTGGCCATCCAGCACCTGGCGCGCCGACGGCGCGGTGATCACCGATTTCACGCCCATCTGGAAAGTGAATTGGCGCGCCGTCCCGTCCGGCATCAGATCGGTGTACTTGGCGGTTTCCTCGCGCGTCTGGAAGGGCGCATCGCCCACCTTCAGGCGGCGCAGCCACTTGATGTTCATGTTGCCCTCGAAGCCAGGCAACAGCAGGCGCAGCGGATAGCCCTGCTCGGGGCGCAGCATCTCGCCGTTCTGGCCATACACCAGCAAAGCATCGTCGAGCGCCTTGGCCAGCGGAATACTGCGCGTCATCGCCGCCGCATCGGCGCCTTCGGCCAGTATCCAGCGGGACGCGGGCAGCAGGCCGGCTTCACGCAGCACGTCGGCCAGGCGCACGCCGGTCCATTCGGCGCCGCTGAGCAAGCCATGGATGTCCTGCACGCTGCCTTTGCCGGGCGCCTTGAACTCGGCCATGCTGTTGCCGGAACACTCGATGAAATGGCTGCGCGACACGGCAGGAAAGCGCAGCAAGTCCTTCATGCTCAGCAACAGCGGACGTTCGACCAGGCCGTGCAGCAGCAAGCGATGCTGGGCCGGGTCGATGGCCGGCACGCCGGCATGGTGGCGCTCGAAGAACAAACCGTTCGGCGTGGTGCTGCCGAACAGGCTCTGCAAGGGTGTGCGGGTGGCGGTGGGGAAGGGCGAGGGCTGGTCGGGCAGCTTGCGCAGCACGGTCTTCTCAAAAGGCGAGGGCAGGCCATAGGCTGGGTTCAGGAAGCCGGTGCCGGGTTCGCGCATCCATTGGGGGATGTTGGGTGGCAGGTTATCCGGCGTTGCGGCTTGAGCGGAGCCGGTTGATACCCCTGCGCCGCTGGCGGCGGCCAGCGAGACCACGGCGCCGCGGGCGATGAAGCGGCGCCGGCGTGGCGATTCAGGCCTTGGTGCTTCGGATTCCTGTCGAACGATGTCCATCGGTGTTCCCAGCGGCGATTGCAGAACTGGCAACTTTACGCGGATGGGAAAGGCGGCGTCAACGGGGCTGCTAGACCAAGTTCAGATATGCTCATGCGATGGGCGAATACTGCGGTTCTCCCGCCCAACGACACAAGCTGCTTGACATGTCCAACGAATCTTAGGAAACTTATCTAAGTTCGATAAACCTACTAAGCTCGCTATGAATCCAGTTGACAATCCGTTCGCCCCTGGTGCGGGTACCCCTCCGCCCGAACTGGCAGGACGCGACGCCGTACGCGAACAGATGAGTTTGTGTATTAAACGTCTGCGCAAGGGAAGGCCTGCGAAAAGCGTCATGTTGGTGGGCCTGCGCGGCGTAGGAAAGACTGTTCTGCTTGATCAAATGATGAAGGACGCGATGGCAGAGGGCGTCGTGACGATTCGTATTGAAGCGCCGGAAGGGCGGTCGTTACCTGCAATGCTCGCGCCTCAACTACGGCTGGGTCTTCTACGATTAAGCAAAATCGCGGCAGCCAAGGACGTGGCGGTACGAGGGTTACGCGCTTTGGCAGGATTTGCCAGCAAACTGAAAGTAACCTATAGCGATATCGAAGTGGGGCTGGATTACGAGAGTGAGCCAGGCTTGGCCGATAACGGGGATTTGGAAGGCGACTTGACTGCCTTGCTGGAGCAGGTTGGGGCAGCAGCAGCAGCGGCAGGAACCTTGGTAGCCATCTATATCGATGAGTTGCAGTATGTAGAAGAGTCTCAGATGGCTGCGCTGATCTCGGCTTTACACCGCTGTGCGCAGCTGCAGCTTCCTCTCACCGTCGTCGGTGCTGGACTGCCCCAGCTTCGTGGACGTATGGGAGAGGCGAAATCCTATGCGGAGCGACTGTTTGACTTCCCGTCGATTGGTCCTCTTCTTCCGCACGAAGCGAGCGCAGCCATCGAAAAGCCTATCAAAGAAGAGGGAGCAGATGTGGACGCCGACGCCGTGGCGCTGATCGTACGCTACACCCATGGCTATCCTTATTTCCTTCAGGAGTGGGGGAAACACGCCTGGGATGTTGCTGCTACGAGTCCGATAACGCTTTGCGATGTCGAGACCGCCTCAAATGAGGCAATCGCCGCGTTGGATGAAAGCTTTTTCCGTGTGCGTTTCGACCGCCTCACACCGACCGAGAAGCGATACCTTCGCGCGATGGCCAGTCTCGGGCCAGGCCCGCACCGGTCGGGAGATATTGCTTCGGTACTGAGCCGCGACAGCACATCGCTGGCGCCAATCCGTAGCAACCTCATCGCCAAAGGAATGATCTGGAGTCCGACCCATGGGGACACAGCCTTTACTGTTCCGCTTTTTGACGAGTTTATGCAGCGTATCATGCCCGGTACTGAATGGATCAGATCGGACACGTGAACCGTGCCGGATCCGAAGGCATCAGAAGGCAAGCGTCCATCCGCGGTCGATGCATGCAAGAAAATCCTTGGCTTGGCTGACTTGCTGAGCGATGGGTAGGGCGAGGCAGTGAGAGGGCAGGTTTCGGCGCGCCGGATCAAATGAACAGGCACAGGTTATGGCAAAATTTCTGAATACGAGCGGAACGAATTATTTTCTTGAAGCGCTCATCAAGGATGCAAAAGATCGCGTGATTTTGATTAGTCCGTTTTTGCGGCTGAATGACAGAATCAAAGAACTGCTGGTTGACAAAGACCGGCTCAAAATCGATGTGCGGATTGTGTACGGTAAGAGCGAGCTGCAGCCTGCTGAAATCGAGTGGCTGCGTAGTCTTCCATATATTAGGACGAGCTTCTGCAAGAATCTGCACGCCAAATGCTATTTAAGTGAAGATGTGTGCATCGTGACTAGCTTGAACCTGTATGAATTCAGCCAGGTTAATAATAACGAAATGGGAATTCTGATCAGTCGGTCGGAAGATACCCAGCTATATAAAGACGCGTATGAAGAGGCGCAGCGCATTATTCGCATCAGTGATGAGGTGCGCATCTCGCTGGAGCGCGTACCGTCTGAGTCGGAAACTGCAGGGGCAAGTGAAGAGGGTGCGGATGCAGGAAAGCTGACGACATCCAAACTTGGGCAGAAGCTCGGCCTGAAGACAGCTCAGGTGCTCGAACGAGCGGCAGCCTCTGGGTATCTCGAGGCTATGGGTGACGACAAGTACGGCCCTACTGCAAAGGGTGAACAGGCCGGCGTAGAGTACATCGCGAAGTCTCGGTTTGGCCCTTACTTCCTTTGGCCGCTCGACATCCAACTGAACTAGGAAAACAGCGCCCCGATGGCGCCCGATAGCTAGCCGGCCGCTGGCGGCTTGTAGCGGAACAAAAACATGAAGCACAGCGCGATTTTACTAACGGTCTTTTATCGGCTGCAGCCGTAGCTGGCGTTGCACGTCATATGCCTCATGCAGAGATGGTAGCGAAGTACATGCGGAACGCCCAATACAAGGAAGTACTCGCCAGGTGCCAAACGAGTCCAATGTTTGCGCCTGTTGAGTCGAGCGGTCCCAAAATTGAGTGTTGGGCTGCAAATGCCGCCAGCGATCTTCAGAAATATTCAGAAGTGGTACGCACGTTTGTGCTGGACGGGGCAGCTCTCGATGCAGCGATGGCGCGCTGCCAAGCACTCCGCATAGAGCAGCGGTTTAAGAGCGCTGAATGCATGGCTGCAGGACGCGCGGACACTTTTATCGGGTTGCGACAGCCTCGCCTTATCGATACATTGAAGCCGCTTACGGCCGAAGATTTTAAGTCCGGCCCCATTAAGAAGCCTAGTGCTGAAACCGGCGTGCGCGACCATCTTCACCTGAAGCCGCTTACGGCAGACGAATTTAAAAAGGTGCCTGGTGCACCTCGCCAGTAAGTATCGGAAAAGAGCATGACCATATGTGATTCGCGAGGGCGGCAAAGAAGGCGCTGTGCAGACCGCTGAGCTACCCAGTGGCGACATTGCAGTAAGCTGCCACATCACCGTGAACGACAGCGTCAAGACCATTTGTTCATCGCTTGCTGGAACTACCTTCAACTGGACTTACAAAAATTGGATCGTCCCAAAGTCGTGCAAGGATGGCTTGTACGAAGCGCTGACAAAGCGCGCGATGCGTACCCATTAGGCTTAACAGAAAGGGAAAATGACTTTCTACATCACGATCAACCAAGGGACGAAGACCTTGTGGCTGCCCAGTATCAGTTCACCAGTGATACAAGGGTCGGAAGCTTCGAAATCGACAATTCAACAGGCAACGTCAAGCTGATAAATGAGATGCCCGGTGACGCTGCTGGACAGCATTTTGACAGGGTGGCAGTAAAAATCAGGCGCGCTTGGAAGACGGGACAGCTACCAGATTTTGCAGAGCGGGCGTGCTAAGACAACAAAATGGAAACTGCTGAGCAAACAGCACAGAATACGCGCTTACTTCAGCATGCGACGCGCCCCCGGCGCCGCATGCTGATGAACCATCAGAACCTCAGTTAAAACTCAACCCACCCCCGTTCGCATTACCGATCTTCTTCCCCTTCAAATCAATAATGAAGTGATCGCTCGGCTTGGCCGACCCCAGTCCCTTGAAGATCGCAAACACCTGCTTGAACTGGTTTTGGAAAGCCACCTGCACTGCGTTCTGGTCCGAGATCTTGTCGCCGATGCGCACGATCGGCGCGGGCGAGGCCGGGAAGGCGCCCATCAGCACCTTGTACTGGCTGACGCGCTCGGCGCCCATGTCGCGCAGGGCCAGTTCGCCGGCGTACACGGTACGGTGGAAGTCGCCGTAGAACTCGTAGGCGCTGACCTTGGCGAAGTCGTCGAGCTTCAGGCCGGCGGCGGCGGCCAGCTTGTCGGCGCGCGCGGTGGCGTCGGCCCAGTCGGCGGCCAGTTGCGAGGCAGGCACTGATACGCCGGACGCGGTGCCGGGCGCGGCGCAGCTTGCCGTCAGCGGCAGCACGTTCGGCGCGTCCTTCAGTTGCGCCAGCGTGACCTTGCTCTGCAGCTGCGACAGGATCAGCATCTGCTTGGCGTTCAGCGCCATCGCCGCTTCCTTCATTTCGCAGGGCCAGTATTCGTCCATGAAGCGCAGGCGCGACAGTTCGCCGAAGTAGTAGCGGGTGTATTCGCCGTAGGTGCGGGTGTCGAGGATGGCGCGGTCCCAGCGCTTGGCGACGTCGGCGGCGGCGGTGCTGCCCTTCAGGTAATCGTTCTCGACCTGGTACCAGGGGAAGAGTTCGTTGAAGCGCGGGACGTTGTTCAGCGGGACGGTCTGGACGTCGATCGTGTCCAGGTCTTTATAGGTGATGATCTTGTAGGCGGCGCCGTAGACGGCCAGCGAGGGCGATTGCACGTTGGCCAGGTAGTTGCCGGCGGCGTCCGTGAAGTCATTGGTGCCGTTGAAGTGCATGTGGCCACCCACGTGCATGCGCAGGCCGGTGGCCGCCAGCGCCGCGGTGGTGGCCGCATCCGGCACGCGCGCGGTCTGGAAGGCGCCCGGCTTGAACACGGCCTTCATCGCGTCGGTCTGGTTGGCGTAGAAGTCCATGGTCGGGTAGTGCGAGAAGGCCATCAGCTGCTTGCCCTCCGCCTTGGCGCGCGCGGAGACTGCCTTGATCCACTCGACCAGGTGCATCTTGTGGGTCAGGACCTTGTTCCAGCCGGCGTTGCCGGCGCCGTCGTAACCCTTGAAATTCTTCGGGTTGGCGGGGTCGAAACTGGCGTTGGGGACGAACACGTTGGCGTCGATCGCCAGCAGCCACACGCCCTTGACCGGTTCCACCAGGTAGCTGGTGTCGATCATGGACGCGCAGCGGGTATAGGACTTGCCGAGCTTCGCTTCGCCGGCCGCCTTGTAGGCGCCGCCTTCGCCTTCGGCGCAGATTTCATACGAGCGGTTGGCCAGCGCGCCCTGGGTCACGGCGGCGTCGTAGGTGTAGCTGTTGTTGGCGTATTTGGTGAACGGGGTTTCCCACAGCAGGTCGGCCTTGTTCGGCATGAAGCCGTAGTCGGCCAGCTTGGTCACCAACTTTTCGTAGCCTTGCTCCATCAGTTCGTCGCTGCAGACGACGGTCGGGTCCTTGGATTTGCAGGCGGCGTTGGCGGTCGCATACACTTTCTGCTCCTTGCCGTCCTTGGTCAGGAAGTCGTTCTTGCCGGCTTCCATGTCGTCGTAAGGCTCGTTCGGGTCGTGGTTGCCGGGGGCGATGAAGAAGCGCATGCCCTTGGCCTGGTATTCCTTGAGGATGTCGGCGATGCCGTTGATGTTGATCGGCTGGGCGTCGTCCGAATAATCGCCGGGCAGGGCGACCAGGCGGATGCCCTTGCCGTAGGCGTCGTCCAGCGCGGCGCGGAAGGCAAAGTAGTTTTCGTTGAACAGGCGCGTCGAGGTCAGCTGCGCGTACATGGTGCGGATAGTCGCGTTCTTGCCGTCCTTGGTCGGGATGCCGGCGAATTGCGCGCTCTTGAAGTCGCCGTAGACGTTCTCGAAGTGGACGTCGGTCATGAAGGCGACGCTCGGATTGGCGGCGGCCACTGGCGGCGTTGGTGCCGGCGCGGCTTGCGGCGGCGGAGCCGGGTCGTCGTGTCCGCAGGCGGACAGTAGTGAAAGTGGAAGAGCAAGCGCCAGGATACTGGCGCTGCGGTAGGCGAATCCAGAACGGGTCATGCATTACTCCGGTCAAGGGAAGGTGCCGGGATGATGGCACCCTCGAATGACCGGGTAATTACATGCCGCTATCAGCGTTGCTGGTTCAGGCCGGTGCCGGTACCGGTGCCGGTGCCGTTGTTCAGCGAGCTCGGGCTGGTCGACGAGCCACCATTCACGCCATTCACGCCGCCGTTGACGCTGACGCCGGTGCCGCCCTGGGCGCGGGTGCGCTGCGAGCTGGTGGTGGTGCCGACGGCGCCGGTGGTGCTGGAGCCGGTGGTGCTGCTCATGCCGGTGGTGCCGGTGGTACCGTTCATGGTGCCGCTGTTATAGCCCGACGACATCGAGCCGGTGGCGCTCGATCCGCGCGCGGTCGATGGCTGGGTCGACGACGGCAGTGCCGATGGCGAGCTCAGGGTGCCTGGCACCGGCGCCATCGCGCCGCCGTTGTTCTGGCCAGTCATGCCGCCGGCGCTTGGGGTCAGGCCGGTGGTGCCTGCAGTGCCGGTGGCGCTGCTGCCAGTTGCCGAGCTGCCGGTGGTGCCGGCGGCGCCAGCTGAACCGCCGGCGGTGGATTGTGCAAAGGCAACGGTCGACATGGCGGCGAGCATGGCAGCGGTAAGGATATGTTTACGCATGATGGTTCTCCTTGATCTTATTGATTCCTGAATGGAACATGCCGTCGATATTGCGGCGGCGTGTCTCGTGTGTTTTCAGGATAGCTGCATGAGTTTCAAAGGCCATCGGAGAGCCGGTTGTGTTCGGGTGAGAGATCTCCTACGTCAGCAACAAATTGATACATTCAACGCTCGTCCCAGTAGCGTTTCAGCAGGCCGTAATTGACCGTGTCCGCCGGCTTGCCATGCACGATCCAGCGTTCATGCATATAACCTTCTTTCCTGAAACCCAGCTTTTCCAGCACGCGTCCGGACGCGATATTCGCCGGATCGACGTCCGCCTCCACCCGGTTCAGGTCGAGGGCGCGAAAACCGTAGTCGAGCAGCGCATGCAGCGCCTCGTAGGCATAGCCTTGTCCCCAGTGGCGGCTGCCGAGCGCGTAGCCGATCTCGCAGCGCCGGTTCTGTTCGAAGAAATGATGCAGGCTGGCGTTGCCGATCAATTCGTCCGTTTCCCGCAGCACGATGCCGAAGCGCACACCGCTGCCGTCTGCATAGTTGGCCATGGTGTCGGCGATCCCCTTGGCCGCCTGCGCCATCTCGGTCCAGGGCTCGGCGCTCCAGTAGCGTGTGACCTCCGGGTCGGAAAAGACCGTGAAATGGGCGGCGGTGTCGCGCTCGTCCATCCAGCGCAGTTGCAGTCGTTCGGTGTTCAAGACAGTCGGGGATAGCAGGGGCATGGGTTCTCCTTATTGATTATTCAGTCCCACGGCGGCCAGCACCATGGTCGTGATGAGTTGTTCGGCGGCCTCGAAATCCTGCTGGACGGGCGCATCGCGGCCGAGCACCAGCGCCATCTGGGCCGCCGCATCGGCGTAGGACTGGGTCATGGCCCAGATCGCAAACAGCAAATGGGTGGCGTTCACCGGCGCGATTTGTCCTTCGTCGATCCAGTGCTCGAACACGGCGATGTCGGCGCGCAGCAGCGGCACCACGCGGCGCCGGATCTGCTCGCCGTACAGGGTGGCACCGCCGATCACTTCCAGCGCATACACGCGCGAGGCCAGCGGCTGTTCGCGCGAGAAGGCCAGCTTGGCGCGGATATAGGCGCGCAGCACTTCGCCCGGGTCCTTGCGCGCATCGGCCAGGCTGGCCATGCGTTCCAGCCAGTCGTCCAGCACCGTGTCCAGCACGCGCTGGTAGAGCGCCTGCTTGCTCGGGAAGTAGTACATCAGGTTTTGCTTGGACATGCCGGCGCGCTCGGCCACGGTGGCGACCGAGGTGCCTTCGAAGCCGCATTCGGCGAACAGGCGCACGGCTTCTCCCAGGATCGCGGCTTCGACCTGGTTGCGGTTGGGCAGGCGGCGTGCACCGGTGGTGTCCTTCATGGGCGCACGCTGCGCAGGAAGTCGAGCAGCAGCGGCTCGGACGCGTAAGCGATATTGAAGCGGAACCATGCCGTGCTTGGTGCGCGCAGGCTGAAGAACTCGCCCGGGGCCAGCAGGATGCCGGCACGCAGTGCCTGTTCCGCGACCTGGCGTCCATCATGGTCACCGCCGGGCCAGCCGGCGCTGACGAACAGGCCGCCGCGCGGCTGCGCCAGCGGCACCAGGCCAACATCCTGCAGGCGCTCCAGGGCCCGTTCGCGCGCATCGTCGAGCTGGTGCACCAGGCGCTCGACCAGCTTGCGATAGGCGCGGCTGCTGACGGCGTCGAACACGGCGCGCTCGTTGATCTCGGAGGTGGTCAGCCCGGTCAGCATCTTGACGCGCACCAGTTCCGGGATCAGGGAACTCGAGGCGCAGATCGATCCCACGCGCAGCACCGGCGACAGGGTCTTGGAAAAGCTGCCAACGCGGATCACGCGGCGCAGGCCGTCCATCGCGGCCAGCGAGGCCTCGCCGCGCGCGGCCAGTTCGCGGTAGATATCGTCCTCGACCAGCCAGAAATCGTATTGTTCGGCCAGTCCCAGCAGACGGTGCGCCTGGGCCTGGGACAGCGAGGTGCCGAGCGGGTTCTGCAGCACCGTATTCACGAACATCAGCTTGGGCTGGCCGGCCGCCGCCGTGGCCGCCAGGGCCTCGGCCAGCGCGGCCATGTCCAGGCCGTCCGGGCCGCGCGGGATGCCGACCGCCGTGCAGCTATGGTGGCGCACCTGGGCCAGCAGGTTGCCGTAGCCGGGATCTTCCACGAACACCACGTCGCCGGGCCGGGTCAGCGTGCGCAAGATCAGGTCGAAGGCGTGGGTGGCGCCATGGGTCAGCAGGATCTGTTCCGGCTCAATCTTCGTCGCATGCGCGAACAGCTCGTCCGACAGGGTGGCCGCCATGTGCTGGCGCAGCGCCGGGAAGCCGAGCGGATGGCCGTAGCCGCGCAGGCGTCCGGCCGGGATCTTCATCGCATGGCGCACGGCGTCGAGCAGGGTCGATTCGCCATACCATTCGGGCGGCAGCCAGCCGGCGCCGACCGGCAATGCTTCGGACTGGCCGGAAAATAAGCTTGTGCTGAGCAGATCCGCCGTGGGGCCGTCGGCGGCCGCCGGCAGCGCCGCAGCTTGCTGGGGCGTGTCCGCAGTGCAGCGGGCGACGAAAAAGCCGGAACCGCGGCGCGATGACAGCAGTCCCAGATGGAGCAGGCGGTCGTAGGATTCGACGACCGTGAAGGTGCTGACGCCGTTCACCTTGGCGAATTGGCGCACCGAAGGCATCTTGGTGCCGGCCCGCAGCGCGCGCCGCTTGACCATGTCCGCGATGGCGGCCACGATCTGGTCGACCAGGCTGCCGCGGCGCTGGCGGTCGATGGGCAGCAGCGGCCACGCCGGCTTGGTGGGCTGGTCCATGCTGCCTCCTTGTCCTTCACCGTGCATGCCCACTCCATACTTGCGTATCCGTGCGTATTCGCGAAAGCCGCCGGCAACTGTACCGGTCATACTGCCGGTACGGTTGGCCGCTTTTCGCTGCTCGTGTATATGTGCCGCCGTGGTACTGCTGACTATTATTGCATCATGATTTTGCCAACTGGTAAATTTTTTTGGCAACAAATAGAGGGGACCCGCAATGAATGAAACGCGACCGGCATCCATGTCGTCTTTCTGGATGCCATTCACGAACAACCGCGACTTCAAGGCCAGCCCGCGCCTGCTGGTCTCGGCGCAGGGCATGTATTACAAGGACGTCGACGGCAACACTATCCTCGACGGTACCGCCGGCCTGTGGTGCGTGCCGCTCGGCCACGCCCAGCCGAAGATCGTCGCCGCGGTCAGCCAGATGGTCGGCCAGCTGGATTTCGCGCCCACTTTCCAGATGGGCCACCCGGCCGCCTTCGACCTGGCCGAGCAGCTGATGGACTACACCAACCACAAGTTCGGCCACGTGTTTTATACGAACTCCGGCTCGGAAGCGGTCGACACCGCCCTCAAGATCGCGCTGGCCTACCACAAGGCGCGCGGCGAGGGCGGGCGTACCCGGCTGATCGGGCGCGAGCGCGGCTACCACGGGGTCGGCTTCGGCGGCCTGTCGGTGGGCGGCATCGGGCCCAACCGCAAGAGCTTCGGGCCACTCCTGCCCGGCGTCGATCACCTGCCGCACACCCACAACCTGCTGAAGAACGCGTTTTCGCGCGGCGAGCCGGATTTCGGCGTCGAGCTGGCCGACGAGCTCGAACGCCTGGTCACGCTGCACGACGCCTCGACCATCGCCGCAGTGATCATCGAACCGGTGTCCGGCTCCACCGGGGTGCTGGTGCCGCCCAAGGGCTACCTGAAGCGCCTGCGCGAGATTTGCGACAAGCACGGCATCCTGCTGATCTTCGACGAAGTCATCACCGGCTTCGGCCGCCTCACCAAACCCTTCGCGGCCGATTACTTCGAGGTCGAGCCGGACCTGATGACCACGGCCAAAGGCATCACCAACGGCACCGTGCCGATGGGCGCGGTGTTTTCCAAACGCTTCATCCACGACGCCTTCATGGACGCGCCGGCCGGCATCGAACTGTTCCACGGTTATACCTATTCCGGCCATCCGCTGGCCTGCGCGGCCGGCATCGCCACGCTCCAGATCTTCCGGGAAGAGGGCATCCTGGAGCACGCGGCCGCCATGCAGCCCTACTGGGAAGACGCGGTGCACAGCCTGCGCGGGCTGCCGCACGTGATCGACATCCGCAGCGTCGGCCTGGTGGCCGGCATCGAGCTGGAGAGCATCCCGGGCAAGGTGGGGGCGCGCGCCTATGCCGCCTTCAAGAAGGCCTTTGCCGATGGCCTGCTGATCCGCACCACCGGCGACATCATCGCGCTGTCGCCGCCGCTGGTGCTCGAAAAGACCCACATCGACGAGCTGTTCGGCAAGCTGCGCGACGTGCTCAAGAACCTGGATTGAAGGAGTGGCAGGCATGGAAACGATAGGACATTTCATCGATGGCCAGGACGCCAAGGGCGGCGGCGGCTTCCTCGCCGACGTCTACAACCCGGCGCTGGGCGAGCCCTGCGCCCGCGTGGCGCTCGCCAGCGTGGACGACGTGAACGCGGCCGTGGCCGCTGCGGCGGCCGCCTTTCCGGCCTGGGCCGCGACCCCGCCGCTGGCACGCGCCCGCATCCTGTTCAACTACCTGCAACTGTGCAGGGAGCATACCGACGACTTCGCGGCGCTGGTGGTGCGCGAACATGGCAAGACCTTCAGCGACGCCCAGGGCGAGGTGGCGCGCGGCATCGAGGTGGTCGAGTTCGCGGTCGGCATTCCGCAACTGCTGAAGGGGGAATTCAGCGACCAGGTGGCGCGCGGCATCGACGCCTGGTCGATGCGCCAGCCGCTGGGCGTGGTGGCCGGCATCACGCCCTTCAACTTTCCGGTGATGGTGCCGATGTGGATGTTCCCGGTCGCCATCGCCTGCGGCAATACCTTCGTGCTGAAGCCGTCGGAGCGCGACCCCTCGCCCTCGCTGCTGCATGCGCGCCTGCTGCAACAGGCCGGGCTGCCGGACGGCGTGTTCAACGTGGTCCAGGGCGACAAGGTGGCGGTGGATGCGCTGCTCGACCATCCGGACGTCCAGGCGCTGAGCTTCGTCGGCTCGACGCCGATCGCCGAGTATATCTACGCGCGCGGCAGCGCCGCCGGCAAGCGCGTGCAGGCACTCGGCGGCGCCAAGAACCACATGGTGGTGATGCCGGATGCCGACATGACGATGGCGGTCGACGCCCTGGTCGGCGCGGCCTTCGGCTCGGCCGGCGAGCGCTGCATGGCGATCTCGGTGGCGGTGGCGGTGGGCGATGCCGCCGACGCGCTGGTGGCGGCACTGGCCGAGCGCACCGCCGCACTCCAGATCGGCGACGGCATGGCGGCCGGCGCCGAGATGGGCCCGGTGGTGAGCGGCGCGGCCAAGGCGCGCATCGAAAGGCTGATCGGCGAAGGCGTGGAGCAGGGCGCGACCCTGGTGGTGGACGGACGCGGCTGCAAGGTGGCGGGGCGCGAGAACGGCTTTTTCGTGGGCGGCACGCTGTTCGACCACGTGCAGCCGTCGATGAGCATTTACCGCGAAGAGATCTTCGGCCCGGTGCTGTGCGTGGTGCGTCTGCCCGACGTCGGCAGCGCGCTGGCCCTCATCAACGCCAACGAATACGGCAACGGCGTGGCCGTGTTCACCCGCGACGGCGGTGTGGCACGCGAATTCGTGCGCCAGGTCCAAGTGGGCATGGTGGGGGTGAACGTGCCGCTGCCGGTGCCGATGGCCTTCAACAGCTTTGGCGGCTGGAAGCGCAGTTTGTTCGGGGATCACCATGCGTATGGGCCGGAGGGGGTGCGGTTTTATACGCGGCACAAGGCGGTGATGGAAAGGTGGCCAAGTAGTGGCAGTGGCGCGGTGGGTGGCGGGGTGGAGTTTGCTTTTCCGCAGATGAAGTAAGCATCGTTAGCGCCAAAACGTCGCCCCTGCCTTCGCAGGGGCGACGTTTTGAAGCTGGCACGACGTTCTGAAGCCAACAAAATAAAACAAGCACGAAGGGATGCCGAATGATCGAATCACTCCAGCACCTCCCGCCAGCCCCCGGTCCGCACGCCACCCTGGCCGAACGCTTCACCGACCTCGCCCCGCCGCTGAGCGCGCGCCAGGCCGCCATCGAAAGTGCGCGCTGCCTGTATTGCTACGACGCCCCCTGCACCCGCGCCTGTCCCACAGGCATCGACGTCGCCAGCTTCATCCGCAACATCCACGACCAGAACGTGGTTGGCGCCGCCATTGGCATCCTGCAGGAGAACATCTTCGGCGGCGCCTGCGCGCGCGTCTGTCCGACCGAGATCCTGTGCGAAGATGCCTGCGTGCGCAACCACGACGCGGAAGGCCAGCCCGTGAAGATCGGCCTGCTGCAGCGCCACGCGCTCGACCACGCCCATTTCGACGGCCACCCCTTCCGGCGCGCGCCAGCCACCGGCAAGACGGTGGCGGTGGTCGGTGCCGGGCCGGCGGGCCTGTCCTGCGCGCACCGGCTGGCGATGCTGGGGCATGAGGTGCTCATGTTCGAGGCGCGCGACAAGGCGGGCGGCCTCAACGAGTACGGCATCGCCAGGTACAAGCTGCCGGGCGATTTTGCCCAGCGCGAGGTGGATTTCCTGCTGTCGATCGGCGGCATCCAGCTGCGGCATGGATGCATGCTCGGCGCCAACCTGCACCTGCACGAGCTGCAGGCGCGCTTCGATGCCGTCTTCCTCGGCATCGGCTTGCAGGCCAGCCGGCGGCTTGGGCTCACCGGCGAGGATGCGCCCGGCCTGCTGGCGGCGGTCGACTACATCGCCGTGCTGCGCCAGGCCAACGACCTCGCGGCGCTGCCGGTGCCGCGCCGCGCCATCGTCATCGGCGCCGGCAATACCGCCATCGACATCGCGGTGCAGCTCAAGCGCCTCGGCGCCGATGAGGTGACCCTGGTCTACCGCCGCGGCATCGAGTCCATGAGCGCGACCGGCCACGAGATCGCGATCGCCAAGGCCCATTTCGTTCATATCCGCAGCTGGGCCGCGCCGCTCGAGGTGTTGCTGGACGATGCGGGACGGGTGCGCGGCATGCGCTTCGAGGAAACGGCGATGCGGGATGGCCGCCTGGTGGCCGGCGGCGCCGTCGTCGAGATCGCGGCCGATGGCGTGTTCAAGGCCATCGGCCAGGGCCTGGACGGGGACAGCCTGCTCGACCCGATGGCAAAGGAATTGTCACCAGACGGCGACAAGATCCGGGTCGACGGTTTCTTCCGCACTGCACTGCCGGGCGTGTACGCCGGCGGCGACTGCATCGCGCCGGGCCAGGACCTGACGGTACAGGCGGTCCAGCACGGCAAGCTGGCCGCGCTGGCCATCCATGGCGACATCCAATCCAAGGTATCCACCATGGGGGCAGCATGGCCGACCTGAGCATCGATTTTTGCGGCATCAAATCGCCGAATCCCTTCTGGCTGGCTTCGGCGCCGCCCACCGACAAGGCCTACAACGTGGTGCGTGCCTTCGAGGCCGGCTGGGGCGGGGTGGTGTGGAAGACCCTGGGCGAGGATCCGCCGGCGGTCAACGTGTCTTCGCGCTACTCGGCCCTGCACGGGAAAAACCGCGAGGTCATCGGCTTCAATAACATCGAGCTGATCACCGACCGAAGCCTTGAGATCAACCTGCGCGAGATCGCCGCCGTCAAGAAGGCCTGGCCGGACCGCGCGCTGATCGTCTCGATGATGCTGCCCTGCGAGGAAGCGCCCTGGCGCGCCATCCTGCCGCTGGTGGAAGCCACCGGCGCCGACGGCATCGAACTCAACTTCGGCTGCCCGCACGGCATGCCCGAGCGCGGCATGGGCGCCGCCGTCGGCCAGCAGCCCGACCTGATCGAGCTGGTCACGCGCTGGTGCAAGCTGTACACGCGGCTGCCGGTGATCGTCAAGCTCACCCCCAACATCACCGATGTGCGGGCACCGGCGCGGGCGGCGCTGGCCGGCGGCGCCGATGCGGTGTCGCTGATCAACACCATCAACTCCATCACCCACCTGGACCTGGAACGGATGGTGGCCTACCCGGCGGTGGGCGGCGCCAGTACCCACGGCGGCTATTGCGGCGCGGCCGTGAAGCCGATCGCGCTGAACATGGTGGCCGAGATCGCGCGCGACCCGGCCACCAGCCGCCTGCCGATTTCCGGCATCGGCGGCATCGGCAACTGGCGCGATGCTGCCGAGTTCATGGCGCTGGGCGCCGGTTCGGTGCAGGTCTGCACCGCGGCGATGCTGCACGGCTTCCGCATCGTCGCCGAGATGAAGGACGGGCTGTCGCGCTGGATGGACAGCCAGGGCTATGCCGACATCGCCGCCTTTTCGCGCAAGGCGGTGCCCAACACCACCGACTGGAAATACCTGGACATGAATTACCAGGTGATCGCCCATATCGACCAGGACAAGTGCATCGGCTGCGGCCGCTGCCACGTGGCTTGCGAGGACACTTCGCACCAGGCGGTGGCGCGGCTGGTGGACGGCAATGCGCGGCGTTACGAGATCATCGAGGCCGAATGCGTGGGCTGCAACCTGTGCGAGATCACCTGTCCGGTGGAGGGCTGCATCAGCATGGTGCCGCAGAACAGCGGCAAGCCTTATATGAACTGGACGCAGGACCCACGGAATCCTCGGGGGGAGGTAGCATTGGGGGATGCATTTGCACACCGCCCTGAACCGATGGAGAACCAACCCCGATGAGCAACGAAACACCCGTCAACAAAGACCTCTGGAACGAAGACCTGGCCCCCACCGGCGCCGCCCAGCGCACCTGGCGCTGGTACCACTTCGCCGCCCTCTGGGTCGGCATGGTGATCAGCATCCCCGCCTACATGCTGGCGGCCAGCCTGATCGAGGGCGGCATGTCGGCCTGGCAGGCGGTGGCCACGGTGTTCTTCGCCAACGTGATCGTGCTGCTGCCGATGCTGCTGATCGGCCACGCCGGCACCAAGTACGGCATTCCGTACGCGGTGCTGGCGCGCGCTTCCTTCGGCACCCGCGGCGCGCGCCTGCCGGCGCTGATGCGGGCGGTAGTGGCCTGCGGCTGGTACGGCATCCAGACCTGGTTCGGCGGCAGCATGATCTACACGCTGCTGGGGGTGCTGGCCGGGCACCCGATCGGCGGCGCCACGCTGGCGGGCCTGGGCATCAACGCCGGCCAGCTGGGCTGCTTCCTGGCCTTCTGGGCGATCCAGCTGTATTTCATCGTGCACGGCATGGAATCCATCCGCAAGCTCGAAACCTATACGGCGCCGCTGAAGATCGCGATCTGCTTCGTCCTGCTGTGGTGGGTGTACGGCAAGGTCGGCGGTTTCGGTCCGCTGCTGGCCCAGCCTTCGCAATTCGTCGAAGGCGGCCCCAAGGCCGGCCTGTTCTGGGCCGCGTTCTGGCCTTCGCTGACGGCGATGATCGGCTATTGGGCCACGCTGGCGCTGAACATCCCCGACTTCACCCGTTTCGCCAAAACCCAGCGCGACCAGGTGATCGGCCAGTCGCTCGGCCTGCCGCTGCCGATGGCGCTGCTGGCGGCGCTGGCGGTGACCGTCACCTCGGCCACCGTGGTCCTGTACGGCAAGGCGCTGTGGGATCCGGTCGACGTCGCCAGCCGCATGACCGGCATTGCCGTGCTGGTGGCGCTGCTGATCCTGCTGATCGATACCGCCAGCGTCAACCTGGCCGCCAACATGGTCGGCCCGGCCTATGATTTCTCGGCGCTGTCGCCCGAGCTCATCTCCTACCGCCTGGGCGGCTACATCACCGCCGGCATCGCGCTGGCCATGATGCCCTGGAAAATCCTCGAAAAGACCGAGAACTACATCTTCATCTGGCTCACCGGCTATTCGGCGCTGCTGGGCCCCATCGCCGGCATCCTGATCATCGATTACTACTTCATCCGCAAGACCGAGCTCGCGGTCGACCAGCTGTACCGCGACGGCGGCATCTACCACTACCGCGGCGGCTGGAACCCGGCCGCCATCGTCGCCTTTGGCGCCGGCGTGCTGCCGAATATCCCGGGCTTCCTGAACGCCGCCTTCCCGGCCGCCTTCCCCGACGTCGGCGCCGGCTTCAAGACCCTGTACACCTATGCCTGGTTCGTCGGCATCGTGATTTCCGCGATCGTCTACGGCCTGATGATGAAGGGCAGGGCCGTGCCCGCGATGCGCCCGGCCCGCTCGCTGGATTGACCCCAAGGGAGACACTATGAGCGTACTGATACGTGGCGGTACCGTCGTCAACGCCGACCGCGCCTTCCGCGCCGACGTCCTGTGCAGCGGCGAGCGCATCGTCGCCGTCGGCGACGGCCTGGAGGCGCCGCCGGGCGCCACCGTCGTCGATGCCGGCGGCCAGTACGTGATGCCCGGCGGGATCGACACCCATACCCACATGCAGCTGCCCTTCATGGGCACGGTCACCAGCGACGATTTCTTCAGCGGCACCGCGGCCGCGCTGGCCGGCGGCACCACCACCATCATGGACTTCGTGATCCCGAGCCCGCAGCAGCCGCTGATGGAGGCCTTCCACACCTGGCGCGGCTGGGCCGAAAAATCGGCGGCCGACTACACCTTCCACGTCGCCGTCACCTGGTGGGACGAGACGGTGCACGCGGACATGGGCACACTGGTGCGCGAGCATGGCGTGAACAGCTTCAAGCACTTCATGGCGTATAAAAACGCGATCATGGCCGACGACGAGACCCTGGTCAGGAGTTTCCGCCGCGCGCTGGAGCTGGGCGCGATCCCGACCGTGCACGCCGAGAACGGCGAGCTGGTCTACCAGCTGCAGCAGGAACTGCTGGCCCGGGGCATCACCGGGGCGGAGGCGCATCCGCTGTCGCGCCCGCCGGAAGTGGAGGCCGAGGCGGCCAACCGCGCCATCGCCATCGCCAAGGTGCTGGGCACGCCGGTGTACATCGTGCACGTGTCCTGCAGCGAGTCGCTCGACGCCATCGCGCGCGCCCGCGCCAAAGGCCAGCGCGTGTATGGCGAGGCGCTGGCCGGGCACCTGGTGATCGACGACAGTGTCTACCGCCACCCCGACCCCGCCTACGCGCGCGCCCATGTGATGAGCCCGCCGTTCCGCTCCCCGCACCACCAGGCCGCGCTGTGGCAGGGCCTGCAAGGCGGCAACCTGCACACCACCGCCACCGACCACTGCACCTTCTGCGCCGAACAAAAGGCGGCGGGCGCGGACGACTTCACCCGCATCCCGAACGGCTGCGGCGGCGTCGAGGAGCGGATGGCGGTGGTCTGGGACGCCGGCGTGAACACGGGCCGCCTGACGCCCTCCGAATTCGTGCGCGTCACCTCGACCAACGCGGCCCAGATCTTCAACATCTATCCGCGCAAGGGCATCGTGGCGGCGGGAGCGGATGCGGACATCGTGGTGTGGGATCCGCTGGGCACGCGCACCCTGTCGGCGGCGACCCAGTTTTCCAGGGGCGGCTTCAATGTGTTCGAGGGGCGCACCGTGCGGGGTGTGCCGACGCATACGGTGGCGGCCGGGAAGCTGGTGTTCGAGCGCGGGGACTTGCGGGCGCAGGCGGGGGCGGGGCGGTATGTGGAGCGGCCGGCGTTTGCGACGGCGAGTGCCGGTGCTGGCGCGTCAGTTGCACCTGTCGCGAGTAGCGCCGCTTCCGTATAAACGTCGCCCCTGCGCAGGCAGGGGCCCAAGTTATGCGCATAACGGCAGCTCGTGCAACTTGGCGAAATGGTGCCGGTGGCACCATTTCGCCTTCGCAGGGGCGACCGGATTTGTGCTGTAACACTGAAACTCAAGGACCTCACCATGAACAGCGAACTGCGCATCAACGCCCCCCGCCTCTGGACCTCCCTGATGGACCTCGCCCAAATCGGCGCTACCGACAAGGGCGGCGTCAAGCGCCTCGCGCTCACCGACCTCGATCGCCAGGCGCGCGACCTGGTCGTGGGGTGGGGCAGGGAGGCCGGCCTGGCCATCACCGTCGACGCGATCGGCAACGTCTTCATGCGCCGCGAAGGCAGCAACCCGGCGCTGCCGCCGATCGTCACCGGCAGCCACATCGACACCCAGCCGACCGGCGGCAAGTTCGATGGCAACTACGGCGTGCTGGCCGGCCTCGAAGTCGTGCGCACCCTGAACGATGCCGGCATCCGCACCGAGGCGCCGATCGAGGTCGCCTTCTGGACCAACGAGGAGGGCTCGCGTTTCGTGCCGGTGATGATGGGCTCCGGCGTGTTCTGCGGCGCCTTCAGCCTGGAGACGGCCTACGCCGCGCGCGACGTCGAGGGCAGGAGTGTCGGCGACGAGCTGCGGCGCATCGGCTATGCCGGCGGCCAGACCCCCGGCGACCACCCGATCGGCGCCTATTTCGAAGCCCACATCGAGCAGGGCCCGGTGCTGGAAGACGCGAACAAGGTGATCGGCGTGGTGCCGGCGGTGATGGGCCTGTCCTGGTACGACTGCACGGTGGGCGGGATGGAGGCGCATGCCGGCCCGACACCGATGCACCTGCGGCGCGATGCGCTGCAGGTGGCCACCCGCATCATGCAGGAGGTGGTGGCCATCGCCAACCGCTACCCGCCCTACGGCCGAGGCACGGTCGGCATGGTGCAGGTCTTCCCCAACAGCCGCAACGTGATCCCGGGCCGGGTCAAGTTCAGCATCGACCTGCGCAACGTGAACGACGCCTTGCTGAACACCATGCACGAAGAGATCATCGCCTTCATCGACGCCACCCGCCGCGACAGCGGCCTGGCAATCGACCTGGAACGCGTGTCCTATTACCCGCCTTGTCCCTTCCATCCGGAATGCGTGGATGCGGTGCGCGCCGCCACCGCCGCACTGGGTTATCCGGCGATGGACGTGGTCTCGGGCGCCGGACACGATGCCATCTATGTCGCGCGGCTGGCGCCGGCCGGCATGATCTTCGTGCCCTGCAAGGATGGCATCAGCCACAATGAAATCGAGGATGCCCGGCCGGACCACCTGGAGGCGGGCTGCAATGTGTTGCTGCATGCGATGCTCGCGCGCGCCGGCACGGGCACCGGCGCAGGTGCAGGTGCAGGTGCAGGTGCAGGTGCAGGTGCAGGAGCATGCGCAGGGGCAGGCATAAACGGGCGCCCCGCGGAGGACGAATTTGTTGCATAATAGAATGTATTGACGACACATCCGCTGCTGCAGGCAGGACCGGCCGTCACGCTTTCCATTCAACAGTAGGTGCACGAAGATAATGCTGGCCGGATATTACGACACACCGCTGGTCCTGGTCTCGATCTTCATCGCCATCGTGGCCGCTTACTCCGCACTCAGCCTGGCCGGCCGCGTGACGGAATCCAGAGGCCGCGCCATGCTGGCCTGGACCGTGGGCGGTGCGATCGCCATGGGCTCCGGCATCTGGGCCATGCACTTCGTCGGCATGCTGGCCTTCCAGCTGCCGATCGAGATCGCCTTCGACACGCCGATCACGATGCTCTCGCTGTTGCTGCCGATCGCCGCCTCCGGCCTGGCACTGTGGCAGGTCAGCCGGGCCGACCTCGGCCGCACCCGCCTGGCGCTCAGTGCGCTGCTGATGGGCGCCGGCATCAATGCCATGCACTACACCGGCATGGCGGCGCTGCGCATGCGGCCCGGCATCGTCTACGACCCCTGGCTGTTCGCGCTGTCGGTGCTGATCGCCATCGGCGCCTCGGCGCTGGCGCTGTGGATCGCCTTCCGGCTGCGCAGCACGACGCCGTGGCGCTGGCTGCCGCGACCGGCGGCACGCGCCGGCGCCGCCGTCGTGCTGGGCTTCGCCATCGTCGGCATGCACTATACCGGCATGGCCGCGGCCAGCTTCCCGGCGGGCAGCGTGTGCATGGCCGCGCGCGACGGCGTGCAGCACGGCGGCCTGGCGATACTGGTGGTGATCGCCAGCTTCTGCCTGCTGAGCCTGGCCCTGATGGCCTCGGTGTTCGAAACGCGCATGGAAGCGAATGCGCGCATCCTCGGCATATCCCGGGTCACCGCCGCCGAGCGCGAACAGGTGCTGGTGCGCGAGCGCGCCGCGCGCGACCAGGCCGAGCACCTGAGCGCGATGAAGGACGAATTCCTGGCCACCTTGTCGCACGAACTGCGCACCCCGCTCGGTGCCATCCTCGGCTGGGCCGGCATGCTGCAGCGTGGGGTAAAGGACGAGGCCACCCTGCGGCGCGGCCTGGACGCCATCGAACGCAATGCGCGCGCCCAGGGCCAGCTGATCGACGACCTGCTGGACATGAGCCGGATCGTCTCCGGCACCCTGCGCCTGGACGTGCAGCGCATCGACCCGCTGACGGTGGTCGAAGCGGCGCTCGGCACCATGCAGCCGGCACTGCTGGCCAAGCAGATCGCGCTGCGCACCGACCTGGACGGCTGGCAGGGGGCACTGCGCGGCGACATCCACGGCGATCCGGGGCGCCTGCAGCAGGTCCTGTGGAACCTGCTGTCGAACGCGGTCAAGTTCACGCCGCAAGGCGGCAGCGTGCAGGTGCTGCTGGCGCGCGAGGGACAGGAGGTGGTGATCCGCGTGCGCGATTCCGGCATCGGCATCGCACCCGCCTTCCTGCCATATGTGTTCGAGCGCTTCCGCCAGCAGGACGCCTCGATCACGCGCCATCATGGCGGCCTCGGGCTGGGCCTGGCGATCGCACGCCAGCTGGTCGAGCTGCACGGCGGGACCATCGCGGTCGACAGCGCGGGCGAAAACGCCGGCACCACCTTCACGCTGCGCTTGCCGCTGGCGGTGCCGGCATCCGACGCCGGCCCGGACCATCCTGCCGCCGCCGAGGTCCAGGCGCTGGCCGACTTGTCCGGCCTGACGGTGCTGCTGGTCGACGATGCACCCGACACTCTCGACGTGCTGGAACAGATCCTGATCCAGTGCGGCGCCACGCCGCTGTCGGCCGCCAGCGCGGAGATGGCGCTGGCGCTGCTCGACCAGCGCCGGCCGGACCAGGAGCGGCCGGGCCGCGAACTGCCGGACGTGATCGTCAGCGACATCGGCATGCCCGAGGTCGACGGTTTCGAACTGATGCGCCGCATCCGCCGCCGGCCACCCCATGCCGGCGGCGCCATCCCGGCGATCGCGCTGACCGCCCTGACGCGCCAGGACGACCGCAACAGGGCGCTGCAGGCGGGCTTTACCGATTATCTGGCCAAGCCGGTGGAAGCCGCGGCGCTGGTGGCGCGCATCGCCGCCCTGGCTGCAGGCAAGCAGGCCGTGAAGGCCGAGCGCAGCACCTGAACCGGCTTGCCGGGAGGCGCTGCCTGCACATTTAAAGCTGGTCGCGCTCGGGCGTCGCGCTGATGCGGTGGATCGCCAGGTCTGCGCCGTCGAATTCCTGCTCGGCGTCGAGGCGCAGGCCGACCGTGGCCTTCAGGCCGCCATACACCAGCCATCCGCCCAGGCCCGCGATGGTGATGCCGAGCAGGGTGCCGCACAGTTGCGAGACGAGGGAGACCCCGCCCAGCCCGCCCAGCGCATGGCTGCCGAAGATGCCGGCGGCGATCCCGCCCCAGGCCCCGCAGATGCCGTGCAGCGGCCACACGCCCAGCACGTCGTCGATTTTCCAGCGGTTCTGCGCCAGGGTGAACATCGTGACGAAGATGGCGCCCGCCACCGCGCCGGTGACCAGCGCGCCGAGCGGATGCATCAGGTCGGAACCTGCGCATACCGCGACCAGGCCGGCCAGCGGGCCGTTGTAGACGAAGCCGGGGTCATTGCGGCCGAGGACGAAGGCGGTCAGGGTGCCGCCCACCAGCGCCATCAGCGAATTCACGGCCACCAGGCCATTCATCTTGTCCAGGGTCTGGGCGCTCATCACGTTGAAGCCGAACCAGCCCACCGTCAGTATCCAGGCACCCAGCGCCAGAAACGGGATGTTCGACGGCGGATGGGCGGCGATGCGGCCATCGTTGGCGTAGCGGCCGCGGCGCGCGCCGAGCAGCAGCACGGCCGGCAGGGCGACCCAGCCGCCGACCGCATGCACCACCACCGAGCCCGCGAAATCGTGGAAGGGAGCGCCGAAGCTGGCGGCCAGCCAGTCCTGGATGCCGAAGCGTCCGTTCCATGCGATGCCTTCGAAGAAGGGATAGACCAGGCCCACCAGCACGGCAGTCGCCGCCATCTGCGGATGGAACTTGGCGCGCTCGGCGATGCCGCCGGAGACGATGGCGGGAATGGCGGCGGCGAAGGTCAACAGGAAGAAGAACTTGACCAGGGCGTAGCCGTTGTTCGCGACCAGGGTATCTGTGGGGCCGAAGAAATGGACGCCGTAGGCGATACCGTAGCCGACGAAGAAATAGGCGATGGTCGATACCGCGAAATCGATCAGGATCTTGACCAGGGCATTCACCTGGTTCTTGCGGCGGACAGTCCCCAGCTCGAGGAAGGCGAAGCCGGCATGCATCGCCAGGATCATGATCCCGCCGAGCAGGATGAAGAGCGCGTCGGCGCCGCTTTTGAAAGCTTCCATGCAGTACAACTCCAATCCAATAAAGTGCAGGCCAAATGGGCAGGCACTCCTGAGTAGCAAAAATCGTTCCTTTTTGGTGAAAGCGTGCACTCCCAATGAGCATGCGGGACGGGTTGCCCGTTTTTCGTGCGTGATGTCCGTGGCGGCACCGTCGTGGTGCGTCGGTGCGCCAAAATGGATGGGCGCCACACCGCGGTCCCGGTTGTTTCCAGCAGCGCCGGGTCGACGCCGCGGCGCACGATCGCCTCGAACACTTGCCGCCCCTTCGCCTTCTCGACGATGGTGGTGGCGGCATGCCCCCGCCGATGTCGACCGCGACGCTGGCCTGCTGCAGCTGGATTGGCAGCTGGATCGGTGTGTCGGCGCCGCGCACCAGCAGCAGCGGTGGGGGCGAGCGTTGGGCGAGGGCGGGCGTGCACAGCATGCAGGCGCCCAGCAGGAGTGTGGCGAAAAGTCGAGGCATGGAAAGCTCCGGTAGTGGTCCGTACTGATTGAACGGACCAGCTGCCCCGACGGGGTCAAGCGCGTCTGATAAAACCGCATGGCGGCCTTGCATCGTCTCGCCCCACCGGCCGGTTGGCCTGGACGATGCGCCGGCGGCCTTGACCTAGATCTGCTGCGCGATCGGGTCGAGTTCGATCTCGCGCCGCTCGGCATGGCTGCGCCGTCCGGCCTCCAGCAAGCGCATCACCGCGATCGCCTGCGCCGGCGGCACCGGATTGGGACCACGGCCCAGGATGGCGTCACGCAGCCGGCGGTAGTATTCCTGGTAGGCGCCGTTCTCGGTGGCGATGGCGCTGGCAGTCACCGTGCCGTTTGCCTCGATCGACAGCATGCCTTGCTCGGGATCGATGCCCCAGGCGGCGGCGTCCGCGCCCGGCAGCAGGCCGGTCTTCAGCGTCGCTTCCTGGGTATCCAGGTGCTGCTTGACGTAACTGCCGCGGGTGCCGTATAGCGCCACGCGCGGACGCGGCGCGGCTGTCAGCATGCTGGCCGCCACGTCCACGCGCAAGCCATCGGCATAGCGCAGGCGCGCCTGGACGCAGTCGTCGGCCCGGCTGCCGGGCCGCAGGCTGGCCAGGTCGGCCTGGATCGCCAGCGGCCAGCCGAAATAGTGCAGCGCTTCGTGCAGCAAATGCGGGCCGAGGTCCATCCAGGTGCCGCCGTCGGCCGCCGCGTCTTCCTTCCAGCGCGCCTGCGGCTGGGCGCGGAAGCGGTCGAAGTGGATGGCGGCATGGCGCACGCTGCCCAGGGTACCGGCGGCCAGCAGTTTTTCCACGGTGAGGGTGCTGCTGTCCCAGCGGCGGTTGTGGAAGACGCTCAGCAGCAGGCCGCGCTCGTCCGCCATTACCGCCAGTTGCTCGGCCTCGGCCACTGTCGGCGTGAAGGGCTTGTCGACCACCACGTGCTTGCCGGCGCCGAGTGCCAGCGCCGCCAGTTCGAAGTGGGTTGTATTCGGGCTGGCGATCACCACCAGGTCCACCAGTGCGCTGGTGGCGAGCGCGCGCGGATCGTCCAGCACCGTCACCGGCTCGCCCAGCGCGGCATGCACCTTGGCGGGATTGCTGCTGGCGACTGCCGTGATGGCCAGTCCGGGCGTGGCGCGCACCAGCGGTGCGTGGAAGGTCTGGCCCGCAAGGCCGAAGCCGATGATGCCGACGCGAATCGTGTTCTGTTCCATGGTTGTCCTTACTGATAGTGATGCAGGAAATCCAGCAGCACGGTCGCCGCGATGTCGGCGTCGTCGGCTGTCATGGTTTCCAGCGGATTGTGGCTGATGCCGCCGTTGCCGCAGCGCGTGAACAGCATCGCCACCTCGGTGATGGCGGCCATGGCCATGGCATCGTGGCCGGCGCCGGACAGCAGGTCGAAGCGCGGCAGGCCGGCGTGTTCCACCGCTGCGCCCAGCGCGTCCATCAGGCGCGGCGCGCAGGGTGCGGCGGGGGCTTCCAGCAGCTTCTCCACCTGCAGTCCGATGCGGCGGCGCGCGCACACCGCTTCGATGCCCTCGAAAATGTCGCGTACGGCGGCGATGCGTTCGGCGTCGCTGGCGGCGCGGATGTCGAGCGACAGGCGGCAGCGGCCCGGGATCACGTTCACCGAACCGTCCGGCACCGCCAGCTGGCCGACGGTGCCGACCAGGGACGCGCCCCCCGTGCAGCGCTGTTCGACCAGCAGCACGATCTCGGCGGCGGCGGCGGCGGCATCGCGCCGCATGGTCATCGGCGTGGTGCCGGCATGGCTGGCCAGGCCTTCCAGCGTGAGCAGGTAACGCGAGCTGCCGGCGATCGCCGTCACCACGCCCAGCGGCAAGCCCTGTTCCAGCAGCACCGGCCCCTGCTCGATGTGGACTTCGACGTAGCCGAGCAGGCTGGCCGGATCGCGCGCGATGGCCGGGATGTCCGCTACCTCATGCCCGGCCGCCGCCAGCGCCGTGCGCATGCTGACGCCATCGGCATCGAGCGCGTCCAGCAGGCGCATGTCGAAACGCCCCGCCACCGCGTTACTGCCCAGGAAGGTGCTGCGGAAGCGCACGCCTTCTTCCTCGGCGAAGCCGATCACCTCCAGGTGGTAGGGCAGGCGCTCGCCATGCGCATGCAGGTGGCGCACGATCGCCAGCGGCAGCAGGATGCCGAGGCGGCCGTCGTACTTGCCGCCATTGCGCACTGTGTCGTAGTGCGAGCCGGTGATCAGGGTTTTCGCCTGCGGATCGGTGGCGGCATAACGCCCGACGACGTTGCCGACGGCGTCGATGTGCGCCGCCATGCCGGCCGCGCGCATCCAGTCCACCAGCAGGGCGGCGCTGCGCCGGTGGGCCGGCGTCATGTAGGCGCAGGTGAGGCCATCGGCATCGTCGCTGATGGCGCCGAGCTGCTCGGCCCACGCCATGATCGCCGGGCCGAAGGCGAGTTCGACGCCAAGCAAGCCGTTCAGGCGGATCTCGGCGATGCGGTGCACCTGGCGCAGCGCTTCCGCCATCTCGTCAGGCAGGCCGTTGCCGAGGCGCCGGCGGAAGGTGGCGATGATGGCTTGGCGCGTCAAGCCCTGTCCGGTAGGGCCCTTGACCGCGAGGATGAAGGGGAAGCCGAACCTGGCGTTGTAGGCGGCGTTCAGCTGATGCAGCGCCGCGTATTCCTCGGCGCTGCAGCGGTCGAGGCCGGAGGCGGCCTGCTCGCCGGTCGATTCCGCAGTGAGGCTACCTGCGATGGCGGCCTTGCCGGCCAGTTCCGGATGGGCGCGCAGCAGCGACAGCTGTTCATCTTCGCCGGCGAGGCGGACCACGTCCTGCAGCGCCAGCTTGAGCGCGGCCAGGCTGGCGAAGGGGCGCTGCGCGGCGGCCCGCTCGGGAATCCAGGGCGAGTGTTCGTAGATGCCGTGGAGTAGCCCCACGAAGGCGGCGGTGTCGAGGCGGTTGAGGTCGTGAAGAGTGGTCATGATGAGGTGTCCGATGGCAGCACCTGATGATAAGTCCTGAGGGTCATGCGCCTATAAGCCCATATTGATTTGGCATGTTTGCAATAGCATATAGGTAGGGTGGGCGCGGCCGGCGTAGGCACCCCGTGCCCACGCGGATGCGTGCGGTGTGCGAACGTTCGCGTGGGCACGGGGTGCCCACCCTACGCTTTTACAAGGGCTTTCGCCGCCGCCGTCACCTGATCGCGCAACCACTTGTGCTCAGGCGACTGGTGCATGCGCTGGTGCCACAGCTGGTAGAAGCGCATCGGCGGAAACTTGATCGGCATCGCGAAATTCTTCAGCGGCAGCGACTTTTCATAGAAGCGGATGAACTGGCGTCCGGTGGTCAGCACCAGGTCGGTCTGGGTCAGCATGTAGGGAATCAAGCCGAAGTAGGGCGACTCCACCGCCACCTTGCGCTGCAGGCCCTGGCGCTCGAGGTGGGCGTCGATCACGCCGTGGTAGCCCGGCAGCATGGAGGACGGCGCCACGTGCGGCAGGCTGAGATAGTCGTCGAGCGTCATCGCGTCGCTGGCGGTGCGGCGCGCATAGGCACTGTCGGCGCGCATGGTGCAGATGATCGGGTCTTCGAACAGTTTCGAGATGTGCAGATGGGCCGGCGGTTCTTCCCAGTTGGCGATGACCAGGTCGATCTCTCCGTCGGACAGCATGCGCAGATAGTCGTTGCCCGGCCCCAGGTGGTGGAGGGTGACGCGGCTGTTGGGCGAGCCGCGCCGCAGGCTGGCCACCACGCCCGGCAGGAACTGGGTGTCGAGGTAGTCCGGCGCGGCGATGCGGAAGGTGCGCGCGGCGTCCTCCGGCATGAAAGGCGACTTCTTGATGAACAGGCTCTCGGTCTCGTCGAGGATGCGCTTGGCCGGTTTCAGCAGGCTCTCGCCGTGCTGGGTCGGCACCATGCCGCGCGCGCCGCGCACCAGCAGCGGATCGCCAGTCAGTTCGCGGAGTTTACGCAGCGAGGCCGAGATCGAAGGCTGCGGCTGGTTCAATTTGAGGGCGACGCGCGACACGTTTTTTTCCACCAGCAGCAGGTAGAGGATGCGGATCAGGTGCAGGTCGAGATGCTGGGGCAGGCTGGACATGGGTGGAATGCAGGCTCGTATATGCGTGGGCGTATGTCGAATATACGGTATTTTTCATGTTGAATAAATGGAAAGCGGTTTATCTTGTGGTAACTGGATAAGGGATGCTCATGGATTATCTGCTGCCGTACGGCCTCGAATGGATGAATTTGCTGGTGCGCTGGCTGCACGTCATCACCGGCATCGCCTGGATCGGCGCCTCCTTCTACTTCGTCTGGCTCGACAACTCGCTGCGCCCGCCGGCGCCGGGCGGCGAGCTCGCCAGCAAGGGCGTGGCCGGCGAGCTGTGGGCGGTGCATGGCGGCGGCTTCTACAACCCGCAAAAATACATGGTCGCCCCGGCCGAGCTGCCGGCGGAGCTGCACTGGTTCAAGTGGGAAGCCTATTCCACCTGGCTGTCCGGCTTTGCGCTGCTCACCATCGTGTATTACTTCAACGCCCAGGCGATGATGGTCGACCGCAGCGTGGCCGACCTGTCCAGCTGGCAGGCGGTCGGCATCGGCATCGGCAGCCTGGTGACGGCCTGGGTGGTCTACGACCTGCTGTGCCGCTCGAAGCTGGGCAAGCACGACCTGGCCTTCGGCGCCGTGATCTTTGCCTTCCTGGTGGGCGCCACCTGGGTGCTGACCCAGTGGCTGAGCGGGCGCGCGGCCTATATCCACGTCGGTGCCATGATCGGCACCATCATGGTGGCCAACGTGGCGATGGTGATCATCCCCGGCCAGCGCAAGATGGTGAATGCGATGCGCGCCGGCCAGAAGCCCGACCCCATCTACGGCATCCGCGGCAAGCAGCGCAGCGTGCACAACAACTACTTCACGCTGCCGGTGCTGTTCATCATGATCAGCAACCACTTCGCGATGACCTACCACCACGCGCACGCATGGGCGGTGCTGGGCACGATCATGCTGGCCGGCGTCTTCATCCGCCACTTCTTCAACCTGCGCCACAAGGGCCGCATCGAATGGAAGTACCCGGCCATCGGCGTGCTGCTGCTGGCCCTGGTCGCCATGGCGATTGCGCCGCGCCCCGCCGCGCCGCTGCAGGCCGGCGCCGCCGGCGCCAATGCGGGCGTTCAGTTCGCCCAGGTGCAGGGCATCATCGCCCAGCGCTGCGTCTCCTGCCACGCGGCGCATCCGACCCAGCCCGGCTTCGCCGCCGCGCCGGCCGGCGTTGCGCTCGACAATGCGCAAGGCATCCACCAGAACGCGCCGCGCATCTACCAGCAGGCGGTGCAATTGAAGGCCATGCCGCTGGCGAACATGACCAATATGACGGACGCCGAACGGGCCCAGGTGGCGGCCTGGTTCGAAGGCGGCGCACACACCAACTAGGTATACGATGGAACCGACACGGGAACAACTGCTGGCGTGGATCGACGCCCATTTCGACGAGCAGCTCGCCTTCTTGCAGGACATGATCCGCATGCCGACCGACACCCCGCCGGGCAACAACGCGCCGCATGCGGACATGGTGGCGGACAAGCTGGCCGTCTACGGCTGGCAGGTCGAGAAGCACGCCGTGCCGGCCGAGGCGGTGCGCGACTACGGCATGGAAAGCATCACCAACCTGATCGTCCGCCGCCCCTACGCCGCAGGCGGCCCGACGCTGGCCCTGAACGCCCATGGCGACGTGGTCCCGCCGGGCGAAGGCTGGAGCAAGCCGCCTTATGGCGGCGTGGTCGAGGATGGCTTCATCTACGGGCGCGCCGCGGCAGTCTCCAAGAGCGACTTCGCCACCTATGTCTTCGCCGCGCGCGCACTGGAAGCGCTGGGCGTGCCCTTGCGCGGCGCGCTGGAACTGCATTTCACCTACGACGAGGAATTCGGCGGCCTGCTGGGGCCCGGCTGGCTGCTCCAGCAGGGATTGACGAAACCGGACTTCGCGATCGCCGCCGGCTTCGCCTACGACATCATCACCGCCCACAACGCCTGCCTGCAGCTGGAAATCACGGTGCACGGCAAGGCCGGCCACGGTGCGATGCCGGAGACCGCGGTCGATGCGCTGCAGGCGGCCACGCGCATCCTGAACGCCATCTACGGCCAGTTGCCCGAACTGAAAAAGACCAAGTCGGGCGTGCCCGGCATCGACTCGCCGACCATGCTGGTGGGCCGCATCGATGGCGGCACCAACACCAACGTCGTGCCCGGCAAGGTGGTGCTCAAGATGGACCGGCGCATGATTCCGGAAGAAGACCCGGTGGCGGTGGAGGCCGGGGTGAGGGCACTGATCGAGGACGCGGTGCGCGATCTGCCCGGCATCCGGCTCGAGATCAAACGCCTGCTGCTGTCCCGGGCGCTGCGCCCGCTGCCGGGTTCGGAACAACTGGTCGAGCGCCTGCAGCGCAACGGCCTGGCGGTGATGGGCGAGGCGCCCCAGGCCAGGGGCACGCCGCTGTACGCCGATGCGCGCCTGTACGGCGAGCACGGCATCCCGACCGTGCTGTATGGCGCCGGCCCGCGCACGGTGCCGGAATCGAACGCGAAAAAGGCGGACGAACGGCTGGCGCTGGACGACCTGCGCAAGGCGACCAAGGTGGTGGCGCTGACCCTGCTCGACTTCCTGGGCGCCTGATCAGTCCGCAGACGCCGCCTTGCGCGGCACGATCGCGAACTGCGGTGCGCTGCTGTAGTCCGGTTTCGCCGTACGCCGCATGAACTGCTGCCAAGCCCCGCGCCCCGGCTTGCCGCCGGCCTCCGCGCTGTAGGCCAGCGCCGGCTGCATGTTGGCCGGATAGCCGAGCGCGCCGGACGCATAACCGGTCATCTCCCCGACCTGCAGCTTGAAAGCGCGCGCCATGGCCTCGCCGGCGCAGGGCATGGCTTGCATCTCCGGTCCCTGGCTGGCGCGGAAGGCGTGGCCGATGTCCTCGTAGATCGGACCGTCCTTGGTGTCGCGCACCTTCATGTCGTACATGGCGGCGTCGATCCAGCAGGCGCCCTTGCCGGTCATGCGCGCGATCGGGAATTTTGCCTTCCAGGCGAGCAGCGGACGCGCGTCGGCAAAGCCCAGGTCGGCCAAATGGCCGATCGCCGCGGTGAAGAAATCGTCCTGCCAGGGCGCCAGCGCGGTGCCGTCGCGGTAGGAAAAGGCATAGCCGTTGGTGATCACGCCGAGCCGGTTGGCGGCCGGGTTGCGGCTGTAGGTCGCGTTGTACCAGTCCAGGTTGTGCTTGATGACGCTGGTGAAATACGGTTTCAGGCGGTCCGCGTCCGGCGTGATGTAGGCCGCTTCGCCGATGGTGCGCAAGGCCCAGGCCTGGCCGCGCACCTGTTCCGGCTTGAGCAAGCCCTTGACGTTGTCGCGGTAGCCGGGATTCGACGAGAAGGCGTCGTAGCTGGCCCAGAACTGCAGCTCTTCCAGGTAGTAATGGTCGCCGCTCAGCAGATAGGGCAGGTAGGCCAGGCTGGGCTGGTGCGAAATGTCGGGCGTGTAGGGCGTGTCGCAAGCCTTGTCGGCGGCGCAGCCGGGAAAGGCTTCGCGCTTGCCGGTGGCCGGGTTCATGGTGTCGCCCTCGTGGCCGAGCCGGGTCATGTAGGGATGGTCGAGCAGGCTGACCGGCCGGCCGGTGGCGCGGTCGCGGTAATGGATCGGCCAGCTGCCGGCCAGGTCGCCGCCGCCGAAGGTGGCCTGGCTGGCGCGCCTGTCCATGCTCAGCAGATGGAGCACGGCCCAATCGGGCAGCAGGCCGATGTCGCCGCGCCCGCCGGTGGTCGGCATGTAGGGCGTGGCCAGGCCGACGCCCATCGGTTCGACGCCGTCGCCCTTCCAGCGATCCTGCAGCTTGGCGAGCGCGGACTCGGCGGGAACGATGTCCTGGTCGTAGTTGGGCAGGGCGCGCGTGGCGATCAGGTAGGGCGTGTCGTAACGCAGCGCCAGCGCCGGTGCGGCCGCCGCTGCCGCCGAATCCGTCGCCGCCGGCGCCCACCAGAATACCTTGCGCCAGCGCGCGTGGTGCAGGTGGTTCAGGCCGCGCCGCGCATAGGCTTCGCGGCCGCCGATCTCGATCCGGGCGTCATAGCCGATGTTGCGCGGACCGGGTTCGTAAGCCCAGTCGTTCTCCACGCTGACATCGACGCGTGCGCGCTTGGCCTGCGGATACCAGCGCACCGCGAAGCGCGCCGCCAGGTGCGGGTGGGCCGCGCCCTGGGCATTGGTCAGCGGCGCCGTGACCTGCCATTCGGTGACCAGCGGACCGGCCAGCCAGGTCTCCACCGCCTTGCCGGCCAGCAGGCGCTCGGCCGATGCGCTCCATGCCTGGCCGTCGATGGCGGCGCTGACCCTGGCGCTGAAGCCCTGTTCCAGCAACGCCGCGGGGGATGCCTTGGCCGCCTTGGCCACTGCCGGCTGCCCATCGGCCGCCAGCGCCAGCATCAGGGACTGTTTCGCCGCCAGCGCCGGGACCACGGCCGAGATCACCGCGTGGCGCAGCGAACCATCCGGATGGCGCGCCTTGACGTCGACCTGCAGCGGCAGGCGCTTGCCGTCGGCCAGCTTGCCCGCCAGGCGCTCCGGGTTCTTGACGTCGCCGGGAGCGAACACCTGGCCAAAGGTGAGCGGCACATCGTGCTGCGCCTGGCCGCCGGTGCTGTCGATGAAGACACCAGTGATGCCGCCGCTGATGCCCTTGCGGACTGCCCGTGCAGCCTGGGCAGCCTTGGGCGGTTCGCCGTAGCGGGCGGTGACCACGCGCTGGGCATCGAGCTGGCCGGTGGTAGGCAGGCCAACGTAGTTGTCCTGGGCGAAGGCGGTGCCGGCCAGGGGCAGGACCAGCAAGAGGTGTGGAAGGCGCATGGCGAAGTCGGCGGTCTGGGAGGCGCCAGCTTACCGCAAGGCGTCATGGACGCGCATCACGCTTGGCGGCGCTCCCAGGCGCTTTCGATCGATCAGGCGCCGAACGCACCGTCGATCGTGTGCATGGCCCCGGTCACGAAACCCGCCTCCGGTCCGGCAAGCCAGGCCACCATGGCGGCCACCTCTTCAGGGCGGCCATGACGTTTGATCGCCATGAAGCTGTGCATCAAGTCCTTCATCGGGCCGTCTTCCGGGTTGGCGTCGGTGTCGATCGGTCCCGGCTGCACGATGTTGATCGTGATGCCGCGCGGCCCGAAGTCGCGCGCCAGTCCGCGCGCCATGCCCTGCAAGGCGGATTTGCTCAAGGCATAGGACGCCATGCCGGGCAGGGGCATGCGGTCGCCATTGACCGATCCGATCACGATGATGCGGCCGCCTTCCGGCATGCGCCTCGCGGCTTCCACTGACGCGTGGTAGGGCGCCTGCACATTGATGCGGAACAGGCGATCGACCGCGTCCGGATCCTGTTCCAGCGCATCGCCGAAGATGGCAATGCCAGAATTGACCACCAGCACATCCAAGGGGCCGCTGTCGCGGACCCGGGCAATCACCGCATCGCGGTCGGCACTGTCCGTCGCGTATGCCGTGCTCCCTGTTTCGGCCGCGACGCGCTGGGCCGCTTCCGGCGAGCCCGAGTAGGTGAACGCCACCCGTGCGCCATCCGCGGCAAAGCGCCTGACGATGGCGGCACCAATGCCGCGGCTGCCGCCGAGCACCAGAACGGATTTGTTGGCGAAATTTGTCATGACCCCTCCTTTGTGATTAATGTAGCGGATGATACAATAATCGCCGTCGTAGCTGTCAAGGATTTTTTTAGTAATGACTACAAATATGGTTTCCCAACGCGGCCGCCCACGCAAGTTCGATCCGGACGCGGCGATCGTCACCGCCCAGCGCCTGTTCCACGAGAAAGGCTATGACGCCGTGAGCCTGTCGGACCTGACCAAAGCGCTGGGTATCAACCCGCCCAGTTTCTATGCGGCGTTCGGCAGCAAGGCGGGCTTGTACGCACGCATCCTCGACCGTTACGCGCTTGCCGGTGCGATCCCCTTGACGCGGATCCTGGGAACAGGCCGGCCCCTGGCCGAGGCGCTGGCCGAGGTGCTGCTGGAAGCGGCGCGCCACTACGCCGCCGATGCCACCGCCACCGGTTGCATGGTGCTGGAGGGCACGCGCTGTAACGATCCGGAAGCGCGCGACGCCGCCCGCGGTTTCCATCAAGCCGCCCAGGACTTGATCCGCAACGCCATCGCCGAACGCTATCCGCAGCAGGCGGACGAGGTGGCCGATTTCGTGTGCACCACGATGGCCGGACTCTCGGCCAGCGCCCGCCATGGCCAAAGCCTGGATCGCCTGCTGGCGACGGCGCGCCTGGCGGGGAAGGCGCTGGTCCAGGCGCTGCCAGCCTGAACCGCAGCCTGCGCACGCGTCCGATGCGGCAGGTCGGCAGGGTTTATCAGGCGCTCAAGTCGACGCCACCGCCCGCAGCCATGCCCGGTAACGCCGCGTCAGGCGCGCGCCGCGCAACTGGTCCAGCACCAGCGTGACGACCGGGCTATAGGCCGTCAGCGCGCCCGCGCCTGCGGCCAGCGCATGCAGCCGGCGCCGCACCAGCGCCATGCGCGCCAGGCTGACCAGCGCCTTGTCCTTCCAGCCGACGGCGGGCATGGCGGCCACCGGTTCATGGCCTGCCTGCCACGCGCGCGGGAGGTCCGGCACGGCGGCCAGCGCGGTCGCGATGCCGACGATGGCGACGCCGCTGTGCAGCGCCTCCTCGGCAATCTTGCGGCGTGCGATGCCACCGGTGGTCATCAGGGGCATGCTTGCCACTTGCGCCAGGTCGCGCGCGAATTCCAGGAAATAGGCTTCGCGCGCGAGCGTGCGGCCGTCGGCGGTGCGGCCCTGCATGGCCGGGCTTTCGTAGCTCCCGCCCGAGAGTTCGACCAGGTCGACCCGCTCGGCATTCAGCATCGCCAGCACCTGCCTGGCGTCGTCTTCGGAAAAGCCGCCGCGCTGGAAGTCGGCCGAATTCAGCTTGACGCCGACGCAGAAGCCGGGCGCAACGCGCGCCCGCACCGCGCGCACGACCTCCAGCAGCAGGCGGGCGCGCCGGGCCAGGCTGCCGCCCCAGTCGTCATCGCGCCGGTTGGCCAGCGGCGACAGGAATTGCGAGAGCAGGTAGCCGTGCGCGGCATGGATCTGCACACCCGTGAACCCGGCCCGCTCGGCCGCGTGCGCGGTGGCCGCGAAGCGTTCGATCACGTCGGCGATGTCGGCCTCGGTCATCGCCACCGGCTGCGCGAACATCTTGCTGTGCTTGCCCAGATCCAGCGCCACCGCCGATGGCGCCCAGGCCAGCCCGCCCATGTTGGCCATGACCTGGCGGCCCGGGTGGCTGATCTGCATCCAGGCCTGCGCGCCATGTGCGCGCGCCGCCCGCGCCCATGCCTCGAACGGTGCGAGCGGCGACCCCGCTTCGAGTGCGATGGTGCCCGGGCCGGTCAGGGCGCGGCGGTCGACCATCACGTTGCCGGTGATGAGCAAGCCGGCGCCGCCTTCGGCCCAGCGTTGGTACAGGCGGATGATGCGCGGTCCCGGCAGCTGCCCGGCATCGGCCAGGGTTTCTTCCATGGCGGCCTTGGCCAGGCGGTTGGGGACGATGGCGCCGTTCGGCAGGGTCAGGGGTGTAAAGAGCATCGGATGTTCCAGGATTCGACAGGGATGCGTTATCCTAAGCTTGAAGTCAACTTCAAGGTCAAGCACCAAATGCACATGAAAATAGGCGAGCTGGCGGAGCGCTCGGGCATTCCGGCGTCGACCATCCGTTACTACGAAAAGGAAGGCTTGCTGCCGAAGGCGCAGCGGGGCGCCAATGGCTACCGGGTTTACCACGCCAACGCGCTAGAGCGGCTGGACCTGATACAGCTGGGCCAGAAGCTGGGCTTCTCGCTGGAGACGATCCGGCGCGTCGCCGCCTTGCACGGCGCCGCGCTGAAGGATGCCCTGCTCGGCCAGCTGGACGCCCGGCTGCAGGAGATCGACCGCCTGCGCGCGATCCTCGACGAGCAGCGCGGCGCGGTGGCCGGCGCCAGGGAAAGGGTGCTGGGCGCCCTGGCGAACGGCGAGTGCCGGGTACAGGCGGCATGGACCACGGACGCATGCTTCAAGCGCGCCTGATCGGCGACGCAGCCCCGGCCTTCGCCCTCTGGCCCCGCTGGGCGGCGAGCTGCTCGCTTCCGGATTTTCTCAGCCTCGGGACCGGCGGCGCACGGCGCCCGCAAGTCCAAGCCCGCCCAGCACCAGCGCCAGCGAACCCGGTTCCGGCACCTGCGCCGCGCTGTCGAACGTGAGGTCGTCCATCACATAGGAAGCCTGGAAGCCGCTTGACACGACCACGGTGTCGATGGCGCCGTCCCAGCCGGCATCCAGGAAGGACGGGGTGTCCGACAGTTGCAGCGACTCTGAACTGGCGACCAGCCGGCCGCCGGCATACAGGTCGAAACGCACGCTGCTGTCACCGTAGCCCGAGAACCAGGCGCCGTCGAAGATGGTGGGTGCCAGGAAGCGGATGGTGCTGGCGACCGGGCCGCCGTCGATCCAGTCGGTCGTCACCCGTCCCTGGCCGGAATGGGCGCTGAATGGCCATTGTTCGCTGGTCATGACCGACAGCCCGGCGCCCGACCAGTCCAGCCCACCGTAATTCATCGGCACGGCGGCGATGTCGTCGGGGCCGATGATGTCGTCGAAGCCCAGCACGGTGGCCGAGGCGAAGGGGGCGCACAGTGCGATGGCGGCGCTGAGGGCGATGCTGCGGAAGATGGAATGCATGGTGTTCCTGTCGAGTATGTTGGGGGAATCGGCGGCGATGGTAGCGAAGGTAGCGAAGATCAGCCCTGGCCCAGCGCCGGGTCGCTGACGGTGTGGCGTCCGGTTTCCACGCGGCCTGCGAAGCGCCGCAGGTAATCGGGCTGGCCGGACACCGTGACGCTGAAGTCGTACCAGTAGCCATTGGCCGCCACCGGTACGCGCACCAGCAGTTCGCCGCGGGCGGCAACCGTGTAGAGCTGGCGCAGCCCCGCATAGGCGTTGGCGTTCAGGTTGAAGCTGCAGGCCGCCGCGCCGGTGTTCACGAAGCGCAGCACCAGCTCGCCGGTGCTTGCATCGCAGCGCACCTGCACGTCGGGGCGCGGCTGGCCCGCGGCGACGGCGCGCAGCGCGCTGCCGGTGAAGTGGCGGTGGTAGCCGTTCGGCCCCAGCACCCACAGGTCGTAGGGGCCGCCGCCGGTGCCGGGTGTCCAGGCATCCGCCAGCGACTTGCCCGGCTCGACGGTGTAACGGCGTGGCACCGCCGCCAAATCCTTGCGGTCGTAGACGTGGAACACGGCGGCCTGGCGGCCGGTGTTGAAGAAGCTCAGCACCACCCGCGCCGACGACATGGTGGCGCCGGGCTGCACTTCGCAGGTGGTCGCCAGTTCATACGGCAGGGCGCGCGACGGCCGGGTGCCGGCCGCCTGCAGCGGCATTTGCGGCGAGGCCGGCGGTGCGATCTGCGCCAGGCGCTGCTGGGCGGCGCGCAGGGCGTCGGCCTGGCTCCGGTCCTTGCGGCCCTGCAGCACCGGCAAGGCTTCGGCATTCGGCGTGGCGAAGTTGAAGGCGCTGGTCAGGTCGCCGCAGACGGCGCGGCGGAAGGGGCTGATGTTCGGTTCCTTGACCCCGAAGCGCGCTTCCAGGAAGCGCAGCACCGAGGTGTGGTCGAACACCTGGGAGTTGACCCAGCCGCCGCGGCTCCAGGGCGAGATCACGAACAGCGGCACGCGCGGACCGGGCCCGTAGACGCGGCCGTCGGCGGCCGGCTGCTTTGTGCTGCCGGCGGGGCGGCCGTGGGTGTAGTACTCGGGCGTCATGTCGGCCGGCGCCAGCGTGGTCTTGCCGGCGTAGCCGCCCTTGCCGTCGGGCGAAGGCGCGGAGGGCGAGGGCACGTGGTCGAAATAGCCGTCGTTCTCGTCGTAGTTGACGATCAGGACGGTCTTGCTCCAGACCTCGGGGTTGGCGGTCAAGGCGTCCAGCACTTCCTGGATGAACCAGGCGCCCTGCACCGGGCTGGACGGACCGGGGTGCTCGCAATAGATCGACGGCGCGTTCAGCCACGACACCTGCGGCAGCTTGCCCTCGCGGATGTCGCGTTTGAAGGCGTCCAGGTACTGCTCGGGTTTGGTGCCCGGCAGGGTGTTGGCAATGCCTTTGTAGAGCGGGTTGTTGACGTTGTCGGTGGCCGCGTCGTAGGCCTTGTAGGGCAGGGCCTGGCCGGTATTGCTGTAGGGCTGGCCGGGCGCGCCGCCGCTCGACACCGGATAGCCGGAGGCGATGTTGGCGCGCTTGAACTGGCGGAAGGCGCCCAGCATGTTGTCGCCCCATTCGTCGGGCATGTTCTGGTAACTGATCCAGCGCACGCCGGCCGCTTCCAGGCGTTCGGCGTAGGTGGTCCAGGTGTAGCCGGTGTTGACGCCGCTGGCGGTGCCGTCGATGGCATCCCACTCGTTGGTGACGAAGGCGGTGCCGGTGGGGACCGCGCCATTGGTGCCGGTCAGGGAAAACGAGCGGTTGGCATCGGTCCCGGTGTGCATCGCGCAGTGGTAGGCGTCGCACAGCGTGAAGGCATTCGCCAGCGCGAACTGGAAGGGGATTTCGTTCTCGTTGAAGTAGCCCATCGAGATCGGGTTCTTGTAGCGCGGCCATTGGTCCATGCGGCCGTTGTCCCAGGCCAGCTGGCTGTCGTTCCAGTCGTGCGGCGTGCCGTTGGCGCGCTGGGCATTGCCGATGCTGCCGTCCAGGTGGAAGGGCATCACCACGTTGCCGTTGGCCAGGCGCTGTTGCCACACTTTGCGTCCCTCGGGCAGCGGAATCGGGAAGCGGTCGCCGAAGCCGCGCACGCCGGCGAGCGTGCCGAAATAATGATCGAAGGCGCGGTTTTCCTGCATCAGGATCACCACGTGCTCGACGTCGCGGATGGTGCCGGTGGCATTGTTGGCGGGGATCGCCAGCGCGCGCTGGATGGCGGGCGGGAAGGCGGCGTAGGTGGCGGCGGCGATGCCCGCTTGGGCGCCTTTGCGCAGGAAGCTGCGGCGTGAGCTCATGACTTTTACCTGGGACGTTGGTGGACGCATATGCAACAAGTGTTGCACTGTCTTGTTGTCATGCCGCCAAGGCGACAGGACTGCGCCAATGTAACCGGCGTGCATGACGCGGCAATGACAGATGAGCGGCCGGCAAAACACAAGACGAAAAAAAGCCCGCATCGCGCGGGCTTCGTGGGGACTGAGAGGTGGCTTTACTGGCCGACCGGGGCAGCAGGCGCCGGTGGGGCGGCGGGTGCCGCTGCGGCTTCCGGTGCCGGCGTCATGCCTGCGGCTGGTGCCGGCATATCGGGGGCCGCTGGCGCAGCGGGGGCGGCTGGAGCCGCTGGTGCAGCTGGAGCCGCTGGTGCAGCTGGAGCCGCTGGTGCGCTTGCTTCCACCGCCGGGGAGGCTTCCGCTGCCGGTGCGGTGGCGCTGTCCTGGCTGTCCTTCGCGCTGTCGGTTTTCGCGACGTGCTTGGTCTTGCTCTTCACATGCTTGGTGCTCGCCTTGGCTTCCTTGGCAGGCGCCTTGGCGGCTTTCGCATCTTCATGCGCGGCCTTGGCGTCGGCTTGGGCTGCCTGGGCATCGGCATGCGCCGCCTTGGTGTCGGCCTTCGCGGCCTTCGCGGCCTTCAGATCGGTATTGTTGACCAGCACTGCTTGCTTGGTGGCAGGCTTTGCGGTGGTGGTGGCGGGCGTCTGGGCGAATGCGGCGGTGGCGAATAGGCCGGCGATGACTGCGGCGATGGTGTTTTTCATGATGAAGGGTCCTCGGCTGTTTTTATGGTCGATGTGCATGTTTATGCAGATCACTTGCTCTAGGAACGCGACGTCATCACATCGTGTTGACAAGCTTTACAAATGGTTACTTGGTTGACGCGTGCTTACATGCTTTGCAATATTTGTTGCTGTAGATTGAAAGTACAAATGCACATGGTCTGAACTGCGCTAACGGGTGCGGTGCGAACTTGGGCCCCCCCTTCGCGGGGGCGACGTTCATCTGTAAGGTCTTAGTGCTTCAGGGTCCGCTCGAACAACTGGTAAATCCGGCGGTATTCGTCATACCAGCTTTCCGGCTGCACGAAGGAATGGCGCTCCATCGGGTAGGGGGCGAGTTCCCAGTTGTCCTTCTTCAGCTCGATCAGGCGCTGCGCCATGCGCACCGAGTCCTGGAACAGCACGTTGTCGTCGACCATGCCGTGGGCGATCAGGAGGTGGCCCTTGAGGTTTTGCGCGTACTCGATTGGCGACGAGACCTTGTAGGCTTCCGGGTCGACGTCCGGGGTGTTCAGGATGTTGGCGGTGTAGTCGTGGTTGTAGCTGGTCCAGTCGGACACCGGGCGCAGTGCCGCGCCGGACTTAAAGACCTCGGGCGCGCGCAGCAGGCCCATGAAGGTCATGAAGCCGCCGTAACTGCCGCCGTAGATGCCGACGTTTTGTGCGTCGCCCTGCTGGTTGGCCACCATCCAGTTGACGCCATCCAGGTAGTCTTCCAGTTCCGGGTGGCCCATCTGGCGGTAGATCGCGCTGCGCCACTTGGCGCCGTAGCCCTTGGAGGCGCGGTAGTCCATGTCGAGCACCACGTAGCCCTTCTGCACCAGCAGGTTGTGGAACATCTGCTCGCGGAAGTAGACGGAATAACGGTGCGACACGTTCTGCAGGTAGCCGGCGCCGTGCACGAACATCACGACCGGGTATTTCTTGCCCGCTTCCAGCTGGGCCGGGCGGTATAGCTTGGCCCATACCGGGTCGGCGCCGTGGGTGGAGGGCACTGGCACGTACTGCGGCTGGATCCAGTCGCGCGCCTTGAAGTCGGCGCTGCGGGTATCGGTCAGCTTGACGGCGGTGCCGCCGGTCGATGGCAAGGTCGCGATCTGCGCCGGCAGGTAGGATGCCGAATAGTGCACCAGCAGCTTGCGCTGGTCGGGCGAGAGGCGGAAGTCTTCCACGCCGCCGCCCAGGCTGCTGACTTCGCGCGTTGCGCCGTCCCTCGCCGAGACGGCGCAGACTTCGTAGGCGACCGGGGTGGCGCGGTTGCACATCATCCAGGCGGTCTGGCCGTCGGCGGACCAGGCCACGTCCGAGGCTTCCCACTTGCCGCTGGTGAGGGCGCGCACGCCGCCGCCGGCGTCGCGGGTGTACAGGTGCGAATAGCCGCTTTCCTCGGACAGGTACCACAGGGTGGCGCTGTCCGGCAGCCAGCCGAATTCGTTGTTGTCGTAGTTGACCCAGGCCTCGTCGCTCAGGCGATGCACTGGCTGCAGCGCGGCGCGCGGCAGGTCGACGGTGGCGATCCAGCGGTCCTTGTTGTCGACCGCGCGCAGCATCACGGCGAGATTGGCGCCGTTCGGGCTCCAGACCACGGCGTCGCCGTTGAAGCCGATCGTCACCGGGCGCTTGCCCTTCAGGGGTTCCAGCTTTTGCGCGGCGCGCATCGCGGCCAGCGGGTCGGTCGCAATGCCGGGCAGGACGTCGAGCGACAGGTCCTTCACCTCGCGGGTGGCCAGGTTAACCAGCTTGAGGGCCTGGGCGCGCGGGCTGTTGCGGCCGACGCGGGTGCGTTCGTCCGAAAATTCCTCGTAGCCGCTTTCGGTGACGTAGCGCGGCATCTTGCCGACGCGGCCGCCGTCCGGGTCCTTGGGACCGGTCACCACCAGCAGCCAGCGGCCGTCCGGCGACAAATGGCTGTTGAGGATGGCCAGCTTGTCGCCCAGGTAGATGGTGGCCGGGGCACGGGTCGGATCGGCGCGGCGCTCTTCCTCGGCGCGGGCGCGGGCGGCGTCGCGCTCGTCCTTCTGGCGCTTCAGGGTGGCGATCAGGCGCAGCTGCATGTCGCGCAGCGCATCAGCTTCCTGCGCGCTGGGGTCCTTGGCGGCGCGCACCGAGGCCAGCGGCGCCAGCAGGCGTTCGGTGCGGCTCCAGCCGAACCAGTCGTCGCCGACGCGGAACTGCACGCTGCGTTCGTCCTTCGCATACTGCATGGCGGCGATCTTGCCGGCGTTGCGGGTGATCTGCACCAGCGCGCCGTTGTTCAGGTCGCGCTCGAACAAATCGCCGTTGCGCAGCACGATGGCGTGGCTGCGCTTCTGGTCGTAGACCACGTTCGGGCTGTCCAGTTTGGCCAGTTCCGCATCGTCCACGCGGCGGTTCCGGCCGGCCTTGCCGGCATCGGCGCGCCAGGTGTCGCGCAACTGCGACCCGTCGCGCTTCTGTTTGTAGATGACTTCCTTGCCGTCCCACTGCCACCAGGCGGTTTCGACGGCCGGGCCGATCCAGTCGGGATTGGCCATGGCCTGGTCGAGCGTAATCGGGGTGGTCGCGGTGTTCGCGGTGTCTGGATTGGCGGTGGCGGCGCCGGCGGGCAGGGCCAGCGTGCAGAAAGCGGAAAGGGCGGCAGTAAGGAGGGGAAGTCGCATCATTGTTCGAAAGTGAAGAAAGGACAAGAATGCTTTCTTGGCCAGAACTTGCAAAAATGCATTCTAGCTCAGCCGATTCGGGTACTGGGCGAATTCCGGAAAACAAGGGAAAACAGTGGCGCGCCTGCGTAAGTACGCGGCGGCGGGAGGTAGCGGAAGTAAAAACGGGGAGGGCGGAAATGACAACGCCCGGACAATACCGGGCGTGTGGAGACTCAATGCAAGCGGCTGGACGCCGCCCGATTCAATTCTGGTGCAGTTGCGGGTACTCGGCGGTCCACAGGTCGGTCGGGGTGGTGACCGATGGGTTGCGGATGAACATGACGATACGGGTGACGATGGCCAGGGCGGAAATGCCGACGGTGATGTATTCGACTGGGGTCATGGTGATTATCCTCGGGTATATATAGTTGGCGCCGATTACTTGGCGATCTTGTTCTGCACGGCGTTGCGGGCAAACGCGCCGCTGGCCGGGTGGGCGGCATCGTGGGCGAACCAGCCGCCATGGGCGGTGTAGAGTTCGATCGCGAATTCGCGGATGGTGCCGAGGATATCGGCGAACTGGTGGCGCAGTCCCTTGCTCTGCGCCTGGGTGATCGTGACTGTGTTCATTGAGTTCTCCGGTGATTTCCTGTGTTGATGCAGTGCAGTATAAGGAAGCCGTCGTTATAAATGAACTTTTAGTTTGTGATGTTCGCCATGTGTTTGGTGAATATTTTCTCGAAGGCAATTATGGGTTTGTCTTTACTTGAGACATCCTCCTGATGAATATCTTGTGGTCTCGGGAGCGGGGCACATCGTTGTCTGGTCCAGAACTTGCTTGTTTCACCAGCATGAAATCGCCTTCCCAGCGCACCTTGCGCATCGTGGTCGTCAACACCGTGCCGGACAGCGGCGGCGCGGCGCTGCGCGAGGCCCAGGCGCGGCGCGGCGCGGCCTTGCGGATTGGCCTGCTGGAATCGGGCTATGACATCGTCGCCTCGCTGCCGGCCGATATCTTCCTGCCGGAGCGCATAGCCCAGATCCAGCCGGACATGGTCATCATCGACAGCGAATCCGACGCCCGCGACGTGCTGGAGCACATCGTCATCGCCACCCGCGACGAGCCGCGCCCCATCGTCCTGTTCACCGACGACCAGACCCCGTCCAGCGTCGATGCCGCCATTGCCGCCGGTGTCTCGGCCTATATCGTCGACGGCTTGCAGGCCGAGCGCGTCAAGCCGGTGCTGGACGTGGCCCTGGCCCGCTTCAAGCGCGAGCAGAAGCTGCTCGACGAACTGTCCGACACCCGCCGCCAGCTGGCCGACCGCAAGCTGATCGAGCGGGCGAAAGGCCTGCTGATGGCGAAGAATGGCTTGAGCGAAGAGCAGGCATTCCAGCGCCTGCGCAGCATGGCGATGAACAAGAAGCTGAAGCTGGCGGAGGTGGCGCAGCGGATTCTGGATGTGGAGGATTTGTTTTGAAGAGCCACGTCGCCCCTGCGAAGGCAGCGGCCCGAGTCCCCGGCACGACGTGCATCGGCCACGGGCCGCGCTATACCAGCCGCGCATCTCTATAAGGAAGTCTGCATGACCCCCGCATTCCTCACCGGCTCCGACCGCCCCGAAAAAACCGCCATCAAGGTCGGCTTCATGCCGCTCACCGATTGCGCCTCGCTGGTGATGGCGTCGGTGCTGGGGCTGGACGAGAAGTACGGCATCAAGCTGGTGCTGAGCCGCGAGCATTCCTGGTCGGGCATGCGCGACCGCCTGCTGAAAGGTGAGCTGGATGCCGCCCATGTGCTGTACGGTCTGTTGTACGGCGTCGAGATGGGCATCGGCTGCGCCGCCACGCCGATGGCGCTGCTGATGAATTTGTCGCGCAACGGCCAGGCGATCACGCTGTCGCGCGCGCTCGCGGCCCAGGGCGCGACCAGCCTGGAAGCGCTGGCGGCCCTGGTGCGCAAGGGCGGCCGCCGTTTCACCTTCGCCCACACCTTCCCGACCGGGAACCACGCGATGCTGCTGTCCTACTGGCTGGCCGCCGGCGGCATCGATCCGCTGCGCGACGTGCAACTGGTGACGGTGCCGCCGGGGCAGATGGCGGCCAACCTGGCGGCCGGGCACATGGACGGCTTTTGCGCCGGCGAGCCCTGGAGCGGGGCCGCGGTGCAGGATGGCAGCGGCTTCATGGCGGTGCCCAGCCAGGACGTCTGGCCCGACCATCCGGGCAAGGCGCTGGGCGCCAGCGCCGCCTTCGTGGATGCCAACCCGCACGCCTGCCGCGCGCTGGTGGCGGCGGTGCTGGAGGCGGGGCGCTGGATCGACGAGTCGGATGCGCACCGCTTTGCGGCAGCCGAAGTGCTGTCCAGTCCCGCCTACCTGGGCTATGGCGCCGGTGGCATCGGTTTGGGCACCATCGCCGCGCGTCTGCAGGGCGACTACGAAGACGGCCTGGGGCGCCACTGGCGCGACCCCGACCCACTGCAATTCCACGCCGGCGGCGAAGCCAATTTCCCCTACCTGTCGGACGGCATGTGGTTCCTGACCCAGCACCGGCGCTGGGGCTTGCTGCGAGAAGACCCGGATTACCAGGCGGTGGCGGCGCGCGTGAACCGCGTCGGCCTGTACCGCGAGGCGGCGCTGCTGGCGGGGGTGCCGGCACCGTCCAGCCTCCTGCGCAGCTCGGTGTTGATGGATGGCAAGCTGTGGAGCGGGCGCGATCCCCACGCCTATGCGGCATCCTTCGCCATTCACAAACGCACACCCGGCGCTGCCTGACATCCTGTTCTGCATTTCGTAGTGCGCCCACCGGCGGCGCGGCGCCCCAAGTTGGGGCGTGGTGCACCGCAGCGAAGCGCGCGACCCCAAGGCTTCACAGGAGAGGGCTTCTGGCACGGCTCTTGCAAATACCCGGGTAGGGATCAACGGCGATCCCCAACCATAAGCCGGTCCAACGAAGGACCGGCACACAGGACAACGGCGTCCGCTGCAACCGGAGACATGGAACACATGCTTTCGGCCACGCAGCGGACGCCTTTTTGTTTTTGAACGGAACCTAGCCCAAGGAATCCACCATGGCCGGCAAAGCAAACAGCATCAAGCTCTTTTCCTTCAATACGCCGCAAATGCGCGCCTTCCACCTGACCTGGGTGGCCTTTTTCGTCTGCTTCTTCGCCTGGTTCGCCTGTGCGCCGCTGATGCCCGTCATCAAGGGCGAGTTCCATCTGTCGGTGAGCCAGATCGCCGACATCAACATCGCCGCCGTCGCCATCACGATCCTGGTGCGCCTGCTGGTCGGCCCGCTGTGCGACCGCTTCGGTCCGCGCAAGACCTACACCGGCCTGCTGGCGCTGGGCGCGATCCCGGTGCTGGGCGTGGCCATGGCCCAGAGCTACGAAAGCTTCCTGCTGTTCCGCCTCGGTATCGGCGCGGTCGGCGCCAGCTTCGTGATCACCCAGTACCACACCTCGGTGATGTTCAGCCCGAAGGTGGTGGGCACCGCCAACGCCGCTTCGGCCGGCTGGGGCAACAGCGGCGGCGGCGCGGCGCAGGCGCTGATGCCGCTGCTGATGGGCGCCGTGATCATGGCCGGCGTCAGCGAAACCATGGGCTGGCGCGTGGCGCTGCTGGTGCCGGGGGTGGCGATGCTGCTGACGGCCCTGGCCTATTGGAAGCTGACCCAGGACTGCCCGGAAGGCAATTTCAGCGAACTGCGCGCCGCCGGCATCCCTTTTGAAGCCAACAACAAGGGCGGCTGGTCCAGCTTCAAGCAAGCCTGCGGCAACTACCGGGCCTGGCTGCTGTTCGTGACCTACGGCGCCTGCTTCGGCATCGAACTCTTCATCCACAACACCGCCGCCGTGTACTACGTCGACCATTTCGGCCTCTCGCTCAAGGCGGCCGGCATGGCGGCCGGCAGCTTCGGCCTGCTGGCGCTGTTCGCGCGCGCCCTGGGTGGCTGGCTCTCCGACAAGGCCGCCAACCGCGGTGACCTGAACAGCCGCGTCACCCTGCTGTTCGTGCTGATGGTGGGCGAGGGCCTGGGCTTGCTGTGGTTCTCGCAGACCACCAGCGTGGCGCTGGCCATCGTCGCCATGCTCGCCTTCGGCCTGTGCACCCACATGGCCTGCGGCGCCACCTATGCGCTGGTGCCCTTCGTGAACCGCAAGGCGCTGGGCGGCGTGGCCGGCATCGTCGGCGCCGGCGGCAACGTCGGCGCGGTGCTGGCCGGCTTCCTGATGAAAGGCACCGGCGACGTGCGCCAGACCCTGTTCATCCTGGGCGGCGCGGTGCTGCTCTCGGCGGTCTGCGCCATCGGCGTGCGCTTCAACAGCGCCAGCGTGGAAACGCCGGCACCGGCAGCGGCATAAGCATTCACAAGGAGTCCGCATCATGAAACTCATCGTCATCGGCCACGGCATGGTCGGCCACAAGTTCCTGGAAACCCTGCTGGCTGGCGCGGCAGAGGGTGTCGAGGTCACCGTCCTGTGCGAAGAGCCGCGTCCGGCCTACGACCGCGTGCACCTGTCCGAATTCTTCGCCGGGAAGTCGGCCGACGAGCTGTCGCTGGTGGCGCCGGGCTTCTTCGAGAACCGCGCCAACGTCACCCTCAAGCTGAATGCGCAGGCGAAGGAAGTCGACCGCGCCGCCCGCACCGTGACCCTGGCCAGCGGCGAGATCCTGGCTTACGACAAGCTGGTGTTCGCCACCGGTTCCTATCCCTTCGTGCCGCCGGTCCCGGGCAAGGAGCGCAAGGATTGCTTCGTCTACCGCACCATCGAAGACCTGGAAGCGATGCTGGAATGCGGATCGCGTGCCAAGTCCGGTGTGGTGATCGGGGGCGGCCTGCTCGGCCTGGAATGCGCCAAGGCGCTGCGCGACATGCAGCTGGCCACCCACGTGGTCGAATTCGCGCCGCGCCTGATGGCGGTGCAGGTCGACGACCTGGGCGGGCGCATGCTGCGCACCAAGATCGAAGCACTGGGCGTCACGGTGCACACGCAAAAGAGCACCCAGCGCATCGTCGATGGCGAGGGTGCGACCCACCGCATGGAATTCGCCGACGGCAGCGTGCTGGAGACCGACATGATCGTGTTCTCGGCCGGCATCCGCCCGCGCGACGAGCTGGCGCGCGCCGCCGGCCTGGCGCTCGGCCCGCGCGGCGGCATCGCCATCGACGACGCTTGCCTGAGCTCGGACCCGGACATCTACGCCATTGGGGAATGCGCGGCCTGGAACGGCCAGACCTTCGGCCTGGTGGCGCCGGGCTACGACATGGCGCGTACGGTGGCGAAATCGCTGCTGGGACAGAGCGGTACCTTCGCGGGCGCCGACATGAGCACCAAGCTGAAGCTGATAGGCGTGGACGTGGCCTCGATCGGCGACGCCCACGGCGCCACCCCGGGCAGCCGCAGCTTCCAGTTCACCGACGAGCGCAAGCAGGTGTATAAAAAGATCGTGGTCTCCGATTGCGGCAAGCGCCTGCTGGGCGCGGTGCTGATCGGCGACGCCGCCGAATACGGCAGCCTGCTGCAGACTGCGCTGAATGGGCTGCCGCTGCCGGCCGCGCCGGAATTCCTGATCCTGCCGCAAAGCGAGGGCAATGCACGCCCGGCCATCGGTGTCGACGCGCTGCCGGCCGCAGCCCAGGTCTGCTCCTGCAACGACGTCAGCAAGGCGGCGATCTGCGATGCGGTGGCGGGCGGCGCCTGCGACATCGATGCGCTGAAGGCCTGCACCGGTGCCGGGACCTCCTGCGGCGGCTGCGTACCCCTGGTCACGCAGATCATGAAGGCCGAGATGCAGAAGCAAGGCATGGCCGTGAACAACCATCTGTGCGAGCACTTCCCTTACTCGCGCCAGGAACTGCACCACCTGATCCGCATCGGGGGACTCCATACCTTTGGCGAGCTGCTGCACAAGCATGGCCGTGGCCTGGGCTGCGACGTCTGCAAGCCGGTGGCCGCCAACATCCTGGCGTCCACCTGGGCCGACTTCGTGCTGAAACCCGAGCACGCCAGCCTGCAGGACTCCAACGATTACTTCCTCGGCAATATCCAGAAGGACGGCACTTATTCCGTGGTGCCGCGCATGCCGGCCGGCGAAGTCACCGCCGACGGCCTGATCGCGGTGGGCATGGTGGCCAAGAAGTACGGCCTGTACACCAAGATCACCGGCGGCGCCCGCGTCGATTTGTTCGGCGCCCGCGTCGACCAGCTGCCCTTCATCTGGGAAGAGCTGATCGCGGCCGGCTTCGAATCCGGCCACGCCTACGGCAAGTCGCTGCGCACCGTGAAATCCTGCGTCGGCTCGACCTGGTGCCGCTACGGCGTGGGCGACAGCATCGGCTTTGCCATCGCACTGGAAAACCGCTACAAGGGCTTGCGCTCGCCGCACAAAATCAAGTTCGGCGTGTCCGGCTGCACCCGCGAGTGCGCCGAAGCCCAGGGCAAGGACGTCGGCCTGATCGCCACCGAAAAGGGCTGGAACCTGTACGTGGCCGGCAATGGCGGCATGAAGCCGCGCCACGCGGAGCTCCTGGCGGCCGACCTCGACGAAGCCACGGTGGTGCGGCTGGTCGACCGCTTCCTGATGTTCTATGTGCGCACCGCCGACCGCCTGCAGCGCACCAGCACCTGGCGCCAGAACCTGGAAGGCGGCCTGGATTACCTCAAGCAGGTGGTGGTCGAGGACAAGCTCGGCATCGGCGCCGAACTGGAAGCCGACATGCAGCGCGTGGTCGACACCTACCAGGACGAGTGGAAGAACGCGGTCGAGGACCCGGCGGTTCGACAGCGCTTCCGCACCTTCGTCAACAGCGAGGCGCTTGATACCAACGTGGTCTTCATGCCGGAGCGCGGCCAGATCCGGCCGGCCACGCCGGAAGAGCGCAAGCAGCGCGTCATTCCCATCGCCGTCGCCAGCATCTAATCCAAGGAGTCCCAGTCATGCACCGTGATCTTCAAATGAACGATGAGCTGAGCCAGTGGAACGCCATCTGCACGCTCGACCAGATCGTGCCCGACACCGGCGTCTGCGCGCTGCTGAACGGGCGCCAGGTGGCCGTGTTCCGCGTTGGCGCAGAGTCTCCGCGCCTGTTCGCCATCGATAACTACGATCCGAATTCGGAAGCCGCCGTGCTGTCGCGCGGCCTGGTGGGCAGCCTGGGCGAGCGCATCGTGGTCGCTTCGCCCATCTACAAGCAGCACTTCGATCTGCAGACCGGCGAATGCCTGGAGGCGCCGCACAATTCGGTGTCCAGCTATCCGGTGCGGGTAGAGGACAACCGGGTCTGGGTCGGTTTATGAGCGGCGCCGACCGTCCATCGCTGGTCGTGATCGGCAACGGCATGGCCGGCATGCGCACGGTCGAGGAGCTGCTCAAGCTGGCGCCGGACATGTACCGCATCACCGTCTTCGGCGCCGAGCCGCACGGGAATTACAACCGCATCTTGCTGTCGCCGGTGCTGGCCGGCGACAAGCGCGTGGCCGACATCATGCTGCACACGCGCGACTGGTATGCGGCCAACGGCGTCACCCTGCATGCGGGCGACGCGGTCGTGCGCATCGACCGCAAGGCGCGCACCGTGCACGCCCAGTCCGGCCTGGCGGTGGCCTACGACCGCCTGTTGATCGCCACCGGCTCCAAACCCTTCGTCATTCCGGTGCCGGGCCACGCGCTGCCGGGCGTGATCGGTTTCCGCGACCTGCATGACGTCGACGCCATGCTGGCGGCCGCGCAACAGGGCGGCAAGGCGGTGGTGATCGGCGGCGGCCTGCTCGGCCTGGAAGCGGCCAACGGCCTGCTGCGCCAGGGCATGGAGGTGAGCGTGGTGCACGTGACTGGCAGCCTGATGAACCAGCAGCTCGATCCGCCGGCGGCCGAGCTGCTGCGCGCGGCGCTCGAACGCAAGGGCCTGCGCATCCTGCTGAACCGCCAGACCGCGGTCATCCACGGCACTGAACGGGTGGAAAGCGTCAGTTTTGCGGATGGCGAGCACATTCCTGCGGACCTGGTGGTGATGGCCGCCGGCGTGCGTCCCAACATCGACCTGGCCCGGAGCGCCGGCCTGCACGTGGAGCGCGCCATCGTGGTCGACGACACCCTGCAGACCTACGATCCGCGCGTGTACGCGGTCGGTGAATGCGTGCAGCACCGCCGCGCCACCTTCGGCCTGGTGGCGCCGATCTGGGACCAGGCGCGCGTGTGCGCGGCCCACCTGGCCGGCAGCGGCCACCGCCGCTACGTGCAGCAGGCCACCGCCACCAAGCTGAAGGTGACCGGGGTCGATTTGTACTCGGCCGGCGACATCGTCGGCCTGGACGGCAGCGAAGACCTGGTGCTGCGCGACCGCCGCGGCGGCATCTACAAACGCCTGGTCGTCAGCGGCCGCCGGCTCACCGGCGTGGTGCTGTACGGCGACGTGGCCGATGGCCCCTGGTATTTCGACCTGATCCAGAAGCGCACAGACGTCGCGCCGTTCCGCGACCGTTTGCTGTTTGGCGAAGCGCATTGCATGCAGGCCGCGTAACGCGAACATCACGCGTGGGCACGGGGTGCCCACCCTACGCCAACTGCGCCGACCGTACAAGGGACTGAACCATGAAACTATCCGCCATTCCGACCACCGTCAAAACCACCTGCCCTTATTGCGGCGTCGGCTGCGGCGTCAAGGCGCAACTCGGCCAGGACGGCGCGGTGACGATCGCCGGCGACGAAGCCCACCCGGCCAGCCAGGGCCGCCTGTGCGTGAAGGGCACGGCGCTGGGCGAGACCGTGGGCCTGCAGGGGCGCCTGCTGGCGCCCATGCTGCGCGAGGATGGGCCATTGCGCGGCCAACTGCGCGAAGCCAGCTGGGACGAAGCCCTGGACCGCGTGGCCGAGGGCTTTTCCCGCATCATCGCCGAGCACGGGCCGGATGCGGTGGCGCTCTACGTCTCGGGCCAGCTGCTGACCGAGGATTACTACGTCGCCAACAAGTTCATGAAGGGCTTCGTCGGCAGCGCCAACATCGACACCAATTCGCGCCTGTGCATGTCGGCCGCGGTGGCCGGCCACAAGCGCGCCTTCGGCGAAGACCTGGTGCCGGGCTGCTACGACGACCTGGAGCTGGCCGACCTGCTGGTGCTGGTCGGCTCCAACGCCGCCTGGTGCCACCCGACCCTGTACCAGCGCATCGTGCGCGCCAAGGAAGCGCGTCCCGCCATGAAGATCGTGGTGATCGATCCGCGCCGCACCGCCACCTGCGACATCGCCGACCTGCACCTGCCAATCAAGCCGGGCACCGACGTCTGGCTGTTCAACGGCCTGCTGGCGTATCTCGCCCAGCAGCAGTTGGTCGATGCTGCCTTCATCAAGGCCCACACCGCCGGCCTGGCCGACGCGCTGGCGGCGGCCGGGCAGGGCGGCAATCTGCTGCAGGTGGCCAGGACCTGCCGCCTCGACCCGCAGCAGTTGCGCGGCTTTTATGAGCTGTTCGGCCGCACCGAGAAGACCGTCACTGCCTTCACCATGGGCGTCAACCAGTCGTCCAGCGGCGCCGACAAGGTCAACAGCATCATCAACTGCCACCTGGCCACTGGACGCATCGGCAAGCCGGGCATGGGACCGTTCTCGCTGACCGGCCAGCCGAATGCGATGGGCGGGCGCGAGGTCGGCGGCCTGGCCAACATGCTGGCGGCGCACATGGAATTGGAAGACGCTGCTCAGCGCGCGCTGCTGCAGGACTTCTGGCAGGCGCCGCGCACGGCGGACAAGCCGGGCCTGAAGGCGGTCGATTTGTTCCGCGCGATCGAAGAGGGCAAGGTCAAGGCGGTGTGGATCATGGCCACCAACCCGCTGGTCAGCCTGCCCGACGCCGACGCCGCGCGCCGCGCGCTCCAGCAGTGCGAGCTGGTGGTGGCTTCCGACATCGTGCTCGGCACCGACACCAACGCCGCCGCCCACGTGCTGTTGCCGGCCCTGGGCTGGGGCGAGAAGGAGGGCACCGTCACCAATTCCGAACGCTGCATCTCGCGCCAGCGCGCCTTCCTGGCGGCGCCGGGCAAGGCGCGGCCGGACTGGCAGATCATCGGCGAGGTGGCCAAACGCATGGGTTTCGAGGGCTTCGATTACGCCGGCCCGCACGCGATCTTCGACGAGCATGCGCGCCTGAGCGCCTGGCAAAACGGCGTGGACGGCCAGCGCCGCCGCGCTTTCGACATCGGCGGCCTGGCCGGCCTGCAGCGTGCCGATTATGACGCCATGGAACCGGTGCAATGGCCGGTGCCGGCGGCGGGCACTTCCACTGCGCGCCTGTTCGGCGATGGCCGCTTTGCCCACGCGGACGGGCGCGCGCGCTTCGTGCCCACCGTGGCGCGCGCCCCCGCGCATGCGCCGGATGCGGACTACCCGCTGGTGCTGAACACCGGCCGCGTGCGCGACCAGTGGCACACCATGACGCGCACCGGCCGCGCACCGAGGCTGGCCGGCCACGTCCCGGAACCCTTCATCGACATGCACCCCCAGGACGCGCTGCTGTGGGGCGTGCGCGAGGGCGAGCTGGCGCGCGTGAGCAGCCGCTGGGGCGCCGCCGTGGCGCGCGTCCAGCACGGCGGCGGCATCGCGCGCGGCAGCGTCTTCATGCCGATCCACTGGAGCGGCCAGACGGCGTCGGACGCGCGTGTCGGCGCGGTCGTCAACCCGGCGGTCGACCCGGTCTCGGGCGAGCCCGAATTCAAGCACACGCCGGTGCGCATCGAACCCTTCGGCGTGAACTGGTACGGCTTCGTCCTCAGCCGCGTGGAACTGCCGCTGCTGGAGGCGGCCCACTGGACCCGCATCCAGGGCGCCGGCTTCCTGCGCTACGAGATTGCCGGGCGCACGAAAGTGAGCGAAGCCGCCGGCTGGGCGCGCGCGCTGCTGGGCGTGACGGACGAGGACGCCGACTGGATCGAGGCCGAGGACCGCAGCGGCGGCGTCTACCGCGCCGCCCACCTGGTGGAGGGCCGCATCGAGGCTTGCCTGTTCGTATCGGCGCGCCAGGACTTGCCGGCGCGCGCCTGGCTGGCGGGGATGTTCGACCGTGACAGGCTGACGCCGGCCGACCGCATCAACCTGCTGTCCGGGCGCGCCAGGGAGCAGGGCGCCGACCCGGGGCCGACCGTGTGCTCCTGCTTCGGCGTGGGCCGCAACACCATCGCCATCGCGATCCGCGCGCACGGCCTGAAGGACGCGGCGCAGGTGACTGCGTGCGTGAAGGCTGGCGGCAATTGCGGGTCTTGCGTGCCGGAGATCAGGGCGCTGCTGGGCGAGGCTTGTGCACCGGTGTAGCGCGCCCGGCAAAACTGTTGCCCTTTCAGATGACCGTGGAGCCCGTCGATCGAGAAGACCGGCTCGTTTCAGTGTCGACCGCTGGCGTAGATAGCGAAGCTACCGAGGGCTAGTCCGAACCTTTTACGCCTATCCCATTCAGGAACAAGTCGACCAGATGCCCGATACGGGATGTCGATGAGCGGTCATTTTCGATTGCGATGGAAATGGCGGTCACCACGTAAATGAGATCCTCGTAAGTGACATCGCGGCGGATGGTGCCTGCTTCCTGTCCACGCTGAAGCAGCCGATGTCCTTCCGCGGTGATCGCATTGCATCCGGGCGTCCCGCATTGGATAACCGTCCCGATTGAAGCGGCAAGGCTCTGATAAATGCTCGTGTTCGCGGCAAGCTCCTCCAGATAAGCCCGTAGCGCTGCGCCTGGCGTGAGATCCGTGGCGCGCGCTCGGCTGTTCTCCGCCAGCGACAAGAAACGCTCGTTACTGGTGGCAGCCAACAGTGCCTCTCGCGTGGGAAAGCGACGATACAGCGTACCGATACCGACACCAGCGCGCTTGGCAACCTCTTCCAGCGCAACACCCGCTCCTTTCTCCAAAAAAAGCGCCTCGGCGGCAGAAAGAATCATTTCGCGGTTTTTCTGCGCGTCCGCCCGCAGGACAGGTTCGTCACTCATTTTTTCCTCTTTTGCTTGTCAAGTGGAGGATACCTCCATATTATATGTGGAGCAACCCTCCACTTATCAGAAAAGGTACCAGCAAATGACGAAACGTTTCGACAACAAAGTCGTGGTGATTACAGGGGGCAGCGACGGCATCGGCCTCGCAACAGCGAAACTGTTCGCCGTCGAAGGTGCGCACGTGTACATCACAGGGCGCCGGCAAGAAATGCTCGATGAGGCCGTGAAAGAGATCGGATACGGGGCAGTGGGCGTGCAAGGTGACGTCAGCAACGCTGCAGACGTTGCGCGGCTCTACGAATGGATCCGACGCGACCACCAAAAGGTCGATGTCATATTCGCCAATGCGGGTATCTACGAAGTCGCTCCACTCGATTCGATCGACGATGGACATTTCGACGCAATCTTCAACGTCAATGTGAAAGGCATGGTGTTTACTGTGCAGAAAGCACTACCGCTGATGACCGCGGGATGTGCTGTCGTCCTCAACGGCTCCATCGCCGGCAGTAAAGGCCTGCCAGGCCAGTCCCTGTATAACGCCAGCAAAGCAGCGGTGCGCTCGTTCGCCCGAAGCTGGACGAATGAGCTCAAGGAACGGGGCATCCGCGTGAATGTGGTCTCGCCCGGTGGTACGGAAACACGCTTGATACGGAGCTACCTCGACGCACAACCGGAAGTCGAAGAGGCGCTGAATAAAAGCGTTCCGCTTGGACGCTTGGGGGAACCGGACGAGGTCGCACGAGCAGTCCTCTTCCTGGCATCGGGCGAGAGCAGCTTTGTCGCGGGACATGAACTTTTTGTCGATGGCGGTGTTGCCGCAGTGTAGAGCGCCAATTCCATCAACTACATTCAAGGTGGGGTGCGGCAAAGCGATGCCGGCCTCAAGGAGTATCAGATGATAAAGTTTGCTTACATGATTAATCGCCTGGATGGCATGCGCTTCGAAGACTTCGTCGATTATCACCGCAATCGACATGCGCCTCTTTTCAAGTCGATTCCGGAAGCGCAGCGTTATGTTCGCAGGTATGCAATCTCGCATCCGGTCGCCGCACCGAATCAACCGGTGCCCGCTTATGACGGCCTGACTGAAATTTGGTTCGACAGCCTGGCGGATTACGAAGCATTCTTCACCTCCAACAACTATCTGGAGAAGGTCAGGCCCGATGAGACCTGGTTCACGCTGGAGGGCGTGATGGTGACGGATGAACTGGTGGTCATCGAGTAAGTTATTACCGGATTACCAGGGGCGATGATCGGAAAACGGTCTGGAGACAGGCTGCCTGCTGCCCTCAGCGCGCTTCCGCCCCGATGGTGGCCAGCAGCCTGGCCAGCTTGGGCGCATCCACCGGCTTCACGCGTGGCGCGCCACGCGGGGCAGCGCCACCGTGAATTCGCTGCCCAGGCCGATGCCATAGACGCCGACAGTTACGGCGTTCACTTAGCGCGGCAATATATTGAAAACAGCAAATAATTTTAATCAGGAAATAAAAATCGATTCAATGGAAGAGCTCGGGACGGTGCAATAAAAATTTATACAAATTAGTTGAATCCATTCCTTGCGTATGTGCGTACAAGTTTGCAGGGCACTGATTTCATTCATTTATTTTCAGAATGAAACATTAGTGCCTATTCAAGCGCTTGATGCATCGCTCAATCAATGGAGAATAAAATGGCAGACACAAATGTAACGTTGGCATTGCTGGAATCGCGCAAGCAGAAAATCGAAAAACGCCGTTCCTTCTTCAAGAACGTGGGCGGCCTGAGTGTCGGCCTGGTCGGCGGCACCCTGCTCAGCGCTTGCGGCGGCTCGGTGCGCGACGCCGTGGCGCAGTCGGCCCAGCCGACCGATATCGATATCCTCAATTTCGCCCTGAACCTGGAATACCTGGAAGCGCAGTTCTATTCATATGCGGTGTTCGGCAGCGGACTTGCCGCCAATTTGCTGACGGGAACCGGCAACCAGGGCGCCGTTATCGGCGGCAAGCAAGTACCGTTCAAGGATCCGCTGGTGGCCCAATACGCCAAGGAAATCGCCCAGGACGAGATCGCGCACGTCGGCTTCCTGCGCTCGGCACTCGGCAGCGCGGCAGTGGCGCAACCCGCGCTCGATATCGGCGGTACCGATCCGAACGGCGCGTTTTCGAATGCGGCGCGGGCGGCCGGGCTGGTAGGGCCGGGCGTGGCCTTCGACCCGTATGCCAGCGACGAGAATTTCCTGCTGGGCGCTTTCATCTTCGAGGACGTCGGCGTGACGGCCTATAAAGGGGCATCGCCGCTGATCCAAAACAAGACCTTCCTCGAAGCGGCAGCCGGCATCCTGGCGGCCGAGGCCTATCACGCCGGGCTGGTACGAACCGTGCTGTATTCGAAGGGCTTGAGCACGCCGAGCCTGCGCACCGCGGCCGGGGCCATTTCCGATGCGCGCGACAGCCTCGACAATTCCATCGACGACGACCAGGGCATCGTGAATGCGGGCGACGCCACGATGTCGAATATCGTCCCGCTCGACAAGAACGGTATTGCCTTCAGCCGCTCGCCGGGCGATGTGCTGAATATCGTCTACCTGACCAAGGAATCGGTGACGATGGGCGGCTTCTTCCCCAGGGGTGCGAACGGGGTGCTCAACCTGAGCACGGCTTACGCGTAAGGTATCCGGCCCGATGGCGGGCGCGCCATGACGGCAGTGTCATTGGCGCCCTGCTGAATATCGCCTCTTCGTTCGTGTGGCGTGATAACTATGTTATTTTTAACATATTGGCAATTATTTCACGCAAGAACATGACCAATTCCACGGACGGCGTCTCCCCTCCCGACGCGATGCAGCTCGGTCTCTGGTTGCAAGCGGCGGCGCGTCAGGACGATGCCGCCTTTCGCCGCCTGTACGATGCGGTATCGCCTCGGCTGTACGGCTTTGCGCTGCGGATCCTCATGAAGCGCGAACTGGCCGAGGAAGTCCTGCAGGACAGTTTTGTCGCGATCTGGCACAACGCCGGTCGCTACCAGAGCCAGCTCTCGGCACCGATGACCTGGATGACGACGATCGTCCGCAACAAGGCCTTCGATCTCTTGCGCCACGCCCAGGCGCATGGGCCTGACGGCGTGGACATCGACAGCGCGCAGTTCGACAACGAGGTGATGAATGCCTTGCGCGATCCCGGTGCCACGCCGATCGAGGCGCTGCTGATCAGCCGCGAGGCCAAGGCCCTGGCCTACTGCATGTCCGCGCTGGAAGGCCTGCACCGGCAAGTGCTGGGCATGGCCTTTTTCCACGAGCTGTCGCACAGCGAAGTGGCGCGGCAGATGGTGCTGCCGGTCGGCACCGTCAAGACCTGGATACGCCGCAGCCTGGAACGTTTGAAGGCTTGCCTGGCGAAGGGCGAACAGCCATGAATTTGCGCGACAAACCCGAATTGCGCGAAAAACTCGCGGCGGAATACGTGGTCGGCCTCATGAAGGGCGGTGCGCGCCGCCGCTTCGAGGCTTACCTGCATGACGATGCGGCCTTGCGCGCCCTGGCCGCCGAGTGGCGCGAACGGCTGATGCCGATGGCCGAATTCGCGCGCGCACAGCAGCCGCGCAAGCAGGTGTGGCGCGACATCGCACGCCGCCTGCACCTGCGCGGCGCGCATCCGGCCTGGCAGTTCTGGCGCAGCGAATCGCTGCTGCTGTGGCGCTCCCTCGGTGCGGGCGCGGCCGCGGCGGCGCTGGCGCTGGCCGTGGTGCTCGGTACGAACGTCCTGCGCACGCCCGAGCCCGCGCAGCCCACCTACCTGGCCACGCTGGCGGACGAGAAAGCGCAACCGGTGCTGCTGCTCACCGGCGACGATCGCAACAAGGTGATCAAGGTACGCCTGGTGCGTGACATCGCCGTTGCCACCGACCGCAGCCTGCAACTGTGGGCGGTGCCGAAGCAGGGCAATCCGCGTTCGCTCGGCCTGCTCGGCGGCGGCCGCGAAACCACGCTGGCGGCCGGCGCCGCCGCCCTCGGTGGCGACGTGGCGATGCTGGCGGTGTCGCTGGAACCGCGCGGCGGCTCGCCCGATCCGAAGGGGCCGAGCGGTCCGATCGTCTACAAGGGCAACTGGGTGCGCGTGCTGTAGGCGGGTGCCGTCCGCGTTGCCGCCGCGGTGTGCGCATAGCGCGCCGGCGGCATGCCGACCTGGCGCGAGAAGGCCACGCTGAAGGTGCTGGCCGAGCTGTAGCCGACGCGCGCCGCCACTTCGGTAATGGCGGCGGCCCCGCTGCGCAGCAGCTCCTTGGCCCTGGCCATGCGCCAGGCCAGCAGGTAGGCCATCGGCGCCACCCCCAGCGCCTGGCTGAAGCGCTCGAAGAAGGCCGAGCGCGAGAGGGCGGCTTCGGCGGCCAGTTCGGCCACTGTCCAGGCGCGTGCCGGTGCTTCGTGCATGCGCCGCAGCGCCACCGCCAGGCGCGGATCGGCCAGGCCGCGCAGCAGCCCGGGTGATGCATCTGCAGCGCTGTCCGCATGCGCGTCGCCGCCGTGGCCGGCCTGGTCGGCACGGTTGGTGGCGCGCAGGGCTTCGATGAACAGCACGTCCAGCAGGCGCGCCAGGACCAGCTCGCGCCCCGGCCGCTGCGTGCGGGATTCTTCGCGCACCAGCTGCACCAGGGTGGCCAGCCGGCCCTCGCCGCGCACGTGCACCAGGCGCGGCAGCAGCGACACCAGCAGCGCCGTATCCGGGGCGCCGAATTCGCAGTGGCCCACGACGACGCACACCTCAGGCTCGCCGGCTTCATCGCCCAGGCGGAATTCGCCTGGGCCGAGTTCGAGCGGCTGGCTGTCGACGCCGGCGGGCGGCGGTGCCAGGCTCGTCATCGCGAAGTCATAGGCCGCGGGAATCAGCACGAAGTCGCCCGCTTCCAGCGTGACGGCGGCGTGGCGCTCGACTTCCAGGCTGCAGCCGCCTTCGAGGACCGCGCAATAGAAAGGATCGCCGCGTTCCGAGCGGCGCACGCGCCAGTTGCCGGCGCCGGTCACGATCTTGGAATAGGGCATGCCGGGCTGGAGGAGGGTGACAACGTCGGCAAGGGGATCGTGCATGGCTGGACTCCTGCAAAAGAATAACGGACTCCTGATTGTAGCAAGTCCGGCGACTCCCGCGTATCTTGGGGTCTCTGCCAACCAAGGAGTCTTTCATGAAAACCGTTCTCATCACCGGCTGCTCGTCCGGCTTCGGCCTCGAAACCGCACGCCACTTCCTGGCCCAGGGCTGGCGCGTGGTCGCCACCATGCGCACCCCGCGCGCCGCGCGCGCTGATCTCCTGCCGCCGTCCGAGCGCCTGCGCGTACTGGCGCTCGACGTCACCGATGCCGCCAGCATCCGTGATGCGGTGGCCGCCGCCGGCCCGATCGACGTCTTGGTGAACAACGCCGGCTTCGGCGCCATGAGCATCTTCGAAGCGCTGCCGATGGAGAGCGCCCGCGCACTGTTCGAGACCAACACTCTCGGCACCATGGCCGTCACCCAGGCGGTGCTGCCGCAGATGCGCGAACGGCGCGCGGGCGTGATCGTCAACGTCACCTCGATCGTCACCAGCAAGGCGCTGCCGCTGCTGTCCGTGTATGCCGCCAGCAAAGCGGCGGTCGAGATGTTCTCGGCTTCGCTGGCGCTGGAACTGGCGCCCTTCGATGTGCAGGTGAAGCTGGTGCAGCCGGGCAGTTCGCCGACGACGCAGTTCGGCGCGAATGCGCGGGAGCGCGCCGCGGGCGGCTTTCCGGCGCCGTATGCCGATTTCGTGCAGGGCGTGTTCGACGCCAGGAAGCAATCGACGGCGGCGCTGACCGAAGCGCAGGATGTGGCGCAGGCGGTCTGGCGCGCCGCCACCGATCCGGCGGCGCCGCTGCGCATCCCTGCCGGCGCCGACGCGGTGGCCATGGCCGCCGCCGCGGTGTAGGGATCAAGCCGGCGGCGTGATCCCGAAAGCCTGGGGCACCGCCACCCGCATGATGTCGATGAAGCGGCGCAGGCGTGCCGGATAGAAGCGCGCCGGCGGGTAGATCAGGTGGATCGGCAGTGGCGTGGCTTGCCAGTCCGGCGCCAGCTGCACCAGCCGGCCGCTCTCGAGTTCTTCGCGCACCGCCCAGGTCGAGGCCACCGCCGCGCCCACGCCCAGCACGGCCGCGCTGCGCAGCGCGTACAGGTTGTCGGTATACAGGCGCGGCTGGATGCGCATGCGCATGGTCTCGCCGCGCGCCGCATGGGTCAGTGCGACCTCGTCGCGGTAAAAGCTGCTGGCGGCGATCCAGGGCAGCTGCGCCAGCCCGTCCGGGTGGGTGGGCGGGGCGGCACCGTCCAGGATGGCGGGCGCACCGACCACGATGCGCGGCACCGCGCCGAGCGGGATCGCCACCACGCCATCGTCCTTCAGGGTGCCGACCTGGATCGCGCAATCGATGCCCTCGGCGATGAAGTCGGGGGTGCGGTCGTGCAGCGTCCATTCCACCGTCATGCGCGGGTAGCGCCGCAGGTAGTCGGCCAGCGGCGCCACCAGCTGCTGCTGGCCGAAGGCATGCGGCGCGATCACGCGCAGGCTGCCGACCGGCTCGTCGCCGGCGCCGCGGATCTCGCTTTCGAAGGCTTGCCAGCCGGCGATCAGCTCCTTGGCGCGGGCGTAGCAACGCATGCCGTCGTCGGTCAGGGTCATCGCATGCGTGGAGCGCTGCAGCAGGCGCACGCCGAGCGAGGTTTCCAGCGCCTTCAGACGGCGGCTGACGGTGGGCTGCGTGGTCTCCAGCAGGCGCGCGGCGGCGGACAGGCTGCCGGCGTCGACGATGCGCACGAAGGTTTCGACCAGCATCATACGGTCGGCGGTGGAAATGCTGGACTGATCTTCACTATTCATACGCGCATCGTATAACAGTTCGACGCGTGCGGCAGCTACCGTGTTGTTGCGAGACTATCCATAATGCGCCCCATCGTCATTCCGCATCCGATGGAGCACCATTGAGCCGCACACCCACCACCACGGCCCCCGCCGAGGGCACACACATCCAGCCGCACTTGTCGACCGCACTGACCTTGCTGCTTGCCGGCGGCACCGGCCTCACCGTCGCCGCCCTCTACTACAGCCAGCCGACCCTGGGCGTGCTGGCCGGCGACCTGCATGCCAGCAGCCGCGGCGTCGGCTGGATTCCCACGCTGACCCAGCTCGGCTACGCGCTCGGCCTGCTGTTGCTGGCGCCGCTGGGCGACCGCTTCGACCGCCGCAACATCATCGTCATCAAATCCGTGGTCCTGAGCGCGGCCTTGCTGCTCACCGGTTTCGCGCCCAGCCTGGACGTGATGCTGGTGGCCAGCCTGCTGGTCGGCCTGTTCGCCACCGTGGCCCAGGACATCGTGCCGGCCGCCGCGACCCTGGCGCCGCCCGCGCACCGCGGCAAGGCCGTCGGCACGGTCATGACCGGCTTGCTGCTGGGGATCCTGCTGTCGCGCGTGGTGAGCGGTTTCGTGGCCGAGCACTTCGGCTGGCGCAGCGTGTTCGTCGCGGCCGCCGCCAGCGTGCTGCTGCTGGCCGGCGTGATGGCGAAGGGCTTGCCGCATTTCGCGCCGACCAGCACGGTGGCTTATCCGGCCCTGCTGCAATCGCTGGCCGGCCTGTGGCGCGCCCACCGCCGTTTGCGTCTGGCTGCCCTGGCCCAGGGCTTGCTGGCGGTCGGCTTTTCCGCTTTCTGGTCGACCCTGGCCGTGATGCTGCACGCAGCGCCTTTCCACCTCGGTTCGGCGGTGGCCGGCTCCTTCGGCCTGGCCGGCGCGGTCGGCGCGCTGGCGGCACCCTTCGCCGGCCGCCTGGCGGACCGCCGCGGCGCCGAATGGGTGACGCGCATAGCCGCCGCCATCACGGTGGTGTCGTTCGCCTCGATGCTGGCCATGCCGCTGCTGTCGACCACCGGCCAGCTGGTGCTGCTGGCCCTGGCCACGGTCGGCTTCGACCTCGGCGTGCAGGCCAGCCTGATCGCCCACCAGACCATCGTCTACGGCATCGCACCGGAAGCGCGCAGCCGCCTGAACGCCTTGCTGATGACCAGCGTCTTCATCGGCATGGCGGCCGGCGGCGCGCTCGGTGCGCAAGCCTTGGCGGCCTGGGGCTGGAGCGGGGTGGTGATGGTGGCGGTGCTGGCCAGCGGCGTGGCGCTGCTGGTGCGGATGCGGGCTGCGGCCATCGGGCCAGGCGCGTGAAACTGGCAGGCGCCGCCGCTTGTTGGTTGAGCGCTTGCCGGCGCAGACCGATGGCATAGGCCCAGCCACGGCGCTTGACACATCTGGCGCGCCTGTGAGAGCCTGCCAGCTTGCATACCGCGAAAAACGATTATCGGCATCCGGATAGTCGCATACACGCCGCTCTGTCGTGAGCCGGCCAGCGTTTTCCGACACCCGTCGGCACTCTGACCGGAACACGACATGAGCACTCTTTTACCAAATTCCCATATCGCCATCATCGGCGCCGGCCTCGCAGGCCTGACCCTCGCGCGCGTCCTGCACGTCCACGGCATCCGCGCGACCATTTACGAAGGCGAGGCATCGCCAAGCGCACGAGCGCAGGGAGGCCTGCTCGACATCCATGACTACAATGGCCAGATCGGCTTGAAGGCCGCCGGCCTGCACGACCAGTTTCTCGCGCTGGCACTGCCGGGCGAAGACGCGAAACGGGTGGTCGACAGAGATGGCGCCATCCTGCTCGACCGGCCCGGCTCGGGCAGCAGCGCGAATCCCGAAGTCGAGCGGGGCGCCTTGCGCCGGCTGCTGATCGACGCCTTGCCCGCCAACGCCATCCAATGGGGCCGCAAGCTGGCGCAGGCTGTATCGACAGGCGATGGGCGGCACCGGCTGCTGTTCAGCGATGGCGCCAGCGTTACGACCGACCTGGTGGTGGGCGCGGACGGCGCATGGTCGCGGGTGCGCCCGCTGCTGTCCGCGGCCGCACCGCGCTATGCCGGCACAAGCTTCATCGAGACCCATTTGTTCAACGAGTATGGCCGGCACCGGGCCAGCGCCGAGACCATCGGCAGCGGCACGCTGATGGCGGTGGCGCCGGGCCGGGCGATCCTGGCGCATCGTCACGCGAACGGCAGGCTGCAGACCTACATCGCCCTCAACAAATCCGAAGCATGGATCGCCGCCCTCGATATCGGCCGCGGAGCGGCGGCGCTGCAACAGGTCGCCGCCGAATTCGCCGGCTGGGCGCCATCGCTGCTCGAGCTGGTCAGCCACAGCGACACCGTGCCGCTGGTAAGGCCGATCCACGCCTTGCCGGTCGACCATCGCTGGGCACGCCGGCCCGGCGTCACGCTGGTGGGCGATGCCGCGCACCTGATGTCGCCCTTTGCCGGCGAGGGCGCCAACCTGGCCATCCTGGACGGTGCGGAACTCGCGCATGCGCTGCGCGATCATGCGGGCGATATCGAAACGGCGCTGGCCGCGTATGAAGCGGCGCTGTTCGCGCGCAGCGCCGCCGTCGCGGCCCGGTCTGCGCACAACCACCAGCGCTTTTTCGGCGCGGACGCGCCGCGCAGCGTGGTCGACCTGTTCAGCGGCCGTTAACCAGTGATCAGCCGGCGGCGCGCTCCGTCCGCAGCGATGCCACGATGTTGGCAAAGATCGCACTCAGTACCTCGATATCCACCGGCTTGGTGCAATGGAAATCGAAGCCGGCCTCGAAGGCCGTGTGCTGGTCCTTGGCCTGGCCGAAGCCGGTGAGTGCCACCATGCGGAAGGGGCGCAGGCCGGGCAGGGCGCGCAGGCGGCGCGCCAGTTCGTAGCCGTCGATGGCGGGCAGGCCGATATCGAGCAGGAACACGTCCGGCTGCAGCTCGGTGGCCAGCTCGAGCGCTGCGTAGGGGTGGTGCACCACGGTGGCCGTGTGGCCCAGCGCTTCGAGCAGCATGCCCATGGTGGTGCCGGCGTCCTGGTTGTCGTCGACCACCAGCACTTTCAGGCCGGTGAATACGGCAGAGGCGTGTTCGGCAGGCTCCTCTACTGGCGCTGCCGGCGCCGCGGCGCGCGGCAGCAGCATCTCGAACTCGCTGCCCTGGCCCAGGCCGGCGCTGGCGGCGCGCAGGGTGCCGCCGTGCAGGTCGACCAGCCGGCGCGCCAGTGCCAGGCCCACGCCCAGGCCGGCGTCCGAGCGCTCGGTGGACCGTTCGACCTGGGTGAACCAGTCGAAGATCTTGGCCAGCATGCCCGCTTCGATGCCGATGCCGCTGTCGCGCACCGCCACGCCCACCGTCGATGGCGTGGTCCGGATCGCCAGCGTGATGCGGCCGCCCGGCGGCGTGTACCTGACCGCGTTATTGAGCAGGTTGACGACGATTTGCACCAGGCGCTCGCGGTCGCCCAGCACCGGGCAGGGTTCGGCCGGCAGGTCGATCAGCAGCGCGTGATGCTTGGCGTCGACCTGGGAGCGCGACTGTTCCAGCGCCAGCCTGGCCACCTCGCGCAGGTCGAGCACGGCATTGTCCAGCGTGACGCCGCCGGTGGACAGGCGCGACACGTCCAGCAAGTCGTCCACCAGGTGGGTCATGTGCTGGACTTGCCGTTCCATGATGGCGCCGGTGCGGCGGATTTGCTCGGACGTCACGTGTTCGGACTGCCACAGGCTGGCGCCGGCGCGGATCGGCGCCAGCGGGTTGCGCAGCTCGTGGCCGAGCATGGCCAGGAATTCGTCTTTCAGGCGGTCGGCCTCGGCGCGTTGGTGCGCCATGCGCGCGGCCTGCAGGCCGGTGGCGGCTAGCGAGGCGGCGGCGCGCAGCACGGCCAGCTGGGTAAAGGTGGGGAAGTCCGGCGCATCCGAGCCGAACCAGGCGCCGCCACCCAGCGTGCTGACGCCGAATTCGAGCCGGATGATGCGCATCGGTCCGATCGGGGTCGGCTGGTGTTCGCTGCCGCTGGCGGCAATGTTGGACGTACGCGGCCACTGCAAGGAAGCGGCGTGCCAGGCGGGCAGCGCGGCCGAAGCGGCGTCGGCGCCGTCGATGCGGATGAAGGCGGAGGGGGCTTCGCCGTCCAGGATACTGGCCTCGATCACGCTGAAGCGCAGCGGCACCAGGCGTTCCACGGCCTGCGCCATCAATTGCAGTACCGTGCGGCCATCCTTGCCCAGCCACAGGGCGGGCAGGGCGAGCAGGCCCATCAGGTCGCGGATGCCGCGGCCATTGTCTGCCTGGGTGGCGATCGCCTTGTCCACGTTCACCGTTTTGCCGCCGCCGCGACGCGCGCCCCGCCCAGCATCAGCCCTGCTTCCTGGCGCGCAGTTCTTCCAGCATCTCGCGCGGTGGCGTGTAGAAGGGGTTTTCCTGCACCACGCCGCCGACCAGGGTCAGCGGGTGGGTGCGCAGCAAGTCCATCATCATGGCGCCGGACAGCTTGGCGACGTCGTAGACGCACACGGCCGGCTGCTTGTTGCGCTCCAGGACCTCGTTGACCTCGGCTTCGTACTCGAGGATATCGGCGGCGCCCGGGATCTCGGTGAACACCCAGCCCATGTCGCCCATGATGCGCAGGCGGGCGTAGCCGGCATCGCGACCGGCGCCGGTCAGGTGGTCGACCGTGGCCAGCATCTTGTCCTTGTTGAAGCCGCCGGTTTCGTCCAGGTAGGCCTGCTGCCATTCCAGCACCTCGAGCTGGCCGCAGGATTCGCAATGCGGCACGTCGATGCCGGCCTGCCCGAGGCGCTGGCGGTGGTTGGCGCTGTGTTCGGGATTGACGATGTGCAGGTTCTTTTCGCCCTGGTCGACCGCCTCCTTGAAGAAGGGCGACAACACCGCGTATTCCTCGTCGCGGCTGTTGAAGAAAGCGCAAACGTGGAAATAATTCAGCTCGGTGCCGGCCAGCGATAAACGGTTCATTACAGGACTCCAGGGGGGACAGGCCGGGTGGCCAGCGGGTCAGTATACCTTGCTTCGGGCCAAGGCATGCGGCAAGGTACATTTATCCAAATGTTTGTTGCGCGGCGACCCGCTGCGCGTGCCAGGTAGCGACGCGATTCAGGTGTTCCTGGCCGGCGGCGTCCCCTTGGACGTCATCAGGCTGGCCACCACCGACACCGCCAGGATCAGCCCCACCACGCCGAGCGCGATGCCGGTCGGGATCTTGTAGATGTCCAGCAGCAGCATCTTGATGCCGATGAAGACCAGGATGCCGGCCAGCCCGTACTTCAGCAGATGGAAGCGCTGCGCCATGTCGGCCAGCAGGAAGTACATGGCGCGCAGGCCGAGGATGGCGAAGATGTTGGAGGTGAACACGATGAAGGGATCGCCGGTCACCGCGAAGATGGCGGGAATGGAATCGACCGCGAAGATCACGTCCGTGATCTCGACCAGTACCAGCACCACGAACATCGGCGTGGCGTAGCGCAGGCCCTGCTCGATCACGAAGAAGCGGTCGCCATGGTAATGGTCGCTGATGCGGATATGGCCGCGCATCCAGTGCAGGATGCGGTTGTCGGCGATGTTGGGTGCATCGTCGGCCGCACGCAGCATGTGCACGCCGGTGTACAGCAGGAAGGCGCCGAACACGTACAGGATCCAGTGGAAGCGCGCCAGCAGCAGGGCGCCGACGTAGATCAGGATGGCGCGCAGCACGATCGCGCCCAGCACGCCATACAGGAGCACGCGTTTCTGGTAGGCGGCCGGGACCGCGAAGAAATTGAAGAGCGTGATCCAGACGAACACATTGTCGACCGCCAGCGACTTTTCGATCAGGTAGCCGGTGAGGTATTCCAGCGCGCGGGCGCGCGCCACGTCGGCGCCGACGATGTCCTTCAGGTACCACCAGAACCACAGGCCGAAGAGCAGGGCGATCGAGACCCAGACCAGCGACCAGAGCGCCGCCTCGCGCGTGCTGACGCGGTGTTCGCCTTCGTGCTTGAGAATGAAGAAGTCGACCGCCAGCAAGATGGCAACCAGCAGGGAAAAGGACAGGTAGAGGCTGGGCGTGCCGATCGAATCGATCATGGGAGGCTCCCGCGATGGTGGCTGGCGGCAGTGTAGAACGGGCCTGGATGAGGCGGCGCGCGTGATCCGCCGGGAAACGTGCTTTCGGCGGCATTGTTCGGCTGGCAGCGGAGAACCCACTATACTCTCGGCGCAATGTTCAATATCCATTGGTAACTCCATCACCGCATTCTTCGGCCGTCCCCGCATGCACACACTGACCCGCACACTGCTCCTGCTGCCCGCCCTGCTGTTGCCGGCCCTGCCGGCGCTGGCTGATCCTTGGACCATGCCAGCCTCGACAATCCAGGCGCCGCGCGACCTTGCCTTCCCCGGCACCCTGCGCGTCGATGTGGATGCCAGCGACACCACCCGGCGCATCGTCCGGGTCAGCCAGCGGGTGCCGGTGCCGGCGGCGGGACGACTGACCCTGCTGTACCCGCAATGGGACAAGGGCAGCCACGGTCCGACGGTCGAGGTGTCGCGCCTGGCCGGGCTGGTGATCGAGGGCGGCGGACGGCGCCTGGCCTGGCGCCGCGATCCGCTCGACGCGCATGCATTCCACGTCGACGTCCCGGCGGGCACGCGCGAGATCGCGCTCGCATTCCAGTACCTGGCACCGCTCGGCGCGCGCAGTCCGGTCAGCCCCGACCTGATCGACCTGCAATGGCAGAACCTGGTGCTGTATCCGGCGGGCTGGTTCGCGCGCCGCATCCCGGTGGCGGCCTCGCTGACGCTGCCGGCCGGGATGACGGCGGGCAGCTCGCTGGTGCAGCTTCCAGGCGCCGGCGCGACCATCGTCTTCGAGCCGGTCGCGCTGGACCTGCTGCTCGATTCACCGGTGCTGGCGGCACCCCATGTGGAGCGGCGCAGCCTGGTCGCCGGCCCGGTGCCGGTACGGGTGAGCTACTTCGCCGCCAAACCGGGTCAGCTGGACGGGGCGGCCGGAATGGATGCGCCGCTGCGCGCCGTGGTCCGCCAAACCGCGGCGGTGTTCGGCGCGCCGCCTTTCCCCCACTTCGACTACCTGGTGCCGCTGACCGAACGCTTGCCCGGTCCCGGCGGGCTGGAACACATCCGCGCCGCCGAAATCGTGATGCCGCCGGACTTCCTGGCCGACCGCCAGGCATCCGCCGCGGCCATCGATTTGTTCGCCCACGAATACGTGCATGCCTGGAATGGCAAGTTTGCCCAGCCGCAGGACCATTGGACGCCGACGCCGAACGTCCCCATGCAGAGCAGCATGCTGTGGGTATATGAAGGCCAGTCTGAATTCTGGGGCCGCGTGATCGCCGCGCGCGCCGGCTTGCGCAGCGTCGAAGACACCCTGGATGCGCTGGCCCTGGATGCCGCGGCGATGGCCAAGCGCCCGGGGCGCCAGTGGAAATCGCTGGCGGACAGCGCGCTCGATCCGGTCACCATGCCGGGCGGCGTGGGCATCGTCTGGCAGGACTGGCAGCGCCGCAAGGATTATTACGCCGAGGGCGTGCTGCTGTGGCTGGACATCGACGGGCTGCTGCGCCAGCACAGCAAGGGGAAACATGGCATGGACGATTTCGCCGCCAGCTTCTTTGCCGTGCGCGGGCAGGGCGGGCAGGGGGACAGGCGCTACACGCTGGACGATGTGTGCGCCACCCTGGCCGCACTCGCGCCGCTGGACTGGCGTCGCTACCTGGAAGAGCGTTTGCAGGCGCACGGCGATGCCGGCCTGCTGGACGGCCTGGCGCGCGCCGGTTACCGCCTCGTCTATACCGACGCTCCCAGCGCATACGTGCAGCGCGCCCTGCAGGGCGAGGGCGTGCCGGACTTCAGCTACAGCGTCGGGATCGAGGTCAACGACAAGGGGATGGTGCGCGCGGTCAGCTGGGACAGCCCCGCCTTCCAGGCAGGCCTGGTACCCGGCATGCGGATTGCCGAGGTGGCGGGCGCGCCCTTCAGCGTGGCACGCCTGGCAGCGGCGATTGCCGCCCGCGAGCCGGCAGGCATCGCGCTCGGCGTCGAATCGGACAAGCAGATGCGGGCTCTCGTCATCGCCTACGGCGGCGGCATGCGCTATCCCAAGCTGGAGCGTATTCCGGAACAGCCCGAGCGCCTGAAGTCCTTGCTGCGTCCGCGCTAAACGAGCGTTGATCAACTGCTGTTTCGCTACAGCAATCGTAGTGCAAATTTGCCACACTCTTGTTTACTAAACCGAACTAAACTTTGTTCCAACTTCGAAAGTTTATTGAACCCTTGTAATTTCCTTTGTATAAGTTCTCCTTGTTGGAATGCGGGGCCGTAACGACATTGCGATCACCACCTTTGTCGTTTAGTAAATCGTGCCAAGACCTCGCCATCGTCATAAAAATAGCCCGCCATTGGGCACCACAGGAGACTTACATGAGTGCAAGAGCCCCTCACGCTACCCGCCAGCTGCGCTGCGCCGTCAAACCCGTCGCCATGGCGGTGAGCATCGCACTGCTGTCGCTGACCAGCGCGCAGGCACAGACCACCGACGCAGCCGCAGCAGCAGCAGCCCCGGCGCAGTCCGCCGTACCGGCCGGCGCGCAGGACAGCGCCGCCGCCGCCGGCCAGAGCAAGGTCGTCGTCACCGGCTACCGCTATTCGATCGAGAAGAGCCTCGACCAGAAGCGCGACGCCAACTCGATCGTCGAAGTCATCACCGCCGAAGACATCGGCAAGTTCCCGGATAAAAACGTGGCCGACGCGCTGCAGCGCGTGCCGGGCGTGGTCGTCACCCGCGAAGGCGGCGAAGGTAAAAACGTCAGCGTGCGCGGCCTGTCGTCGGAACTGACGCTGACCCAGCTGAACGGCAACTACATCGCCACCGCCGAATCGAACGGCGACCCGACCCGCTCCTTCAACTACCAGCTGCTGCCGTCGAACATGCTGGGCAGCGCCGAGCTGTTCAAGACGCCGGAAGCGCGCATCGACGAAGGCGGCATCGGCGGTACCGTGATCCTGCACACCCGCCGTCCGCTCGACGTGCCTTCGGGCAGCGGCTTCGTCAACGCCGAAGGCACCTACGCCGACACGACCAAGAAGGGCGATGGCCAGTTCTCGGGCCAGTATGCCTGGCACGACAAGACCAACCGCTTCGGCGTGCTGGTCGGCTACACCCAGCAAAAGCGCACCACGCGCACCATGGGCGCCAGCGCCGGCGGCTGGCAGTGGTACGGCGACGACTACACGGCGCATCCGCCGACCGACGTCAACGGCAAGCCGAACGACCAGGTTCCGACCTGGTGGGGCGAATCCGGCTTCAATGACCAGAACGGCAAGAACTACACCAACTTCATGATGCCGACCACGGTCAGCGCCACCGTCACCGAAGAGGAACGCGTGCGCAAGGGCGGCCAGCTGACCCTGCAGTTCAAGCCGGTCCGCAACCTGAACCTGACGGCCAACTACTTCCGCTTCGACCTGTCGCAGAATTCCCAGACCAACTCGATCGTGGTGCCGGAATGGAGCCTGGCGCGCTACAGCGGTGACGGCAACTGGGCGGGCGGGCGCCTGCTGGACGGCCTGAAATTCGACCCGAGCGGCACCATCGTCACCGGTGCCGACTACAGCCTGCATCCGAACAAGCCTTACTACTGCAGCGAAGCGCAAGCCGCCGCCAACGGCCAGAAGCCGGGCGGCTGGGGTCCGGACGATTGCACCCTGCCGACGCCCTGGCTGAACGGCAGCTACAACAAGGAGAAATCCTTGTCGCAGACCTTCGACATCGGCGCCGAATGGCGCGGCGAATCGCTGGATGCCAGCTTCAAGGCCGGCCGTACCTGGGCAACCGGTGGTCCTTCGCTGCAAATGTCGATGCCGATCAAGCCGCGCCGCCAGAATGCGGATGGCAGCTGGTCCAACGGTAACAGCATGACCTCGTGGGACCTGAGCGGCACGCCGTCGTTCAACTTCTCGCCGGAGTTGCTGCAGAACCTGCGCAACGGCATCGGCGAGATCGACCTCGGTTCGACCGCGTCCTCGTGGACCCATAACAGCAACAAGCAGAACTACGGCCAGGCCGACTTTACCTGGCACACCGACTACAAGTTCCTGGATTCGCTGCAGTTCGGCGCCAAGTACCGCGACGGCGGCATCCGCCGCAGCACCGGCAACAACTACTGGACCTGCCAGGGCAGCGCGGGCGGCTATGACGACCGCTACCAGAACGGCTGCGACGTGAACGCCAACAAGTTCGATCCATCCTACCTGAACGCCGGCAACCTGGAGAACCTGGGCGGCGCCTTCAACACCAGCGCCTTCCCGTCGATTAACTACCCGGCCTACATCGATCACTTGAACAAGACCTACGGGGACATGAAGACCCGTACCGAAGACAACTTCGTCTACAACGTCAAGGAAAAGATCTCGTCGTTCTACCTGCAAGCCAACTACAAGACCGAGCGCATGCGCGGTAACCTGGGCATGCGGGTCGTGAAGACCAAGCAGCACGCCGATTCGACCGACCGTGTCGACGCCTACAACGACTACTTCTACAACGTCAACGGCGCCCCGGCACCTTGCCTGGCGGGTGGCGCACCGGCTGCCGGCGCACCGGCGGGTTCGGGCTGCACCAGCGGCTTCACCGTGCTGCCGGACAGCCAGACCAACCCGGCATCGGGCCACAAGTCGACCTTCCTGGTCAATTCGCTGGACCGCAGCTACACCGACGTGCTGCCGAGCTTCAACCTGGCATACGACCTGACCGACACGCTGCTGTTCCGTGCCGCGGCCTCGAAGGCGATCGCGCGTCCGAGCTACACCGACATCGCGGCGCCGGGCAGCCTGCGCAACTACAGCCAGGAATACATCAACGACCGCCGCCTGATCGGTGGCGGCGACCAGCTGGGCTGGTTCGGCGACGGCAGCAACAAGGGCCTGTCGCCGTACAAGGCCAACATGGTCGACCTGGGCCTGGAGTGGTACTTCCAGCGCGGTTCGGTGCTCGGTCTCGGCCTGTTCCGCAAGAACGTCGACAACTTCACCGTGGACGTGGTGCGCGACGCCAACATCAACATCGGCGGCGAAGCGGTCACGGTGCAGAACTACGCGACCAAGGCCAGCGGCCGCGGCGCGGTGTCCAAGGGTGCCGAGTTCTATGTGCAGCACACGCTGGCGTCCGGCCTCGGCGTCCAGTTCAACTACACCTACAACAAGACCAACCTGGCGGCGATCAAGCTGGAAGACGGCACCGACGTCGGCACCGCGCCCCTGGTCGGCAGCGCCAAGAACCAGACCAACCTGACGGTGTTCTACGAAACCGACAAGTTCCTGGTGCGCGCGTCGTACAACCGCCGCGGCGAAGTGGTGGACGGCATCGTCAACGGCTTCAACGTCTACCGCGATCCGTTCGCCCAGATCGACCTGAACGCGGCCTACAACTTCACCAAGCAGCTCAGCCTGACCGCGTCGGTGCTGAACCTGACCAAGGAAGAGTCGAGCTCGCACCTGGGCAACGACACCAAGGACCGCTTCTACTCGACCGGCTACTCCGGCCGCGTGGCCTACGTCGGCCTGAACTACAAGTTCTAAGCGAGTACATAAGCTTGCCAGTGTGTCTGTAACGGCAGTTGCCCGCGGTCCGGGGCAACTGCCGTCTTTCTTTGGACGGTGCACAATGAACGACCGTATCAGCAGCATCACCATCGTCGGGGGCGGCAGCGCGGGCTGGATGGCCGCCGCGGCCCTCGCCACCTACCTCGGCAAGAACGCGTCGATCCGCCTGGTCGAATCCGAGGAGATCGGCATCGTCGGCGTGGGCGAAGCCAGCGTGCCGCACATCCGCCAGTTCAACGGGCAGTGGCTGGGCATCGAGGAGGCGGATTTCGTCAAGCGCACCCAGGCCACCGTCAAGCTGGGCATCCAGTTCAACGATTGGGGCCGCATCGGCGACAGCTACATCCACGGCTTCGGCGCCATCGGACGTTCGCTCGGGCCGCTGCCTTTCCACCAGTTCTGGCTCAAGCTGCGCCAGAGCGGGCGCGCGGGGCCGATCGGCGCCTATTCGCCGCAGACCGTGATGGCGCCGCAAGGCAGGTTCGCGCCCTGCGACGGCAATGCGCCGCCGCATTCGCCGCTGGCCGACATCGCCTACGCCTACCACTTCGACGCCACCCTGTACGCGCGCTACCTGCGCGAACTGGCGCAGCAGCGCGGCGTGACCCGCATCGAGGGCAAGATCGTGAAGGTCAACCAGCGCGCGCACGACGGCTTCATCGAATCGCTGACCATGGAAAACGGCCAGGTCGTCGACGGCGAACTGTTCATCGATTGCTCGGGCTTCCGCGGCCTCCTCATCGAAGAAACCCTGCACACCGGTTATGTCGACTGGTCCTACTGGCTGCCCTGCGACCGCGCCCTGGCCGTGCCGAGCGAGCGCGCCGAGCCGATTACGCCCTACACGCGTTCCACGGCGCGCGCGGCCGGCTGGCAGTGGCGCATCCCGCTGCAGCACCGCACCGGCAACGGCTACGTGTATTCGAGCCGCCATGTCAGCGACGACGAAGCCGCCGCCACGCTGCTGGCCAACCTGGACGGCAAGGCGCTGGGCGATCCGCGCCAGTTGCGCTTCACCACCGGGATGCGCAGCAAGCTGTGGAACAAGAACGTGGTGGCGCTGGGACTGGCGAGCGGTTTCCTGGAACCGCTCGAATCCACCAGCATCTACCTGGCCCAGTCGGGCATCACCCGCCTGCTGAGCCTATTCCCGCAGCGCGACTTCAACCCGCAGCTGAGCGAGCGCTACAACCGCGAATCCGTGTTCGAGTACGAGCGGATCCGCGACTTCCTGGTCCTGCACTACCACGCCACCGAACGTGACGACAGCGCCTTCTGGAACCTGTGCCGCACGATGCCGGTGCCGGATACCCTGCGCGACACCATCGACCTGTTCCGCGCCGATGGCCGCTATTTCCGCAACGGCGACGATTTCTTCGCGCTGCCGAGCTGGGTGCAGGTGATGCTGGGGCAGGGCATCGTCCCGCAAGGCTATCACCCGATCGTCGACGAGATGCCCGAGGAGCGCCTGGTCGAACACGTGGAAGGCCTGCGCAGCATGCTGGCCCATGCCGTGGCCAGCATGCCGACCCACCAGGAATGGATCGATCGCTACTGGAAGGCGTCCGCAGCATGAGTGTTCATTCGCTTCGCCGCTTTATCCTGACGCTGCTGGTCTTTTTATGTAGCGGCATGGCCAGCGCCGCCGCACCCACGCAGCTCGTCATCGACAAGGGCTGGACCTTCCGCCTCGCACCCGGCCATGCCGAAGGCGCACAGCATCCCGAGGCCGCGGCCTGGCATGCGGGCACGGTGCCGGGCACCGTGCATACCGACCTGCTGGCGCACAAGCTGATCCCCGACCCCTACGTCGGCGCGCCTGAAGCCGGCCTGCAATGGATCGGCCTGGCCGACTGGGAATACCGCACCAGCTTCGACGCGCCCCCTGCGGCTCTGCGCAATGCCCGCAGCGACCTGGTGTTCCAAGGCATCGACACCTTCGCCGAGGTCTGGCTGAACGGTGCCCGGCTGCTGGATGCCGACAACGCCTTCCGCACCTGGCGCCTGCCGGTGCAGGGCAAGCTGCGCGCGCGCGGCAACGAGCTGCGCATCGTGTTCCATTCGCCGATCGCCAGGCTGCTGCCGCAGGTGGCGGCGATGCCGGTCAAATTGGCCGGCAACTATCCATCGCCCTACGGCGACGAGCCGCCGGACGCGATGACCGGTAACTTTGTGCGCAAGCCCGGTTATCACTACGGCTGGGATTGGGGTCCGCGCTACGTCACCGCCGGCATCTCGAAGCCGATTCTGCTGCAAAGCTGGGATGCGCTGCGCATCGACAACCTGCAGTTGCGCCAGGACCGCGTCGACGCCGCGCGCGCCGACATCACGGGCATCGCCTCGGTGGACGCGGTGCGCGGCGGCGCCGCCGGCCTGCGCCTGTGGCAGACCGCACCGGATGGCAAGCGCACGCTGGCGGCGCAGCGGCGCATCGACTTGCAACCCGGTGTCAACCGCATCGAAGTGCCAGTGCGCGTGCTTCAGCCGCAGCGCTGGTTCCCGAACGGCTATGGTGCCCAGCCGCTGTACCGCTACGAGCTGGAGCTCGGGGACGGCAAGACGGCCGCCGTCACCGCAGTGGCGCGGACTGGTTTACGCAGCATCGCACTGCGCCGCGACCCGGACAGCCAGGGCAAGAGCTTCCACTTCGTGGTCAACGGCATCCCGGTGTTTGCCAAGGGCGCCAACACCATCCCCTTCGACATGTTCCAGCCGCGCGTCAACAAGGCGCAACTGCGCCGCGTGCTGCAATCGGCGCGGGACGCCAACATGAACATGTTGCGCAGCTGGGGCGGCGGCTATTACGAGAGCGACGATTTCTTCGACCTCGCCGACGAACTGGGCCTGCTGGTGTGGCAGGACTTCATGTTCGGCGGCGGCATGCAGCCGGCCTACGACGATGCCTTCCGCGCCAATGTGGTGCTGGAAGCGCGCGACCAGGTGCGGCGCCTGCGCAACCACCCGAGCCTCGTTCTCTGGTCCGGTAACAATGAGGAAGAAATCGCCTGGAAATACTGGGGCCACGGTAAAACCATGAAGGAAGCCGACCCCGCTTTTGCCGAGCGCGTGTGGAAGGGCTATGTGCAGCTGTTCGGCAGCGACCTGCGCCAGGTGGTGGCGGAAGAGGGCGGCGGTGTCAGTTACTGGGCCAGCTCGCCCGGCGACGACCTGGCGGAAGTCGCCAATACCCCGGCCAGCGGCGACATGCATTACTGGGAAGTGTGGGGCAACCCGGCCCACCCGGTGACCAAGTACCTGGAGATCACGCCGCGCTTCATGTCCGAATACGGCTTGCAGGCCTGGCCGGTACAGCGCACGGTGGATGCCTTCGCCGCCCGCGCAGAGCAGGGCATGGCCACGCCGGTGGTCGAGGCGCACCAGAAGTTCATGGCCGGCAAAGGCAACGAGCGCCTGCTGAAGTACGTGGCCGAGGAATTCGGCGCGCCGGACGACTTCGCCGGGTTCATCTACCTGAGCCAGGTGATGCAGGCCGAGGGCATCGAACTGGCGGCCCTGCATCACCGCGCCAGCCGCCCGTTCACCATGGGCTCCCTGTATTGGCAGTTGAACGATGTGTGGCCGGGCGCGTCCTGGTCCAGCATCGACTGGTTCGGGCGCTGGAAGGCGCTGCAGTTCCATGCGCGCCGCTTCTATGCGCCAGTGACGGTGGCCGCGCTGCGTGACGCCAAGGGCAGCACGCGCGTCAGCCTGCTCAACGACCGCACCCATGCCGTGAACGGCACATTGCGCCTGCGTGTGATGGGCCTTGATGGCAAGCTGTTGCGCGAGGAGCGCAAGCCGGTGGTGCTGGCGCCGCTGTCGGCGACGAAAATGGCCGACTACGCCGATGCTGATCTGCTCGGCGCAGCCGACCCGGTATCCACCGTCGCCGTGTTCGACCTGCAGGCCGAGGGCGAGCCCGCAGCGCGCCACGTGGTGTATTTCGCGCCGGCCAAGCAAATCGCCTGGGGGCCTTCCGGTCTGCAGGCGCAACTGCGTAGCGACGCTGGAGGCCCTGTCCTCGAGATTACGGCATTGCGCCTGGCGCGCGGCGTCTGGATCGACTTCGGCGAGCTCGATGCCGAACCGTCCGACAACGCCTTCACCCTGCTGCCGGGCGAACGCATCACGCTGCGCGTGAAGTCCGCCGCCGGCGACGACGCCTTGCGTGCCGCCCTGCACATCCGCTCGCTGGCCGACGCCGTGCGGGCACGATAACAATCCATACAGGAGACAAACCATGATCCACCAACTTCGCCAACACCGCCTGCGGGCGATGACCCTGCAAGTGTCGAGCGCGCTGCTGCTGATCGCCGCCAATGCCGGCGCCGCTGACAGCAACCGCTTCTCGACTTCCTTCGAAGCCAGCGAGCGCATGCCCGCCACCCTTGCCGCCGAGGGCGTGCGCGTGGAAGCGGGCAGCGGCCCGGAACGCCCCTACACCGCCAAGGCGAAGGCCGGCTACAGCGGCCTGCGCGCCCTGCACTACAGCGGCAGCGGCGGCCGTCTCCAATTGTTCGCGGTCGATATCGCGATCGGCGACGACACCGCGCTGTCGTGGATGGTGCTGCCGGAAATCGTCGACGGTAATACCAGTGCCTCCACCGCCGTCTCGCTGGACCTGGTGCTGGACGATGGCCAGCGGGTGTCGGCCACGGCGCTGGTCGACAACCATGGCGTGCGTCTCGGCTCGGCCGCGCAGGCGCAATCCAGGACCCTGTACCCGCAGCAGTGGACGCACAAGGCGGTCAAGCTGGGCGCGCTGAAAGGGCGCCGCATCAAGGCGATCGAACTGGAAGTGCGTCCCGATGCGGGCGGCAAGGCCAGCGGCTGGCTGGACGATATCGCGATCGGCGACCAGGCGCGCCTGGCGGCGGCGCGGCCGTCGGACTACGTGTTGACCACGCGCGGCACCCAGGCCAACGGCAACTTCTCGCGCGGGAACAACATCCCGGCCGTGACCATGCCGCATGGCTTCAACTTCTGGACCCCGGCCACCGATGCCGGCAGCCTGAGCTGGCTGTACAACTGGAACGAAAAGAACGGCCCGGACAACCGTCCGCGCCTGCAGGCCCTGAACCTCAGCCACGAGCCGAGCCCGTGGATGGGCGACCGCCAGACCTTCCAGGTGATGCCATCGAGTGCGAGCGGCCGCCCGGATCCGGACCGCCAGAAGCGCGCGCTGCCGTTCTCCCACGAGAACGAAGTCGCCCGGCCCTACACCTACCGCGTGGACTTCGACAACGGCATCCGCGCCGAGATCGCGCCGACCGAGCGCGCCGCCGTGTTCCGCTTCCGCTTCCCGCAGGGCGGCGACGCCAACCTCCTGTTCGACAACGTCGACAAGCGCGGCGGCCTCACCCTGGATGCGGCCGGCCAGACCCTGAGCGGCTACACCGACACCCGCAGCGGCCTCTCCAACGGCGCCGCGCGCATGTTCGTGTTCGCGCGCTTCGACCAGAAGTGGCAGGACAGCGGCCTGCTGGAAACCGGCCGCCCCACCGGCTACGTCAAGTTCAAGGCCGACGGCGGCGAAGTGCGCATGCGCATCGCCACCTCGCTGATCTCGGTGGAGCAGGCGCGGCGCAACCTGGACATGGAAGTCGGCGACGCCGGCTTCGACGCCGTGCGCGAACGCGCCCAGGCAGCCTGGGACGCCCAGCTCGGCCGCGTGAAAGTGCAGGGCGCCAGCGACGACCAGCTGACCACGGTGTATTCGAACCTGTATCGCCTGTTCATGTACCCGAACATTGGCCACGAAAACGTCGGCAGCGCCGACAAGCCGGACTGGCGCCACGCCGACCAGAGCGGCTGGTCCAAGGACAACACCGTCGGCGACGCCCAGCGCACCGCGACCCCGGTCCGTCCCGGCAAGACCTATGTGAACAACGGCTTCTGGGACACCTTCCGCACCAGCTGGCCGGCCTATTCCCTGTTCGCGCCCAAGCAGGCCGGCGAGATGATCGACGGCTTCCTGCAGCAATACCGCGACGGCGGCTGGGTGGCGCGCTGGTCGTCGCCGGGCTATGCCGACCTGATGGTCGGCACCAGTTCCGACGTCGCCTTCGCCGATGCCTGGCGCAAGGGCGTGCGCGGCTTCGATGCGCACCTGGCCTACGAGGCCGCACTCAAGAACGCCACCGCCGTGCCGCCGGCCTCGAACGTCGGCCGCAAGGGCTTGGGCAAGTCGATGTACCGCGGTTACGCCGACGCCTCGGTCCACGAAGGCATGTCGTGGACGCTGGAAGGCGCGCTCAACGACTTCGGCCTGGCGCAATTCGGCACCGCCCTGGCGCGCGAGGAGCGCGACCCGGCACTGGCGCGCCGCTACCGCGAGGAAGCCGAGTACTTCCAGGCGCGCGCCACCGACTACGTCCACATGTTCGATCCGGCCAGCGGCTTCTTCCGCGGCCGCGACGCCAAGGGCGAGTGGAGCCAGGGTGCCGGCTTCGATCCGCGCCGCTGGGGCAGCGACTACACCGAGGGCAATGCCTGGAACTTCGCCTTCACCGTGCCGCACGACGCCAACGGACTGGCAACCCTGCTGGGCGGGCGCGACAAGCTGGCCGCCAAGCTGGACACCTTCTTCGCCACCCCGGAAACCGGCGGCGCCGAAGTGGCCGGCAGCTACGGCGGCGTGATCCACGAAATGACCGAGGCGCGCGACGTGCGCATGGGGATGTACGCCCACAGCAACCAGATCTCGCACCACATCCCCTGGATGTACGTCGCGGCCGGCCAGCCGTGGAAGACCCAGCAGCTCACGCGCGAAGTGCTGCGCCGCCTGTACCTGGGCAGCGAGATCGGCCAGGGTTACACCGGCGACGAGGACAACGGCGAGATGTCGGCCTGGTACACCTTCGCGATGATGGGCCTGTATCCGCTGCGGATGGGTTCCCCGGAATACGTGATCGGCTCGCCGGCCTTTGCGCGCACCGAGGTCCGCCTCGAAAACGGCCGCACCCTCACGGTGATCGCCAACGGCAATGGCCCCGAGAACGTGTACGTGCAGTCGCTCAAGGTGAACGGCAAGCCCTGGAACCAGGCCTGGATCCGCCATGAGGACATCGCGGGCGGCGCCACCCTGGAGTTCACGATGGGTAGCAAGCCATCGTCCTGGGGCAGCGACGCCAAGTCCCTGCCCGAGTCGATGACGGCACCGGGACGCAAGCCGGCCGGCCTGCGCGACCTGTCCGGCACTGCCACCGCGGTCACGCTGGAGGGTGCGGCATCGGCATCGGCATCGGCGGCGGCGCTGGTGGACGACGATGCGGCCACCGCACTGGCATTGCCGGCACGGGCCGGCGTCGGCTTCGCGTTTACCGAGGCGGCCAAGGTCAGCCACTACACCATCACCAGTGGCAAGGGGGCGCTGCCGCACCTGGGCTGGACGCTCGAGGGCCGCAATGGTAAAGGTGCCTGGACGGTGCTGGACAAGCGCAGCGACGAAGCCTTTGCGTGGGAACGCCAGCTGCGCCCGTTCCGCATCGCCAAGCCGGGCGCCTACCGGGAGTACCGCCTGCGCTTCACCAACGGCGCGGCGATCGAACTGGCTGAGCTGGAGTTGTTGGCGCCGGCCGCGCAGTAAACACGATGGCGGCCAGCATGCCGCGGTAAACACGCGCATGGCGCGCAAACCATGCTCCTGTTTACTAAAACGCGCTAAAACGCAGGCTGTTTCGGCCGCCTGCGTTGACGCGGCCGAAACACGGCTGCTATAAAACACCCTATGAACAGGCGCGTGCGGGCAAGATGCACGACACCGCAAAACGCACCCAGAGGCGTTTAATAAAACAGAGACAGGAGACCTTCGATGGTGTTGATTTCGATGCCTGGCGCACGGCCGGAGTTGCGCGCGTGAGCCAGGTCACCCTGCGCGACATCGCCGGCAGTACCGGCCTGTCCATCGGTACGGTGTCGCGCGCCCTCAAGAACCAGGCCGGCATGACCGAGCGCACCCGCACCATGGTGCGCGAAGCCGCCATGCGCATGGGCTACGATTTCTCGCAGCTCAAAAAGGGCCGCATCCGCCGCATCGTCTTCCTGCTGCACAGCCAGCACAACACGCTGGCATCCAGCCCCTTCTTTTCGCCGGTGCTGCACGGCGCGGAAGAGGCCTGCCGGCGTGAAGGCATCGCCCTGTCCTTCATCGCGGTCGGCCCGGCCGAGCCGGTGCTGGACCAGATCCGCCTGCACCAGCCGGATGCGATCCTGTGCGCCGGCTTCTTCGAGCCCGAAGTGCTGGCTGCCCTGCAGCAGGTCGGCAAGCCGCTGGTGCTGGTGGACATGCACCGGCGCGGCTTCGGCTCGCTCAACCCGGACAACCTGCGCGGCGGCTACCTGGCCACGCAACACCTGCTGCGCTGCGGGCGCAAGCGCATCGCCATGCTCACCGGCTCGCTGGCCCACTACAGTATCCAGCAGCGCAACCGCGGCTTCCGCCAGGCCCTGTTCGATGCGAAAGTCCACTCCGATCCGGCGCTGGAAGTCATCGTGCCCAACATGGGCGAAGGCGACGAAGGCGTCGCCGAAGCCGTGCGCAGCCTGCTCGCCCTGCCGGTGCGGCCGGATGCGCTGTTCTGCTACAACGACAGCACCGCGCTGGCGGCCATGAAGGTCTGCCTGAACGAAGGCCTGCGGATTCCCTCCGACCTCGCCATCGTCGGCTTCGACGACATTGCCGCCGCCGCGGCTGCGATTCCCCCGCTCAGCACCGTGCGCGTCGACAAGGAAGCGCTGGGGCGGGCCGGCATCGAAGCGCTGCTGCAGACACCCGGCGACAGCCCCACCCAGATTACCGTGCCGGTCGAGATGATCGTGCGCGAGAGCAGCTACGACGACTAGCGCCCACCCAACCAGCCCAAGATGACCACACTCCCGAATTTTTGCAATCCGAACGTGCTGCACGACCATGCGCAGCACACCATGCGCTTCTACCACCCGCGCGCGATCGATCCCGCCGGCGGCCTGTATCACTATTTCAAGGACGACGGCACGGTCTACGACACCCGTCACCGCCACCTGGTGAGCAGCACCCGCTTCGTGTTCACCTACGCCATGGCCTGGCGCCAGTTCCAGGACCCGGCCTATCTGGAAGGCTTGCGCCATGCGCTGCGCTTCGTGCGCGAGGCCCACCGCGCCCCGGACGGCGACGGCTATGCCTGGATGCTGGATGGCGATGCCATCGAAGACGGCACCCAGCACGCCTACGGCGAAGCCTTCGTGCTGCTGGCCTATGCCCATGCCACGATGGCCGGGCTGGATGAGGCGCGCCCATGGATCGGCGAAACCTTCGACCTGATGGAGCGCCGCTTCTGGGATGCCGAGGCCGGCCTGTACGCCGACGAAGCCAGCCAGGACTGGAGCACACTGTCCAGCTACCGCGGCCAGAACGCCAACATGCACGCCTGCGAAGCAATGCTGGCGGCCCACAGCGCCACCGGCGAACGGCGCTACCTGGAGCGCGCCTACACGGTCGCCTTCAACATCACCCAGCGCCAGGCGCAGCGCTGCGGCGGCTTGATCTGGGAGCATTACGACAGCGAATGGCAGCCGGACTGGCAATTCAATATCGACGATCCGGAAAACCTGTTCCGCCCGTGGGGCTACCAGCCCGGCCACTTTACGGAGTGGGCCAAGCTGCTGGTGCAACTGGAAGCATGCGCCGAGGGTGTGCTGGACCAGGACCAAAACCGGGACCTGGGCTGGCTGCTGCCGACCGCCGAGCGCCTGTTCGGCGTGGCGGTGGACAAGGGGTGGGATCCGGACAACGGCGGCCTGTGCTACTCGCTGGCGCCCGACCTGAGCGTGTGCGACGGCCACAAATACTTCTGGGTGCAGGCCGAGAGCGCCGCCGCCGCCGCCCTGCTGGCAAAGCGCACCGGCAAGCTGGAATACTGGACCTGGTACGAACGCCTGTGGGCCTACAGCTGGACCCATTTCGTCGACCATGAACACGGCGCCTGGTTCCGCATCCTCGACCGCGAGAACCGCAAGCTGAGCGACGAGAAGAGCCCGGCCGGCAAGGTCGATTACCACACGATGGGCGCCTGCTACGACATCCTGGCGGTGCTGGAGGAGGCCAACGATGTCTAATCTGCTCCTGCACGATGCGCCGTCGATGCTGTGCGCCGGCGAAGCGCTGACCGACATGATCGACCAGGGCGACGAGCGCTGGGTCAGCCGCGTCGGCGGCTCGGTGTGGAACGTGGCGCGCGCGCTGGCGGTGCTGGGCGAGCCCACCGCCTTTGCCGGCGCCATCAGCCGCGACCGTTTCGGCGACGCCCTGTGGGCCGCCAGCGAAGCCGTCGGCGTGGACCTGCGCCTGCTGCAGCGCGTGGAGCGCTCGCCCTTGCTGGCGATCGTCGAGAAAAGCGAGCCGCCCAGTTACTTCTTCATCGGCGACGACAGCGCCGACCTGCATTTCGACCCGGCCGCGCTGCCCGAAGGCTGGATGGATGGCCTGCGCTGGGCCCACTTCGGCGGCATCAGCCTGGCGCGCGAACCGCTGGCCTCCAGGCTGGTGGCGCTGGCCGGACAGCTCAAGGCGCGCGGCGTCGCCATCAGCTACGACCCGAATTACCGCAACCTGATGGACGAGCGCTATGCGCCCACCCTGGAAGCGATGGCGGCGCTGGCCGACGTGATCAAGGTGTCCGACGACGACTTGCGCGGCTTGTTCCCGGGTATGAGCCTGGACAAGGCTCTGGCCTACCTGCGCAACCTGAACCCCGGCGCCCTGTGCATGCTGACGCGCGGCGGCCAGGGTGCCAGCCTGTTCAAGGGCGAGGCGCGCTGCGACGCCCAGGCGCCGAAAGTGGCTGTGGTGGACACCGTGGGCGCGGGCGATGCCAGCGTCGCCGGCCTGCTGCACAGCCTGGCGCGCCACCCGCAGCGCGAACTGCGCGCCCATCTCCACGCCGCCCTGGCAGCCGGTTCCGCCGCCTGCCTGCAGGCCGGCGCCACCCCGCCGCCGCCCGCGGCCATGCAAGCATTATTCGAACAGCTCCAAGGAGAGCCCACGTGATGAGACACACCCGAATCAAGACCCTGCAGCCAGCCCTGTGCGTGGCCCTGGTGGCGGCGTTCGCGCTGCCGATGGCGGCCCACAGCGCAGCAACCCCCGCCGGCGGCATGCCGGTCAATACCCTGATCGGCACCCAGGATGAAGGCAATACCTATCCCGGCGCATCGGCTCCCTTCGGCCTGATCCAGGTCAGCCCGAGCACCGACTTCTACGCCGGCTACCGCTACAGCGACAAGCGCATCCGCGGCTTCGGCCACTCCTTCGTCTCCGGCGCCGGTTGCTGGGAGCAGGGCGGCCAGCTCCAGGTGCTGCCGGTGACGGGCCGCATCGGTCCCGGCGGCGACTTCGACACCGCCAAGCCGGGCAGCTTCGACTACAAGAAATACGGCGCCGAATACACCCATGACGGCGAAGTCGGCGAAGCCGGCTACTACAAGGTCAAGCTCACCAGCTACGGCGGCATCACGGCCGAGGCCACCGCGCTGACCCGCGCCGCCGCCGAGCGCTACACCTTCGCCCCCGGCACCACCAGCGGCAACGTGCTGCTCAACCTGAGCGCGGCCAACGAACGCCATTCCGTGATCGGCAGCGAAGTCAAGGTGGTCGACGCCAACACCGTCGAAGGCAAGATCGTCACCAACAGCTTCTGCGGCGGCACCAAGTACGCCACCTGGTTCCGCATCACCTTCGACCAGCCCGTCACCGCCCACGGCATCTGGGACGACCGCGGCGGCTGGCCCGGCGCCACCGGCACCAGCCAGCAGGGCGAGGGCAAGCCACACGGCGTCTGGCTGAGCTTCGACCTCAAGAAGAACAAGTCGGTGACCGCGGTGAGCGCGATCTCCCACGTCGACATCGACGGCGCGCGCGCCAACCTGAAGGCGGAAGGCATGGCCGGCGCCAGGCCGATGAGCTTCGACGCCATGAAAGCCAAGGCGCAGGCCAACTGGCAGCGCGAACTGGCCAGCGTGCGCATCGAAGGCGGCAGCAAGGACGACCGCACCGTGTTCTACACCGCGCTCTACCACGCGCTGCTGCAGCCGATGACCGGCAACGACGCCGACGGCCGCTACCGCGGCTACGACAACCAGGTGCACACCGCCAAGGACTGGACCTATTACGAGTACTTCTCGCTGTGGGACACCTACCGCGCCCAGAACCAGCTGCTGGCGCTGCTGCGGCCGGAGCGCGCACGCGACATCGCCAATTCGGTGCTGAAGATCCGCGAGCAGGGCGGCTGGCTGCCACGCTGGGGCTATGCCAACTTCGAGACCAACGTCATGACCGGCGACCCGGTGACCCCCTTCCTGGTCGACCTGTGGCGTTTCGGCGCTTTGAAAGGCCGCGAACAGGAGGCCTACACCGCGCTGCGTGAAAACGCCTTCGGCGTGCCGGCCTTCGGCATCCGTCCGCAAGGCCGTTCGGGCAACCCGAGCTATCTGCGCCAGGGCTTCGTGCAGCACGACCGCACCTTCATGTCCAAGGGCATGGACACCGACCCGCACCACGGCGCCTCGTCGACGCTGGAGTACGCACTGGCCGACGGCGCCCTGGCGCAGATGGCCAAGGCGCTCGGCAAAACGGACGATGCGCAAGTGCTGGCACAGCGCGCCCTCAACTGGAAGAAAGTGTGGGACCCGAGCGTGGTCGACGCCCCGACCGGCCAGCGCGGCTTCCCGCGTCCGCGCAAGGAAGACGGCAGCTGGGTCAGCGACATTAACGTCAGCGACATCGGCGCCGGCTACGATCCGCGCGGCGACCAGGGCTTCCACGAAGGCACCGGCTGGCAATACCAGTGGCTGGTGCAGCAGGACGTCCCCGGCCTGGCCGCGGCGATGGGCGGCCAGGCGCAAGCCCTGCACCGCCTCGACCAGTTCTTCGACTACGACGCCGTGCTGGCCGACCCGAACGCCGTGCGCAAGTCGTGGGTCGTCGGTCCGTATAGCTATTACAGCCAGTTCCGCTACAATCCCAACAACGAGCCTGATCTGCACGCGCCATGGATGTACACTCTGATGGGCCAGCCCTGGAAGACCACCACCGTGCTGCGTGCGGCGGAAACCCTGTTCGGCAACGGCCCCGCCGGCGTGACCGGCAACGACGACCTCGGCACCATGTCGGCCTGGTATTTGTTCAGCGCACTCGGTATTTATCCGGATGCACCGGGCAGCGGCCGCTTCCTGCTGCATGCGCCGCGCTTCGCACGTGCCGAGATCGACCTGGCACCAGGCCGCACCCTGCGCATCGAAGCGCCGGGTGCCAAGCCAGGCGTCCGCGGCTTCGTGCAATCGGCCAGCTGGAACGGCCGCGCGCAGAGCCAGGTGTGGCTGGACTGGGAACAGTTGCAGGCGGCCGGTACCTTGACGTACAAGCTCGCGCCACAGCCCGATGCCAAGGGCTGGGGCACGCACGGCCGCGACTTGCCGAACGCGCCGGCGGGCACCCCTAACTAACTAAACCATAACACCAGGAGACACCATGGCAACCATGGGACACAATGCAGCACATAGTGCGGCGACGGCGACACAGGAGGGAGATGCCCCCGGCGCACAGCAGGGCGGCAACACCAGCGCGCTGGTCATCGTCACCATGCTGTTCTTCATGTGGGGCCTGATCACCTCGCTGAACGACGTGCTGATTCCGCACCTGAAGTCGATCTACACCCTGAGCTACGTCCAGGCGATGCTGGTGCAGTTCTGCTTCTTCGGCGCCTACTTCATCGTGTCGCTGCCGGCGGGCGCCCTGATCCGCCGCATCGGCTACCAGAAGGGCGCCGTGACGGGCCTGCTGATCGCCGCCGCCGGCTGCGCGCTGTTCTACCCGGCGTCGTACAGCAGCTATGGTGTCTTCCTGTTCGCCTTCTTCGTGCTGGCCTCGGGCATCACCGTGCTGCAGGTGGCGGCCAACCCCTACGTGGCGGCGCTCGGTCCGGCGCGCACCGCATCCAGCCGCCTGACCCTGACCCAGGCCTTCAACTCGCTCGGCACCACGGTCGGCCCGGCCGTCGGCGGCCTGCTGATCCTGTCGGCCGTAAGTGCAACTGCCGGCGCCGGCGGTGCCGACGCGGCGACCGTGCGCGGTCCTTACCTGGCGCTGGCCGCTGCGCTCGCCGTGCTGGCGGTGCTGTTCCTGGCCGCCAAGCTGCCGAAGATCGCCGACACCGAAGACCTCGCGATCGAAGGGGAGGGCCACGGCTCGGCGCTGGCGCACCGCCACCTGGTGCTGGGTGCCATCGGCATCTTCCTGTACGTGGGCGCCGAAGTCAGCATCGGCAGCTTCCTGATCAACTTCCTGGGCGAGTCGCACATCGCCGGCCTGTCGCACGCCGACGCCGCGCACTACGTCAGCATCTACTGGGGCGGCGCCATGGTCGGCCGCTTCATCGGCTTTGCCGTGATGCGCGTGGTCAGCCCGGGCAAGGCGCTGGCCTTCAATGCGCTGCTGTCGATCGCACTGGTACTGACCGCCACCTTCGGCAGCGGCAGCACCGCGATGTGGGCGATCCTGGCGGTCGGCCTGTGCAACTCGATCATGTTCCCGACCATCTTCACCATGGCGCTGCACGGCCTTGGCAAGTACACGGGGCAGGGCTCGGGCATCCTGTGCATGGCCATCGTCGGCGGCGCCATCGTGCCGTTTGCGCAGGGTGCGCTGGCGGATTCGATGGGGGTGCAGATGTCGTTCCTGCTGCCTGCGGCCTGCTATGCGTTCATCCTGTATTTTGGGGCGCGTTACGCTTCGATGTACAAGGCGCAGTAGAGGTGACGGCAAGCGGGGCTGGATCATTGCCGGCCCCGCTCGGGAAACTGGACGAAAAAACAGCGGACATTGTCCGCTGTTTTTTTGTCTGCTATTTTTACCTCTGTTTTACCCCTGTTTTACGATTTTGCGGCCAGGATGCCGTGGTCGGGGTAAAAGTCGAAAACCAGGGCACAGCACCGGCTGCTCATGCCGGTGACGATCCGTGTTTTGACATCATTGCCCGTTTTCGCCGCGTTGTCCGCCTTGCTCGCCTTGCCCGCTCGACGTCGCCGCGCCCCAGCCTTGCGAAGAACCCACCGCGCCCGTGCCAGCGCCCGTACCGCCCACGATGGCCTGCGCACTCCGGTTTTCCCAGCGGCCGAGGCCTGTGTCATTGCTGGCCATTGGATTCTCTTCGCCGTATGACCGGACGCTGATACGGCTGGCGTCGATCCCGCGGCTGAGCAAGGCGTCACGCACCGCTTCCGCCCGTTTCATGGCCAAGGCCTGGTTATGGGCGGGAGCGCCGACATTGTCCGTATGCCCCTCGATCATGACATTTTGCCCTGGATTGTTTTTCAAGGTGTTGGCCAACTCGTCGATCTTGGGCATGGCGTCGGATGGGATCTTCGCTGTTCCGGAGGCGAAGCCTGCCAGGCTCTGTTGCCCCTGCTCCGTGTGCTTCTGCTCCGGGGGGGCGCTCGGTTTGCGGCTCCTTTCTGCAGACACAAGCGACAAGGCGCGATCCCGTTCTGCAGCCGCAAGCTTCAGTGTCTCTTCCGAAGCGCGCTGGTTTGCAAGCTCTTGCGCTGTCGCTGCGCGTTGCTGCGCAAGGTAGGCGAGATGCGTGGTGGCCTGGAGGTCATGCTTGTCATTCCACGCCACCGTTGCCTTGTGCAGCGAATCGCTTGCGCGTTCCAGTTCGCTTGGTGCGTATTTGGCCACGTTGGGATCGGCTGCCGCGTGGTCGACAGCCTGTCCGGCCGTGCCGATTGCGGTTTGCGCGGCCTCCACTTCGGACGCCGGCGGGGATGTCGAGCATCCCGCAACGATCATGCCGGCGACGATCGCGCCGGTAGTTGATCGAACGATGTGTTTCATCTCTCACCTCTACTGGGGCTGGTTGGCGCGGTTGATTGCCTCGCGCAATATCAGATTACTCTTTGCCACTTCGGCGGCCGCAAGCCTGGCTTGGGTCGAATCGGTCTTGGCACGCGCCAGGTTGGCGTCGACCTGCGCTTGCTGGGCCAGGCGCGTTGCATCATCCTCATGGCGTTCCTTCGCAGCGGCGTTGGCGCGATTCAGCTTATCGACCGCGGAATCGAATTCCGCAGGCGTTGTTTCGGCCGCACCTGCCATCTTCGCTTGATCGACCGCTTCCCGGCTGGTGGCAAGCTGCTGGTTCAAGGCCTCGCTGGCACACCCGGACAAGCCAAGCAAGAGGCATCCCGCCAACACTCGTGATGGATGATGAAAAAGGTGAGCGAGCATCATGTTGGACCTCCCGAGAGACCTGTGTTCGTGAGTTTTCATCATGATCGAGAAATGCCTGTCCTTCAATTAGACCAAAGGACTACTGCCCAAGGTCAGCAGCGGTGATGAAGCATTTGCGGAGGGGCGCTGCCCGAGGTGCATGAGGCGAGGCTTGTGCTTTCGCGATGCCGGGCATTGGCGGTACTGGCCGGAAGCTGGCTTTGCAGTGCGCGCGAACGCCCACTTCAACTCAGCGCGGGTTTTGTCGGCGCGGTTCCTGACAGAGGTTTCGTGGCGAGAGTCGTTCGAGGTCGGCGCAAGGAAACGCGCTCCAACAAGTCGAGGAGCACGGCATGGGATGCTTGCGCGAGGGGGAAAGGAATTCTATGGTCGGGGTGAGAGGATTCGAACCTCCGGCCTCTACGTCCCGAACGTAGCGCTCTACCGGGCTAAGCTACACCCCGACGGTTTGGGATGTAATTTCGACATCCCGGGAAGGCATTACTATAATAATCTCAATGGTTCCTGTCAACTGCGAAGCTGCACAGCTGGAGCAGGCTCTGCTTGTATTCGCTGTCGGGCAAATCGGCGATGGCGGCCTTGGCGCGCTCGGCCGCGATGTCGGCTTCGCGGCGGGTGTAGTCGAGGGCGCCGCTGCTGCTGACAGCCGACAGGACGGCGTCGAAATGGGTCTCGTCGCCGGTCTCGATGCAGCTGCGGATCAGTGCGCGCTGTTCCGGTGTGCCGTTTTCCATCACATAGATCAGGGGCAGGGTGGGCTTGCCTTCGCGCAGGTCGTCGCCGACGTTCTTGCCGATTTCGCTGGCGTCGCCGGCGTAGTCGAGCACGTCGTCGATGAGCTGGAAGGCGGTGCCCAGCGAGCGGCCGAATTCGCCGGCGGCTTCGATTTGCGTGTCGTTGGCGCCGGCGATCAGGGCGCCGAGCTCGGCCGCCGCTTCGAACAGCTTGGCGGTTTTCGAGCGGATGACGGTGAGATAGCTTTCACGGGTGACGTCCGGGTCGTGCATGTTCAGCAGCTGCAGCACTTCGCCCTCGGCGATCACGGTGGTGGCGCGCGACAGGATTTCCATGACGCGCATTTCGTCCAGGCTGGTCATCATCTCGAAGGCGCGCGAGTACAGGAAGTCGCCGACCAGCACCGAGGCCGCATTGCCGAACAGGGCGTTGGCGGTCTGGCGGCCGCGCCGCATCGAGGATTCGTCGACCACGTCGTCGTGCAGCAGGGTGGCGGTGTGGATGAACTCGACCACCGCCGCCAGCTCGTGGTGGGCCGCGCCGCGGTAGCCGTAGGCGTTCGCCAGCAGCAGCACCAGCACCGGGCGGATCCGCTTGCCGCCGGCACTGATGATGTACTCGGCGATCTGGTTCACCAGTGCCACGTCGGAATGCAGCCGCTGACGGATCACCAGGTTCACGGCCTCCATGTCGGCGGCGATCGTGCGGGTGATGGGGTTCTGTTGGGCGGTTTGGATGGCGGCGGACAAGGCAGACCTGCGTGAGGGTAAGGACGGTTTAAGTTTTGCTAACTGCCGTGATTATACGACAAGCAAGCAAATGACGCGCTTTTCCACAACAGTCATCACAGCCGTTTTGACAGGGCATCGGGATGCCTATATAATCCTCTGTTCCCCGAATCTTGAGGTCTGCGCGCTACGGTGTGCGGGGCTCGGTTCACCGGGAAATTCTCAAACAATTAACGAGGTTCAATCATGTACGCGGTCATAAAAACCGGTGGCAAACAGTATAAAGTTGTCGCTGGCGAAAAACTCAAAATCGAACAGATACCGGCAGACATTGGTTCCGAACTCACTATCGATCAGGTTCTCGCCCTCGGCGAGGGCGAGAGCATCAAATTTGGTGCTCCGCTGGTGGAAGGTGCTTCGGTTCGCGTGACTGTTATTTCGCAGGGTCGCCACGACAAAGTGCGTATCTTCAAGATGCGTCGTCGTAAGCACTACCAAAAGCGTCAGGGCCATCGCCAGAACTACACCGAAATCCAAGTGGTTGCGATCAACGGCTGATTGCCGCGCATCCCAACATCAGTCAGCAAGGAGCATTAAATGGCACACAAAAAAGGTGGCGGTACTACCCGCAACGGCCGTGACTCAGAAAGCAAGCGCCTCGGCGTGAAAGTCTACGGCGGCCAGGCGATCAACGCCGGCGGCATCATCATGCGTCAGCGCGGCACCACGGTCCGTCCTGGCACCAACGTCGGCCTGGGCAAGGATCACACCCTGTTCGCACTGGTCAACGGCACTGTCAAGTTCGTCAAGCAAGGCGTCGGCTCGAAGCAGTTCGTGACCGTCGTTGCCGCTCAGGCAGCTGAAGCAGTCGCAGCGTAATACACAGGCGCCGCCCCAGCGCGGCGCACTTTTGTAAGGCGCAAGCCTTCCAATCGAAAGGCTCTGCCCACAGGTAGGGCCTTTCTCGTTTTTGGTGGTCTCATCATGAAGTTTATCGACGAAGCAAGAATCGAAGTCATCGCCGGCGACGGCGGGAACGGCTGTGCCTCGTTCCGCCGCGAGAAATTCCGTCCCTTCGGCGGTCCCGACGGCGGCGACGGCGGCAAGGGTGGCTCGATCTGGGCGATCGCCGACCGCAACATCAACACGCTGGTCGACTTCCGCTTCTCCAAGGTGCACACGGCGCGCAACGGCGAGCCGGGCCGCGGTTCCGATTGCTACGGCAAGGGCGCCGAGGACGTCTACCTGCGCATGCCGGTCGGCACCCTGATCATCGACGATAACAATGGCGAGATCATCGCCGACCTGACCGAACACGGTCAGGTCGAGCTGCTGGGCAAGGGCGGCGAGGGCGGGTGGGGCAATATCCACTTCAAGACTTCGACCAACCGCGCGCCGCGCCAGAAGACCGAAGGCCGCGAAGGCGAACGCCGCTCGCTGCGCCTGGAACTGAAGGTGCTGGCCGACGTCGGCCTGCTCGGCATGCCGAACGCCGGCAAGTCGACCTTCGTCACCGCCGTCTCGAATGCGCGTCCGAAGATCGCCGACTATCCGTTCACGACCCTGCACCCGAACCTGGGCGTGGTGCGCGTGTCGCACGAAAAGAGCTTCGTCATCGCCGACATTCCCGGCCTGATCGAAGGTGCGGCGGAAGGCGCCGGCCTGGGTCACCAGTTCCTGCGCCACCTGAGCCGCACCGGCCTGCTGCTGCACATCGTCGATTTTGCGCCGACGGACGGCAAGGGCGACCCGGTCAAGGAAACCAAGGCACTGGTCAAGGAACTCGAGAAGTACGACGAGGAACTGGTCAACAAGCCGCGCTGGCTGGTCCTGAACAAGCTCGACGTCGTGCCGGAAGCGGAGCGCAAGAAGCTGGTCAAGGACTTCGTCAAGAAGATGGCATGGAAGGGCCCGGTGTTCGAGATTTCGGCACTGAACCGCGAAGGCTGCGAAGACCTGGTGCACGCGATCTACAAGTACCTGGAAACGGCGCGCCACAGCGAGCAGCGCTCGGAAGAAATGCAGATGACCGAGGAAGCACGCGGCATCTCGTCGATCGATCCGGACGATCCTCGTTTCAAGATCTTAGAAGATTAAGTTGTTGCCAGTCCAAGCCGCAACGCTCGCCCGCCTGCGCAGCCAGCTGCTGCAGGTGACGGCCACGGTCAGTTCGCTGGCCGCGTTCTCGGCCATGCTCGATCCGGACCGGATCGCCGAGCGGCTTGGCTTGTTTCTCGTTGGCGTGAACGGCTACAGCCAGTTCTACGCCATCTATGTTGGAGTGCGCTTCGCTACCGCGTTGCTGGCTCTGTTGGCGGCGCGGCGGGGCGACCAGCCCATCCTCGGCGACCTCACCGCATTGTTCATCCTGGCGCAGCCGCTCGGCCGCCTGACCGCCGCCTTTGTCATCGGCCTGCCCCAGGGTCCATTGTTGGCCGTGTGCGTGATCGAATTGCTGGCCGGCCTTGCGCTGCTGGCTCTGCGTCCGCGCGGCCGCCCGCTCCTGCAGTGACTTTGCCATGACCGACACCAACGCCCCCATTCCCTCTGTTATTCAGCAAGCCGGCCGCATCATCGTCAAGGTCGGCTCCTCGCTCGTCACCAACGAAGGCCGTGGCCTCGACAACGCCGCGATCGCGCGCTGGGCCGCCCAGATATCCTCGCTGCGCTCGCTCGGCAAGGAAGTCGTGCTGGTCTCCAGCGGCGCCATCGCCGAAGGCATGCTGCGCCTCGGCTTCGGCAGCCGTCCGACCGACATCCACGAACTGCAGGCCTGCGCTGCCTGCGGCCAGATGGGCCTGGCCCACATCTACGAGACCAGCTTCCGCACCCACGGCGTGAAAACCGCCCAGGTGCTGCTGACCCACGCCGACCTGGCCGACCGCGAACGCTACCTGAACGCGCGCTCGACGCTCACGACCCTGCTGCGCCTGGGCGTGGTCCCGATCATCAACGAGAACGACACCGTGGTCACCGACGAAATCAAGTTCGGCGACAACGATACCCTCGGCGCCCTGGTCGCCAACCTGATCGAGGCCGATGCCCTGGTCATCCTGACCGACCAGAAGGGGCTATTCTCGGCCGATCCGCGCAAGGATCCATCGGCGCGCCTGATCGCCCAGGCGCAAGCGGGTGACGCCAGCCTGGAAGCGATGGCCGGCGGCGCCGGCAGCAGCATCGGCAGCGGCGGCATGCTGACCAAGGTGCTGGCCGCGCGCCGCGCCGCGCGCTCGGGCGCCCACACCG